>Ga0209181_10000690_pt1 | contig 62216 bp, 50 predicted proteins | sample MAT05_FD_187208 | JGI IMG/M metagenome (GOLD analysis project Ga0209181, IMG submission 187208) | Freshwater microbial communities from Lake Fryxell liftoff mats and glacier meltwater in Antarctica - MAT-05 (SPAdes) (version 2) | ecosystem: Environmental > Aquatic > Freshwater > Ice > Liftoff...
TCGCCGCTGAGCTCCAGGTCGCCGTTAAAGGTGGTCGAGCCGGTGCCGGTCATCTGGCCGGCCGACCAACTGCTGGCGCCGTTGATCGCCAGCACGCCGGTGCCGCTCACGGCGCCGCCCGTCATCTCGAAGCCCGCAGCCACGAAGCTGCCCTCCACGTTGAGTTGCCCACCGCTGACCGCCAGTTGGCCGCCGAAGGCGTTCGCACCGCTGCCGTTGACCGTGCCACCGCTGACCAGCAGCCGGCCGGTGCCGGCGCCACCGGTGCCGACCACCAGCCCGTCCAGCATGTGCGTGCCGCCAGACAGCGCCAGCGTCGCGCCTGAGGCCACGCCGAAACTGCCGCTGCTGACGCCGCCGCCGCCCAGCGCCAGCGTGCCAGCGTTGACGGTGACCACACCAGTGTTGTTGAAGGCGATATCGATGCCGGTGCGGCTGCTGCCCGACTTGGTGTAGCTGCCCGAGTTGATGAAGGTCGAGTCCGCACCGCCGTACCCGTTGCTGATGGACGTGTCGACACTGGTGTCGTCGCGGAACGTGCCGCTGTTGTTCAGCAACGCGCCGCTGCCGGTGTACATGAGGCCGGCGTTTCCGTTGGCCGAGTTGGTCCAGGTGGTCGTGCCGGCCATGTTGACCGTGCGCTCGGTAACGATCCGGACGCCGTCGCCGCTGAGCTCCAGGTCGCCGTTGAAGGTGGTCGAGCCGGTGCCGGTCATCTGGCCGCCGTTGCCCGTCCAGCTGCTCGGGCCGTTGATGGTCAACACCCCGACGCCGCCCAGCACACCGCCCGTGAAGCTGAGCGCCCCGATCGAGGAAGCCGCTGAAGGCGACAAGCTGCCGCCGGAAACCGTCAGCCGACCGATGCCGACGAACGACTGCACGGTGACGTCGCCAGAACGGAATTCGGTGTTGAACGAGCCAAGCACCAAGTTGTCGGCAAAGCCGGGAAGCCCGAGATCCCAACTCGCGACATCGTCCCAATAGCCGTTGTCAGATCCGATCCACACAACTTCGACCGACCGTGCCGGCGAAAGGCTGAAAACCAAAGCTGCAGCGATGGCGATCGGACGCAATAACGGACGGCGACGCAATGAATGACGCATGAAAACTCCCTGGCCTTGTTTGACTCTAGACGCCTGATGTTGCTCGCCCGTGACTTGCTTCACAACATGCAAACCACGACCACCCCCCCGGTTCGGGGGGGTGGTCGCATCCCCAGAATTGATGAGGCCATGTTCCACCATGCTGTTTCGACTTGGTGGACTCGATGCAAAGCTGCCATTCGCAGGATGGCAATTGCCGAAACGGCCACCTGGCAATCGCCGGGCCGCACTCAAGGCGCTTAAGCCACGAACGGGTTCAGCAGCCTCACTCCGCTGTCGGCACGGCGCTGAAACTCCGCTTGATACGTCGCGCCGGATGCGCAATGCTCGCCGGCGGCACCGGCCCGCGCTGAGGCCCGCGGCGCGGTTGCGTTGCCCACGGAGAACACGCCATGAACCTGTACCTGTCGCTCGGCCCGCTCGTCTCACTGGTGGCCGGCATCCTGATCCTGGTGATGCCCAAGCTGCTGAACTACATCGTGGCGGTCTACCTGATCGTGATCGGGCTGATCGGCCTGTTCGGCGGCGGGCAGATGCATCCGGTCTGAGCAAGGTCTGGCCGCGCGCGGGCATCATCGGGCCTGCTCAATTCCGCTCGGAGTCACACCTTGCGCCCGCCCCACAGCGTCTCCATGGTCAAAGTCTCGCGGATCACCGCTGCCCTGATCAGCGCCGCCCTGCTCGGCGGATGTGCCACGCGCCCGACCGCGCCGGTGGCCGTGAAGGTGCTGGCGATCAACGACTTCCACGGTTACCTGAAACCGTCGCAAGGCGGCATCCGCATTGCCGACCCGGCCGACCCGGGCAAGACGATGACGGTGGCCGCCGGCGGCGCCGAGCACCTGGCCAGCGCGGTGGCCGAACTGCGGGCGCTGAACCCGAACCACGTCTTCGTCGCCGCCGGTGACCTGATCGGCGCCTCGCCGCTGCTCAGCGCCCTGTTCCGCGACGAGCCCACGGTGGAAAGCCTCGGCCTGATGGGCCTGGAAGCCAGCGCGGTGGGCAACCACGAGTTCGACCGCGGTGCCGCCGAACTGCTGCGGCTGCAGCGGGGCGGTTGCCACATCGAAGGCTGCAAGGGCCCGGCGCCGTTCACGGGCGCCCGCTTCCAGTACCTGGCCGCCAGCACGCTGGACGAGCGCAGCGGCCGCACCCTGCTGCCGCCCTATTTCGTCAAGAAATTCGAGGGCATCCCGGTCGCCTTCATCGGCCTGACGCTGAAGGCCACGCCGAGCATCGTGTTCGCCGCTGGCGTGGCGGGGCTGCGTTTCAGGGACGAGGCGGAGACGGTGAACGAACTGGTGCCGCAGTTGCAGCGCCAGGGCATCGAGGCCATCGTGCTGCTGATCCACGAGGGCGGCCTCCCGGCCGGTGACTACAACGAATGCCCGGGGCTCAGCGGCCCCATCGTCGACATCGTGAAAAAGCTCGACCGCGCCGTCGACGTCGTCATCAGCGGCCACACCCACCGCGCCTACAACTGCCGCGTCGACGGCCGGCTCGTCACGAGCGGAGACAAGTACGGCACCGTGCTGACGCAGATCGACCTGCGGCTCGACCCCGCCACCGGCGACGTGCTCAGCGCCGTGGCCGACAACGTCATCGTGCGCCCCGAGCGTTACCCGAAAGACGTCGCGCAGACGCGGTTGATCGCCGCCTACGAACAGCTCGCCGGGCCGCTGGGCCGCCGCGTCGTCGGCCCGCTGGCCGCAGCGCTGACGCGCGAGCCCGACGCCGCCGGACAGAGCGCGATAGGCCAGGTGGTGGCCGACGCCCAGTTGGCCGCCACCACCGACGCCGGCGCGGTGATCGCCTTGATGAACCCGGGCGGCCTGCGAAGCGCGCTGGCGCTGCCGGCCGACGGCCTGCTGCGCTACGAAGACCTGTTCAACGTGCAGCCCTTTTCCAACAACCTGGTGACGATGACGCTGAGCGGCGCGCAGCTGCAGCAGCTGCTGGAACAGCAATGGCTGAACCAGCCGATGCCGCGCGTGCTGCAGGTGTCGGGCGGCTTCGGTTATGCCTGGAGCGCGACGCGCCCGGCCGGCCAGAAGGTGATGGCCGGCAGCCTGCGGTTGAACGGCGTGCCGATCACGCCCGAGGCCCGGCTGCGCGTCACCGTCAACGGCTTCCTGGCAGGGGGCGGCGACAACTTCAGCGTCTTCATGGCCGGCCAGGAGCCGCGCACCGGCATCATGGACATCGACGCCCTCGAGGCCTACCTGAAGAAGAACCCGCAGCCGCTGGCCGGTTTGCGCGGCCGCGTCACGCGGCTCGACTGAACGGCCCTGCCCGCCATGACCGGCCTGAGCGCACCCGAGATCATCCGCGCCAAGCGCGACGGCGGCGCGCTGGGGCACGCCGAGGTGCAGGCCTTCGTCGCCGGCATCACTACGGGTGGCTGGAGCGAAGGGCAGGTGGCGGCGATGGCGATGGCGATCCTGCTGCGCGGCATGGACCGGGCCGAGACGGTGTTGCTGACCGCGGCCATGACCGACTCCGGCGAGCGCCTGACCTGGCAGGACGCGCCGTTCCACGGCCCTCTGCTCGACAAACACTCCACCGGCGGCGTCGGCGACAAGGTCAGCCTGATGCTGGCACCCATCATCGCGGCCTGCGGCGGCGTGGTGCCGATGCTCAGCGGCCGCGGCCTCGGCCACACCGGCGGCACGCTCGACAAGCTGGAGTCGCTGCCCGGCTACGACGTGTCGCCCGAACGCCCGCTGCTGCTCAGCGTGCTGCGGGACGCCGGCTGCGCGATCATCGGCGCGAGCGAGCGGCTGGCACCGGCCGACCGGCGCCTGTACGCGATACGCGACGTCACGGCCACCGTCGAGTCATTGCCGCTGATCACCGCCAGCATCCTCAGCAAGAAGCTGGCGGCCGGCCTGCAGGCGCTGGTGATGGACGTCAAGGTGGGCAACGGCGCCTTCTGCGCCACGCGCGCCGAGGCCGACGCACTGGCGCGCTGCCTGGTGGATGTGGCTGACGGCGCCGGCCTGCCCACCGTGGCGCTTGTAACCGACATGAACCAGCTGCTCGGCCGCACGGCCGGCAATGCACTGGAAGTGCGCGAGGCCATCGACTTCCTGACCGGTGCCGTGCGCGAGCCTCGCCTGCTGGCGTTGACGCTGGCGCTGGCCGGTCAATTGCTGCGGCTCGGCGGGCTGGCCGCCACGCCTGCGGCGGGCGAAGCACAGGCGCTGCGGGCGCTGGACGACGGCAGCGCCGCTGAACGCTTCGAGCGCATGGTGGCCGGCCTCGGCGGCCCGCCGGCGGTGCTGCGCGACCCGCGCCTGCCGGCAGCACCCGTGCAGCGCGCACTGCCGGCGCCGCGCACCGGCTGGCTGGCGGCGATCGACACGCGCGCGCTCGGCCTGGCGGTGGTGGCGCTCGGTGGCGGCCGCCAGCGCCCCGGCGCAAGCATCGACGCACGCGTCGGCCTGGCCGATGCGCTGCCGCTGGGCACCGCCGTCACCGCAGGCGAGCGCCTGCTGACCGTGCACGCCGCCAGCGATGCCGACGCCGACGCGGCACTGGCCGCCATCACCGCCGCACTGCACATCGCCGAGGAAGCGCCCGCGTCGGCGGCGGCGGCCGTCGTGCATGCCCGTTTCACGCACGACGACGCGGCACGTGAAAGTTGAACACGATCAACCCGCGCCCGGTCATCGAGATCTGCTGCATCGCCAACGTCGAAGAAGCACACATGGCGATGCAGGCGGCGCCGCTGCGCTCGGCCTGGTGTCGGCGATGCCCAGCGGGCGGGGCTTCATCGACGAAGCCCAGGTGGCGCAGATCGCCGCCGCCGTGGCACCGTCGCCGGCGGCCGCCGACACCTTCCTGCTCACCGCACGCAACCGCGGCGGGGCCATCGCCGAGCAGCACGCGGTAGCCGGCACGACCACGCTGCAACTGGTCGACCATGTGCCGCACGGCGAACTGCAGCGCCTGCGCCTGCTGCGGTCCGGCGTGCGGCTGGTGCAGGTGATCCACGTCACCGGCGAGGCCTCGGCCGCCGAGGCGCTGGCGCTGGCGCCCTTCGTCGACGCCTTGCTGCTCGACTCGGGCAACCCGGCGTTGGCGGTCAAGGAACTCGGCGGCACCGGCCGCACCCACGCGCTGAGCCGGCGCATCCGTGACGCCGTCTGGCCGCTGCCGCTCTACCTGGCCGGCGGCCTGAGCGCAGACAACGTGGCCGCGGCGATGCATGCGGTGTCGCCGTTCGGCCTCGACCTGTGCAGCAGCGTACGCAGCCAGGGACGGCTCGACGCCGCCAGGTTGCAGGCCTTCATGGCGGCGGTGGCGGCGGCCAACCCTGTGAACTGAGCGGTTCCCGGGGACGGCGCAAGATCCCGCCGGCCCCACAACCGGAAGGGCAGATGCGATCGGGATCCGCCACCGACCCAACCTCGAAGCGGGAAGCGCAGTCAGGGACTGCGGGCCACGGACATCCCTTTCCCGCCGGCTACCGCTCACCCTTCCGATACGGCTTCATCAGCGCCTGCGGGTACGCCGCGCGCCGCGCCACCACCACCAGCGCGGCGATGGCCATCGCGTAGGGCAGGATCAGGTAGATCTGATACGGCAGATCGAAGCCCAGCACGCCCGCGCCGGCCTGCTGCAGGCGCAGTTGCAGGGCGTCGAAAAACGCGAACAGCACGGCGCCGAGCAGGGCCTTGCCCGGGCGCCATGACGCGAAGACAACCAGCGCCACGCAGACCCAGCCGCGGCCGTTCACCATGTTGAAGAAAAACGCATTGAAGGCAGCCAGCGTGAGGAAGGCGCCCGCCACGCCCATCAGCGCCGAACCGGCAATCACGGCGCCGTACCGCAACCGCGTCACGCTCAGGCCCTGCCCTTCGGCGGCGGCCGGGTTTTCGCCCACCATGCGCAGCGCCAGGCCCAGCGGCGTGCGGTACAGCACCCAGGCAATCGCCGGCACCAGCAGCAGCGCCAGCAAGGTCAGCGGCGTCAGCGCGCCCAGCACGGGCACCGGCAGCCAGCTCATCGCCGCGAAGGGCTCGATGGTCGGCGGGCTGTCGACCTTCGGAAAAGTCACGCGGTAGCTGTAACTCGCCAGGCTGGTGGCAAGCATCGTGATGCCGAGGCCGGCCACATGCTGCGACAGCGACAGGCTGACCGTCAGCACGGCGTGCAGCAGGCCGAACAGCGCGCCGGCCGCCGCCGCCGCCGCCACGCCGACCCACAGGCCGCCGCCCTGATAGACCGCCAGCCAGCCGGTGAAGGCGCCAACGACCATGATGCCTTCGATGCCCAGGTTGAGCACGCCCGCGCGTTCGCACAGCAGCACGCCCAGCGTGCCCAGGATCAGCGGCGTGGCGATGCGCAGCACGGCCACCCAGAACGGCGCGCTGATGAGCAGGTCGAGCAGTTCAGCCATGCGCAATCAACCTCTCAGCTCCGGCGGACGCGATACTGCGTCAGCATGGTTGCCACCAGCATGCTGATCAGCGAGGTGGCGACGATGACGTCGGCGATGTAGGTCGGCACCGCCACCGCACGGCTCATGGTGTCGGCGCCCACCAGCATGCCCGCCACGAAGATGGCCGCGGCCACCACGCCCAGCGGGTGCAGCACCGCCAGCATCGCGATGACGATGCCGCTGTAGCCGTAGCCCGGGCTCATGTCGAGCGTGACATAGCCGGTGCGGCCCGCCACTTCCACCGCGCCCGCCAGCCCGGCCAGCGCGCCCGACAGCAAGGCCACCTTGATGGTGATCCAACCCACCGGCATGCCGGCAAAGGCGGCAGCGCGCGCGCCCGAGCCGGCGGCGCGGATCTCGAAGCCGGTGGTGCTGAACTTCAGCAGCAGCCACATCAGCACGGCCATCGCCAGCGCAATCAGCAGCCCGCTGTGCAGGCGGCTGCGTTCGATCAGCTTGCCCAGATGCAGGCTGTCCTGCAGGCCCACGCTCTGCGGCCAGCCCATCGCGCCGGGGTCTTTCATCGGGCCGTCGAGCATCGCCGAGACCACCAGCAGCACGATGAAGTTGAGCAGCAGCGTGGTCACCACTTCGTCGACGCCGAAGCGGCTCTTCAGCAGGGCCGGGCCGAGCAGCAGCAGCGCGCCGGCCAGCGCGGCGGCCAGCAGCATCAAGGGCATCAGCAGCCACGCCGGGGCTCCGAAGCCCGTGCCACCGTGCAGCCCGCCCACCGCCACCGCGGCCAGCGCGCCGGCGTAGAGCTGGCCCTCGGCGCCGATGTTGAAGAGCCGGGCTCGAAAGGCCACCGCGGCGGCCAGCCCGGTCAGGATGAGCGGCGTGGCGCGTGTCAGAGTCTCGGTGATCGCGAAGCGCGAGCCGAAACCGCCTTCGAGCAGCAGCGCATAGGCGCGGCCCACCGGCGCGCCGGCCCAGGCCACCAGCAGCGAGGTGATCAGCAGCGTGAAGACCACCGCGCCCAGCGGCGCCAGCAAGAGCGCGCTGTGCGATGCGCCGGGCCGCCGTTCGAGGCGCATCACCGGAAGGCCGCCACTTCGAACAGATGCCAGTGTTTGGGGCCGCCGCCCGAAGGGCCGTCCCATTCACGCTCGTTGAAGACCACGATGTCGAAGCCGGCGAGCAGCGCGCGCAGGGCAACGGCGTCGTGGATCGCCAACTCGGGTTCGGGCGTGGCCCAGCTGTCGTTGGGCCCGAAAAAATGGCCGGCGAAACAGCCACCGGGCTCGAGCGCGGCCAGGATGCGCTGCCAGGCCGGCGTGAAACCGGCCGGCCCGCTGAAGGGCAACGCCATGCCAGCCCAGGCGAAGTCGAGCGCGGGCAAGACCATGACGTCGAAGCTGGCGGTCAGGACCTGCAGCCGCGGCGCGTCGTCGGCATCGACCTCGGCGCCGACGAAGCGGGCCGCAGCCGGCTCGCTGTCCACGGCCAGCACGCGCCAGCCGCGTTTCAGCAGCGCATGCGTCTCGGCGCCGTCGCCACAGCCGATGTCGGCCGCCATGCCGGGGCCGCCCTGGCGTTGCTCGGCGAGCGACACGGCCTCTGCAAACGGTGCGCGCGTTGGCCGGCCGCGAGTCTTCTCGTAGAAGCCGGCCCAGCCGCCGTCGTCTTCTTCATCCTGGGTGTCGCTCATGCCGCGTTCTCCTCTTGCGTGCCCGCCATCGCCATGCCGATGGCCGCCATCGACCAAGCCGCCGTCGGCAGCGCCGCGCTGAGCCGGCCGTGGTGCATGACGGCGATGCGGTCGGCCAGCGCGAAGATCTCGTCCAGGTCTTCGCTGATCAGCAGCAGCGCGCTGCCGGCGGCGCAGGCGTCGAGCAACTGCTGGTGTACATAAGCCACGGCGCCGATGTCCAGGCCCCAGGTCGGCTGGTTGGCGACGATCAACCGGGGGCTCGCCCGGGCATCCGGGTTGCCGGCCAGCGCGCGGCCGAGGATCAGCTTTTGCATGTTGCCGCCCGACAGCGCGCGCGTGGTGGTGGCCACGCCCGCGCTCTCGGTGCCGCGCACGTCGTAACGTTCCACCAGGCCCTGCGCGAAGGTCATCGCGCGGCCGCGCTTCATGAAGCCGGCGCGGGCAAAGGCGGGCGTGGCGTAGCACTCGAGCACGGCGTTCTCCCAGATCGGCAGGTCGCCGACGACGCCGACGGCATGGCGGTCTTCGGGGATGCGCGCCACGCCGGCCGCCACCCAGCGGCGCGGCTTTGCAGGCAGCGCGGCGCCGTCCACCATCAGCACGCCCGCGCTCAGCGCGCGCTCGCCGCACAGCAGTTCGGCCAGCGCCTGCTGACCGTTGCCTGCCACTCCGGCGATGGCCAGCACCTCGCCGGCGCGCAGCGCCAGAGTGATGTCTTCCAGCACGGCCGGCGAGCCGTCGTCGCCACGCACCCCGGCGCCGCGCAACTCGCAGACCACGGCGCCCGCGCTGCGGCTGTGTTTGATGGCGGGCGCCACGCTGCGGCCCACCATCAGTTCGGCCAGTCCGGCCTTGCTGGCGCCGGCCGCCGGCAACACGGCCACCAGGCGGCCGGCGCGCAGCACGGCGATGCGCTGCGACACGCGCAGCACCTCGTCGAGCTTGTGGCTGATGAAGATGATCGACAGGCCCAGGTCCACCATCTGCCGCAAAGTGGCGAACAGCGACTCGCTTTCCTGCGGCGTCAGCACGGCGGTGGGCTCGTCGAGGATCAGGATGCGCGCGCCCGTCTTCTTGCCAAAGGACACGAGTGCCTTGAGGATCTCCACGCGCTGGCGCTCACCGACCGACAGGTCGCCGATGCGCGCGTCGGCGTCCACCTGCAGGCCGAAGCGCTCCGCCGCCGCCAGCAAGCACGCGCGCGCGGCAGCGCGGCGGGAGAACGGCTGCCACAGCGGCTCGGTGCCGAGCATGACGTTGTCGAGCACGCTCAGGTTGTCTGCCAGCGTGAAGTGCTGGTGCACCATGCCGATGCCTCGCGCCAGCGCTTCTTTCGGCTGGCCGGCCGGCAAGGGCTGGCCGAACACCTCGATGGTGCCGGCGTCGGCGAGGTAGTGGCCGAACAGGATCGACACCAGCGTGCTTTTGCCGGCGCCGTTCTCGCCCAGCAGCGCCAGCACCTCGCCGCCCTGCAGATCGAGCGAGATGTCGTCATTGGCCAGCAGCGCGCCGAAGCGTTTGCTGATGCCTTGAATGCGCAGGGCGGGGGTGGTCACTGGGTTCATTCTCGCTGAGGCGGATGCATGCAAGAGCGGTGCCGACGGATTCGCGGCCCGGGCCCGCTTCGACCCGGCCGATGAGGCGACGCCAGCGCCGCTGCGACGAATGTCACGAACGGCGGCGACCCCGCTCACATTGGACAGCCAATGACCGCTTTTTCAAACGCTTACGTTTTTCCGCTGCCGCTAATTTACGGCTGAGGCGGCGAGGGTCTTCAGACCCCCCCCATTCGGTCACCGATCCACGACAGGGACAACGAAACGATGGTCACTTTCACACTGGGTTTCACGCTGCGGCTCGCGACTTCGGCCGAAGACCTGCAAGAGGCCTGCGACGTGCGCGCCCAGGCCTACGGCCACCATCTGCCCGAGATGGGCAGCCGGCTGGCGGAGCCCGACGCGCTGGACCACGCCGAAGGCACCGCCGTCTTCCTGTGCCGTGACAAGGCCAGCGGCCGCGGCACCGGCACCCTGCGCATCCAGGCCAGTGCGTTCGGCCCGCTGCTGCTGGAAAAGAGCCTGATCCTGCCCGCCGCACTGGCCGGCACGCCGCGCGCCGAGATCACGCGGCTCGCGGTGCTGTCGGGCGCCGACCCGCTGACCAAGCTGTGCCTGATGAAGGCCAGCTACCTCTACTGCCTGGCCAGCCAGCAACGCTGGATGGTCATCGGCGCGCGCAATGAAGCGCTGATCCGCAACTACCGGCGGCTGGGTTTTCGCGATGTGCTCGACCCCGAAGACCGCGTGCCGCTGGCCCATGCCGGCGGCCTGCCGCACCGCATCCTGGCCTTCGACGTGACCGCCGCCGAGCGCACCTGGCAGGAAGCCGGGCACCCGCTGTACGGCTTCATGGTGGAGACCTTCCACCGGGACATCCAGCTCTTCCAGCATGGCCGTGCCGAACAGCGGCCGTCGGCCATGCCCCAGCCGTCACGCGTCAGGCTGGCCGCCGTCGCCTGACACAGGCGCGCCCTGACGCGTGCTCTCAGGCGCGCCCGCGCCCGCCCAGCGCTCCAGCACCGCGCTCAAGGCTTCCCGCGTGTAGGGCTTGGACATGAAGTCGTCCATGCCGGCGTCCATGCACTCGTCGCGGTGCGTGTTCGACGCCGTGGCGGTGAGCGCGATGACCGGAATCCGCGCCAGCCCGAGCGTGCGTTCCTGGGCGCGTATCTCGCGCGTGGCCTGCAGGCCGTCCATCTCGGGCATGCGGCAGTCCATCAGCACCAGGTCGGGGCGGTTGACTTCACGCAGGGCATGGCGCACGGCCTGCCGGCCGTCGGCCACACGCTCGGACTCGATGCCGAAGTGGTCGAGGTAGGCCGTGGCGATCAGCGCATTGACATCGTCGTCTTCGGCGATCAGCACCCGGCTCGGGCTGTGCAGCGGCGCGAGAGAGGATGCGGATGCCGACATCGTCGATGGCTCGCCGGTGGCACCGCCCACCTCTGCCTGCGGCGCGTCGGGCAGGTCAGCCGTCAGCATCACGGTGGTGCCGGCGCCGACCGTGCTGCGCAAGGTGATGTTGCCGCCCATCGCCTGCGCAATGTCGCGGGCGATCGTCAGGCCCAGGCCGGCGCCTTCGGACGGCTGCAGCTTCGCGCCGCCCAATTGCCGAAAGGCCTCGAAGACATGCTCCAGATCGTCTTCGGCGATGCCGGGGCCGGTGTCCGCCACCTCCGCGCTGAACAGCCCGTTGGCGACGTCGCGGCTCAGTGTCAGACTGACCGAGCCCCGCGCCGTGAACTTGACGGCGTTGCCGAGCAGGTTGTGCAACACCTGGCGCAGGCGCGCCGGGTCACCGATCACCCAGCAAGGCCGCGCGATGCCCAGCGCCACGGAAAAGCGCAGGCCCTTGTCTTCGGCGCGCACGGCGTAGATGTCGGCGAGCGCCTCGACCTGCGACACCAGCTCGAAGCGCTCGCTGCGCATGACCAGCTGGCCTGACTCCAGCCGCGAGATGTCGAGCAGGTCGTTGACCAGGCCGAGCAGGTGCATGCCCGAGCTCTCGATCAGTTCCACGCGCCGCGCCACCGCGTTGTCGCTGGCCTCCAGGTGGAGCAGGCGCGCCAGGCCGAGGATGCCGTGCAGCGGGGTGCGCAGCTCATGGCTGACGCTGCCGAGGAACTGCGTGCGCACCGCTTTTTCACGCAGCGCCACCTTCAGCGCTTCGTCCTTCTCGACCGACAGCGCCTGCGCTCGCAGGCGCAGCAGCAGGCCGTCGACGAGCCGCCGTTCAGAGGCCGCCGAAGTGGCCAGAAGCAGGCCCAGCAGCATCAGCAGCCCGGTGCCGCCGATGGTGCCGAACTCGTCGGCGCGCAGGAACAGGCCGAGCGCCGTCAACGCGAGCATGGGCGCCACGTAGGCGGCCGTCGAACGTTTGCTGAACTGCAGCCCGAAGGTGGCCACGCTCGACACGCAGGCCATCACAGCGCCCGCCAGCGCGGCCAGCGGAACGGGCTCGGCCATCAGCGTCAGGCCCGCCACACCCCAGACCAGACCGTCCACCAGCAGCCAGATGTCGGTGGAGCGGCGCCACGCCGCGCCACCCGGGCGGCCCTGCCGCTGGTACACCATGCCGCGGAAAAAACGCCAGCCGGCCACCGCCAGCTTGACGGCCAGCCAGCCATCGACCAGCGGCGCCGGCAACTCGTCGCCGCGCAATTGCAGCGCGAAGAACACCGCGAAGGCGGTGGCCACCAGCGCGCCCAGCCGGGTATGGTCGAGCACCATGTCGAGCTGCTCGTCGGCCACGGTCCGGCTCAGCGCCGCGTCGTCGTCCTGCAGGGCGCGCTGGCGGAATCGGGCCAGCAGATTCCAGGCTGCGGGTGGGTCGCGTTGGCGCATCTGCGATGTTCCGCCGAACTCAGGGTTTGGCGGGCGGCACGGCAGCCAGCTCTTCCTGCCACAGCAAACGCAATGCATTGTTTCGGCAACGGGTCAGCGATTGTTGCCACTGATCAATGATCTGCAACTGCAGCAGGCCCGAACATTGCAGAAACTCGTCTGGCAGCAGCACGGATCCACGACCCAGTTCCAGATCGGCAAACAGCCCGTGCACAGGCAGTTGCAATTCTTCGTCGTCAGGCTCGAATTCGATCGGGACAGGCTCGCTCATCGATTCATTTCGTCGTCGGTTTCCGGGCCCGCGTGCAGCCATCCATTCGGTTCATGTCGTCACTCCGATCTCCTGTCACGGAAGCACGCGGATTCATCGATTCATCGATTCATCGATGATGCCACCGGCCGGAATTGTCGATTGATGTGGATTTGCAGCGGCTAAGGCAGGCGGCTCCGCGTCGTTGTTCGCAGCGTGAAGAAGCAAGGCACAAGGCTTTCCCACCCGCCTTGCAGACATGCCTTGCAGACATGCCTGCCTCGGCAGCCGACAAAAGCGACTGTTGCGCGTTACCCTTCCACGAACCGGGCGGGCGCCGCCCGGTCTTGCCTGCCGAACGCGCTGTAAGGACAATGCACCAGCGCTCGTGCACAGGACGCACGCCGTCGCCCGGCCCGGCTCGCATTTCGGATCTCCTCATGATGTCCAGACTGACTCTCCTGTTCGCGGTCTGCGGACTCATCCTGACCCAGTTGGTCGGCTGCTCGACGAGCCAGACGATGACGTCCGCGCAGCGCGAAGGGGTCGAATGGCGCCGTTTCTGCGAATAGAACCCGCAGGATACGGTCAAGTGCCTCGTCTTCCTGGGCTTTCTGTAACTGTGTTCGTGGCGCGGCGTCTTGACCGTCGGGCGAGACCATTCGAAGCCCGACAGCCGTGAACGAACCCGCCGCAGCTCCGCCGGCAGCCTGTCTCAATTGCGGCCAGCCCTTCGGCCGGCCGCGGCCGAAGTTCTGTCCGGCCTGCGGCCAGGAGAGCAACGTGAAACCGCCGACCGTGGGCGAGTTCATGCAACAGTTCGGCGGCGCCTACTTCGCCACCGAAGGCGCGCTCTGGCGCACGCTCAGGCTGCTGATCTTCAAGCCCGGCGAGCTGACGCGGCTCTACCTGGCCGGGCGGCGCAAGCACTATGTGCTGCCGCTGCGGCTGTACCTGAGCATCAGCCTGGTCGCGCTGCTCTTGATGCGGATCAGCGGCACGGTCAACTTCGCCGGGGTCGACGATCCAGCCGCTGCGGCCAGCCTGCCGGCCAAGCCCCGCGCGGTGCAGCTCGAAATGGGCGGCGGCCGCGCCGGGTTGAAGGACGGCGTGTTTTTCTGCGAGCGGCTGCCGGGCTGGCTGTGCCGGCGGTTGCAGACCCGCCTCGACGTGGCGCCGCAGGCCATGGCGCAGCAGATGCGGGCGGTCAGCGACCGCATCGCCAACAACTGGGGCGCGTCGATGTTCGTGCTGATGCCGGCGTTTGCGCTCGGCCTGAAGGCGCTGTACTGGCGGCGCAGGCTGCACTACACGGAACACCTGGTGTTCGCACTGCATCTTCATGCGTTCTGGTTCTTCGTGCTGGCCTGCCTGATGGTCGACATCGGCGCGGTCACGGCGCTCGGCTTTCTGGTGATACCGGTCTACGGCGTGCTGGCGATGCGCCGCGTCTACGGCGGCCGCTGGTGGCCGCTGCTGTTGCGCGCCGCGCTGCTGAGCGGCGTGTACCTGGCGCTGATGGCGGTGACGATCGCTGTGGTCGCGCTGATCGCTCTGCTGGCTTGACGCTTTTAAGGTGGGCCGCGGTGCCTCAGGCGCCGAGCCGGTCGGCCAGGCCGGTGAGGCTGTCGGCGACGACGTCGAATTCGCCCGCCGCGGCAAGCTCCATCGGCCCGCCCGGCCCATGCTCCAGCGGCCGCGGGATGTAGGCCGTGCGCAGGCCGCAGGCGGCCGCAGCGCGCAGATCGCTCGGGTGGGCCGCCACCATCATCACCTCGGCCGGCGGCAGGTCGAGCAGGCGCACCGCGCCGAGGTAGACCTCGCGGTCGGGCTTGTAGTGCTGGAACAATTCAGCGCTGAAGACGGCGTCCCACGGCAGCCCGCCGTGTTTGGCCATCGCCACCAGCAGCGACAGGTTGCCGTTGGACAGCGTGGTGATGGTGTGGCGCGCTTTCAGCCGCAACAGCCCCGCCACGCTGTCGGGCCAGGGGTTCAGGCGGTGCCAGATGCGGTTGAGGTGCGCCGTGTCGGGCTCGGGCAGCGGGACGCCGCGCTCGGCCAGCAGGCGGTCGAGGATGCGCCGGTGCAGGCCGTCGATGTGGGTCCACGGCAGCCGGCCTGAGCGCACGTCGGCCATCGCCGGCTGGTAGCCGGCGCGCCAGGCGAGTGCGAATTCGGCGCCGTCGACCGGCAGCTTCAACCGTGCGACCTCGGCGTTGATGCTGCCGAACCAGTCGACGACAGTGCCGAAGATGTCGAAGCACAAGGCGCGCACGGGCGGCGTGGCGCCGGGCACCGGCAGCAGATCCTGCAACGGCATCAGCCGAGCAGCCGCGAGCCGTCGATGGCCACGCCGGGCAAGGCCTGCGGCGACAGCACGCCCGGCGTGGTGGTTTCGGTCACGTCGGTATAGGCGTCACCGACCGGGCTGCGGCAGACGCGCATGACCCGGTTGTCGAGGTCGACGATCCAGACCTCCTGCACGCCATGGCGGGCGTAAAGCGCGAGCTTGATGATGCGGTCGTAGCGCGCGGTGGTGTCACTCACTTCGATCAGCAGCAGCACATCGGACGCTACCGGGTGAGCGCTGGCATAGAAATCTTCGCGCGGGGCCAGCAGCATCAGATCGGGCTGCGGCTCACTGCGGTCGCCCAGGCGCACCGGGTCTTGCACGGCGACGATGGCCTGCCTTGCGACCGCGTCACTGAAGAGATGAAGAAGCCTCTTCACGGTGCTGCGGTGGCGCGTGCCGATGGGTGCCAGGTCCACGATCTCCCCGTCGATCAACTCGACCCGCGCATCGGGCGCCAGCACGCGGGTCTCGGCCATGCGGTGGTACTCCGCGACCGTCAGCCGGTGGCGGCGCAGCAGTTCGGGGGGTTCGATCAGGCCCATAGCTTGAAACCTTACACCAAACCGCCGCGCCTTGGCCAGCGCAGCGGTCTGACATCACGCGAGGTCACGCCGGCATCACCCCGGCATCACCCCGGCATCACCCCGGCATGGCGCCGGTCACTTGGCCGTGCTCTTCGGCTGGTTGTCGTCGATCTTGACGGTGTAGCTGCCGTCGAGGATGGCCTTCTGGCGCGCGGCCACGGTGTCCATCGTCGCCTTCGGCACCTTGCCCTCGAAGGTGCCCAGCGGGCTCAGTTCGCTGCCCTTGTATTTCATCATCGAGTACTTGCCGTAGTCCTCGGCCAAGAACCGCCCGGCCTTGACGGTCTTGATCGCCAGGTCGATGGTCGGCTCCATGTTCCACAGCGCGCTGACCACCACCGTCTCGGGGTATTGCGGCTGGGTGTTGATGACGTTGCCGATGGCCAGAACCTTGCGCTCCTTGGCGGCGTCAGACACGCCGAAGCGCTCGGCATACAACACGTCGGCGCCCTTGTCGATCATCGCGAAGGCCGCTTCCTTGGCCTTCGGCGGGTCGAACCAGCTGTTGATGAAGCTGACCGTGAACTCGGCCTTCGGGTTGCTTTCCTTGGCGCCGGCCATGAAGGCGTTCATCAGGCGGTTCACTTCGGGGATGGGGAAGCCGCCGACCAGGCCGATCTTGCCGCTCTTGCTCATGCTGCCGGCGACCAGCCCGCTCAGGTAGGCCGGCTCCTGGATGTAGTTGTCGAAGACGCTGTAGTTGGGCGCCTGCGGCTTGCCGCTGCTGCCCATCAGGAAGCTGACCTTGGGATAGTCCTTGGCCACCTTGCGGGCGGCTGCCTCGACCGCGAAGGCCTCGCCGACGATCAGCGTGTTGCCTTTTTCGGCGTACTGGCGCATCACGCGTTCGTAGTCGGCGTTGCTGACGTTTTCACTGAACTCGTATTCGATCTCGCCGCGCGCCACCGCCGCTTTCAAGGCCTTGTCGATGCGGCTGACCCATTGTTGCTCGACCGGCACGGTGTAGATGGCGGCCACTTTCAGCTTGGCCTGGGCGAATGCCGGCGTGCTCAGGCTGGTGAGCGTGCCGGCGACAAGCGCGAAGGCGAGGGTATGGCGACGGGACAAGGTCATGCGGGCTCCTGGTGAAGTGACGAAGTTTGGAGACACGATTTAGCAAGATACGTTCCCGCAGCGTCAATCAGGTGCGTCCCGCCTGTCGACTTTGCCTGACAAATGCAGGATCTTGAAAATTCGACGCGGAACATGGGCTGCCACCCCAGCCGCCTGGGGCCAAGTGCTCGGGTCATTCAGGAACAAGCGCTTGCCTGCCGGGTCACCGCAACCGCAGGCCGGCGCCGCCTAAAATCAACGGCAACCCGACACCCGGGTCTGCCGGCCCCGCCCCACGGGCCGATTCCCGTTCGTTCGACCGACCCCGCGCGATGACCTTTTCCTCCCTTTCCGCCCTCTCGCCGCTCGACGGCCGCTATGCCGCCCGGCTGGCGCCGCTGCGCCCCCTGCTCAGCGAGTTCGGCCTGATGCACCGCCGCGTGCAGGTCGAGGTGGAATGGTTCATCGCCTTGTCCGACGCCGGCTTTGCCGAATTCCAGCCGCTGTCGGAAGCCGGGCGCGGCATGCTGCGCGGCCTGGTGGCACGCTTCTCGGAGGCCGACGCGCAGGCCATCAAGGACATCGAGAAGACCACCAACCACGACGTCAAGGCGGTCGAATACTGGCTGAAGTCGCGCTTCGAAGGCCAGGCCGAGCTGAAGGCGGCCGGCGAGTTCGTGCACTTCGCCTGCACCAGCGAGGACATCAACAACACCAGCCATGCGTTGATGCTCAAGAGCGCGCGTGAAGAAGTCCTGCTGCCCGCCATCGACCGCCTCACAGCCAAGCTGCGCAGCATGGCGCAGGCCTTTGCCGACGTGCCGATGCTGAGCCGCACGCACGGCCAGACCGCCAGCCCCACCACCGTGGGCAAGGAAGTGGCCAACGTGCTGGCGCGGCTGCTGACGGCGCGCGAGCGCATCGCCGGTGTGAAGATGCTGGCCAAGATGAACGGCGCGGTCGGCAACTACAACGCCCACCTGGCGGCCTGGCCCGACTTCGACTGGGAGGCCTTCAGCCGCAGGGTGGTGGAAGAGCAACTGGGGCTGGAGTTCAACGCCCACACGATCCAGATCGAGCCGCACGACTGGATGGCCGAGCTTTTCGACGCGATGACGCGCTGCAACACCATCCTGATCGACTGGAGCCGCGACGTCTGGGGCTACATCTCTCTGGGCTACTTCAAGCAGCGCACGAAGGCCGGCGAGATCGGCAGCAGCACGATGCCGCACAAGGTCAACCCGATCGACTTCGAGAACGCCGAAGGCAACTTCGGGCTGGCGAACGCGTTGCTCACGCACCTGAGCCAGAAGCTGCCCATCAGCCGCTGGCAGCGCGATCTGACCGACAGCACCGTGCTGCGCAACATGGGCGTGGCGCTGGGTTACGCGCTGCTCGGCCAGGACAGCCTGCAGCGCGGCCTGGACAAGCTCGAACTCAACGAGGCCGCGCTCGCCGCCGACCTCGACGGCGCATGGGAGGTGCTGGCCGAACCGATACAGACCGTCATGCGCCGCCACGGCCTGGCCAACCCGTACGAACAGCTGAAGGAGCTGACCCGCGGCAAGGCGATCACGCGCGAAGCCATCGCCGCCTTCATCGACACGCTGGTGCTGCCCGAGGCCGAACGCGAACGCCTGAAGGCGATGACGCCGGGCGGTTACACCGGGCTGGCGGCCGAGCTCGCGCGGCGGCTCTGAGCGCGGCGGAGGCACGATGAACTTCACCGATCAGCTCGCCGCCGCCGCCGCGCAGAACCACTCCGTGCTCTGCGTCGGCCTCGACCCCGAGCCGGCGAAGTTCCCCGGCGCGTGGAGGGACGATCCGGCACGCATCTTCGACTTCTGCCGATCGATAGTCGACGCGACGAAAGACCTGGTGATCGCCTTCAAGCCGCAGATCGCCTACTTCGGCGCACAGCGCGCCGAAGACCAGCTCGAGCGCCTGATCGACCACATCCACCGCGCCGCACCCGGCGTGCCGGTGATCCTGGACGCCAAGCGCGGCGACATCGGCGCCACCGCCGAACAGTACGCACGCGAGGCCTTCGTGCGCTATCGGGCCGACGCGGTGACGCTGTCGCCCTTCATGGGCCTGGACTCGATCGAGCCCTACATGCGCCATGGCGGCAAGGGGCTGATCCTGCTCTGCCGCACCAGCAACCCGGGCGGCAGCGACCTGCAGGCGCAACGGCTGGAAAGCGGCCAGTTTCTCTATGAACACATCGCACGGCTGGCCGCCGGTGAATGGAACCGCGGCGGACAGATCGGCCTGGTGGTCGGCGCCACCTACCCGGCCGAAGTGGCGCGGGTGCGCGCACTGGCGCCCACGCTGCCGCTGCTGATACCAGGCATCGGCGCGCAGGGCGGCGACGCCGAGGCCACCGTGCGTGCAGGCTGGCGGCCCGGCGGGCCGGTCATCGTCAGCTCGTCGCGCGCCGTGCTGTACGCCAGCAGTGGCGCCGACTTCGCCGAAGCCGCCCGGCGTGTCGCGACCGCTACCCGCCAGCAATTGCAGCAGGCGCGGCCGGTCTGACACCGGTGGCCGTTCGATCCCGCAGCACGAAACGATTTGACCCGACCGTGAACGCCGAAACCGCCGCCGAAACCGCCGACGAACGCGACCTCATGTCTCAGCCGCAGCGGCAGCCTCGCAACATGCCGCGCAGCAGCGAACCGAGGCGCGGCCTGCATGCGCTGATCAAACGCGCATATTTCGGCACGGCCGCGGTGGTGTCGGCGGGCAGCGCCGCCTTGCTCTGGATGCTGCCCCAAAACCTGCAGCCGTTTCAGCAGATGTGGATGTCGGCGCTGTTCTTCACACTTGCCGGCATCTCGCTGCTCTGCCTGCTCGTGCCGCGCGCCCATGCCGACGCCGCCATGGCCGGCCTGCTGGCGCTCGCCACCGCCGCCATCGCAGTCAGCGCCGTGCTGCTCGGCTGGGGACTGGCGGCGCCGGGGCTGGCCTTCTACGGCCTGTTCGTCTGCGTGCTGTGCACGGCCACCCGCCGCAGCTACGGCGTGCTGCTGGCCGCGCTGGCCGCGCTGTCGGTGGTTTGCGTCGCATGGGCCACCTCAGGGCCAGCGCCGCCGGCAAGCTCCACGCTGCGGCCTTCGGCCGGGTTGATGCTGGTCAGCCACCTGCTGCTGATCGGCGCCGGGCTGGCCGGCGGACTGATGCTGTCGAACGTGATCGCGCGCTTCATCCGCTCGGCCGACGAGCGTGAACGACGTTTTCGCGGTTTGCTGGCCATCGCCGCGGACGCGTACTGGGAAACCGACGTCCAGGGCCGGCTGCTGTCGGCCATCCACCAGCACGACCCGCTGCTGTCGCTGACCTCGGACGACGGCATCGGCCAGTTGCCCTGGGACATGCCGCAGTTCGGCTGCAGCGCCGACACGCTCGACACGCTGCAGGCCGACATCGAATCGCGACTGCCATTTCACAACCTGACCGTGCAATGGCTGGGCGCGCGCGGCGACGTGCGGCACTTCATGGTCAGCGGCGAGCCGCGTTTCGACCGCCGCTGCGTCTTCAGCGGCTACTGGGGCGTGGCGTGCGACGTCACTCGCGAGGTGGCGGCGCGGCAGACGCTGAGTGCCACCGAGACACGTTATCAGGAGCTGTTCAGTCGCATTCCGACGCCGCTGGTGCTGCACCGGGCCGGTCGCACCATCGATGCCAATCCGGCCGGCATCGCGCTGTTCGGTCAGGATGACCTGGCATCCATGCTCGGCCGCGACATCCTGGCCAGCTTCGAGAGCGGCGACTCGCGTGAACGGGCGCGCCGCCGCGTCGATGCGCTGGAACGGCTGCCCGCCGGCGAGGCCCTGCCGGTGGCCGATTTCCGCCTGCTCCGGCAAGATGGTCGCCGTGTCTCGGTGCGCGCCACCGGCGTGCGTGTCGACGCCGAAGGCGGGCCTGCCACGCTGTCGATCTTCGTCGACGACACCGAGCGCCGCTCGGCCGAGGAGGCGGTGCGGCGCAGCGAGGCCATGCTGTCGCACCTGGTGGCCACCAGCCCCGACGTCATCACCCTGACCGACCTGACGACCGGCCGCTACGCGATGGTCAACCGCACCTTCGAGCGCATCACCGGCTACAGCGCCGCCGAGGTGGTGGGCCGGACCTCGATCGAACTCGGCATCTGGAGCCGAGATGAAGACCGCGAGCGTTTCGTGGCACAGATCCGCGAGCGCGGCGCGGTCGTCGACATGCCCACGCGCTTGACCGCCAAGGCCGGCGCGACGGTCTCGATGCAGGTCTCGGGCGCGCGCTTCGCGATGGACCGGCGTGAATACCTGGTGATCAACGCGCGCGACATCACCGAGTCTGAGCGCGCCCGGTTGGAGCGCGAGGCGATCCTGGAGAACGCGTCGGTCGGCATCGCCGTCACCCGCGACCGTTGTTTCGTGCTCACCAATCCGGCTTTCGAGCAAATGTACGGCTGGCCGAGCGGCGGCCTTCTCGGCCAGCCCGGCCAGTGCGTGTGGGCCAGCGATGCCGACTACCTGGAGATCGGCCAGACGCTCGGCCCGGCGCTGGCCCGCGGCGAGCTGATCTTCGCAGAGCGCATGGGGCGCCGGCGCGACGGCAGCACCTTCCTGGCCAGCATCACCGGCAAGGCGATCGACCCCAGCCACCCGTCGCACGGCGGAACGATCTGGATCGTCGATGACGTCACCGAACGGCGGCAGGCCGAGACCGAGCTGGCCAACGCGCGCGACGAGGCCGAGGCCGCCAGCCGCGCCAAGAGCGCCTTCCTGGCCAACACCAGCCACGAGCTGCGAACGCCGCTGAACAGCATCCTCAACCTGGCGCAACTGGCGCGCGCCACCGACATCGGCGAGGCGCGCCGCCGCCAGTACCTGGAGCAGATCGCCGAGAGTTCGCAGTCGCTGGCCGACATCATCTCCGACATCCTCGACCTGTCGAAGATCGAGGCCGGCAAGCTGGAGCTGGAGACCACCACCTTCCACCTCGGCGACTTGCTGCGCGGCCTGCAGCGCGCCTACGCCACACTGACGACAGGCCGCGACATCACGCTGCGCCTGGACATCGCGCCCGAGGTCGACGGCACGGTCAGCGGCGACGCGCTGCGCGTGCGCCAGGTGCTCGGCAATTACCTGAGCAATGCGCTGAAGTTCACGCTGGTCGGCGAGGTGCGCCTGCTGGCCTGGCGCACGAATGTCGACGGCGACGGCGACGGCGACCGCATGGGCATCGGCGGCCGCGACCGCGTGCGCTTCGAGGTTCACGACAGCGGGCCAGGCATCGAGGCCGATGTGCGCTCGCGACTCTTTCAGCCCTTCATGCAGGCCGACGAGTCGACGACGCGGCGCTACGGCGGCACCGGGCTGGGCCTGTCGATCTGCCGCGAACTCGCGCTGCTGATGCACGGCGACGTCGGCGTCAACAGCGAGCCCGGCCAGGGCAGCCAGTTCTGGGCCGAACTGCCGCTGCCGGCCGCACAGGCGCCGGCCCCGGTGGCGGAGACGGCGGACGTCAGCGGCGTCACGCTCGGCGGCGCCGAGGTGCTGCTGGTCGAGGACAACCCGGTCAACATGATGATCGCGGTGGCCATGCTGGAGCGCTGGAGCGTGTGCGTGACGCAAGCCGGCGACGGCCGCCAGGCGCTCGATGCGGTGCTGTCCGCAGCCGCCGAGGGCCGGCGGTTCGACGCCGTGCTGATGGACGTGCAGATGCCCGTGATGAGCGGTTACGAAGCCACGCGCGCGCTGCGCGAAAGCGACGCCGGGCGCCGCTTGCCGATCATCGCGCTCACCGCCGCCGCGCTGGTAACCGAGCGTCAGCAGGCGCTGGAAGCCGGCATGGACGACTTCCTCACCAAGCCGATCGACGCCGGCCGGCTGCGCGCCACGTTGGCGCGCTGGGTGCGCGCCGGGCGCGCCTGACCGGCGGACCACGTACCCGGCCAGCGGTCGTCAGACACGCGCATCGTCCGCGGCCGCGTACAGCCCGAGCGACTGCGCCACCCAGCCGTCGAAGGCCGACAACAGCGGCGCGTAGGCCGCCGGCCGGCCTTCCAGCGAACCCAGCGCCAGGCAGGCAGCCTCCAGCGTGGAGCGTTGATCGGGCCGCTGCGCCTTGCGGATCGTATAGCGCGACGGCGACGGCGCGGGCAACGCGCAGCGCGGCAGTTGCTGCAGTTTCGGATGCTCGCGCAGCATCTGGCGCGTCTGCCGCCAAGTGCCGTCGAGCAGAACCAGACGTTGGCCGCCGTGCGGGGATAGCGTGGCGGCCATCGGGGGCCCGCTTGGCGGCGGCATCTCGCGAGCCGCCACCGGGTAGAGCAGCAGGCATATCGGTGGGCCGCTGCCCGACTCCGGCCAAGGCGCTTCCAGCCACGACCGCAGGCTGTCCGCCTCGAAACTCGCACTCACTTCCACCCGACAATGGGCCAGGCTGAGCCGCAGCAGGCGCAGGCTGCCTTTCGCGTGGTGCTGTTCCTGCGGGTGCTGCAGGATCAGCACGGCCACCCGGTTGGCAGTCGGCGTGATCCAGCGGCAAAGGCAGGCGCGCAGCGGCCGCTGGCAGCGCGGGCAGGCCGGGCGGGGAGAACAGAGGGCGGAACTTGAGACGGGCGGGATCATGGTTGTGCCGCAGGCTATGCTGCCAGACATGTCCGAACAGTCAGTTTCACCGCCGCCCGTGCCGTCGTCCGACCCCGGTTTCACGGATCTCGGCGTCTCGCCGCGCCTGGCTCTGGCGGCCGCAGTCGCCGGCTGGGCGGCACCCACCGCCATCCAGGTGGCCGTGCTGCCCGCCGCGCTGCGTGGCCGCGACGTGCTGGGCATCGCACCCACCGGCTCGGGCAAGACGGCGGCTTTCCTGTTGCCGCTGCTGCAGTGCCTGCTGGCCACGCCCGGCCTGGCCGATGAAATGCCGAGGCGGCTGCGCGCGCTGGTGCTGGCGCCGACGCGTGAACTGGCCTTGCAGATCGCCGAAGTGGCCGACCGGCTCGCCGCCCATGCTGGCGCCACAGCGGCCGACGACGGCGCCACGCCCCTGCCCGCGCTGAAAACGGTGGTGGCCGTCGGCGGCGTCTCCATCAACCCGCAAATGATGGCGCTGCGCGGTGGCGCCCATCTGGTGGTGGCCACGCCGGGCCGCCTGCTCGACCTGCTGGCGCAGCGCGCCTTGACGCTCGGCGACGTGGCCACGCTGGTGCTCGACGAAGCCGACCGCCTGCTCGACCTCGGTTTCGCCGACGAGATCGGCCGCCTGCTGGCGCTGCTGCCCGAGCGCCGGCAGAGCCTGCTCTTCTCGGCCACCATGCCCGACGCGGTGGCGCGCCTGAGCCGCAGCACGCTGCGCGACGCGCTGCGCGTGGAGGTGGCGCCGGCGGCGGCCGGCGAGCCGCAAGACATACAGCAGCGCGCCATCGAGGTCGACACCGCACGCCGCACCCTGCTGCTGCGTCACCTGATCGCGCAGCAGCGCTGGAGCCGGGTGCTGGTCTTCACCGCCACACAGTACGCCAGCGAACACGTGGCCGACAAGCTCCGGCAGGCCGGCGTGGCGGCGGCCTCGCTGCACGGCGGCCTCAGTCAGGGCCGGCGCAGCCAGGTGCTGGCCGACTTCCACAGCGGCGCGCTCACCGTGCTGGTGGCCACCGACCTGGCGGCGCGCGGCCTCGACGTGCTGCAGCTGCCGGTGGTGGTCAACCACGACCTGCCGCGCTCGGCCGTGGACTACACGCACCGCATCGGCCGCACCGGGCGGGCCGGCGCGGCGGGGCTGGCGATCAGCTTCATCTGCACCAACGCACCGGGCAGCGAAGCGCGCTTCAGGCTGATCGAAAAGCGTCAGCAGCAGCGCGTGCCGCGCGAACGGGTGGCGGGTTTCGAGCCGTCCGCGCCCGTCGCCGCCACATCACCGGCCGACCCGCATGGCGGCGTGAAAGGCAAGCGCAAGAGCAAGAAGGACAAGCTGCGCGAGGCCGAGGCGGCAGCAGCCGCGCGCGGCTGAGACTCGTCTGCGGTCGATCGACCCGGTTCGGGTGGTCGCCAGACGGCCATTTCGAGAAGACCTGGTTGATGGGAATTCCGAGGTTTCCGAACGCGTGGATCACCGTGTACGGGAGGCGTTCGACGCGCTCGTGCCGTTCTCGTGATTCGTGGGATGCTGGTGCTGCTGCACGGTCGTAAAGTTCAGGAACAGCACGAACCCGTGCTGGCCGCGCCACTGCTGCGTCTGTTCATTCGCAAGTTGCCTGTGGTGCGACCAGCGGCCATGGCTGCCTGATCGCAGCGAGATCAGGCCAGATCGCGCAACTCGCGCGGGGCGCAGCCGAAGCGGGCGCGGAAAGCGCGGCTGAAGTGCGCCGCGTCGTTGAAGCCCCAGGAAAAGGCGATGGCGCTGACGCTGCGTGCACGCTGCGCCGGGTTGCACAGATCGCGCCGGGCGGCGTCCAGCCGTTGCGCCCAGATGCATTCGGCGATGGTGCAGCCCTCACCCTGCCAGGCGCGGTGCAGGCTGCTGGGCGCCAGACGCAGCTCGGCTGCAATGGCGGCGACGCTGAGCCCCGGCTCGTGCAGCCGGGCGCGGATGCAGGCCTTGATCTGCTGGCGGTGATAGGCCGCGCGCTGCGACACAGGCGTGCGCTGCGCCGCCGGCAGGCCGGCGAGGCCGGCCACCAGGATCTGGGTGACGCTTTCGGCCACCGCGCTGGCCGATTCAGGCGCCAGCGTGTGGATGTCGGCCACCAGGCTGCGGATCATGCTGATCATCAGGTGGCCGGCGCCGCGCTGGCCGCTCACGGTGCTGGCGGTGAGCGCCTGAGTGTCGCGCAGCGCGCTGCGCAGCGTGGGCCCGGGCAGGCGCAGTACAAACTGCTGGAACGGCCCGTCGAAATGCAGAGCGTACGGCCGGGTGCTGTCGTACAGCGCGAAGTCGCCGGGCGCCAGGCGGGCGCTGCGGCCGTCTTGTTCAATGCGGCCGACGCCGCGGGTCTGGATGCTGACGAGGAAAAAATCTTCACTGGAGCGGGCAATGCGCGCCGGCGTGCGCCGCACCACCTGGGCTGTGCTGGTCACCTGAGACAGCTGCAGCGTGGCCAGCGTGGCCGCACCGATGGTTCCCTCGATGGTGCTGGCGCCGGCGGCGGTGTCGCAATCCAGCTGAACATAGGTGCTGCAGACCATGTCGGCCCAGAACGCCAGGCGCTGCGCCTGCGGAACGACGTCGGTGCTCAATTGCTGCGGCAGGCGCTGGGGCATGCAGCAAGCGTAGCGGCACGCACTCGCCGTGGCAACGGGCGCCTCCCGCGCCTGCGGGACAGCTTGCGCCATCCGGTCAAGAGTGGCGCCACGTACAGACAAGCCAGCGGTTTGCCGGCAGCCGACGATATGCAGCGTGCTTGTCGAGTCATAGGCCGCGTCCGCCAACCTCACCCTTCAGCCGTCACCCCGGAGACCTCCATGCCCGTCGCCCACCCCAAGTACCGAGCCGCCGCTGTGCAGGCCGCCCCTGTCTTCCTGGACCTCGACGCCAGCATCACGAAGGCCATCACCTTGATCGCCGAGGCCACCGCCCAGGGCGCCAGGCTGATCGCCTTCCCTGAGACCTGGCTGCCCGGCTACCCCTGGTTCATCTGGCTGGATTCACCGGCCTGGGGCATGCAGTTCATCCAGCGTTACCACGACAACTCCCTGGTCTACGGCTCGCCGCAGGCTGAGCGCCTGGTGGCTGCGGCGCGCGAGCACACGATCACCGTGGTGATGGGCCACAGCGAGAAAGCCGGCGGCAGCCTGTACATGGGCCAATGGATCATCGGCCCCGACGGCGCCACCATCGCCCAACGCCGCAAGCTCAAGCCCACGCATGTGGAACGTACCGTCTTCGGGGAAGGCGACGGCAGTGACCTGTCGGTGCACGACACGCCGCTGGGCCGCATGGGTGCTCTGTGCTGCTGGGAGCACCTGCAGCCGCTGTCGAAGTACGCCATGTACGCGCAGAACGAACAGGTGCACATCGCCGCCTGGCCCAGCTTCTCGCTCTACCGCGGCGGAGCCTACGCGCTGGGAGCCGAGGTGAACAATGCCGCCAGCCGCATCTATGCGGTGGAGGGCGGCTGCTTCGTGCTGGCGCCCTGCGCCACCGTGTCGGCGGAGATGGTGCAAATGCTCTGCGGAGACGACCCGGTGAAGCGCCAGCTGCTGCTGGAAGGCGGCGGATTCACCGGCATCTACGCCCCCGACGGCCAGCTCATCTCCACGCCATTGCCCGAGGGCCAGGAGGGCCTGGTCTACGCCGATCTCGACCTCGGCATGATCTCTCTGGCCAAGGCCGCGGCCGACCCCGCCGGCCACTACAGCCGCCCCGACGTCACCCGCCTGCTGCTGGACAAGACCCCAGGCGACCGCGTGGTGCTGCGCCAGCGCGCCGCTGCCGTGGTGGAGCCCGGCGCAGCGGCCGAGCCGGCGGCCAGCGCCAGGCAGGAGGTGGTGTGATGGCCGGCTTCGCCTACACCCCCGAGGCGCTGGCGCTGCAGCAGCGCTTCGACACCAGCGCGCTGGCCGCGGCCGAGCTGCAGGTGATCGTGCACGACGAGCTGACGGCCGACGACAGTGCCTTCGTGAAAGCCATGGACTACTTCTTCCTGTCCACCGTGGACCCGTCCGGCTCACCCACCGTCAGCTACAAGGGCGGCGCGCCCGGATTCGTGCGGGTGCACGACGCGCAAACGCTGCAGTTCCCCTGCTACGACGGCAACGGCATGTACTACTCGATGGGCAATATCGCCGCCACCGCCAAGGTGGGGTTGCTGTTCATCGACTTCGAGACGCCGGCGCGGCTGCGGGTGCAAGGCGATGCACGGCTCACCGATGACCCGGCCGTGGTCGGCCAGTGGCCGGGTGCACAGTTCGCCGTGCAAGTGCTGATCACCGCGCTGATCACCAACTGCCCGCGCTACATACCGCGCATGCAGCGCATCGCAAGCTCGCGCTACGTGCCCCACGCCGTCACCGGCGTGCAGCCCATTCCCGGCTGGAAGCGCATCGACGCGATCCAGGGCGTGCTGCCGCAGCGTGATCAGGGCCGCGCCGACAGCGCCGGCGGCCTGATCAGCATGGGCGACTGGGATGCGATGGTGAAGCGGGGTGACCCGCTGGCCTGAACGCAGCCGCCTGCTCAGCCTGCTTCTGGCAAGGACATGCGCTGCGCCACCGCACCACCCACATCGATCGCACTGGGGGCGGTCTGCCTGCGGTGGCCTGGCTTTGCGATGTCAACTTCTGGTGAGCCCTTTGCGGCAGTCAGGCGCGCCAGGGCCGCGAGGTGAAGTGCCGGAAAGATGCTCGTCGCGGGCGCCCGTTCGAGGCCGTCATGGAGAGCCTTTCGTGACCGCCATCAGAAGCCGACCCGCAGCGTCAGCCGCAGGGTGCGAGGCTCGGCGGGGTGCACATGGCGGTCGGCCACCGGGCTGGTTTCGCCGGGCAGTTGTGATTCATAGAAGTACTGGATGTCGTTGACCTCGCGGTCCAGCAGGTTGAAGACGTCCAGCGTCAGTTCGGCCTGGCTGCCGAGCTTTCGGCTGACGCGCAGGTTGGTGGTGAGCGAGGTGTACGAGCGCACGCTGTTGTCCTCGATCAGAGCGCCAGAGCCGAGGTAGCGCCACTGCAGGCTGGCCGACCAGGGGCCGACGTCGCGCGCCGTCACCGCCACCGAGGCCACCTGATCCACCGCGTTCGGAATGCGGTCGCCGTTGTCGAACCGCGCATGCGTCCAGGCCAGGTCGGCGTCGACCAGTAGCCAGGGCAGCGGGATCCAGCGGTTGTTGAATTCCACGCCGCGGCGCTTGCTGCCCGTGCTGGCCTCGGTGGCGCCGGCATCGCCGACATAGACCAGCTCGGAGTCGAAGTCCAGCCACCACAGGGCCAGCGAACTCTGCAGCCCGGGCAGCCACTCGCTGCGCGTGCCGAGTTCGTAGCCGCTAGAGGCCACCAGCGGTGGCACGCGCTCGACCGCGTCACCGGTCTTCGGGTCGACCGCGGCCGTGGTGCCGCGCGAGTCGTTGCTGTGCAGGCCGCGGCCGGCGTTGGCGAAGAATTCGGTCTTCGCCGAGCTTTCGAAAAACGGGCCAGCGATCAGGCTCAGCTTCGGTGACCACTGCGTGGCGCTGGCGCTGCCGCCGTTGGCGGCCAGCGTCAGGGCGTCCACGTTCGTGCGCATATGGTCGGCGCGCAGCCCGGCAATGGCGCGCAGCACGGGCGTCAGCTCCACGCTGCTCTGGCCGTAGGCGCTGTACAGGGTCTCTTGCACCTTGTCTTTACGCACGGTACCCGTGATCTGGCGCGCCACGGTATCGAAGAGGCCGACGCGGATGCGGTCGTGGCGCACCTGCACGCCGACTTCGCTGCGTGCATCCCACGCACCGAGCTTGTGGATGAAGGCCTGAGTGGCATTCAGGCCGTAGATGCTGCGGCTGTCGTTCTGCTTGAACTGGTCGCCGTCGGCGGGCCTTTCCAGCGCATAGGTGAAGTTGGAGTTCAGGTCGAGCCGGTAGCGCATGGCGTAGGCGTTCAGCTTGCTCACGTCGCCGTCGATGTTGCGGTGCCATTCGCCCGACAGGCTGTAGCGCGAGGTGTTGCCGCCGCTCGTCGGGTCCAGGCTGTCGAAGCGGCCGAAGGGCCGGCCCTGAAAGCTGCCGGCGTCGATCAGGCGCTGCGGAATCTGGTCGGTGCTGTCCCAATCGGCGCTGTAGCCCATCAGGCTGGTGCTCCAGCCGACTGCGGAAGTGCCGCCGCTCAGGGTGAGCACGCCGTTGCTCTTCTTCATGTTCTCGGGTTCGACCCAGGGGCCGTCATTGCGCATGAGTTCCAGCGCACCGAGCAGCGTGATGCCATCCGCGACCTCGAACGAGGTTCCCGCGACGCCACGCTGGTAGCCGTTCTCGCCGATGGAAATCTGGCCAAAGGGCGCATCGAGCTGACGTTTGTAGACGATGTCGGCGGCGCCGGCCGAGGCGAAGTTGCCGCTCTGCGCGAAGTACGGACCCTTGCGGTACTCGATGCGCTGCACCAGTTCGGGCAGCAGGAAGTTGAGGTCGGTGTAACCCTGGCCGTGGCCGTGCGTGGGCATGTTGACGGGCATGCCCGCTACGCTGGTGGCAAAGTCGGTGCCGTGGTCGAGATTGAAGCCGCGCAGGAAATACTGGTTGGCCTTGCCGTCGCCCGAATGCTGGGTGACGATCATGCCGGGCACGAATTCCAGCACTTCGCCGGGCCGCAGCGCCGGCCGGCTCTTCAGCAACGCGGCGCCGATCACGCCCTGCGACGCGGCGTCGCTGCTGCCGACCGAGTTGTCGTAGTGGCCGGTGACGTCGACACGCCCGGGTGAGGTCTGCGCCGACACGTGGGCACAGGCCAGCAGCGCAGCCGCAGCCAGCAAGGTGTGCTGCGTGGCCCCGCAAGTGATCTTACGTTTCTGAAGGTTGTTCATATTTCAGGATGGTGTTTGCGTTTCTGACGGTTCCGAGCCAGATACGTGAAGCGGCGGCGCCTGGATGCGCCCGTCTTCGCGATCAGATGCTGGCCACCTGCCCCTGTGGCCTCTTCGCCAGCCAGCGCGCCAGCAGGTAGCTGGCGGCGACGATGCCCACGACGACGGCGCCTTGCAGCCCGTCCCAGCCTGTGGCGTCAGCCTGCGGCGGCGCCAGGACCCGGCTGATGCCGAGTGCCGCCACCCACAGGCTGACGCCAGCCACCGCCAGGCCCATCACGCGTGAGGCGATGGCGGCGGCCTGGTCGGCGCGTGCGAGCAGCCGCGACAGCCACCAGCCGTTGATGCCGTCGGTGATCAACATGCCGGCCACGAACAGCAGTCCCAGCAGCACCGCCTGGGTCACGCCGCCGAAGAGCGTGGCCGCCAGCGCGAACAGGACGGTCAGACTGATGGTGTCGAACGACATTGCGAACAGGGCGCCGACTCCGGCCACCGACAGCGGTTGTGCGGCCATGCGGCTGCGCGCACCTGACGGCAGGCGGGCTGACAGACTCGCGGAGAGACGCGCGAACAGGCCGCTCTTCAACCCGACCGGCCGCACCTGCGTGCCTGGGGCCGCCGCCAGCACGGCGCGCAGGTTGGCCACGCCCAGCGCGAGAAGGAAGCTGATGGATATCCAGCTGCCCGTGGCGTCCAGCCAGTCCGGCACCGGCCCGTGTCGGCCGGCGAGTGCGGCCAGTGCCGCCACCACCAGCACCACAGTGCCGTGGCCGAGTGAAAAGAGGCTGCCGCACCAGCGGGCGTGGGGCCGGCCGGCGGCCGCGTTCAGGCGCGTGAGGCCGTCGATGGTGGCCAGGTGGTCGGCGTCGAAACCATGCTTGAGGCCGAGCACGAAGACGAGGCCGCATAGCGTTGTCCAGTCGGTCGGCAGGTCTGGCATGCGGCGCCCCAGGCTCGGGTTCATGAAAATGTGTATGAAGACTCTACCCGTCTTCATACCTCCGCGCCAGAGCTTCTGCCTGAGTGGCCTGCCCGGGTGCGGTCAGTGGCGCGGCCGCAGGTGGCTGTGTTTCGTGCCGTCGGCGTGGCGGTGTTCGCCGGCGGCCTCGGCCAGGATCAGGTTCAGCGCGCCGTGGTGCACGCCGCGCTCGGCCATCACGCCTTCGGCGAAGCGCCGCACCGCCACCGCCGGGCCGCGCAGGATGACGGTTTCGATGCAGTGTTCATGGTCGAGGTGAGCGTGCGTGGTCGACACTGACAGGTCATGATGGCCGTGCTGCAGCGCCAGCAGGCGCTGCGCGAGTTCGTGCTCGTGGTGCGCGTAGACATAGGACAGGCAGGCCACGCAGTTCGCCTTCGGGTCGGCGCGTTCATGTTGACGGTCGAGCTGACTGCGCAGCAGGTCGCGCACGGCCTCGCTGCGGTTGCCGTAGCCGCGCTCGGCGATCAGGCGGTCGAACTTTTCGGCCAGGGTGTCGTCGAGCGAGATGGTGAAGCGTTGCATGGCGGGTTCCGTTCAGCGGTTCAGCGGTTCAGCGCTTTCAGCGCCAGCTTGATGCCTTCGCTGACGCCCACGTCCGGCGGCAGCGCCTTCAGCGCGCTGTTGGCATCTTTTTCGTTGTAGCCCAGCGCCATCAGCGCCTGCACGATGTCGCCCTGGTTGTCGGTCATCGGCGTGGACGCCGGCAGCGCGAGGTCGGGGCCGAGCTTGCCTTTCAGCTCCAGCAGCAGCCGCTCGGCCGTTTTCTTGCCGATGCCCGGCACCTTCACCAAGCGGCCCACTTCCTGCCGGCCGATGGCCTGCGAGAGTTCGGTCACGCTCAGGCCCGACAGGATGGCCAGCGCCGTGCGCGGCCCGACGCCGCTGATCTTCACCAGTTCGCGGAAGGCGCTGCGCTCGGCGTGGGTGAGGAAGCCGAACAGCTGTTGCACGTCCTCACGCACCACGAAGTGGGTAAGCAGGGCGACTTGCTGGCCGAGCGCGGGCAGGTTGTAGAACGTGCTCATCGGCACGTCGATCTCATAGCCCATGCCGCCGACATCGACCAGCACGAGCGGCGGGGATTTTTCGGCCAGGGTGCCGGTGATGCGTCCGATCATGGACGCATGTTAGCCGCGACTATTACCTGAACAGTCCCAGCCGCTGCGCTTCGAGTGCCGCCTCGGCGCGCGAGCTCACGTTGAGCTTGCGGTAGATCTGCTTGACGTAATCGGCGATGGTGTGCCGGCTCAGGCCCAGCTGCACGCCGATCTCGGGTAGCGTGTAACCCTTGGCCACGCGCAGCAGCACCTCGCTTTCACGGTCGGTCAGCGAGACATGCGGCATCGTGCTGGCCTGCGGCTTGGCTTTCGCGCTGAAGTAGGCCATGACACGCCGCGCGATGCTGGGCGACAGCGGTGGCTCGCCCTGGCTGATGCGCTGCAACTGTTCGGTGATCAGCTCGCGGGCCTGTTCCTTCAGGATGTAGCCGAAGGCGCCGGCCTGCAGCGCGGGGAACAGATGTTCGTCGTCGTCGTGGATGGTCACCACGACCGACTGCGCTTCGGGTTGCACGTCGCGCAGGCGTGTCACGACGTCGACACCGCTGCCGTCGGGCAGGCCGAGGTCGATCAGCGCGAGATCGAACTTGATGGCCGACACCAGTTCAAGGGCGTCGTGGATGCGCGCGCTCTCGGAAATCAGCGCGCCGGGGAAGACCTGCTGCACCAGCTTGCGCAGCCAGACGCGTATCTCCGGCAGGTCTTCGAGCAGCAGAATGTTCTTCATGAGGCAACTGGAGTTTCCTGAAGATTCATGCTAACCGGGCGTTGTCTTGAGATCACGCAACCTCGATCGCACGATTCAGGGGCAGCGTGAGACGTATCACGGTTCCATAGCCGGGGCCCGACTCCACCAGGCACTGGCCCTGCAACTGCTTGGCGCGCGCCTTCATGCTGGCCATGCCGTGGCCGCGGTCGAGCCGGCCGTCGAGTTCGAGCGGGATGCCTTCGCCGTTGTCCTGGATGACGAGCTGGAAGTCGCCCTCGGCGATGGTCACGCGCATCGTGCTTTGCGACGCGCCGCTGTGCTTGATGATGTTGCTGGTGGCCTCGCGCAGGATGCGCGTGGTCTGCACGTAGGCGCGTGCCGACAGCGTTTGCGGCAGGTCTTCGGGCGCTTCCCAGTCGGCATCGATGCCGGCCTGCGCCAGGCGCGACACGACCTCGGCGCGCCAGTCGCCCAGCGCGTCGGCCAGCTTGACGGGCTTGCCGGTGAGACCGCGCACCGACAGGCGCATTTCCTCCAGCGCCTCGCGCGCCAGCGTGGAAATGCGCTCGGAGTCGCTGGTGTGCACGATGGTGAGCAGCTTGGCGCCGAGGTCGTCGTGCAGGTCGGCGGCGATGCGCTTGCGCTCGCGCTCGGTGACCTGCTCGACACGCAGTTCGGACATCTGCAGAAAGTTGCGCTCGATCTCCTCGGTGGCTTCGCGCACCCGTTCTTCCAGGTGCGCGCGGCCCAGTTCGGCTTGCTGCAGCGCGCGGCCGTGCTGCTGCACCAGGCGCAGGCCGACCAGCACGAACATGACCGGCGTGACAATCTGCGCGATCTGCGAGATCACCGAGCGCAGGCCCAGTTTCTGCGCCACGAATTCGATGGCGCCGGCCACCGTCACCACCGACAGCAGCCCGGCCATCAGCCAGAAGGAGCCGGGCCGCGTGCGCCACTGGCGACGCAGGTAGAAGGCCGCAGCGGCCATCACTTCCAGAGCCAGCAACGCGTACCAGAAGCTCGCCACCGGGTACAGCCGTGCCGGGCCGGCGATCACCAGCGAAAGCGGCATCAGCGCACATTGCAGCGGCAAGGCGATGTCGATCCAGCGGTGCCGCCACTGCGCATAACGCAGCAGGAACTGCACGGCGGCCAGGGTGATGAAACCGAGCATCGCACACAGCAGGAACTCGGCCACCGGGTTGGAGACCGGCAGCTCGCGCAGCCACAGCCGCGCGTCGACGATGGCCCAGCCGACACACAGCGCGCCGAAGTAGGCCAGGTGGCTTTCGCGCCGGTTGATGAAGCCCAGCACGAACATGAAGCCGCCCATCAGCAGCAGCGTGGCGCTGACGGCCTGCGGCGCCGCGATGTTCAGCACGGTCTGGCGGGCGTGGCGCGAGGCCAGCACCGACTGCGGACCGATATCCAGCGCCGACAGGCTGCCGGCGCGCTGCCGCGAGCCGACCTCGGCCAGCGCGTGGCCCGCCACCTTGATGTCCAGCGTGTTCAGGCCGGGCGCGATCAGCACCGCCGGCAGGCCCACCAGCTGCGGGTGGTTGCAGTTGTGGGTGAGCGGGCTCTGCATGCGGCCGCCGCTGTGCACCAGCTGGCCGTTCAGGTAGACCTCGAGGTTGGTGCAGACATGTTCGACGTACAGCGCCAGCAGGTCGCCGCGCTCGCGCACGCCCACCGCCTGAAAGGGCACGCGGTACCAGACCGGGCCGTCGCTGCCGGGCCGCGTGCGCGCCCAGTCGTCGGGCAGGGGCACGATCAAGGCCGGGCCGGTGGTCGGGAAGGTGGCGCCGTCGCCTTCCGCCGACAGTGCGGTGTTGACGCGCAGCGTGGGCGTGGCGACCTGGGCCGGGTCCGGTTTCGCGGTTGATGTGGCGGTTGATGTGGCGGTGGGCGGCGCGGCTTGCGCCAGCACGGCCGGCGCCACGCCAAGCAGCATCAGCAAGGCACAGCAAGCCGCCAGCCACCAAGGCTGCCGCGGGGAGAAAGTGCCGGCAGCGGCGCGCGTCAGGTGCAAGGGCATGAGTGCATCGATTCTGCAGGATGGCGACCTGCACGGGGCGCGACGACAATGCGCAGTCCTGCCGCAATCGCAGCCCGCCGGGCTGCTTCAGACCCCGTGATCCGACGCCACAGCTTCGACCCCGTCGACAACCGCCGCCTGGCCCACCTGTGCGGGCCGCTCGACGGCCACCTGCGCGAGATCGAGGCCACGCTGGGCGTCACCTTGTCGCGACGCCATGACAGTTTTCTCGTCGATGGCCCGCGGGTCGCGGTCGAACGCACGCTGGCGCTGCTGGACGCGCTGTACGCGAAGAGCCAGACGCCGATCAGCGGGCCCGGGCTGCAGATGGCGCTGGCGCAGGCCACGGCCGGCGAGCCCGCCGTGGTGGCGCCGCGCCGGCTGGTGGTGTCGGCGGCGGCGCAGCTCTCGGCGGCCGCGGCCGCTGCCGGGCCAGTGGTCCTGCACACCCGGCATGCCGACCTCGGCGGCCGCACGGCCAATCAGGTGAACTATCTGCAGCAGATGCTCAGCCACGACATCACCTTCGGCATCGGCCCGGCGGGCACCGGCAAGACCTTCCTGGCGGTGGCCTGCGCGGTCGACGCGCTGGAGCGCCACAGCGTGCAGCGCATCGTGCTGACGCGGCCGGCGGTGGAGGCCGGCGAGCGCCTGGGCTTCCTGCCCGGCGACCTGGCGCAAAAGGTCGACCCCTACCTGCGCCCGCTCTACGACGCGCTGCACGACCTGATGGGCCAGGACCGTGTGAGCAAGGCCTTCGAAAAAGGGCAGATCGAGATCGCACCGCTGGCTTTCATGCGCGGGCGCACGCTGAACCATGCCTTCGTCATCCTCGACGAGGCGCAGAACACGACGCGCGAGCAGATGAAGATGTTCCTCACGCGCATCGGTTTTGGCTCCAGGTGCGTGGTGAACGGCGACACCAGCCAGATCGACCTGGCGCCGGGCACGGTGAGCGGCCTGATCGACGCCGAACAGGTGCTGACCCAGGTGCCCGGCATCGGCTTCACTCACTTCAGCCCGGCCGATGTGGTGCGCCACCCGCTGGTGGCGCGCATCGTGGAAGCGTATGAACGTCGAGCCCCCACGCTCCCTGCGGTCGCTGCCCCCCGAGGGGGCGCGTTCCGGACCGGGGAACCCGGATCCGGAACCGTCTCTCGCACTCGCAAATGAAGGCCAGCGAACTTCAACTCTCTCTGCAATTCGCCGACCCCGCGTGCCGCGCCGATCTGCCGCGCCACCGCGTGGCGCGCTGGCTGCGTGCGGCGCTGGGCGCGCCGGGGCAGATCACGGTGCGCATCGTCGGTGAAGAGGAAGGGCTGGCGCTGAACCGTGACTATCGCGGCCAGGACCACGCCACCAACGTGCTGACCTTCGACTACGAACGAACACCGGTGGTGGTGGCCGACCTCGTGCTTTGCGCGCCCGTGGTGGCGCGCGAGGCGCTCGAGCAAGGGCTGGCGCTGGCCGACCACTACGCCCATCTGCTGGTGCATGGCGCGTTGCATGCCCAGGGCCATGACCATCTGGACGATGCCGAAGCGCTGGTGATGGAAGCGCGGGAGTCCGAGATCATGCGCAGCCTGGGCCTGCCCGATCCCTACCGGCTGCGCTGACGCGCTGATCCGCCGCCGGCCCGGCGGCAAGACTGCGCGCAGGCCGCCACCTTGAACGTCGCGGCGGGCCTTCCGCAGACGGTGGCCATGCCAGAATCCGCTCGCCTCCACCCTGGCCGCCACACTCCATCAAGAGCATGAAGATCCTGCTGACCGGCGCTGCCGGTTTCATCGGCATGACCACCGCGCTGCGCCTGCTGGCGCGCGGCGACGAAGTGATCGGCCTCGACAACCTGAACGACTACTACGAAGTGCAGCTCAAGCTGGACCGGCTGGTGCGCCTGCAGCCCTTGCCTGGTTTCCGCTTCGTGAAGATGGACGTCGCCGACCGCGAAGGTCTGTCCGCGCTGTTCGCCGCCGAGCGCTTCGACCGCGTCATCCACCTGGCCGCGCAGGCCGGCGTGCGCTATTCGCTGCAGAACCCGCACGCCTACGTCGACAGCAACATCGTCGGCTTCATGAACGTGCTGGAAGGCTGCCGGCACGGCGCCGTGCGGCACCTGGTGTACGCGTCGAGCTCCAGCGTCTACGGCGGCAACACGAAAATGCCGTTCTCCGAGCACGACAGCGTCGACCACCCGGTCAGCATGTACGCGGCCACCAAGAAGGCCAACGAGTTGATGGCGCACACCTACAGCCACCTGTTCGGCCTGCCGACCACCGGGCTGCGCTTCTTCACGGTCTATGGCCCCTGGGGCCGGCCCGACATGGCGCTGTTCCTGTTCACCAAGGCCATCCTCGAAGGCCGGGCCATCGACGTCTTCAACCACGGCCAGATGCGGCGTGACTTCACGTACGTGGACGACATCGCCGAAGGCGTGATCCGCGTGCTCGACCGGCCCGCCGAGCCCGACCCCGCCTACGACTCCCTGCGCCCTGACCCCGCCACCGGCAGCGCGCCGTTCCGTGTTTTCAACATCGGCAACCATCAGCCGGTGCCCTTGCTCGACTTTATCGGCTGCATCGAAGACGCGCTGGGCATGAAGGCCGAGAAGAACCTGCTGCCGCTGCAGGACGGCGACGTGCCGGCGACATTCGCCGACGTCGACGCGCTGACGGCGTGGACGGGGTTCGCACCGGCCACCGACATCCAAACGGGCATCGGGCGGTTCGTGGCCTGGTACCGCGGGTATTACGGGGTTTGACGGCGCGCGACGCTGGCGCCGTCAAACCCTTGCACCGTCGCCTGATGTCGGAAAACTTTACACCTGCCCGGCCGCTGCCCGCGCGACATGACAGCGGCGGGTATGCCCCCTGATCGCGGGGGTTGGACTCTGCGAATTGATGAAGGTCGTTGTCGGAGCGAGATCTGCTTGCACAATCGGCCATGTTTCACCTGCTGGGGTGGCCCCATGCATCTTGATCAAGGCCATTCGGGCGGATACAGGGCGGGTTCACCCGGACCCGCTTCCCTACTTCACGCATCACTGCAGGGCAACCCGCCGCCAGCTTTGGGCACGATAGTTGCACTCATTGCCGGCTGAGCCTGCCTAGGAGCTTTAGATGAACACCGACCCTGAAACTGGACATCAGTTGAACGACGAAAAAATGGGGTCTCAGCCCAATGCCCGGCGCCGCCTGCTCCGCGGCTCATTCGCCGCGCCTTCAGTGCTTGCGTTGAGCAGCGGGTCGGCGCTGGCGGCGTCGTCTTCGCTGCGTTGTTTCAACAATGCGCCAAACGGGGTCAACGACCCGCCCGCCAACTACTTTGGTGTGCAACGATATACATCGAGTGACGTGAAAGTGGTGGAAGCCGTGGACATTACCAATCTCGGTACCTTGAAAGGCTTCACAACGAACGTCTATGTCGGCAGCAAGATCTGGATCAAGGTCATCGACGGCTCCGGTTTCATTCCGACAGAGAAGCCGAAGAAGGACAAGGGCCTCTCCGTTGCGCTTCGGCTCACCAACGTCGGGACCGATGCCGCGCCCGTCTTCAGCGTTTCCGGGCTGTCGCTCGCCGCTACCGTTGTCTCAGGCTCAGGAAAAGTGATGACCGGAAGCTGCTGGTCTTCTTTCCGCCCCTGACGCGAGATCGATGCCCGAGCTCGCGGTTCCGCCGGGCACCTTGCTGCAGCCCATCGGCAACATGTGGGCTGCTTTCAGCGCAGCTTCCGGTGAAACCCAACTGCTCAACAACGAAGCGGCAGCCTTCATGGAAGTGCTGATGGAAGGACCGCGCAGCCTGGAAGACGCGGCCGAGGTGCTCGCGCTGGAAAGTGGCCTGCCCGTCGAGCAGATCCTGCCTTTGCTGGCCGATGCCTCGGCCGAACTCACCGTGGCCGGCCTGATCCGGGAACGTGTGCCGGCCGGCCTTGACTGACCAGCCCGCCGACGCAAGAACGGCTGATTCGACGAGGTCGATTGCCCGGTTCGGCCTGGACGCGCTGCACGCCGCGCTGCAAACCAGCGGCATCGCGCTCGACCTCGGCGCTGCCACGCTCGTCGTCCGCTCCCCGTCTATGGCGCTGGCCAGACAGATATCGGCTGTATACGCGAACTTTCCGCTGGCACTGCCACCCGACTTTGCCGACATCCGGATCGAACTGACCGAAGTCGGCGGCTGGCGTAGCCACGTCCGCGAACAAGTCGTTCTTCGCTGCGACGGCGAGCAGCAGTTCCACCCGTTTCCGGCCGACACCGCACTGCCGCTGATGGAGTGGGGCACCAACTGGCTGATCGGTCAGCGCCTGCATCACCTGCTGCTTTTCCATGCCGGCTGCCTGGAGCGCGACGGGTTCGGTCTGCTGCTGCCAGCCACTCCCGGCTCGGGCAAGAGCACGCTCACCGCCGCGCTGGCGCACAGCGGCTGGCGGTTGTTGTCCGACGAGTTCGGCGTCTGCGACCCGCTGTCCGGGCAACTGCAGGCGATGCTCAAGCCCATCGCGCTGAAGAACCAGTCGATCGCGGTCATCCGTCGTCAGGCGCCCGGCGCCGTCATCGGGCCCGAGTTCCCCAAGACGCGCAAAGGCAACGTGGCGCATGTGATCGCTGGCTGTGATTCGGTGCAGCGGCGGCACATCGGCGCCACCCCGGCCGCGGTTGTCTTGCCGAAGTGGACGGCGGGCAGCGCCACCCGGCTCGAGCCGATCACCGATGACGAAATGTTCCGCGCGCTGGCCTTCAACTCCTTCAACTACGAAGTCCTGGGCGCGACCGGCTTCGAGGCCGTGCTGGCCATCGTTCGGCGCTGTCGGGGCTGGCGCCTGGAGTACAGCGACCTGGCCGATGCCATCGGCACCCTGAATGAACTCTGGGCGGATGTGACTTCGAACCCTCGCCCTGCCGGTCCCGCGGCGCCTTTGACCGTGGTGACGGGCCGATGAACATGGCGCGGCAGGCATCGCTGGTCTGGTTGAAGGCCCTGATTTCGCCCGAGCGTGTGCTGGAGTGGTCGCTGCAGGACTGGGACCGCGTCGTGAGGCTGGCGCGCCGGCACCGGCTGCTGGCGCGCCTGGCCTGCGTCATCGACCGCGCCGGTCTGGCCGATGCGGTGCCGCCCGAAGCGCGCAGGCATCTGCGGGGTGCGCAGCAACTCTCTCTGGCCCGCACGCGAGCGATGCTCTGGGCCATCGAGCGGCTCCCGGTGATGATCGACAACCCGTCGATCCCGCTGGTGCTTTTGAAAGGCGCGGCCTACGTGGCACAGGGTCTGCCGATCGCCGAGGGCCGCTTGCCTTCCGATCTGGACATCCTGGTGCCAAAACAGAAGCTGGCGGAGATGCGCTTCAGGCTGGCGCATGCGGGCTGGTCAGAACCTGCTTTGAACGCGCACGACTTGCGCTACTACCTGGAGTGGAGCCACGAATTGCCACCCATGCAGCATGCGCGGCATGCGGTGGAGCTGGATGTTCACCACAACATCCTGCCACCCAGGGCAGGACGCATGCCCGACATGGCGCTGCTCTTCGATCGCCTGACGCCGAGCCGGTGGCCGCAATGGCAGGTGCTGAGCCCGGCCGACCAGTACCTGCACAGCGCCGCGCACCTGTTCTTCGACTCCGAGCCCCGCGACCGCGTGCGTGACCTCGTCGACATGGACGGCCTGTTCCGGCACTTCGGCAGCGACATGAACTTCGGCGCGGACCTGCTGCAAAGAGCGAAGCTGCTCGGGCTCGTCGAGCCGCTGGCGCTGGCCTGTCACTTCACGCAGGCCTGGCTCGACACGCCGGTTCCCGCGCAGTTGCAGGCGGCCCTGCGCGAAGAAGGCGCCGGCAGCCAGAGGTTGCGCTGGCTGGTGCCGATGATGGATGCTGTTCTGCGGCCGACCGAGCCTGATCGTTTCGACGCTTTGCGCAAGCGTCTGGCCCTGACCGCGGTGCTCGGCCGCTATCACTGGCACCGCATGCCGATGCACATTCTGGTGCCGCACCTTTGGCGCAAGTGGCGCGCCGCCGGCAGCCGCCCTTCCGGATCGTCCACAGACGACGGTGCGAACGCGCCTTGACCATGCGTCGGTGACTCGGTTGGCTCGGGCGGCATTCGCAGCCTCCATGGCCTTACTGCGTGCGCAGCAACTCCCGCACGAACCTCACCGGAATCGCATACGTGATCCCGGTCGGGTTGCTCAGCGCCGACTCCCTAGTGCCACGCACCAGCACCATGTTGACCACGCCGACCACGCGGCCGGTCTCGGCGTCGAGCACCGGGCCGCCGCTGTTGCCCGGGTAGGCGGTGGCGTCGAGCTGCAGAATGTCGAAGCTGCCGTCGCGCAGCTGCGTGATGGTGCGCGCGTTCAGCTGCTGTGAGTTGGGCGCCGGCAGCACGATGGCGGTGATCGCCGAGATGATGCCGCGGTGCGTGACCGGCGTGAAGCCGAGGATGCCGCCGATCGGGTAGCCGATCAGCGCGATCGACGTGCCTTCGCGAGCGGCGTCGGGCTCGTCCAGCGTCAGCGCGGGCAGCGGCGCGCCTTCGATGCGCAGCAGCGCCAGATCGTGCGTGCGGTCGCTGGCCAGCAGCCGGGCAATGCGCGGTTCGGTCTCGCGGCGGCCGCGCGGCACCTGCACCATCAGCGTCGGCCCGGAGGCGCTTTCCACCGCGGAGGGCAGCACATGGAAGTTGGTGACCACCAGCGTGCCGTCACCGACCACGAAACCCGTGCCGCGAAAGGCAAAACGCGGGTTGTCGGTCGGGTTGAAGGTGCCCACCGCCACCACCGAGGGCTTGCTGGCGGCGATCATCTCCGGCAAGGCGGCGCGCGCGGTACGCGGCGCCAACGACAGGTACGAGACCAGCGGCCCGGCCAGCGCCACCAGGGCCAGGCGGGCCAAACCGGACATTGCGCCGCGGCGGCTCACATGCCCTTCAGCAGTTCGGTCACTTCGGCGTGCTCGGCAAAACGCTTGCCGAGCTTGGCCAGCGTGTCGAGTTCGGTGCGCGCCTGCGCCTTGTCGCCGGCCTGCAGGTACATGCGCGCCAGGTTCAGCCGCAGCGACGGCTCGTCGGGCACCCGCTCCACGGTCTTCTTCTGCAGCTCGATGGCTTTCGGCAGCTGCTTTTCAGCCGCCAGCGCCATCGCCAGGGTGTCGAGCAGCGCCGGCTGGTCGGGCACCAGCGTGTTGGCCTTCTCCGCGTAACTCAACGCGCCGGGCTTGCCCTGCTTGACCATCAGCCAGGCGATGTTGTTCAGCGCCAGCGCATTCGTGGGCTGCATTTGGGCGACCTCACGGTAGTAGCCTTCAGCGGCCGGCCAGTCCTTGCGTGACAGCGCGGTGTCACCGAGATAGAAGCGGAACGCGCCGTCGCGCGAATGTTCTTTCAGCCAGCCGGCGGCGAAGCTCTCGGCATCGGGCGCCTTGCCCGCCGTCGACAGCGCGTAGTGCACCTTGACGGCCGCCTCGGTCGACTTGGCTTTCGCCAGGCCGGTGCGATAGGCGGCCACCGCGGGCTCCCAGTTCTTGCGCTTCAGTTCGATGTCGCCCTCGAGCTGAAAGCCGTCTGCCTCGGTCGGGCGCTGCTGCTGCACGCTGCGGGCCACGACCAGGGCTTCGGCATACCGGTCGTCGTTGCCCAGCAGGCCGACCAGCGCACGCTGCGCCACCAGAAGGTTGGGCGCCAGCTCCAGCGCCCGCCGCAGGCTGCGTTCGGCGGCAGCGTAGTCCTTCAGGCCGACGTAGGCGTCCGACAGACCGAGCGGCGCCATCGGCGAGTTCGGCTGCATCGTGCCCAGCTTGTTGAAGGTGGTCACGGCCTGCTGGTAGTCACCCGCCGCCAGCTGGGCACGGCCCAGAGAATGCTGCAACTCTCGGCTGGTGGGCAGTGCGGCGACGGCCTGCTGGGCGGCCGAGAGGGCAGCTTTCGCATCACGGCGGCCAAGATGATGTTCAACGAGTTGCAGCTTCGGCCCAGCTTCCGCCGGCGCGGTCTTCACCGCGTTCTGGATCAGCGCGAGGATTTCCGCTACGCTGCCGCCCGAGCGCCCGAGCAGAGTGGCCAGCGCCTGCATGACGCGGTAGTTGGCAGGGTCGGCCTTCAGCATGTCGTCGAAACGTTTGCGAGCGTCCGCCGGCTTCTGTTCTGACAGGTCCAGCGCGGCCAGACTGGCCACCGCCGGAAAGTACAGGGGGTCGATCTTGTGGGCGCGTTCGAAGCTGCTGCGTGCGCCGGCGGCGTCCTGGCGCATCATCAGCACGCGGCCGCGCAGGTTGGCGGCCAGCGGTTTATCGGGCTGTTTGGCTTCCAGCGTGTCGATGGCCTTCAGGGCCTTGTCGAGGTCATTGCGGCGCAGGTGCGCGGTGATCAGCGCCAGGTTGGCGGTGACGCCGCTGTCGGTGGCCGAGACCGATTCAAGCTCGGCCAGCCCGCCGGCCGCGTTGCCCTTGCCGATCTGACCCAGCGCCAGCGCGGTGCGCAGGCGCGGGTCGTCGGGCTTGATCTTGGCGGCGCGGGCAAAAAGTTCTTCAGCACGCTTGATGTCACCGGTCTGCAGATAGGCCTCGGCCGCCAGCGAAAGCGCTTCGGCCGTGGCGCGTTCGCCTTCGATCGCCGGCTTCAGAGTTTCAAGCGCCTTTTCGGGCTGCCCCGTGCGCAGGTAGGTCTGGACCAGCAACTGGCGCGCCAACGGCAGCCCAGGCGCCAGCTTCACGGCCTGGGCGAGCAGCGTTTCGGCCTGCGGCAGCGCGCGCAGATGAAACTCGGCCGCACCTGCCAATTGCAGCAACATCGGATTGTTGGGCGCCATCTGCAGCAGCGGCGTGGTGATCTCCCGCGTGGCCTGGTAGTCCTTGCGCAGGAAGGCCATCTGCGCGTCGAGCATGCGGGTCTGCGGCAGGTTCGGATAGGTCTTCTTCAACTGGTCGACATGGGCCTGCGCGCCGGCGACGTCTTTTGCGCCCAGCAGCAGCGTGACGATGCCCTGGTGGGCGTTCATCATGTCGGGCCGGCCTTCGACGGCCTTGCGGTAGGCGGCCAGCGCAGCAGCAGCGTCGCCAGTGCCGTGCTGCAGGATTTCGCCCTTCAACAGCCAGGCTTCTGGCTGCACGGCGCTTGCGGACGTCACTTCGTCGAGCAGCGCCAGCGCTGTGGGGAAGTCCCGCTTTTCGGCGGCCAGCCGCGCCTTCAGGATCTTGGCCGGCGCGTGCTGCGGTGACGCGGCCAACGCTTCGGCGAGAGCCTTCCCGGAAAGTTCGCGCTTGTCCTGGCGCGCGTAGGCCATCGCCAGCGTGGTCTTCAGTTCCGCGTCGGCCAGCGGGTCACCGAGCCTGGTCTCGGCATAGGCGTCGGTGACCTTGCGGTCTTCCCCTGCCGCGAGCAAGGCGCGGGCGAGCAGCGGCGTGACCAGATTGGGCTGGTACTTCAACTCTGCCGCCTTGCGCAGTTCCACGCTGGCTGCCGACGCGTCGCCGCTGTCGAGCAGGGACTTGCCGAGCAAATAGCGCGCCTCGCCCGACTGGGGATTCTTCTGCAGTGCCGTCTTCAACTGGATGGTGGCGGCCTTCGGGTCGTTTTTCTCCAGGTAGGTCTTGGCGGAGCTCAGGAGTTCGGATTCGGAGGGGCCGCCGCAGGCGGTGAGAAGGACTGCGAAGGTGAGGACACTCAGCGTGCGCAGGCTGGCCTTGGGGCTCATGACGTTCGTCCAGAATAATTTGGTGGTGAATTCTGCCGGCGGGCCGGTACTCACAAGGAGCCAAGAAGACGGCTGACCTCTGGCTGTTTGTCGAACTTCTCGCCCAACGCGGCGAGTGTTTCGAGTTCCTTGCGTGCCTGCGTCTTGTCGCCGGCCTGAATGAACAGCTGGGCAAGACTCAGTCGCAGGCTGAAATATTGCGGTGCCAATTCAATGGCTTTCTTCTGTATTTCGATGGCGCGCGGAAACTGCCTTTCCGCGCCCAGAGCCAACGCCAAAGTGTCCATCAGCGCGGGTTGTCCAGGTGCGAGTTGATTGGCTTTTTCAGCAAATGGCAATGCACTCTCCTTGCGTGTCTTGAGGAGCACGAAAGCGATGTTATTCAGGGCCAGCGCGTTGTCGGGGTGGATGGCGATGACGGCCCGATAGAGGCTCTCGGCCGTGGCCATGTCTCCCTTGCTCATCGCGATCTCGCCCAGATGGCCCAGGAAAATGGCGTCCCGTGGTTGATCCTTGAGCCAGCCAGCCGCGAAGCGTGAGGCTTCAGCCTGCGCGCCACTCGCCAGCAGGGTGCGGTGAGCCTTGACAGCCAGCTGAGGATTTTTTTCGCGCTGCAGAGCCGAACGGTAGGCCGCAAGGGCGGCGTCCCATCTCCCGCGCCCGTGTTCTATGTCGCCTTCAAATGACCAGCCGATTCCTTGCATGGGACGTTGCTGCTGGACCGTGCCAGAAATTTTCAGGGCGTCGTCGATCCGCTTTTCATCCAGAGCCAGGGCGATCAATCCGAGTTGTGCAACCAGCAGATCCGGTGTAATTTCCAGTGCACGACGATAGCTCTCTGTTGCCGCCGGACGATCTTTGATCGCGAGGTAGACCTCAGCCAGGCGAAGGTACGCGTTGGGCGAAAGCGGCTCCGCAGCTGCCAGCTTCGTGTAGGTGCTGATGGCCTGCTGACTGTCACCGGCGTTGAATTGCGCCTGAGCCACTGCCGCCAGAATTTCCGGCCGGTCGGGAAATGCTGCCATTGCATCCTGGGCTGCCACCATCGCGCCTTTCGTGTCCCTCTGCTGCAGGTATAGACCGATGAGCAATACTCTGGGCGCCGGCTCTGTCGGATTGAGTTTCACCGCAGTGGCAACCAGTTCGCCAATTTCCTTTGCCGTACCGCCAGTGCGGGCGCGCAACTCCGCCAGCGAGAGCAGGGCCTGAAGGTTCTTCGGGTCGGTCTTCAGGATGTTTTCGAATCGCGTTTTGGCTTGTTCAGGTTTTCCTTCGGCGAGGTCGAGAGCTGCCAGGCTTGCCACGGGTGGGAAGTAGACAGGGTCAAGCGAAATGGCGCGTTCGAAGCTGGCACGAGCAGCCGCATTTTGTTTGAGCGCGAGCTGAACTCGACCGCGGACATTGGCTGCGAACGGTTTGTCGGCCTGTTTGCGTTCAAGCGCAGCAATGGCCCGCAGCGCACCGTCGAAGTCGTTGCGCCGCATGTGCGCACTGATCAGAGCCATGTCAGCATAGGTGCCACTGTCGGCCGCTGCCGCCGACTCCAGTTCGGCGAAAGCCGCGTCGGTCTCACCTTTTGACAATCGGGTCAGTGCAATAGCTGTTCGTATGCGCGTGTCGTCTGGGTTCAGCTTGGCGGCTCTGGCGAACAACTGTTCGGCCTGTGCGGCATCACCCCTCAGCAGTTGGGCCTCGGCGGCCAACGCCAGGCTCTCCGCATCCGGGTCTTTGGTCAACAACGGGGCCAGGGTCGCCAGCGCCTTGTCGATCTGGCCTGCACGGAGGTACGTCTGACCCAGCAGGCGCCGAGCCACACGCATATCCGGTGCATTCTGAAGCGCTTTCTTGAGATGCACCTCGGCTTGCAGCAACGACTGATTTTGGAACTCGATCGCCCCTGCGAGTTGCAGCACCAATGAGTTGTCCGGTGCGATACGCAGCAACTGCTGCGTCAGCTCGCGCGCCTTCTTGAAGTCCTTGTCGATGAATGCAAGTTGAGCCTGAAAGTAGCGGGTTTCCGGATGGTTGGGCAGTGCTTTTTGCAGGGCGTCAAGCTGGGACTTGAAACCGTCACGGTCGCGTTGCTCCAAACGCAGCCGCATGATGGCCAGATGCCCCGGCACAAAACGCGGGTCAATCTCGACCGCCCGCCCGAAGGCCTTGAAAGCCGCATCCGGGTCTGCTTTTCCATAGAGCGCAACTTGCCCCTTCAACTGCCAGGCGTTTTGATCATTCGCATTTTTCGCCAGCACCCTGTCGACCAGCGCCGTCGCGCCATCGAACTCCCGGTTGGTTGCCTTCATGCGCGCCTGCAGCAGCATGGCGGGCGCGAATTCTGCCGATGCGGCGAGCGCGTCGGCCAGCGCGGCCTCGCTGCGGTCGCGCATGCCCAGCCGTTGATAGGCCGCAGCCAGCGATGTCTTCAGATCGGCTATGGCGTTGGCGTCCTGGAGCGTGCTGCGCGCATAGAGGTCGACCAGCTTCTTCGCCGCACCTTGCTGCAGCATGGCGCGGGCCAGTTCGGGCAGTACGTCGTTTTCGTCGTACCGCAGGTCCATGGCCTTGTTCAGTTCGAGCGCAGCGGCTTCGGCGTCGCCGACGGCAAGCAAGGCCTTGCCCAGGAGATAGCGCGCTTCGCCTGACTGCGGGTTCTTCTGCAAGGCCGACTTGAGCTGGACGATGGCGGCCGCGCCGTCCTTCTTTTCGAGGTATGACTTGGCCGAGGCAATCAGATCCTTGTCGGAACTGCCGCCGCACGCCGCCAGCGCACCGAGCACAAGCGCCGCAAGGAAAAGTTTCCCCCGGCGCACGATTTTTTCAGAACGCGACACAAATTTCCCCATGTGGGGCCGGCTACTTGATGGCCAGCCTGTGCATCAGATCGTAGAGTGTCGGCCGACTCACGCCGAGGATCTCTGACGCCTTTGCAATGTTGCTGTTCGATCGGGCCAGTGCGGCAATGATGGCCTGTCTTTCGGCAGCTTCGCGCACCGTTCTCAGGTCGAGGTCACGCGTCGTGTCGTTGGCGCCGGTGTCGGCAGGCATGGCGGCCAGCCCGATGTCCGCAGCCTGCACGCGCTGGCTGTCCGCCATGATCGTCGCGCGCTTGATGGCGTTCAGCAGTTCGCGCACGTTTCCGGGCCAGGCATGCGACTCGATGGCGATGATGGCGTCGTCGGAGAAGCTCATGCTGCCGCGCCGCTGCTCCTGCGCAAAGCGGCGCAGAAAGGCCTGTGCAAGCAGCACGGAATCGCCCTGCCGAGCACGCAGCGGCGGGATCTCGACCACGATCTCTGCCAGCCTGTAGTAGAGGTCTTCGCGAAAGCGGCCTTCCTTGATCAGCGCCTTCAGGTCCTGGTGGGTGGCGCAGACCACGCGCACGTCGATCGGGATTTCCTGCCGGCCGCCGAGCCGCTCGATGCGCCTTTCCTGCAAAAAACGCAGCAGTTTGGCCTGAAGCGAATGCGGCAGGTCGCCGATCTCGTCGAGCATCAGCGTGCCGCCGTTTGCGGTTTCGATCTTCCCCAGCGTGGTCTTGGTCGCCCCCGTGAAGGCGCCTTTCTCATAGCCGAAAAGCTCGCTCTCCAGCAATGCCTCGGGAATGGCCGCGCAGTTGATGGCGACGAAACGCCCACTGCGCCTGGAGGCTTGGTGCAGACCCTGCGCCAGCACCTCCTTGCCGGTGCCGCTTTCGCCCAGCAGCAGCACGGTGGCGTCGCTCGACGCCACGCGTTCGACCATGCGCGCGATGCGCATCATTTCGGGGTCGCGTGTCATCAGGGCGGCCAGCGCGTCGGGCTGGTGCAGCGCCTGCAGGCGGCGGTTTTCTGCCTGCAGTTCTGCCAGCCGCTGGCCACGTTCGACCGTCAGGCCCAGCACATCGGGATCAAAGGGCTTCGCGAGGAAGTCGTAGGCGCCCAGCGCCACCGCGCGCAGCGCATGGGCCTGATCGTTTTGTCCGGTCAAGACGATGACCTTGACGTTCGGGTCGATGTCCAGCATCTGCTCCAGCAGCTTGAAGCCTTCCGAGACCGAATCGGGATCCGGTGGTAAACCGAGATCCATGGTCACCACCGCAGGCTGATGGCGGCGGAACTGCAGCAGCGCAGATTCGCGGTCGCTGGCGGTCACCGACTCGAAGCGATCCAGCGACCACTTGATCTGCTTTTGCAGGGCAAGGTCGTCTTCGACGATCAGCAGCGGGTTTTGGTCGTCTGCGCTCACTTGGGGGCCTTCGTGCCGGGCACTGCGGTATTCGCTTTTCGGGCGGGCGGCAGGCTCAAGGGCGCACCGGCATGTGGAGGTCTGAACCCGGTTGCGCCTCGAACAGCGGCATCAGCAGCGTGATGACGGTTCCACGGCCCGGCTGGCTGTCCACGGCAATCGAACCACCCAATTCACGAATGTACTGGAAGCTCTCGTAGCTTCCGATGCCCATGCCACCTTGTTTGGTGCTGCTGAACGGGCGGAACAGGTGAGACTGCACGAACTCCTCGCTCATGCCGGTGCCGGTGTCGCCCACCTCCACCATCACCTGCCCGCTGTACCGGCTGGCCTTCAGCCAGACGCGGCCCGTGGCATCGGTGGCGTCCAGCGCGTTCTGCACCAGGTGGCCGAGCACCCGTTCCAGCCGTTCTTCGTGCCCGCGGGTGGCCAGGCCGTCGGTCGATTCGACCTCGAGGCGGCGGCCTTGCCCCTCGGCCATCACACCCATCTTGCGCGCGATCGACGCCAGTTCGACACCTCGTGCCCCGCCCGGCGGTGTGGCGCCTTCGCGCAGCTGCAGCATCAGCCGACGCATCTTTTCAAGCGAACTGTCGACGGTCAGCAGCATGTCCTGCTGGAATTCGGGGTTGGCGTGCAGGCGCTGGGCGTTCTTCATCATCAGGGACAACTGGGTGACGATGTTCTTCAGGTCGTGAACGACGAACGCCGACATGCGGTTGAAGGCCTCGAACTTGCGCGCTTCGAGCAGGGCCTCTGTCGCGTGCATCTGGGCCAGGAAGCTGGCGGCCTGGCGGCTGGCGGTCTTCAACAGGTCGCGCACTTCCCAATTCAGCTCCATTCGCGTGCGCGGCCGGTTCAAGGTGACGAAACCGAGAAGATCGTCGCCCACCGTCAGTGGCACCACGAGCCACAGGTTGGGATTCGCCAGCAGCCAGGTGGGCAGGGCCAGCTGGTCGTAACGGCGTGGCGCGTCACGGTACTCGTCAACGTCGAGCACCCAGCCCTTTTCACGCAGGAAGACGGCAAAAGGTGAATCGAGGCTCTCGCGGGCGTCCAGGGCCGGCGTGTTCCAGCGTCCTGACTGGCGCAGTTCGGGTTCACTGCCGGCCTGCGTCCACAGGCTGCCTGCCGGGCATTCCACCATGTTCGCCAGGCCCCGGATGACCAGTTCGCCCACTTCCTGCGGGGAGCTGCGCGACGACAGCATGGCGGTGAAACGCAGCCATTCTTCGCGGTAGTCGTAGCGATAGCTGAAGAAGTTCTTGCCGACGAACACCCGCAAGCGCGCCCGCAGTGCGCCCGACAGGCTGAGCACCGTCAGCAGCACCAGCCCCGAGGCCAGCAGGCCCAGTTGCAGCGCACGACCCCACTCGCCGCCGAAGTAGCGCACGTAATAACCCACCGCCGACATGAACAGCAGGTAACCGCCGGCCAACAGCAGGGTGGCCGAATAGAAGGCGGCCGAGCGCGACACCTGCAGGCGCCGCATCCAGTCGGCTCGCCGCCGTGACGCCACCAGCAGCAGCGGCACCGCCAGCATGTGAATGGCGCCGCGGATGCTCAGGGCATCGCGGTCGAAGCTGCCGAGCAGGATGGCTTCCGAGTAGATGTACAGATCGAAGACGAAGATCAGCGCGAGCCCCAGGCACACCGGTTTCGCGTTCCAGCGCGAGTCTTCGTTCAGGTTGCGGAACAGTTGCTCGACCAGCACCAGGCCGAACAGCGGCAGAGCCAGCATCGCTCCGAGATAGAACCGTGAGTCGTCCTGTTCGTACTGACCGGTGGCCCCGCGGTAGGCCAGCGCCAGTGCCGCGATCACCAGTGCCAGCGTGGCGGCGGGCAACAGGAAACGGGTTTCCGGGGCCGCGGTTTGCAACAGCGCGGGCCGCATCAGCAGCAGCAGACAGGCAAACCAGAGTCCATAACGCGCCAGATCGAAGGCAGACGCGACGAAAGACAGTGCGATCTCGTTGGACCGCAGATCTGCCAACGAAAACCCCGCCCAAGCGGCGGTGGCCACCACGGCTGCGAAGAAGACCTTGGGCGTGTGCTCGCCGCGGTCTTGCAATGAGCCCGTTCGGGCCAAATACAAGGCGAAGGCCGTGTACACCAGCGCGGCGAGCGCAAAGCTGTAAGAGGCCAGATCAGCCGAGCCGTGACCCATGTCTCAGCGGAGCGCCGCCAGTCGAATCGGAACCGGAAGCTCGCCTGGACCCGAACCCGCGCTCAGCGTGCGCCCTTGCCGGTGAGTACCACGCCGACTGTCTCGATCAGCACCACGATGTCGAGAAACAGCGAGTGATTCTTGACGTAATACAGGTCGTACTGCAGCTTTTCCATCGAGTCCTCGACGGTCGAGCCGTACTGGTAACGCACCTGTGCCCAGCCCGTCAGGCCGGGTTTGACGCTATGGCGTACCGCGTAGTAGGGAATTTCCTGTGTGAGTTGCTCGACGAAAAACGGCCGCTCGGGGCGCGGGCCGACCAGACTCATCGAACCGGCGAGCACGTTGAAGAGCTGCGGCAGTTCGTCGATGCGCAGCCTGCGGATGAGGTTGCCCACGCGCGTGACGCGGTCGTCCTGCAGGCTGGCCCAGCGGGGTTGGCCGTCTTTTTCGGCGTCGGTCCGCATGCTGCGGAACTTGGCCACCATGAAGGTGCTGCCGTCGGCGCCCACGCGCTCCTGGCGGTAGAGCGCGGGCCCGCGGCTGTCGAGCTTGATGACGATGGCCGTGATCAGCATGACCGGCGCCGACAGCACGATCAGCAGGCTGCCGAAGAAAAGATCCGAGCTGCGTTTGACTGCGCTGCGCAACGCACCCTGGTTGAAGCCGTCACCGAAGATCAGCCAGCCCGCGTTGACGAAGTCGATGCGAATCTGACCCAGGCGCTTCTCGAAGTGCGTGGCCAGGTCGTAGACCTTGACGCCCAGCAGCTTGCAGTCCAGCAACTGGCGCAGCGGCATGCTGCCGGCGCGGCGCTCGGTCAGCGCCACGACGATTTCATCGACGTTCAGTGCACGGGCGGTTTCAGTCAATGAGCGATGAGAAGGCAGGATCTCGGCGGCCGGAACCTGAGGTTCTTTTTCGTTCGGGCCTGGCAGGTAGCCGACGATCTCGACATCGGGGTCGGCGGCGCGCAGCGTGCTGCCGACGACCTGGGCCGCGCTGCCTGAGCCGAAAATCAGCACGCGGGTGCGGGTGCGGGGCTCCGCGCGCCAGTGCGTGACGTAAGCGCGGCGCAGAACGACAGCTGCCACGCCGGCCACGGCGGCGATCTGCAGGGCACGCTGCTGGCTGGCTTCCGCAGGAAGCAGGCCGAAGATGAGGAAGGTGAACGGCAGCGCCAGCAGGAGGATGAAGGCGGCGCGCACGCAGGTCTGGGCCACTGTGGTCCTGCCGGACTGCCGGTACATGCCCGACGCGGTGTTGATGGCGAACAGGCCGGTGGCCAGGGTCACCATTTGCGGGCCGGTGGAAGGTGCCAGCCCTGAAAGACTGTCGAGCTGCGCGATGAAGGTGGCCACCATCACGCCGACCAGCAGACCAAAGTCTGACAACACCTTCAGAAGCGTTTGCCTGTGCATGTAAAGGTTGAAGACACGAACCATCTCAGCTCCCAAGGACCATCGCGTTGCGGTCGACTGCCCCGTCGTGAAGCGAGACTTGTAGCCAAGACTGCGCCATGCGCCCGAGATCGGCAACGCCACCGATCACGTCATGCGGTCTCCAAGACCTATCTCGCTACCGTTGACTGTAAGGAGATGCTTCACGAATCCGCAACCCCCGGCTTGAGGGGTGTCACTGACACGCAGTCGTCATGCTGGAGGTCTGCCACGAGGTGCAAGCAGATCATCGCAGCAGGTGTGGCGCGCAGTGCCGATGGTTTCGGCATTCGTGCACGCACTCCATGAACTCACGGGGGGTGTCTGGTCGGGAAGCAAAAGTCTGGTGCGGATCAGGGTGATCGAGGGCACAGAAACCATGAGGCCACTGCTGGCCCGGAAGTCAAAAAAGGGCGACCGGTTGCCCATACTGTTTGAACGAAAAAAAGGCGGCTGGTTGCCCAGCCGCCCTTGGTGTGTGAATGCCCTGAGAGTTTACTTCGCGTTGCGCCTGCGCGAGGCAAAACCAGCACCGAGCAGCGCCAAGCTGATCAAGCCCAAGGACGCGGGTTCTGGCAGTTCGAACTGTGCGTCAGCGGCGCCGATCTGGCGGATGGAGATGGTGTATTCGCCCGCACCGAACATATTCGATTCTGCTTCAAAGCTGCCCGTCAACGCAGCGCCGCCACTGCTCCCCGGGGTCAGTCGGGTAACGGTACGAGTCATATTGAAAGCGTCGGCGTACTCGGTGCCGCCGGTGATGCCAGTGCCACCGACACCATTCGGGCTCCAGGCGAAGACCTCAGCGCCTGAATTGTTAGTGATCGCCATTGACCAGCTGTGGGCAGCGGTGGCGAAGGGCGTCGGCGTGTTCATGGCACCGGCAGCAAGGTAGCCGCGCAAGAAAGACTCTGCCGAAAAAGAAGTTTCCAAGCTGAAAGCGTTCAGTGCCGTCAGCGTGTAGACCGCATTCAAATTCACATTGCCTTGGGCGGTGCCGTCACCCTTGGGGGCCAAGGACACGGTGTTGTCGGTGCGCGCATTGGCGCCAACGGGGCCGAGTGAATTGCCGCTCAGTGAGGAGGTCGAGCCTGCATATGTGCCGTTCAAAACATTCGTGGTCAGCTGGGTGAAGGCCGTGTACGAACCGCAGGCGCCGACACAGGAGGCTTGGAGAACATTGTTCGCGCTTGTGATGCCGTTCGTCACGACGGTGCCGTTGAGGTTGGCCAAGGTGTCTGCGGTGTTTACTGCCGTGATATTGAAGTTGCCGGCGATAAGAGCGCCTTGACCCAGAACGCCGTTGCCGACACGGAAGCTGAAACCAGAGATGTCGAGGATCGACTGGGCGATGGCGTCGGCTTGAGCCAAGCCGGGGGCAAGGGCGGCGGCAGCCAGGGCTGCAGCCGTTGCAATCTTGGAAATCTTCATCATGGTGAGTCACTCCTGTTGAGAACAACCCAAACACGGGCTGCAGATGGCAAGACAGAAGCATGCGCCGTGCCAGAATTTCGAAAGACCGAAAAAATCAATGATTTCAAAGGGTTGAAGAACAGACCGCAAGGCCAGCCAGGACCGTCACTCCGTGGGTGTAAAAAAAGCCGACAAGAATTCGAGCGCTGCGGCCGTGGAACACAGGCTGGCAGCGGCGGCCCGTGAGGCCGCGACTGCCCCAGTCCCGCTCATGGCAGGCTGTAGTGCCCGGGCGCAATGATGTTGTCGGGGTCCAGGCTCGCCTTCAGATCGCGGACCTGCCGCCAATGGGCGGGGTCGCGTTCGCCCAAGCCCGCCATCATGGCCTCGCCGGCCCGGTACACCTCCAGCTTGAAATCCCGCAGGCAGCAGTACAGCGCGTCGGCGCAGCGCTGCGCCCGCAACGTCTCTTCCGCGCTGACCTTGTCGTAGAGGATGTTGGTGACGGCCACCGCCGAGGTGCCTGTCTCGATGTTGATGGTGGCGTAGAGCTCATGCTGGAAGCCAGCGGCCACGCGCACCATCGCCGAGATCACTTCGCTGATCAGCGCGCCATTCAGCGGTAGCGCAGGACAGACATACACCAGCCCGCAGCGGGAAAGGTCGAAACCGGTGGCCGGCATTTCACCTTGGCCAGCCTGCCAGAGCAGGCCCGACACCGCGGCGTCGGTCGGAATGCCGAGCGCCAGCCCGTGCAGCGGGCGAATGGCGGTCAATGCGGCGGCCAGGCGCCGCATCGGCGGCAAAAATGCCAGCTTTGAAGCCACCCGCGACATCAGCTGCAGCCGCCGGTCAGTGATGACGTTGACACGTGCCAAGCCACGCAGCGCCCGCCGGATCTCGGCCACCGAGGCTTCGACATGCGGGGCGCTGCCGCTCACGCCGCCCACCGCCGACCATTCGGTCGGCGCGACCAGATCCAGCGCCATCTGCACTTCGGCCGCCAGCGTGGCGCCTGCGTAGCCATGGCGTTCAGACAACTGCTGTGCCAGGCCCGGCGCGAGTGTCGAGCGGCTGCGCGCCCTGTTCCCCACGTGGGTGACGGAACTCAGCACGCCCTGGCGCTTCAAACCGGCCAGCGCGTCCAGAAACCGCGGCAGTTGCGCGCTGTCGCGCAGCGACAGGGTGACTGCGATGCGTCTGGCGTGCTTCACCGCGAGCCTGAAACAGGCGCTCGTGACGATGCCGAAATTGCCCTGGAAGAACAGGCCGTCGAGCATGGGACCCAGGCCATAAGGGTGGCAATGTGCCAGCGGAGAGTCTTCACCGAGACGGCGAAAACCGGTGCGCAGGATGTTCCCGGCGCCTGTCACGACCTCCAGGCCGAACAGGTCTTCCCGGCGTGGGCCGATGTAGCCTACACCGCGGTCCAGCGAATTGCCCATGATGCTGGTGCCTGCGGCCGAACCGGTGACGTTGAACGTCAGTCCGGGCGCCCTGGCTTCCAGAAAATCGTACAGCTGGCGCTGGGTCACGCCGGGCTGTATCACGGCGACGGGATTGCGCTCGGAAATGCTGTCGGCGTTGAGAATGCGGTTCATCAGCCGCAGGTCTGCGACATCGTGGCCACGCTGCGCCGGCGATGCTGATCGATAGCCCCAGTTCATGCCGGTGGAAACCGGAAACAGCGGCCTGCCGGTCTGCCGCGCAAGCCGCACCAGCGCCACTACCTCATCCACCGAGCCCGGTGTGTAGGTCTGTCCGACCCCGTTGCCGGGCGAGGACTCAGCCATCATTTCTGGGTTCACGTACACACTCTGGTGAGGTGGGGCTGGCGCCATCGTTGTCTGCGCGCGGGCATGCCTGGCACGAACCCCCTGGTGAATTGTCAGGCATGCCCAGTCTGCTGGCAGATGTGCAGCCTGGGACTTCAAAAAGTCTGAATCTTCCGTGATATCTTGAAGCTGCCATGCGGCGGTGCGTCGCCGCTCCTCCAACTTGCCTGCCTGGCACCGATAAGATGATGATCTAACATGCGTGCCGATCCGTCTGATCATCTTTTCCCGGTCCCGACCCGCCTTCGGGACGCTCCGGATCATTCATGTTTCCACTGGAGCTAGACAACATGGCAGTTGATCGCCCATTCATGCGCCGAATGATTCGCGCGGCGCTGGCCCTGGTTGCAGCGTTCACCGTGGCCGGCTGTGCTGGCCTGCAGGGCAGCACTCTGCCACCCGCTCCCGCCACCATCGCCGCCAACGACTACACCTACATCATCGGCGCCGGTGACAGCCTGAACATCATCGTCTGGCGCAACCCCGAGCTTTCGATGTCGGTGCCTGTGCGGCCCGACGGCAAGGTGGCCGCACCGCTGGTCGATGAGCTGATGGCGCAGGGCAAGACCTCGGTTCAGCTGGCGCGCGAGGTCGAGAAGGTGCTCGGCAAGTACGTGCGCGACCCCATCGTCACGGTGATGGTCTCGAGCTTCGTGGGTCCGTACAGCGAGCAGATCCGCGTGGTCGGTGAAGCCGCCCGGCCGCAGTTCCTGCCCTACAAGTCGAAGATGACGCTGCTCGACGTGATGATTGCGGTCGGCGGCCTGACTGATTTTGCGGCTGGCAACAACGCCACCATTCTGCGCACGGGCGACGGCAACCAGCAGTATTCGGTGCGCCTCAAAGACCTCATCAAGCGCGGTGATGTGTCTGCCAATGTCGAGATGAAACCGGGTGACATCCTGATCATTCCGCAGAGCTTCTTCTGAACGCCGCCCGCCGTTCAGATACAACACGCCGCTGCTGAGGCCGTACCGACCATGGAAGAAATCCTCCGCCAGATCACGTCCATCGTGCGCGGCATGTGGAAGTTCCGCTGGCCCGCGCTGCTGGCGGCCTGGGTCGTGGCGATCATCGGCGTGGCCGTGGTGATGAAGATCCCCGACCAGTACGAGGCCTCGGCGCGCATCTACGTCGACACGCAGTCGATCCTGAAGCCGCTGATGTCGGGCCTGACCGTGCAGCCCAACGTGGAGCAGCAGGTGTCGATGCTGAGCCGCACGTTGATCAGCCGGCCGAACGTGGAGAAGCTCGTGCGCATGGCCGACCTCGACCTGAAGACCGACTCCAAGTTCGACCAGGAGGCGCTGATCGAGCGGCTCACCAAGGACATCCAGATTCGCAACACCGGGCGCGACAACCTCTATTCACTGGTGTTCCGCGATTCCGACCAGGACAAGTCCAAGCGGGTGATTCAGTCTCTTGTGTCGATCTTCGTCGAGTCGAGCCTGGGCGCCAGCCGGAAAGACACCGATTCGGCCAAGAGCTTCCTGAACGACCAGATCAAGCAATACGAGACCAAGCTCGAAGAGGCCGAATCCAGGCTGAAGGCCTTCCGCCTGCGCAACCTCGACATGCAGGGGCCTGACGGCAAAGACGCCGCCAGCCGGCTGGGGCAGATCAGCGCGCAGTTCGAGCAGGCCAAGCTGGAGTTGCGCGAGGCCGAAAACGCCCGAGACGCGGCGAAGTCGCAGCTGGCCTCGGAAAAGTCGCAGAGCGGCAGCCTCGCCACGCAGAGCCTTCTGCAGGAGTCGGCTGTGTCGGTGGCCACGCCCGAGATCGACACCCGCATCGCCGAGCAGAAACGCAACCTCGACGCGCTGCAGCAGCGTTATACCGATCAGCACCCCGACATCGTGACCACCCGGCGCCTGATCAGGGAGCTGGAAGAACAGAAGGCCAAGGAAGTCAAGGAACTGCGCAAGGTAGCAATGGCCATGCCTGCGGGCACCGGCCCGGGCGCCAGCCTGGCAGCGCAGGAACTGAACCGAATGATGGCTGCTTCTGAAGTTCAGGTGGCCGCGCTGAAGGCGCGTGTGGCCGAGTACGGGTCGCGCTTCGAGCAGGCGCGCGCCATGTTGAAGACCGCGCCCCAGATCGAGACCGAAGCCGCGCAGCTCAACCGCGACTACGAGATCAACAAGAAGAACTACGAGGATCTGGTCGCCCGCCGGCAGTCGGCCATCATGTCGGGCGAGCTCGACGTGGCTTCCGGGGTGGCCGATTTCCGCCTGATCGATCCGCCCCGCGTGTCGCCCAAGCCGGTGGCGCCGAACCGCATCCTGCTGCTGCCGCTGGCACTGGTGGCTGCTTTGGCGGCCGGGCTGGCGGTCGCGTTCCTGGCCAGCCAGCTGCGCCCGGTCTTCAGTGATGCCAACGAGTTGCGCACGCGCACCGGCCTGCCCCTGCTGGGCGTGGTGTCGCTGGTGGTCAGCGACGAGCAGCGGCGCGGCGAACGCAGCAGCCTGTTGCGTTTCATCGGCGCTTCCGGCGGGCTGGTCGGGCTGTTCGTACTCGGGCTGGTGGCCATGGCCATCTTGTCCCGCCAGGGAGGTTGACCGTCATGAGCAGCTTGATCGAACAGGCAGCCCAGCGCCTGGCCCAGTTGCGCCAGGCTGGCGTCGACATTCCGGAGATCGACGAACCCGCGCCTTCGCGCTTCACGATGCCTGCCGCGCCGCCGCTTCAGGCAAGGCCTGCCGTGCCGGTGTCGACTTCACGCCGTGTCGAGCTCGACCTGGACGCCATCGCCGCGGCGGGCATCGTCACGCCCAGCGCGCCGCGCTCCAACGTCGCCGACCAGTTCCGGGTCATCAAGCGGCCCTTGATTGCCAACGCCGTCGGCAAAGGTGCGGCCATGCTGACGCATGGCAACCTGATCATGGTCACCAGCGCGATAGCCGGCGAGGGCAAGAGCTTCACCTCGGTCAACCTGGCGATGAGCATCGTGGCCGAACTCGACCACACGGTGATGCTGGTCGATGCCGACGTCGCACGCCCTTCCGTGCTGCGCATGCTGGGCCTGCCGCCCGGCCCGGGGCTGCTCGACATCCTGGAGGGCAAGGCCGAACTGGCCGACACCCTGCTGAAGACCAACGTCGACAAGCTGACGATCCTGCCCAGCGGCAACCCGCATGCCAAGGCCACCGAACTGCTGGCCAGCGAGGCGATGACCCGGCTGCTCGAGGAAATGGCGACACGCTACGCCGACCGCATCATCATCTTCGATTCGCCGCCGCTGCTGCTGACCACCGAGTCGCGGGTGCTTGCCACGCACATGGGGCAGATCGTCGTGGTGGTGGCCGCCGGCCGCACCTTGCAGGCTGCGGTGCAGCAGGCGCTCGACACCATCGACGCCTGCCCGGTGCGCATGCTGGTGCTGAACAAGGTGCGCCAGGTCAACAGCGCCTACGGTTACGGATATGGCTACGGCTACGGCTACGGTTATGGCGCCACGACCGCCAAAGAACAGCCTGAGGGCTGACCGGTGCCGGTGCGCGGTAGTTCCCGATCGAAACGGGCCCTGATGCGGGCACGCCGCCTGCCCGTGCTGGGCTTGACGGTGCTGTGCAGCCCTGCCGTGATGGCGCAGGACGGCGCAGCACGCACTGTCGTCGTCGAACCTTCGATCTCGGTGCTGCAGACCTTCACCAACAACGTCGACCTGGTCGCCACCGGCGAGAAGTCGGAGTCGATCACGCAGATCAGCCCGGCCATCCGCCTGACGTCGCAGTCGGGGCGCGTGCGGGGCAGCTTGAACTATTCGCTGAGTGCGTTGGTGCACGCCAGCGACTCGAGCCGCAACACCTGGCAGAACGCGCTGAATGCCAACCTGAACGCCGAACTGGTCGAGCAGATTGCTTTCATCGACGCGCGGGCCAACATCTCGCAGCAGACGATCTCGGCCTTCGGCACGCAGGCGGGCGGCACCGGTCTGCGCAACGACAACGTCACCGAGGTGGCGAGCTTCAGTGTCACGCCTTCGCTGCGCAGCAGTCTTGGCGGCTACGCCGACCTGCGCGCCAGCGCCACCTGGACGACGACGAATGCGGTGTCCACCGACCTCGGCGACGGCACCACCATCAGCGGCGCGGTCGGCCTGAGCGGCGGCCGCGGCCGATTCGGCTGGGGGCTCGACCTCGGTATCCAGAACAGCGACTACAACTTGGGTGACAGCAGCACGCGTGACCAGGCTTTCGGCACGCTGAGGTTCGCACCGTATCCCGAACTGCAGCTCTCATTGCGTGGCGGCATCGAAGGCGAGGACATTCGAAGCGGCTCGCGCACCACCACCGACTTCTGGGGCTACGGCATCACCTGGCAGCCCGGTGAGCGCACCAGCGCCGCCTTGCAGAGCGACCAGCGTTTTTTCGGTCGTTCTCACAGCCTGTCTTTCCAGCACCGCATGGCGCAATCGGTGTGGAGCTACAGCGACAGCCGGAGTTTGAACGACCCGGGCGGTTCTGGTGACCCGCTGAACGCCTCGCAAAGCCGGGCGGTGACCAACTTCGACCTGTTCTTTGCCCAGTTCGCGTCGCTTGAGCCCGATCCGGTAAAGCGCGCCCAACTCGTGCGCGGCTTCCTCCAGGCCAACGGCATCGATCCGAACGGAACGATCGGCGGTGGCTTCCTCGGCAGCGGTCAGACAGTCGAACGCAGGCAGAACCTGTCAGTCGGCCTGATCGGAGTGCGGACCACGGTCACCCTGTCGGGATTTCGCGGCAACACCGAACCCGTCGAAGCGGCCAACGTTGCCTCCGGTGACCTCACGAAGGTCGGGCGCGTTCGCCAGTCTGGCTACTCCGTCGGTGTATCGCACCGCCTCACGCCGATCTCGTCGGTGGCTGTGTCGGGCAGCCAGTTGCGCACGCTGAACGAACCCAGCCAGCCCGGCACCGAGCAGCGACTGTTCAACCTGATCTGGTCGGGCGAACTCGGCCGCCGCACCGGCGGCTCGGTCGGCCTGCGCTATACGCAGTTCGAGAGCCAGACCGGTCCATACGACGAGTCGGCGATCTTCGGCTCCATCAGCTTCCGGTTCTGAGTCATGTACGAAACTTTCTACGGATTGAGCAGCAAGCCATTCCAGCTCAACCCCGACCCGAACTTCTTCTTCGGCAGCAAGCAGCACCGGCGCGCCAAGGCCTACCTCGAATACGGCGTCTCGCGCAATGAAGGTTTCATCGTCATCACCGGCGAAATCGGCGCCGGCAAGACGACCGTGCTGCGTTCCTTGATCGAAGGCCTGCACGGCAGCAACGTCATTACCGGCCACCTCGTCACCACGCAACTCGGCGCCGAAGACACGCTGCGCATGGTGGGCGCGGCCTTCGGCTTCCGTGTCAAGGACGTGCCCAAGTCCGAACTGCTGATCACGCTCGAAGCCTTCCTGATCAGCCAGACCAGCAAGGGCAAGCGCTGCCTGCTGATCGTCGACGAAGCGCAGAACCTGACGCCCAAGGCGGTGGAAGAACTGCGCATGCTGTCGAACTTCCAGTTCGGCAACCAGGCGCTGCTGCAGAGTTTCCTGATCGGCCAGCCCGAGTTCCGCGAGATTCTGCAGCGCCCCGAGATGGAGCAGTTCCGCCAGCGTGTCGCGGCCACCTGTCACATCGGCCCGCTCGACCAGGAAGAGACCCAGCGCTACATCGAGCACCGGCTCAAGTGCGCCGGCTCCACCGGCAAGCCCACGTTCGAGCCGGCGGCTTTCGACGCCATCTACAAGGCCAGCGCGGGCATCCCGCGGCGCGTCAATTCTGTGTGCGACCGGCTGCTGCTGCTGGGTTTTCTCGGCAACAAGACCCACCTCACGCTCGACGACGTCAACGAGGTGGTGCGCGAATTCGCCCAGGAATCCACCGTGCCCGGCAAGCCGGCCTCAACGGCGCAACTGGCCGCGCGCCATGGTGGCGACACCGTGATGGTGGCCACCGCGGCCGATCTCGATGTCGACCTGTCGAAGCTGAAGCTGGAAATCGGCGAAGCCGAGGCGATGACCAAGCAGATCGCCTCGTTGACGGCCGACCAGCGCGGCGACCAGTTGCAGCGGCTGGAACGCAGCATGCTGCGGCTGGAACGTATCAACGTGCAGACGCTGGCGATGCTGCAGAAGCTCGTCAAGGCGGTGAGCAAGGGCCCGGGCGAGGGCGGGACATGAACCTGCGCCGAGTGAGGTTTTGATGCTCGCCCCCACCCTGACGAACGCGCTCACGAACGCGCTCACGAACCCGCTCACGAACGCGCTCACGATAGACGTCGAAGACTATTTCCAGGTCTCGGCCTTCGCGCCCTACATCCGGCGTGAAGAATGGAACGAACGCGAATGCCGGGTCGAACGCAACGTGGGCCGCATAT
>Ga0209181_10000691_pt1 | contig 62214 bp, 47 predicted proteins | sample MAT05_FD_187208 | JGI IMG/M metagenome (GOLD analysis project Ga0209181, IMG submission 187208) | Freshwater microbial communities from Lake Fryxell liftoff mats and glacier meltwater in Antarctica - MAT-05 (SPAdes) (version 2) | ecosystem: Environmental > Aquatic > Freshwater > Ice > Liftoff...
AAGGAAATACCGACCGCGGCGTAGTACTTACCCCGGTTAACAACGGCGACCAGTTAAAAGTGGGCGATAAAGTAATTATCCAGGTGATTTTAAAAGTTGACCGCGATATGGAATACATGCATTTAAAAGATATGCGTGCCGCCAGCATGGAGCCGGTAAATGTATTAAGTGGCTACAAATATCAGGATGGTCTTGGCTACTACGAAAGCACCCGCGATGCGGCTACTAATTTTTTTATTAGTAACCTACCCAAAGGCACTTACGTTTTTGAATACCCGGTAACCATAACCCATACTGGTAATTACTCGGTGGGCCTTGCCACTGCACAATGTATGTATGCCCCTGAGTTTAATAGCCATAGTGAAGGGATTAGGGTAAGGGTGGGAATTAAAAAGTAAAAATTAAAAATTAAAAAAATAGGGCGCTGGTGGGGCGATTGGTTGATAAAGTGAACTTCAGTTAACGCCCGCCGTGCTGACGCCCGCCGGTATGTTTTCGTCGGGCTGGCTGTTAGCAGCCGTTATTTCGCCATTATACTTATACCTTAACCGCAATATCCCGTTTCAAACTGTTGGTAGATAAAAAACCACCGTAAACTTGCGTGCATTGATTAACGCACCGCAATAAAAACGAGCCCCTGTAAAAACAAAAGCAAGTCAACTCCACAAAAAACGAAATTTAATATTTTTTAATGCGAATAAATACGAAATTCAATTAACAATCATCCAATAAGGATCTACACATTTCATTTTTTAAGTTTGATTAGTAAAAGCAAGTGGCAAAAAAAATACAACATTAGTATAATAAAAAGTAATTAAATATATAACCACTTTTAAACATCTTAATAATACGTTTAATCTGCACATACTTTTTTATTACAACGATTTTTTCTTTACTCGCCACAAATGCCAATTCTCAAAATAAAAAAGTATCGTTTGCTTTAAGAATTCCCTTTCAAATGGATTTTCAAAAAGAAAGGATCGAAAGTGCACCAATAAGTGTCTCAAAAGATCAAAGGTCTGTGGTATTAAACTATGGTATTGATTTTTTAGTAAAAAAAGATTTAGACCGAAACATTAATACTTACATTGGTATTGGATATTTTAGAAATAAATTCAATTTTAAAAGGTTTTATGCACACAGATTATTGAATATTGGTACTGATAGCATTCCCTTGGGTACTTCTACATCTAGTTATACTTATAATTTAGCCAGAATTCCCTTTGGCATATCAATCGATGTAAATATGAAACAAAAGATTGCATTCAAGGTGAGTGGTGAATTAATTATGAACTATTCATTTAATAGAATATATAATGGAAGTAAGCCTTTTCCCACTGCCAATAATAAACTCTCAGTTTTCTCCCGTTTAGGCAATTCAATAAATCTATTTGGACGTTTTAAATTACCTATAAACAGGAATAATTTTATAGAAGTTGAGCCATATTTAAGAGTTTTCAACATTTATAAAAAAGATGAAATTTTATTTGAAGACTCTAATCAAAAAAATTCACGGAAATTTGATGCTTTTGGTATATCTACTATATATATCTTAAACAATTAAAATTACTAATATGAAAACTCACATGATTCTTTTTCTCTTACTATTTATTTCTTTCGCATCGTCGACACAAGTAATAGTCAACTCCTATGATAGCTCTCATGTGTCTGCAAAAGGTGTATTTGAGGCCGGAACAAATATTAATGAGACTATTGTTTCCACGGTTGATTTTGAGGTGGTATTGAATAAAGTAAAAGCAACTGGAATAAGTAAATCTGCTGAACCTAAGTTCGTGGATATATCGCCTTTGTTAGTCGGTTCTAAAACTTATAAAGGCAAATCAATTATATATAGGCAAAAAATTATTGCACAAAAGCCACATCAATAGCAATTACATTTGATATATTAAGTCTTTCAAAAAATGCTGAGCTTTATTTATACAATACCGAGGGAACAATAGTAACAGGCCCTATTACTTATAAAGAAAACATTGACACAAATAAAATAAATAAGCTTTGGAGCTCTAATACTTTTATAGGTTCAGAAATGATACTTGAACTTAAGATTCCTCAACACGAATTAAACCAAAATGATCTTCATATTATTAAAACTTACTTTGGATTACCTGCTAGCATAGACAAACACAAATCTGACTCTACTAATTTGGGGCGTTTTAATGCTTCAAGTTCCTGTAATATTAATGTAATTTGCTCAACAGCTAGTAGTTGGCAAAACGAAATAAAGGCTATTTGTTTAATTGAAACTGAAGATCGTTCAAATGGTTCAGGAGCATTAATTGGTAATACGTGCAATACTAATATTCCATTCGTTTTGACAGCCTGGCATAATACAATCGGCCGTAATACAAATAATTGGACCTTCCTATTCGGATGGTGGAGTTCAACATGTTTAGAAAATACAAATACTTCTCAATTAATATTATTTAATGGAACTACGTTACGTTCTACTTATGAACCTACAGATTTTTCATTAATTGAATTGCATCAATCGCCATCACCAAATTTAAATCTTAATTATTTAGGATGGGATAGAAGGAATTTAATTCCCTCTTCAACTGTTGGAATTCATCATCCCCAAGGAGATCAAATGAAAATAAGTTTTGACTATGATCCTCCTACAATAGGTAACATAAGAACTAATTCCAATACCGCTTGGAGAGTCTTATGGAAATTGGGTACTACGGTAGATGGTACTTCTGGATCTGTGCTTCTTAATCAAAATAAAAAGATTATTGGCCAGCTTTTTTCATCAACTCAACCTATGTATCCTCCATGTAACAAGCAATCAGGGGGCAATAACTATGGTCGTTTTGATCTTTCCTGGACAGGTGGTGGCACAAATGCAACACGATTAAGCAATTGGCTTGATCCTAACAACACCGGTGCGTTAACTACTAATACTACCAGTGTAGCTAATTTAAATAATCCTGTTATAGGTCGTATGACACTTTCGGGTGATGCTGAAATTTGTACTGGAAGTAAAACATATTATTTAACAGGCGCACCAACTGGTGTGCCCATCGTATGGACATCGTCTAACAACGGTATAGCTCAAGTGGTTGGTAATGGCACATCGGCTACTGTGACGAAGTATGGCTTTGGGAATGTAACTATTACTGCTACAGTAGGTGGAAATTGCTACACGAATAATACAAAATCTATTTCAATTAACATAGGTGGTCCTTATGCTGGTTTTAATATTGTTGACTACATCCAAACCGGGGTTTGCTATGAGCCAAACGCTTTTTATTTTTTCAAAGCAAATCTTGCTTTCGGAAGTGGACAAACTTCTTACCAATGGGGTTACAGGCTTCAGGGCTCACCTAATCAAACCATTTTAGCAGGCACCTCCCAAACAGAAACTTTCATATTTCCCACTTCAGGCACTTTTGAAGTGTTTGTACGGGGGGTAAACGCCTGTGGTGTTGGTACACCTGAGTCAGTAAAAACTATCACAGTGGTTAGCAGCTGTACAACTGGTGGTTTTAGAATGACTGCGTCCCCTAATCCAACAGTCGATATATTAAATGTTGCAATTGATAATGAAACGGAAGCATTAAAAGCAGCAGGCGCTGGTGAAACTACAACAATAGAACTATTTGATTTCAATAGTGGCATGAAACAAAAAGAGTGGAAATTTTTAAACGCTGAAAAAGCATTTAAATTATCGGTTAAGGGATTATCAAAAGGATTGTACGTACTTAGAGTAACCAAGGGTACGTTTAATCAATCAAGACAAATATCTATTGAATAAAACAAGAGCGTTTAAGTAAAAAAGCAGGCCTCCTATCCCGAAGCCTGCTTTTCTATTTTAAAAAATTCCACATGAAACAATGTGCACCTACACCAACTTCATTTTCACCGAATCCCAGTTTAAGGGCGTTTGTTTTGCAGCGCTCATGTTGCAGGCTATGGAGGGGCCGGCCGTACGCAGGCCAAACACTGCATCTTCGGCTATGGGTGTACCGCTGCGTATGTCATTAAAAAAAGTAATAAAATGGTCTAGCCGGTCGTCGTAATTTTTGGGCGCTACATTTTCAATTACCTTCCCTTTTTCGTACCCGCCCTGCTGGTTGCCATAGGTAGCTTTATACCACTTGCGGTATTCTTCTTTTTGCGCAGCCGAAAAACTATCAAAGCTATCGTACCCGCCAAACCCCGGTGCAGGGCTGCGTTTCAGGGTGTAGAGCTTAAAGTCGTTCCAGCCAAGGTCGATAGCTCCGGTTGTGCCGGTTATTTTAAGCCCAAAGCCACCACTACCCTCGCCATCGGCCAGGTTTATACGGGTATGCAGTTGAAACGAGGCATGTTTATCGCTTTTAGGATACATCATTACCGAGTTTACCAGGTCGTAGGCATCGCGGCCATCTTTCCAATAGTTTAGCTCGCCAAAGGCAAAAATTTTGTTAGGGCCAATGCTGCCGGTAATGGTATGCAGCGCGGTTAGCAGGTGCACTACCAAATCGCCGGCGCAGCCGGTACCATACTCGCTGTAATTGCGCCACCTAAAAAAGCGGGTAGCATCAAACGGTACCCTGGGCGCATGGCCTAAAAACCGGTCAAAATCAATAGTGGCTGGTGAGGCATCGGTGGGTATGCTGTATTGCCAGGCACCACCGGCATCGCTACGGTCACACCAGGCTTGTACCGTAGTAATGTCGCCAATAATGCCCTGCTCAACATATTTTTTAGCCTCCAGCACGGCCACGCTACTAGCCCGTTGGCTACCCACCTGAAACACCTTGCCCGATTTTTTATGAGCATCTATCAACGCCTGCCCTTCTTCAATTTTTTGTATCATGGGCTTTTCGCAATATACATGTTTGCCTGCCCTTAGTGCATCAATGGCTATACGTTGGTGCCAGTGGTCGGGGGTGTAAATCAGCACTGCGTCAATATCGGTTTTGCCAATACTTCGCGGTAGTCGCGGGTGGTAAATAACCGGTTGCCCCATTTTTCTTTTGCACGGTCAAGGCGGCCGTTATAAAGGTCGCACACGGCCGCCAGTTCTACCCCATCAACCTTTAGGGCAGTATCGGTATCGTAGTGGCCAATTATGCCACAGCCAATAAGGCCAATATGTATTTTATTATTGGCAGTAATTTTTTGGGTAGAAGATAACAGCCGTTTTTCAATGGGGCTGTTGGCTGCTAAAGCCGAACCGGTACTGAGGGCCAGCATGGAGCCGCCCAGGTTTTTTACAAAGTTTCTGCGGGTATTTTTCATGGCGTGTTTTTATATGGCAATCAAAAAAAATTATTGCCACGTTTGTATCGTTGCTATTACCGTGGTAATTTATTGCAATTATTAGTACAAGCAAAAAAAGAGGAAACCGAAGCTTCCTCTTTTTTACAATTAAATATTATTAATGGCCTTATGTACAAAAACCGTTGATTTTACTACCAATAGTACCCGGGTGCGACGCAGGAGTACCATTGCCGCGGGCTATAGCCACACAAAATGAACAGGCTGATTATTTGTTGCAGTTGAAGTGTGCGACGCAACGATTTTGAATAGAATTACTATGCCCGTTACCAAAAAAAAGCCATGTTCATTAGTACAAATGCCAAGTAGCTAATGGATAGCCCGACCCCCAAAAAACATTAAGCGCTATTTGGCAATACCCAACTTTGCCTCCATGCTTAACGTAGCATGTGGCACAGCACGAAGACGGGCCTTGTCTATCAATTTACCAGTAACACGGCAAATACCATACGTTTTATTTTCAATACGCATAATGGCCTTTTCCAAATGGTCAATAAAAGTGATTTGGCGGCTGGCCATCTGGCTTAGCTGCTCTCTTTCCATACTCATACTTCCATCTTCCATAGTCATGTAGCGGTTGTCGCTTTCATCACCACCCATTTCGTCTTTACGGGTAATTAAACCCTGTAGGTAACCCAACTCTTTTTTAGCGGCATCCAGCTTTTTATTTATTAGTTCCCTGAACTCTTTTAAGTCGTTATCGCTATACCTCATAGTTGGCTCATAATTAATGGGCGCTTCGGGCGTGTCTAACACACTTTTTACAAACTCAGGCTCATAAGCTACTTTTTTATCGGTAGAGGTTTTTGGAATCACCACCGGCTTTGACGACTTTTTAATGTCAACTTTTTTATCAACCGGTTTTTCAACCTTTGGCTCTTTTGCAGGCTTTGGAGGTACAATCACGAGCTTTTTTGCAGCTACTGGTGCCCTTTCTTCTTCCTTAGGCTTCACTTCTTTTTTTGGTGGCATATTTTCTTTTACTGTACTAACGGTTTTTTTCACTGTTTCTACTGTTTTTTTCGCTGCCTTCTGTAATGTTTTTTCAACTATGGAAACGGCTTTATCTGCTGGTTTGTTCGCTACCGTATTTTTCTTAGCGGTTGTTATATTACTAACGGCAACTTTTTTGGCAGCAGGCTGAGTAGTAACTACTGATTTTTTGACCTCGGGTTCACCTTTATTTAACAAATTTGCTAAAGGCACCTCTTTCGCTGGTGCTTCTTTTTTGGCGGGGACAGATTTTTTAGCAGGCAATTGTTTTGCCTCTTCTACAGGTGTAGATGCAGGTTCAGTTGTTTTTAAGGGTTGCTTTGTAGCCATGAGTTTAGGGTTGTTTTTTTACACTCACCAGTAGCTTGATATCATTTACCTCAATCTCAATACCATCTTTAATTTCATCGGCGAAGTCAATGTTATCTGCCAAAATTTCGGCGCAAATATAGTTTTTATATTCATTAATAGAATTTCTCATGTCAGCATTTTGAGCAATAGAAAGATTAATGCGATCAGTTAACTCAAAACCACTTTCTTTTCTAATATTTTGTATCCGATTGACCAATTCCCGCGCCTTTCCTTCTCTTTTCAGTCCTTCTGTCAGCGTAATGTCTAAAGCTACGGTTATTTTTCCTTTCGAAGCTACACTCCATCCCGGAATATCTTCGGTGGTTATGTCTACCTCACTTAAAACCAGCGTAATAGCTTCACCGTCCACTATGATTTGGGTAATACCGTTCTTTTCAAAATCCGCTATTGCTTTCTGATCAAAACCTGACAAAGTTGCCGATACTGCCTTCATTTTAGCACCCAGCTTTTTTCCTAATGCTACAAAATTTGCTTTAAGTTTTTTATTGATGAAACCAGTTGTTTCTGTCAAATATTCAATTTCTTTCACATTTACCTCGCTCTTAACCAGGTCTTCTATTTTTTCAAGCTGGGTTTTCATAGCTGGGTTAAGTACCGGTATTAATACCTTTTGCAATGGCTGCCTTACTTTAATGTTTACCTTTTTACGAAGGCTAAGCACCAGCGAGCTAACATCCTGCGCCAGTTGCATTCTTTCTTCCAATGCCTTATTTATTACTTTTTGGTCGGCTATCGGAAACCGTACGTGGTGTATGCTTTCCACATCAAAGCGATTGCTTACATTATTAAGATTACTAAAAATGGCGTCGCTAAAAAAGGGCGAAATGGGCGCCATCAGCCTCAACACTGTTTCCAAACACTCGTATAAGGTTTGGTAGGCGCAAATTTTATCGTGCTCATACTCGCCCTTCCAAAACCGGCGACGGCAAAGCCTTACATACCAGTTACTTAAGTGTTGGTCTACAAAATCTTCAATGGCTCGTCCGGCCTGTGTTGGCTCGTAATCGTCCATAGCAGCAGTTACCGTTTTTACCAGGCTGTTAAGGCTCGATAGTATCCATTGGTCAATTTCGGGCCTGTCTTTCAAAGCAATATAGGCTTCTTTAAAAGCAAAACCATCTACGTTGGCGTACAAAGCAAAAAACTGGTAGGTGTTATATAAAGTACCAAAAAATTTACGTTGAATTTCCTGAATACCCCCAAAGTCAAATTTCAGGCTATCCCACGGACTGGCATTGGTAATGAGGTACCAACGGGTGGCGTCAGCACCATATTTTTCAATAGTAAAAAAGGGATCTACAACGTTGCCAAGGCGTTTACTCATTTTATTGCCATTCTTATCCAGCACCAAACCGTTGCTCACCACCGTTTTATACGCCAGTCCCGGTACCTTATCGTCGCCGGCTTCAATGCCGTGCTTAGCCAGTTCTTCCTTAATACTTTCTTTAAGTAATGCACTTACGGCATGCAGTGTATAAAACCAGCCGCGGGTTTGGTCCACCCCCTCGGCAATAAAATCGGCCGGGTAATTTTGCGCAAATACCTGTTGGTTCTCAAAAGGAAAGTGCCATTGGGCCAATGGCATACAACCACTATCAAACCATACATCTACCAGGTCCGCTACTCTTTTCATGGGTTTGCCACTATCGCTTACCAATATAATTTCGTCAACATAAGGCTTGTGCAAATCGAGGTTGGCAGTTGATAGTTGACTGTTGATGGATGCGCCTAGTTTTTCGGTAGCCTTTTCAGCTTCGGCTATTAATTCTGCTATGCTCCCAATACATTTTTGCTCACTGCCATCGGCTGTTTTCCAAATAGGCAGCGGTGTGCCCCAGTAACGGCTGCGGCTCAGGTTCCAGTCAACCATATTTTCCAACCAATTGCCAAAACGGCCTTCGCCGGTTGCTTTTGGCTTCCAGTTTATGGTTCTATTCAACTCCACCATCCGCTCCTTTACCGCAGTAGTTTTTATAAACCAGGCATCCAGCGGGTAATACAATATTGGCTTATCGGTGCGCCAGCAGTGCGGGTAGCTGTGCTCGTATTTCTCCACTTTAAAGGCCCGGTTTTCCAACTTCAGCTTTACCGCTATATCAATGTTTACATCTTCAAAACCAGCGGCATCCTTATAATTTTTTACATAGCGGCTGCTAAATTCGCCCATACCATCCACAAATTTTCCTTCGCGGTCAACCATGGTTAAAATGCCCACGCCGTATTTTTTACCTACGCGGTAATCATCGGCACCAAAGGCTGGCGAAGTGTGCACAATGCCCGTACCGTCTTCGGTAGTAACAAAATCGCCTAGCAGTACCCTAAACGGATCTGCACCGGCGGTTTGTTCCTTTATTTTGTCCACGGAGTTTGCTTCAAAAGGTAGCAATTGCTCAAACCGAAGTTCTTCCAGCTGGCTTCCTTTACATTCCAGTAAAATTATCCATGGCAGTATTTTAACAGTTTCATCGTAGGCCGAAAAATCACCGTTTTCTCCTTCAGGCTTAAAATATTTGGCCATCAGTGGCTTGGCCAACACCACGTTTACCGGCTGATGGGTGTAGGGATTAAAGGTGGAAACCAACACATAATCTATCCTTGGCCCAACGGTCAGTCCCAGGTTCGATGGCAATGTCCACGGCGTGGTGGTCCAGGCAAGAAAGTAGATATAAGATGAAAGCTGACCGTTGACAGCTTCGTATAAAAACTCGCTTTTATTATTGCGAATTGCCTTAAACATGGCCACCACGCTGGTATCCTTTACATTTTTATAGGTACCGGGCTGGTTAAGTTCGTGGCTGCTTAAGCCGGTTCCGGCCGCCGGGCTGTAGGGCTGTACGCTCACACTTTCGTATAAATATCCTTTCTCGTATAACTTTTTCAGTATCCACCAAAGCGTTTCAATGTAATCGTTGGTAAAGGTTATGTATGGATCGTTCAAATCAACCCAATACCCCATTTTGGTGGTAATATCGTCCCACTTGTCTTTGTATTTCAACACCTCTTTGCGGCAGGTCTCGTTATAGTCGGCCACCGAAATCTTTTTACCAATATCTTGTTTGGTTATACCCAGCATTTTTTCTACTCCCAGTTCTACCGGCAGGCCGTGGGTATCCCAGCCGCCCTTGCGTTTTACCTGGTAGCCCTGCATGGTTTTATACCTGCAAACCAAATCTTTTAACGTACGCGAAATAACGTGGTGAATACCCGGCATACCGTTGGCGCTTGGCGGCCCTTCGTAAAACACAAATGGCGTGGCCCCCCCGCGTAACTCCACACTTTTTTCAAATGCCTGTGTTGCTTTCCATTTAGCCAAAACCTCCTGCTCAATCAAAGGCAGGTTTAACCCTGAAAACTCTTTATATCGTAAACTCATGGTATATGTAGCGAATTGCTTTAAAAAATGGGGGCGAAGGTACAAAAAGAATAAAGGCGGCGAGGTGGGTAGAAGCTACCAAAGCGTCGATATGCGGCTATCGCTGGGTTTTTTTTGGGCCGGGCAAAAGTTAACATAGCGGCATTGTTGCGTCGCCCTCTTGTACGGCAAACCTTTTTTGGGCAATAAAGAAGTTGTTAGCATCATAACCTCGTAGAGAAATATTCCCAAAACCAAAAAAAGTCAACCCAAGGTTTTTACACCTTACGTATGCCTAAATTGATGCGTAAAAGTTTCTTTTGTTCTAAAAGAGCACCCTGTTTATAGAAATCAATCAAAAACGACCATCTAAGCTCCGTAGGTGCTTAATACCTGTTCAATTATAGGAGGTACCTACGGCGCCTAAGAACTGTACACTCACTTTTACTATAAACCGGCTGCTCCTGTAAAACAATCAGCCGATTTGTAAATAGGAAATTTGAAATTCCAAAACCTGCCAATTTGTAAACACCTGGTTGTTTTTAAACGGCAAACCTTTTGTCGGCAATAAAAAATACCCCGCCAAAAGCCGCGCAAAACATCATTAACAAACCTAGGCACTCTTTACCCGATACACTGAAATACATATAATTAAGCAGAAGAAAAAACTTCGAAAAGCGCCTCGGTATTCCGGTGCCTCGGAACAATGCAACGGACGTATTAACAAAGGTAAAAAGACTGGCCAAAAAAATAATTTAGCCGCACATTAGTTTGGGAAAGGAAAGTTGTTCCAAAGCCAAAAAAGCCAGCCCCAGGTTTATAACCCAAAGCTGGCTTCCTGAATTAGATATTATTGTAGGCTAAAACTTCGCCCCTATCGACACAAAAAACGTTCTGCCGTCAGCCGGCAAAGCACCGGGACCGGGATAGCCGCCTGCCCTGCGGGTAAAATAGGTTTTGTCGGTTAGGTTATTAACGCCAGCTTTTATATTAATTGCATTGGTAAACTTGTAGGTAGCAGTAAGGTCGGTTACCGTATACGACGGAATTAAACCTGCCTGCCCATTGGCCGATGGAACAACCGTATTGTTGGCATCGCTAAAAGTTTCGCCCACATGGCTAACCTGACCTGTTAACAATAAATTTTTGATGGTTAGCGTAACGCCGCCTCTAAAAATATTTGCCGGCGCATTTTCTACCTTTTTTCCTTTGGTATTAGCATCTTTAAAATCGCTGCTATAGGTTGCATTTAAATAGCTGTACGAGGTAAAAACCGATAAGTCAAACTTATTGCTCATACCAAAAGCACGAACCGGGCTAAACTCAACAAAGGTTTCAACACCATTACTGGTACTGGCCCCAACATTGGTAACCAACCGGAACGAGGTGGCTGGTGTTGTTGAATTATTAATGGTAACCGTACCTACCCTATTGTTGTATTGCAGGTAAAACCCGCTTACATCAAACTGAAGGTAATTTTTAAGTTTACCACGATAGCCAAGGTCAAGGTTATACCCTTTGGCATCTTTAAGGGTAGGGTCTACCACATCAGTGGTAGGAGGCGCCTGTAAATTGGCAAATTGAATGGGACGATAGGCCTGCGCCGCATTAGCGTAAAACTCGGTTGTGCTGGTAACATGATACTCAGCACCAATACCACCTAAAACAAATGTGCGGCTGCGGCTAATATTTTGCAAAATAACCGGTGCACCATTGGCAGTATAACCATCGCGACCCGATGCGCTACCCGCTAAATACTCAACCCGCACACCCGGAATGATCAACAATTTTTTGCCTATACGAAATATATTCTCCACAAAAGCCGCTGCATTTTTGGAGGTAAAGTTTACATCGCGGGGATAGTCGCCTATTACTGTCAAATCGTACTCCGAACCTGTTGTTCCTTTACCATTGGCTCTTCTATAAGTTGAACCAGTGTACAAACGAATGCCCCCGGAAAATGTATTATTCATTTTACCTAATCTGTAATCGGTTAACAAGCGGCTTTCGAAGCCAATGTTCCGATACTGGTCGATGTTAATAATACGGTTATTAAATTCTTTGCTAGCTGCATTAATTGTATCCTTAACGGTAATGGGTTGTAAAAAACCTACACTATTACGGTCACCAATAGTGGCAAATAGTTTAGTTGTCCAACGGGTACTTTCATTTACCTGGTAGGTGGCAGTAAGTGCTGGGTTAGTCCATTTTATATCGAACCAGTCACGGCTTCTTAAGCTCTGCTGCGGATCGTTGTTTAACTGGCTATCGGTTAAACCACCGGCCTGCTGGCTGCGTACCTGGCTGTGCATTAACTCGGCGGTGAGCGAAAATTTGGGAGTAAACTTGTAGGTAACCGTTCCATAACCTGCATTGGTATTGTACCGGCTGTTTTGGCGAAATCCGTCGCCGTTGCGATGGTCGAAAAAGGCGTAGTAATGTACTTTTTCAGTATTTCCACCAATGGCGTTGTACGAATTAACCAAATTGTAACTGCCAACAGTTTGCTGGGTTTCAAACTGAAATGGCTTTTCTATTTCGCTGCCATTACGCAAAATATAATTGACCATGCCACCAAACTGTGCGCCATACTGCAACGAGCCCGAGCCCCTTACAATTTCTATACGCTGCACCGCCTGCAGTTGAGGGTTGTAGTAAGCCTCGGGGTAGCCAAACGGATCAGCGGATATATCGTATCCGTTCTGCCTTACGTTAAACTCCCAGCTACGGTTGGGGCTAAGACCGCGGGCTGCAATACCTATTTGGATACCGCTGGGGTCGCTTTCCCAAATATGAATACCGGCCACCTTGGCCAATACCTGGCGCATGTTGTTGGTAACCACATTTCCCTGCACGTTGTCTAATACAATCAACGTATTTTTTTTGCCCGCATAAATATTGGTACCAACTATTTCGGGCATTTGCTGGTAGTCGCTTTTACTATTTTTTCCCACTACGGTCACCTCCTGTATGTATTTCGATTCGACCGTATCTTTTTTATTAAAACCGCTTTTGTTTTGTGCTATAGATGCACTGGCTAATACTACGAAGGCTAAAAACGCTGGAAATCTTTTTATCATTATCTGCTTTTATTAAAGTAGCAAATGTCGCATCATAAAAAATCAGGGGGTTACGGTATCGGGAAAAGCGGTTAACGAAATGAGGAAAAACAATTTTGTCCGGATTAGATGGAGAACGCTAAAGGACAGCACATTTTTAAGTGTAAACCTTGACATTGGCTATAAGGTGGAGGTAATTTTGAGAAGGACATTTTCTATTTATTTTAACAATAATTGGTCATTCTTTCTAGTCTATTTGTAATTTTAACATATGTCGAAAGAACATAAAATCTTACCGCACTATACCTACAACGATTAGGTTTAATGGGAAGGCCGCAGGGAATTAATTGATGGACATCCGATTACAGGAAATCTATTTCCAACGCCAACCCACCAAAACATAGAAGGTAATTTGCTTTGGGAGTTTAAAAATGCAGTTAAGAAAGGATGTAAGCAATGCAAGGTTTATTTACCACTTGATTATAAAATTGCCGAAGACACCATTGTACAGCCAGACCTTTTAGTTGTGTGCCAAAAAATCACCAAACCTTTTCTCGACTTTCCACCCGTATTAGTGGCAGAAATTTTATCGCCATTCACCACGCCTCGCGATAAAAACACAAAGTTTAGCCTTTACGGGCACCAAGGCGTATTGTATTACCTCATAACCGATACCAACAAAAAAAGCATTAATATTTATAAACTGGAAGATGGTAAATATGAGCTGCAGCCTTACAGTAATGGGTTCGAATTTTTGTTTACCGATGGCTGCAAAATTGCTCCGCTGTTGGATAATATTTGGAAAGATTGAGGTTTTCATCATTTGATAGATCTAAAGCAAGACTTCGAAAATGTTAAATCCAGCCTTAATATTGAGTCATTAATGCGACGATAATAACCTATAAGCTACACCTCGTTTGTAAATCTTATACGCTGTAATATTATTTCCATATTTCGTTGTCAACAATTTTTCAATGGCCAAAAAAACCCTGTGTTCCGGATAAACGGGCACTTTCAGTTCCATTAACGACCAGTGCGTAACCGATAATACTTTAGCGTTTTTGCAAGTGGGAAGCCCGTTTGTTTTATAAACATAAGGACGCAGCTCCATCGGGGGCATACTATCTACATTTAAATTAACACAAGCCTCCATGTCAATTGTATTTCCTGTGTAAATGGCCGCTGAAAAATAATCATCCCAAATGCCAACAAAACGAGTTGCCGGCATTACTCCAATCAGAATAGTAAGCCATAACAGCTTTTTACTCAGCAATAACGAAGGCAAATATTCCACCTTTCGCCTTTCAATAAATAACAGGTAAAGGAGGCAGGCCATCAACACATTCCACGGCCAAACAACGTGGTTGGTAGCTAGCCCAAACGGTCCTAAAAAAAGCAGGTTAAAAAGGTGCATTATTATTAGCACGAGCGCTCCAACGACCCTCGTTTTTCTAAACATCAGCAAGCAGGCTGCACCAGTTTCAATAACGGCCAGCAAATAACCGGAGCCAATTATCCAATGGCCTGATGCAATAGAATGTGGTACATGCAGCCACCTGGTCACAATCATTTTGTACCAGATGTTAAACGTAAAGCCGCTATTAATTTTGGATAAGCCACTGTAGAAATAAGTAGCAATAAGTATAAAGGCAAGACCTGCGATTAATAGATCTTTTCTTTTAAAACAAACGATAAACAGCGTTATGGTAAGCAGGTATTGGTACTCCCAGGGTTGCCAGCGGGTTTGGTCAAACAGGCAGGCCGCCAAATCAACAATCAACAAACTACTCAAGGTAATTTTTGTTGCCGGTTTAACTACCAAAAACAACAGAAGTGCCAGCGACGTAACAAAAAATAGCAGGTGTAACCAACCCGGTGCCTCCAAAAATGAAACCGGCGGCACCAGTGGAAAAAGCCGGTCGGCCAACCATACTTTCCAACTAATGAGCTTGGCGATTAACCAAAAAAAGCAGGTGGCCTTCAAAACCCATATAGTTATAATTGGATTATTGGTATTGGGTGCCTGTGACTTCATACGGTAGTCATTTTCCAAAAACCTTAACTCCGCCAATATAGGTAAACAATACCTGCGTGTTCAATATTTCCTTCTCCTCAACTTTCATCAGGTCCTTATCCAACATAATAAAGTCAGCCTTTTTACCTACTTCAATACTCCCAATTTCTTTTTCCTGAAAACCGGCTTTGGCAGCCCAAATGGTCATGCCCCTAATGGTCTCTTCGCGGGTCAGTGCATTTTCCATTTCAAAACCATTGGCAGGAAAACCTTTGGCGTCTTTACGTATTACCGCGGCTAAAAAGGTTTTGAACGGACTAATATCTTCCACCGGAAAATCGGTACCAAGGGGCAGCCAACCGTTTTGTTGCAACAATTGTTTGTAAGCATAGGCGCCCTTTACCCTAACCGGGCCAAGTCGTTCCTGGGCCCAACCCATATCGCTGGTTCCGTGGGTGGGTTGTACCGACGGCACTATAGAAGCAGTTCCAAAAAAATCAAAATCGTTTTCGTTTATTACCTGTGCATGTTCTATACGCCAGCGCTTTTCGTTTTTGCCACCCAATACTCTGTTATAAATCTGTAAAATCGTTCGGTTTGCGCTATCGCCAATGGCATGGGTGCACATTTGAAAATCGGTTTTTACCAACACATTTGCTACGCTATCATAGTGGCTGATATTTTGCAATAAAAACCCCGACCATTCCGGCCTGTCGTTGTAGGGTTGTAGCAGGCATGCCCCATAGCTTCCCAGGGCACCATCGGCGTAAACCTTAAAACCTTTTACAAAAAGCTTATCAGTTTTATAAGGGCCTTTATCAATGTACTCCTTAAAATTTTCGGGGTTGTCGCTAAGCATAACGTACATACGCATATTTAGCTTACCTTCTTTTTGCAGGCCATCAATGGTTTGTACATCGGTATACATGAGGCCGCAATCGGTAACTGAGGTTAAGCCAACAGCGAAACAATTTTTTTGCGCAGCGGTATACCATTTTACATAATCGTCCATTACAGGCTTAGGCAATTTGCCTGCAACAAGGCCCACCGCATTGTCCAGTAAAATACCAGTGAGTTTTCCATTCTTCATTTCAACCTGGCCACCCGTAAGTGTTTGGCCGGCAACCACACCCGCAGTATCCAGCGCTTTTTGGTTGGCAATGGACGCATGTCCATCCACTCTTTCAAGTAAAACAGGTTTTTCGGGAAATAGCGTATTTAACTTTTCATTGGTAGGAAATGCTTTGCCAGGCCACTTATTCTGGTCCCAGCCGCGGCCAATAATCCATGGCTCTAAGGGATGATCTTTGGCAAATTTTTGAACTCGGTCAACAACTTCGTCCCAGCTACTGGTACCAAAAAGATCCACCGCAAACAATGATTGCCCGTAGCCTAAAAAGTGCGCATGTGCATCTATAAATCCCGGATAAACGGGCATACCGCCTGCATCAATGGTTTCTATTCCATCGTATGTTTTCTGAATTTCCTCATTGCTTCCAACCGCAACAATTATTCCTCTATCCACTGCAAATGCTTCGGCGGTGGCAAACGAGCTGTCTACGGTATATACCAATGCATTGTGCACCACAAGGTCTACCGTTCTATTATTATTACAACTTACTATCAAAAAGGAAATAAGCGCACTTAAAAGCAATCGAATTTGCATAAGTAATGGTTAAGAAACAAATATACCATTGCCTAAACAATGTTGTAGAACTTCGGTTAAGGCCACGCAATACTTAATAAGGGAACTGGCTATTACCGGGTATGTGCTGCCATTTGCTAAAGGCGGCAGCACCATTAAACAGGAGTTTGGAAGTAGGAACGTACCACATGAAACACTTATTACCAAGGCGATTGATGGCTATAAAAACAAACCATTTAACTGCAATGTCGGCGGATTACTTACTTCCGCACCATTTTATAAATTTTAATGGCACTTACTAATAGCACGATAAATAACACCAGCCCGACCAACGCATACACCCAACTAAGGCTTTGTTTTACTACCACCAACATTACAATCGCTACCAAAAAAATGGTGGCCACTTCGTTCCAAATCCTTAATTGTTGACTGGTGTATTTAAACACTCCGTTCATTTGTTGTTTGTAAATAAGATGCAGCGAAACCTGGTACAGGTATAAAAAACCAACAAATGCCAGCTTAGCCCACAACCACGATGGTACATAGCTAAACAACCCCTCGAGGTACATGACCAGGGGACCAAATATTAGGGTAAGAACGGCTGATGGCAAGGTAATACCCAACCAAAGCCGTTTGATCATTAAAGTAAATTGGGGACGGAGCACATTTTTCTCTACTTCAGTTCTTTCGCCTGCTTCGGTGTTGTAAATAAACAACCTAACTATGTAAAACATGCCTGCAAACCAGGTAACAATAAAAATTATGTGTAGCGCTAAAATGTACGAAAGCATCCGGGACCGATTGGTTTACAAGGTGTAAAAAAGAAAAAGCAAAGTACGTTTACAAACATCACTTAACCTATGGCACTAACTACTTTGCTTTTTCAAATACTTCTTGCTTTAGTGTTGCAGCTCCATTGCAGGCAGGCTAATATTACCGGGTTGCAACACCATTTCAGTGCTACCTTCGGCAAACTCGTGCACGTATTTGGCCATGGCTTCAATCCAAAGTGGTTGTGTATTTAAACAAGGTATGTGAGTAAACTCCTCGCCGCCGGCTTCAATAAATTCTTCTTTTCCTTCCATGCGTATTTCCTCCAATGTTTCAAGGCAATCACTTACAAAGGCGGGGCAAACTACCAGTAACTTTTTAATACCTTCTTTTGGTAATTCCTCCAAACGCTTGGCGGTGTAGGGTTTCAGCCACTCTTCGCTACCCAACCGTGACTGAAAGGAAAAGCCGACCTTCTGCTTTGGCAACTGTAATTTTTCAGTAATAAGTTTGGTGGTTGTCCAGCATTGATGACGGTAACAGGTGGCATGTGCCGCCGAGGGTACATCGCAGCAGTTTTCCACTTTCATGCAATGACATTTGGTGGGGTCAGCTTTGCGCATATGCCGCTCCGGCAGCCCATGATAGCTAAACAACAACTGGTCAAACTCCTGGTTTAAATAAGGTCTGATCGCTTCAGCTAACGCATTAATAAAAAACGCTTCTTCATAAAAAGGTTTTATAAAAGTGAGCTTAAACGGATAGTTCTGCTGCTTATGGATTGTTTTGGCATGTTCCACCGCCGTTTCATAACTACTCATGGCATAGTGAGGATATAGGGGTATAGCCAGCACTTCTTCCAAACCATCTACCTTTTGCATCAGGTTGTCAAAGGCCAGCTGCATGGTTGGGTTGCCATATCGCATGGCTATTTCTATTGGTTCTTTTACAAGGTGGGCCAGGGCATCCTTTTGTTGGCGGGTGGTGACCACCAATGGCGACCCCTGATTTGTCCACACCTTACTATATGCTTTTGCCGATTTTGGCGAACGGAAGGGAACAATGATTCCGCTGATCAAAATTTTACGCAGCAACCACGGAAAATCAATTACCCGCTCATCCATCAAAAACTCGGTCAGGTACTTTTTTACATCTTTTACTTCGGTACTATCGGGCGAACCAAGGTTTAACAGTACAATGCCTCTTTTTACCATAACTATAAATTAATGTGTAAATGTAAACGCAGCAAATAACTAAAAGTTTGTTTTTTGCATGCGATCGCTCATTTTAGCTTTTTATCAATCACCATTGTTTAGGTAACCCGTATGTTAAGTGAACGCGAAAAAAATAAAGGTATCTGCCACCCTTTGCCATACCGGTTTAACCATTATGAATGTTGAGTTGCATAATGGTTACACATGACAAGTATCAACTTTAATTATGACTATTATGTGACATAGAAATTGGGAAGGAGGGACAACGTAAAGTAAATTTGCACTCACAAATCAAAGAAGCGAAAAGTTGAATCAGACAGAAAGTAATTTGAACCATTTTTTTATCGCAGGTATAAACTACAAAAAAACAGATGCATCTATCAGAGGACAGTTTGCTGTAGCCAACGAACAATATGCCAACATTTTTTCCTCAGCTTCCTCCTACGGCATTTCAGAGTGTTTTATTCTTTCTACTTGCAACCGCACCGAAATTTATGGTGTTGCCGAAAACGTACAGCAACTAATAAACTTACTTTGTGCCCACACTACTGGTACAATTGAAACTTTCCAACAACTTAATTACACGCACCGCGGCACAGCAGCTATCCAGCATTTATACGAGGTTGGTGCCGGCCTTGAAAGCCAGATATTGGGGGATTATGAAATTATTGGCCAAATAAAAACGGCCATGAAGATTGCCAGGAAATACGCTTTTATAGGTGCGTTTATGGAACGGTTGGTAAATAGCGTGCTTCAATCAACCAAAAGTATTAAGAACCAAACCGCACTTAGTGGTGGTACCGTTTCGGTATCGTTTGCAGCCGTTCAATACATAAAAAACAATGTGGCAGCACTTAGCACAAAAAACTATTTACTGGTGGGTGTTGGCAAAATTGGCCGCAATACCTGCAAAAACCTGGTTGATTATTTAGGTGCCAAACAGCTAACGCTTATCAACCGAAGCGAAGAGAAAGCCGCTGAATTGGCAGGTGAGTTACACCTACAATATGCCCCAATAGAAGACCTGGCCGCACAGGTAAAAAAAGCTGACATAATATTTGTAGCCACCAACTCAAACGAACCGGTGATACTAAAAGATCACCTGGCAAATGGTGGACAAAAAATCGTAATTGACCTGTCGATACCTTATAATGTAGAAAAAGAAGCAGCCGAACTGGAGAATGTAACATTGATTAATGTAGATGAATTGTCGAAGTTAAAAGATGAAACCCTGCAAAAGCGGGAGGCGGAAGTACCAAAGGCGCGGGCTATTATTGCCCAACACAGGGCTGAATTTATTGAGTGGAACGAGCTTCGTAAAAATGCACCTGTACTTAGGGCAGTAAAGCAAAAGTTGTTTGAAATGCATCAGTGCCAAATGTTTCTGTCGTCGTACAAAACAACTACCACTACAGTACAACCCACCGCAATACAAGTTTCTGCCACTTTGGAAATAACCAACAGCGTGGGCAACAATGATACTGCAACGCTGCCGCAATTGGCCATAAACCAATTTGCCATACATAAGGTTATTAAGAATATGGCCGTAAAAATGCGGAGTCAGCATCAGCCTGGCTGTAGCTACATAGAGGCTATCAACGATTTCATCACCACCCACCGCAATTAATAATGGATAGCAAAGTGCTGCGTATTGGCACCCGCGAAAGCCAGTTGGCTGTATGGCAGGCCACGCTGGTAAAAAACCTGTTGGCGCAACACGGCTACGCATCGCAACTGGTGTATATAAAAAGCGAGGGCGACCTAGACCAAAAAACGCCTTTGTACGAAATGGGTGTACAAGGCATTTTTACCCGCAGCCTCGATATTGCCTTACTCAACAATCAAATAGACATAGCTGTACACAGCATGAAGGACGTACCCACCCAACTACCCAAAGGCATTGTGCAGGCAGCGGTGTTAGAGCGGGCCAGTTACATAGACCTGTTGGTGTTTAAGGGCGAACGGGAGGAGATGGAAGAAGCTTTGGGAATGGTGAATGGTGAATGGTCAATGGTGGATAGTGAAGATGTGAGTGGTGAGTTGTCAGTGGTGAGTAAAGATGTGAGTGGTGAGTTGTCAGTGGTGAGGGAAGAAGATGTGAGTGGTGAGTTGTCAGTGGTAAGTGACGAAGATGTGAGTAGTAAGTTGTCAGTGGTGAGTGACGAAGATGTGAGTAATGAGTTTTCAGTGGTAAGTGACGAAGATGTGAGTAATGAGTTTTCAGTGGTAAGTGACCAAGATGTGAGTAATGAGTTGTCAGTGGTAAGTGACGAAGATGTGAGTAATGAGTTGTCAGTTGTGAGTGACGAAGATGTGAGTAGTAAGTTGTCAGTGGTGAGTGACGAAGATGTGAGTAGTAAGTTGTCAGTGGTGAGTGACGAAGATGTGAGTAATGAGTTGTCAGTTGTGAGGGACAGCGTTAATAACACTGACCCGTTCGTACCACAAACTCCCGCCTCCCAAGCTACTCCAAACTCCCGACTAAAAGCTCCCGCCTCCCACCTTACTCCAAACTCCCGACTAAAGACTCCGGCCTCCCAACTTACGTCAAACAGCTCCCTACTAAAGATTCCCGACTACCAACTTGCTTCAAACTACCGACTAAAGACTCCGGCCTCCCAACTTACTTCAAACAGCTCCCTACTAAACACTCCCGCCTCCCGACTTACCATAGCAACGAGCAGCATCCGCCGCAGGGCACAGTGGCTGCACCGCTATCCAAACCATACAATTGAAAACCTGCGGGGCAATGTAAATACCCGGCTGCGTAAGGTGGAAGAAAGCCACTGGCACGGAGCCATATTTGCAGCAGCTGGCCTTGAACGCATTAACCTTAGGCCCGAAAATTCGATTGAGCTCGATTGGATGTTACCTGCACCCGCACAGGGCGCCATTATGGTAGTATGCAAAGTTGATGATACCTATAGCCTGAAGGCCTGCACCAACTTTAACCACCCGCCCACGGCCCTTTGTACCCAACTGGAAAAAGATTTTTTACGCGAACTAATGGGCGGCTGCTCAACTCCTATAAGTGCTTTGGCACAAATAATTAACGGGGAAGTCATATTTAGAGGAAACATTTTTTCTGTTGATGGCATGCAAAAAATAGAAGTAGAACAACGTGCTCCCACTAACCAGTCCGCCAACCTTGGCGCCACTGCTGCCAGCCAATTATTACAAAACGGTGGACAAGCTATCGCCGACAGCATACATCATGAAAGAAAATAACATTACTATATTAACTACCCGTCCGCTTGCCCGCACCACCATGGAAATGGCCACGGACGCAGGTGTAACCATCGATACCGCCACCCTTATTGAAACGCACAGCACCATTGACCACGACATAGCCGAGGAGGTACGAAAATATGCGACCGAAGAAATTGCAGTGGTCTTCACCAGCATGAACGCCGTAGAAGCCATCATGGATGTTTTGGAGGTTGACGGCATCAATCCAGAGTGGACCATCTACAGTATGGGTGGCACTACGCAGCAACTTATCAAAAGTTATTTTGTAGAAAGCGAGCTGGTGGCCACCGCCACCAACTCAACCGAACTGGCCGAAACCATTATAGAAAACGAAGAACAGGAAGTGGTGTTTTTTTGCGGCAATCAGCGAATGAACGAATTACCAGGCATGCTGCAGCAGAACGACATTGTATTAAATGAAATAATCGTGTATGAAACCGTAGAGTTGCCGGTAAAAATCACCACACCATACAACGGCATCCTGTTCTTTAGCCCCAGCGCGGTACGCAGTTTTTTCGCGGTCAATAATTTACCCGCCGAAACAGTGTTGTTTGCTATTGGCAAAACAACTGCCGAAGCAATTAAAAAAGTAACCAACAATACATTGATAATAGGCGATTTTCCTAACAAGGAGCAATTGGCCGAAAAGGCGGTGGGGTACTTTTTATCAAAGTAAAAATTAAAAATTAAAAAAAAGAGAGAGCGATGCCAGACCTGTTTTTGGTCGCAGGCATTTGGACAAATATTGAACATCGTCCCGTCATTCGGGGCTCACTTGTACTTTACATCAACGGGTAGCATTAAGGGTCAATCTTTGCGTCTTTGCGTGTGTACTCCTTTGCGTCTTTGCGTGAAACCATCAAACTCACAAAAACCTTGTACTACAAATTAAACGGCGGAAAAGAAGATGGGGTACTTTTATTAAAGTAAAAATTAAAAAAAAGAGAGCGAGCAACGCCAGAAACTGTTTTTGGTCGCAGGCATTCGGATAAATATTAAACATCGTCCCCGTCATTCGGGGCTCACTTATACTATAAATCATAGCGGAGCATTAAGGGTCAATCTTTGCGCCTTTGCGTGTGTACTCCTTTGCGTCTTTGCGTGAAACAATTAAACTCACAAAAACCTAATCTCAAACTCATACAATCTTAATAAATGTCTTTACAAAACGATCTTATACTACGGGCACTTAAAGGCGAACAGGTAGAACGCCCACCCGTATGGATGATGCGCCAGGCAGGTCGCTACCTACCCGACTACCTGGTGTTAAAAGCTAAGTACGATTTCTTTACACGGGTACAAACCCCCGAGTTGGCCACTGCCATTACCCTACAACCCATTGACCAGGTGGGCGTAGATGCCGCCATCATTTTTAGCGACATATTGGTCATTCCACAAGCCATGGGTTTGGAAGTTTTGATGGAAGAAGGAAAAGGCCCCTCGTTACCGGAGGTAATTAAAAATCAGCACGACATTGACAAGCTAATCACCACTGGTGCCGACGAAAGTCTGAAGTATGTATACGATGCACTAACGCTCACCAAAAAAGAGCTAAACAATCGCGTGCCGCTAATTGGTTTTGCAGGCGCACCGTGGACCATCCTTTGTTATATGGTAGAAGGAAAGGGCAGCAAAACGTGGGATAAAGCCAAACAATTTGCCTACACCCAGCCACACCTGGCGCACCAGCTATTGCAAAAAATTACCGACATCACTATCGATTATTTAAAGATACAGTTGTGCTCCGGCGCCGATTTGGTACAGGTTTTTGATAGTTGGGCCGGCTCGCTAAGCCCCGAAGACTTTAAAACTTATGCGCAGCCATACCTGTTGCAAATAGCCGATGCGGTGTCACCATCAGGACCCGTCATCTTATTTCCCAAAGGCACCTGGCACGCCATTGAAGCGCTTAGCAAAAGCAGCGCAAGTGGCCTTGGCCTCGACTGGACCGTCACCCCACAACAAGCCCGCGCCTTTGCCGGCGACCGCATAACATTACAAGGCAATTTCGACCCTTCAAAACTATTGGCGCCCATACCCCAAATTCAAAAATGGGTGAAAGAAATGATAGATGGCTTTGGTACCCAACAATACATTGCCAACCTTGGTCACGGCATTACACCCAACGTACCACTGGATCATGCAAAGGCGTTTGTGGAGGCGGTGAAGGGGTATAGGAGTGAGAAGTGAGTTGTGAGTAGTGAGTTGTGAGTAGTGAGTAGTAGTAAGTTGTCAGTTGTCAGTAGTGAGTTGTAAGTAAGAGATAGTGAGTTGTCGGTTGTGAGTTGTGAGTAAGAGATAGTGAGTTGTCGGTTGTGAGTTGTGAGTTAGTAGATTATATTTAGAGGAGTTAATTTTAAAATTAAAAACTCTTTATATGTTTCTTCAATTAGCACACACAAAACTGAATGTTTATCAACAAACAAGGTTATTTACGTTGGAATGTTATAAGGTGTCGAAGTTACTGCCGACTGAAGAAAGATTTGGAGTGATTTCGCAATTGAGAAGAGCAGCATTATCCGTTCATTTGAATTTGGCGGAAGGTGCTTCGAGAAAATCGATTAGTGAAAGAAAACGCTTTTATGAAATATCACGAGGCTCATTAATTGAAGTTGACACGGCCATTGATATTGCCTGCGAATTAAAATACCTCTCTATTAATGACGTAGAAATTTTAGGAGAAAACATCGTAAATACATTTAAACTTTTAACCGGATCAATTAGCCATGAATAACCCACTCACATCTGACAACTCACCACTCACTACTAACGACTCACCACTCACAACTCACAACTCACTACTGACAACTCACAACGCACCGCTCATTAAAGAAGCCTGGATCACCTTTATCCATAAGCTTCAGGACGACATTTGCAGCGCTCTTGAACATGCCGACGGTAAAGCCAGCTTTATTGAAGATGAATGGGACCGTGCCGAAGGAGGCGGTGGTAAAACCCGTGTTATTGCCAATGGCAATGTGTTTGAAAAAGGTGGCGTTAATACCTCCATTGTTTTTGGAGAGGTGACAGATGTGATGCGCAAACAACTAAAAATTGAAGGCGACACATGGTTTGCCTGTGGGTTAAGCCTGGTAATACATCCCTCCAGCCCAATGGTACCAACCGTACACTGCAACTACAGAATGTTTGAAGTGTACAATAACTTAAACAACCAACCTGAAACCAATGAGCAAGTTTCACAGGTTCTCCCGACGGTTTCGGGAGGGGGCGGGGGGGCACGCTGGTTTGGTGGCGGCACCGACCTTACGCCCTATTATTTATTTGATGAAGATGCGAAACACTTTCACCAGGTATATAAAAATGCCTGCGACAAATCTGATCCATCCTTCTACCCTACCTTTAAAAAAGAATGTGATGATTATTTTGTGAATTTTCACCGCAATAACGAACGCCGTGGAATAGGCGGTATCTTTTATGATCACCAAATACCCGACGATCAAAAAGATGTAAACTTCTGGATGAACTTTGCCCACAACTGCGGGTATGCTTTTATGGATGCCTACATTCCCATTGTTGAAAAACGTAAGAAGCTGCCTTTTACCCCTGCCCAAAAACACTGGCAGGAAATTAGGCGTGGCCGTTATGTAGAGTTTAACCTGGTGCACGACCGCGGTACCATATTTGGCTTAAAAACCAATGGAAGAACTGAAAGCATTTTAATGAGCTTACCGCCAACCGTTCGCTTTGAATATGACTATAAACCCGAACCGGGAAGCGAGGAAGAAAAGTTGTGGCAAGCTTGTTTACATCCACAGGATTGGTTGGGTTAATGAGTAGTAGGCAACTATATGTTGTAGGAAAATTTTAAAGTAAATTTGAACAAACATTTTTTTATGAGCCTTGAAGAAAAAAAAGAAATACTGGTACAAATTATAGAAGATGCAGATGAGAAACTGTTGAGGTTAATGACTGCAGTGGCCAATGAATATAACAACACAGCCAACCAATATACCCCTGAGGAAATTGAAAATTTTTCCGAGATAAGAGATCAGATTTTAAGTGATCCAGGTTCATCCTACTCTCCTGCGCAAGCCAATGACTTGATAAGAAACAAAGAGCGAAATGAAATATAAATTGTTGATTTCAAAGGTTTCAGTTTATGAAACTTTGAATGCATACGATTATTACGAAGCTCAGTCAACAAGATTAGGAGAACGATTTTTAGCTTCAGTTAAAGAAGCACAAAATAAGCTAGCCAAAACGCCCTACAACTATGATTTTATTAATGACAGAAATGACTTCAGGGACATCAGCCTAAAGAGTTTTCCTTTTGTAATAATTTACCAAATAATAGACAACAACGTATTGGTATTACGGGTTTTTAACACTAACAGAAACCCGCTGTCTGTATAAAAAATAATTCATGTTACAAAGAAGAAACCGCATCCTTCGTGCTACCCCCGCTATTCGCGCAATGGTTGCCGAAACCCATCTTACCCCTAACGATTTTATTGCTCCACTTTTTATTGATGAAGGTGAAAATGTGCAAATGGAAATTGCTTCCATGCCCAACTATTACCGCCGCAGTATCGATTTTACTGTAAAAGAAGTAAAGGAACTATGGAGCCTTGGAATTAAATCTGTTTTACTCTTCATAAAATGCAAAGACGAACTGAAAGACAATACCGGCAAAGAAGCCTGGAACAATATTGGGCTGATGCAACGCAGCATCAGGGCCATTAAAGATGCCGTACCCGAAATGTATGTAATGACCGATGTGGCACTAGATCCCTATTCAAGTTATGGCCACGATGGTATTGTTAAAGACGGCGAAATAGTAAACGATGAAACCGTTGAAGCGTTGGTAAAAATGAGTATCAGTCATGCACAGGCTGGCGTGGATATGGTTGCCCCCAGCGATATGATGGACGGCCGCATTGGCGCCATCCGCCAGGGGCTGGAGCAAAAAGGTTTTACCAAAACAGGTATTATGGCCTACAGCGCCAAATATGCATCGTGTTTTTATGGCCCCTTTCGCGATGCATTGGACAGTGCCCCAGGATTTGGCGATAAAAAAACCTATCAAATGGATTTTGCCAACCGCACCGAAGCCATTAAAGAAGCACTGATGGATGTAGAAGAAGGCGCAGACATTGTAATGGTAAAACCCGGCCTTCCCTACCTGGACATAGTACGGGAAGTAAAAAACGCAGTAGATGTACCGGTAAGCGTGTACAACATTAGCGGTGAATACGCCATGATAAAAGCCGCCGCCAAAATGGGCTGGATAGATGAAAATAAAGCCATTATTGAAACCTTGACATCGTTTAAGAGAGCCGGGGCGGATTTGATAGCCACCTATTTTGCAAAACAAGCTGCCCAACTTTTAAATAAATAGCCAAAAAGACACTAAGGCACCAAGTTGCACAAAGACTTTGCGTTTCTTTAAGTCTTAGCGTCTTTGTGGCAAAAAAAACACTATGATAAAAAACAGTATCCATCTTTTCGAACGGGCCCAACGCTCCATCCCCGGCGGAGTTAACTCCCCTGTCCGTGCCTTTAAAAGCGTGGGCGGTACTCCTATTTTTATCAGCCATGCCAAGGGGGCTTATTTGTACGATGTGGATGGCAACTGGTATGTGGACTATATCTCCAGTTGGGGACCAATGATTTTGGGGCATGCTTACGAACCAACGGTTAAGGCCATTCAGGAGTATGCACAATACTCAACGTCGTATGGTGCGCCTACTGAGTTGGAAATAAAAATGGCTGAGCTTATTTGTAGCATGACACCCAATGTGGATTTGGTGCGTATGTGCAGCAGCGGTACCGAAGCATGCATGAGTGCTTTACGCCTGGCAAGGGGCTATACGGGTCGCAATAAGGTTATAAAATTTGAGGGGCATTACCACGGCCATGCCGATAGTTTTTTAGTAAAAGCAGGTAGTGGATTGGCCACCTTTAATATTCAAACCGTACCGGGTGTAACTGCCGGCGTGGCCAACGATACTTTGACTTGTGCCTTTAACGATTTGGAAGCTGTTAAGAAATTAGTGGCCGAGAATAAAGGAGAGATTGCCTGCATTTTTACTGAACCTGTTGCTGGCAACATGGGTTGCATTTTGCCCAAACCAGGTTTTTTAGAAGGTCTTCGCCAAATTTGCGATGAAGAAAAAATTGTATTGGTTTTTGATGAAGTGATGACCGGCTTTAGGTTGGCCCCCGGGGGTGCCCAAGAGCGGCTGGGCATTAATGCCGACCTTATTACCTACGGAAAAGTAATTGGAGCCGGTATGCCCGTAGGCGCTTTTGGTGGCAAACGCGAAATCATGGAATGCATTGCGCCATTGGGTAATGTTTACCAGGCCGGAACGCTTAGCGGCAACCCCATTGCAATGATCGCGGGGTATACTTTGCTTACCGAATTAAACCAGAACCCGCATTTATACAGAGAACTCGATGATAAAACCGAATACCTGCACAAGGGTTTGGACCGTGTATTTAAAGCCTGGGGCGAACCTTTTGTCATCAATCGTTTTGGATCAATGATCAGCGTACATTTCAGCGACCTTCCGGTGGTTGACTTTGCCTCTGCAGCTTCGGCCAACAATGCAAGGTTTAGCCAGTTCTTTCACGCAATGCTTAACCGTAATGTTTACCTGCCGCCATCGGCTTTTGAAAGTTATTTTCTAAACAATGCACTTTCGTACAAGGATATAGATCATACTGTAAAAGCGGCAGAAGAAAGTTTAAAGGAAATCACATTTTAACTACCTTATCTGCGTAACATGCCAGCCTACAATTAATTTAGGCTGTTACTTTTATTAAACAATAATCAGCACCTATGTTTGTTTACTTAATACTGATTATTACTTTTTGATTGCTCATACTAACTGCCATTGCAATAATAATATTTGGTGTGGTCAAAAAGCGAAAGAGCGTTATAATTGCTGCCACAATAGTATTTATTACAGGCGCAATCGGCACCGGGTTTTCGGCAGTAATGTATACTAAAAAAGTAGTTAGTTATGTTAGAAGCAGTCAATTTTAAGACGACACTAAAAAAGGCTCAGCATTGGTTGGCCAAACAATTGGCTCACTTTCGTCGGGGGTATCCAATGGGCTGGCAACTACACTTGACGGCAACGCAATTACAGCCCTTGCAACAAAATCCTCAGTAATTATTGGAAAATCGGTTAAGACAATGGCTTCAACCTTTGATTCTACATTAGGCAATAAAAATATCTTTCTCGACAACTCCCCGACAAACAGCGGTATGGAAATTGGCAGAGCAGAGGAAGCATACAATACAAAAACAAACGACCTCGGAATTTTTATTGATTATAAAAAAGATTTCAAAGGCAGATTAAGGCTTACGAATTAGGACCAAAGCGGTAAAAAAATTGATGTGTCAGAGGTAAAGATAAGTTCTAAAGCCGGCCAAGGTAAAGTAGAAGTGTTTAGTTTTTTACATTCCCATTTGGGCCTTACTACTTATTATATAATTTCGGAAATAGCGTAAAAACGCATTTGGCCAATCGGAGGCTATCTTCATCACTTTTGAGCATTCAGCAACTCGCAAGGCTTTAAACCGGTATGCTTTTTAAACGCAGTGCTAAAATGCGAAATGGAGGAATACCCCAGCGAAGCTGAAACATCAGTAACGTTTAGGCCTTTCTCATACAACAGGTATTTGGCATGTTCCATACGTTGCTGCTGGTAAAACTCAAATATGGTGGTACCGAATACTTCTTTAAACCCTTTTTTAAGGTAGCACTCGTTCATGGCAACTTTTCGGCTAAGCTCCTTTATGGTTATGGGGTCACCAATATGTTGCAACAGTACTTCGCGGGCCTTTATAATCTTCTCTTTCTCTTCATCAATCGCCAAAAATTTGCAACTGAAGGTTTCTTCCTTTTCGTCAACCAAACACTCCATACTGTACAAAAGCAGTTCCTGTATTTTGGCATTTAAATAAATATTTTCGAGGCTGCCGGTATAATTGTGGGTAAACAGGTTTTCTAACACATTGCGTTTGCGGCTGCAAACAGGAAACAATTTGATAAACGAGCTTGTATAGGTAAAAGCCAACACCTCATCTTTTCTGTTGGCTGTAGCGGTTGATTGCGCAAACTGGTGTAAAAAGCTTTTGTTAAAATGAAACTTAAAAACATCTACATGTTGCGTGGCATCATTACACTCCCGGTTTGATTCGCGGCAATCATCACAATTTTTTTTGCCACAATACCGCTGGCCAATGCTGCAATACTTCAGCTCTAAAAAGCTTAGGTCGTGTTTATTAGCATTATACTCATACACCATCATCCCCATTTCGTCTGCCTCCAGTTCAATTTGCGTGGCATACCTAAAAACAGTGTACTGAACTGACCCGGGAATATCCTGTTGTTTTTTATATACCAGGTCCAGGCTTGGCTCCGCCACCGCTTTCATTTCCGTTTTTAAAATATCAATTGCCTTCATTGCTGGGCGCAAAAGTACTGCTAACATAATGGTTAGCTGGCTAAACGCTCTTTTCGGGCAAAATTTTACAAATACATTACTTATTAAGGTGAGCTGGCCAATATTTACGAAGTGGACATCACTTCACATCGTACACATGTACAGAGGTGTCAGGTGGGGATGTGCTTTCGCCATCTACAAACTTGTTAAACGAATAATGTTGCCTATAAAGCCATTCATTCGAGAAAACAATGTCGTTTCTTTCCGAGTAACGAACTATTATTCGTGGGTTCTTTTTAATATTTTCCAGGTTTGTTTCCCCGGATTGCTTAAAAAATGTCATACCATACTGCGCATACTTTTCATAGCCGGCTGGTAAATTTTTAAAAACATATTCATTTATCTTTTTATGCACCGCCGTATTATTTTTGTAATGCTCTACCAAAAAATACCGGTGATTAAAATGAAGTTTTTTAAGCCCTGTCAATGGTACTATCCTCGATTGTCAATTCCTTAATTTCCGAAATCACGATTTTTTTGTCATTGGCACAGCCAACATAGGCCAATAAAAACAGCGATAAAGTATACCTAAACGAAAATTTCACAAATTTTCTTAAACCTACTGATGCTAGTATCATATATAAAGCACAAATTTTGTTTAACTGATTTTGGAATTGTAGCGGCAATTTTTAAGTAATGGACGCTTTAAAATTATGCCATTCAAAATTTGCTGCCACCGATGTGCCGATTAAGCAAAAAAGTGCCTGTCAATGCACATTTCACCTAAAAAATCGCCTCAAAAACTGTTTAATACTACTGCCAAAAAACCGTATAATTCCTTACCTTTGCACACCTGCAAAAAACCATCAAATCGCAGGTAAATCAAGCAATTATGAGTGAAGAATTTGTAAACGACGCGGCTGCCCAAAATAAAAATTACGGTGCCGACAGCATACAAGTGCTCGAAGGGCTGGAAGCGGTACGTAAAAGGCCCGCCATGTATATTGGCGATGTGGGGGTTAAGGGCCTCCATCACCTAGTATACGAGGTAGTTGACAACAGTATAGATGAGGCATTGGCAGGCTATTGCAGCAATATCAACGTAACCATTCACGACGACAATTCCATATCCGTTAGCGACGATGGCCGTGGTATACCTACCGCCATCCATACCAAGGAAAACCGTAGCGCCCTTGAGGTAGTTATGACGGTGTTGCATGCTGGCGGAAAATTTGATAAAAACACTTACAAGGTTAGTGGTGGTTTGCACGGGGTAGGTGTAAGTTGTGTAAATGCATTAAGTACCACGCTGCACGTTACGGTAAACCGCGAGGGCAAGATTTTTGAGCAGGAATACCATTGCGGGGTACCAGCTTACCCCGTACGAGAAATAGGCACAAGCGAAACCACCGGTACCACCGTTCATTTTTGGCCCGATTACAGCATTTTTATTGTTAGCGAGTATAATAAAGAAATTTTGGAAGGCCGGTTGCGCGAACTTAGCTATCTAAACCGTAAAGTAAATATTAACCTGACCGACCTGCGCGATAAAGACGAAACCGGCAAACCCTACTTTAAAAATTTTTATAGCGAAGGTGGCATTGTAGAGTTTGTTGAAATGTTGGATAAAAACAGCAAGCGGACGCCATTAATTCCCAAAACCTTATTTGTAGAAGGACACGACGAGGAAAGCAATGTAGCAGTGGAAGTGGCTATGACCTACAACGACGATTTTAAAGAGCACATATTTAGCTATGTTAACAACATTAATACCATAGAAGGCGGTACCCACGTAACCGGTTTCAGGCAGGCGCTCACACGCGTTTTTAAAACCTATGGCGATAAAAACAACCTTTTTGAAAGAGCTAAGGTGGTAGTAGAAGGCGACGACTTTAGGGAAGGCCTCAGCGCCATTATTTCGGTAAAGGTACCCGAACCCCAATTTGAAGGCCAAACCAAAACCAAACTGGGCAACAACGAGGTAAGCGGTATAGTGCAAACCACCGTAGCCCGTGCCCTTGAAATATTTTTGGAAGAAAACCCCCGCGAAGCGAAAAATGTCATTTCAAAAATTATACTCGCAGCCCAGGCAAGGGTAGCAGCCAAAAAAGCCCGCGAAATGGTACAACGTAAAACTGTACTAAGCGGTGGCGGATTGCCAGGCAAACTGGCCGATTGTAGCGAACGGGACCCTACCAAAACCGAAATATACCTGGTGGAGGGAGACTCTGCCGGAGGCACTGCCAAACAAGGCCGCGAAAGAGCCTACCAGGCCATTTTGCCGTTGCGCGGTAAAATATTGAATGTGGAAAAAGCCATGGAGCACAAGATCTACGAAAACGAGGAGATCCGCAACATGTACACAGCCCTGGGGGTAACCGTAGGTACCCCCGACGATCCCAAACAACTAAACATTACCAAACTCCGCTATCATAAAGTAATTATAATGACTGATGCCGATGTTGACGGAAGCCATATTGCCACGCTTATCCTCACCTTTATTTTCAGGTATATGAAGGAGCTGGTAGAGGCAGGCTACGTATACATAGCACAACCACCTTTGTACCTGGTTAAAAAAGGTAAAGAGCAGGAATATGCTTATAACGAAGAACAACGCCGTCAATGGGTTGAAAAACTGGGCGGCGGCAACGATGCCAGCGTTAACATTCAGCGCTACAAGGGTTTAGGCGAAATGAATAGTGAGCAGTTATGGGAAACCACCATGGACCCATCGCGTCGTACATTAAAAAGAGTAACTATAGAAAGCATGGCAACAGCCGACCAGGTATTTAGTATGCTAATGGGCGACGATGTTCCGCCACGCCGCCAGTTTATAGAAACACATGCCAAATACGCAAAAATTGATGTGTAAAGTTTTATTTGCAAAAGGCTGGCTTGTAGCCTTTTGGTGTAGAAAACCAATAGGCGGGCTTGTTTCTCAAAAATTGTGTAGCTTGTAGCGGTTAAAAAGTTTTGAATTACTAATCACTAAAAAAATTAAAAATGGATACTTCAAAAATGATCAAAGCATATTGCTTAAAAACCAAGGAAAAAAATGTTCCTATGCACGATGCGGTGATCACTAAAACTGCCAAAGGCGGATATATGGCTGGTGGTAACGATGGTAAAGGAAACAAAATGGCCGCTATACTTGGCGAAGCCAAAGCACTGCAAGCCATTGAAGATGGTGTTGCAAAAAAAGGGTTCTAATACTCAACTATATTAGTTACTCAATAAACCCTGCCCTGGCGGGGTTTTTGAGTTTAAGGGCGTTTTTTTAGCACCTGAAATACCCATCAGACAAGTAACAAAACCTGAATCTGGCTTAGGCCATTGAAAAAGTATAAAGACAAATTTAAAGGCCACATCGGTATATAATAATACCCCCCACGTAAACGCGATGAGATTTTAAAGGGTACCATTTAAAGGAATAGGCAATTAATAGTAAGGCTAAGGTGTACTAACATTTAACCGTTATTAACCAGTCATTTCAATAAGCCGTTAAGAAGTTTACAATAAAGGAAAGGAATGTATCTCCACTAATTATATTTGAGGTTAAAACTGAGTTTTAAAATAGGGAAGCAATTTACTTTTGCAGTGCAGACGTACTAAGAAAGAAAACAATAATCAACGCCCTACTTTCACTAGCTTTTCTTAACAATAAAATAAAGGCGTTACCTGAAAACGGCGTTATTAAGGCTTTTAATGACTAACTAATTTCCGCACGATTTTGTAAAAAAAGGCAGGCTAATGCCGCCCATATCCCTTACAATAAGCAACTATCAAAAACAAAAAGACCGTATCAATAATTTTGACACAGCCCCTTTATAAAATAGTGGTAATATATTAGTAACCAACGTTTTGAATTAGGGTTGCGGCTCCACTTACCGCAGTTAAGTCAATTTGTCGTTGGAGGGATCGGAAAAAATAAGTTCCCCGGATTTCTAAATGTTGCAGTTCCGTACGAAGAAGGCAATTTGGATTTCTCGTAAACCAGAAACCTGTTGAGCTCCACTTCAGCAATTTAAAAACGAAACCCCGCTAATATTTGTTTTTGCTACGTCAGAAATGTCGGTTGTAATTAGTTTGTTGACATTCCTGATTGTACCATTGGTACGGGCAATACCCTCTTATAAGGCCAATCATTTTATATTAAAGTAGTCATTGGTGGCAGACGGATCTAATTGATAAATTGGAACGATGGCTGCCTGGTGGCCAACATCAGCGCCTTTATTGGCTTTGCCTCCAACAATACTTCCATATACCCAGTTGGCAGGTCCGCCTTCCCAACCAAAATAATTATTGCTAATAATGAGTGTTCAGCAAAAAAATTTCATACGCCCAATTGTATTAATTATCCTGCAAAACCTGACCCGGCGGGGTTTTACCTTTTAAAATTTCAATTTTTCTTTTGTTGGTTTTATCGTACTAACCTTATTTCTTGAATAAAAAAACTACTAAAGCTTCTTTTTTACAGGATTTTTTTAACTTTTTAAAAAAATTATAACCATTGTATTTTAAAATGTTTTCTAATTTATTTATGATTCTTTTGCAGCACAGGCATATTTTGTTTTGTCATTGCTAATAATTTACTAAATTTCATTTTTAACGTTTCGTTTTAATAACCTTTATTCAAAAATCCCCTCACCAACTAAAACAGCTGCCATGATGAAAAAAACAACTACGCTAATCGTAGTAACCTTTCTTTTATTAATCTCCTCTATCGTTTCAGCACAGAGAAACGTAACTGGAAAAATATTAGATAATAATAACCAACCAGTGATTGGTGCTACAGTTTCAGTGAGGGGTACCAACACCGGAACCCAAACTGACCCCGAAGGAAATTTTTCTATCACAATTCCAAAAGGTAAAAACACGCTTAACGTTACCTCCATCGGATTTGCGACCCAGGAAATAGTTGTCAGCAACCTTAATTCCTTGTCAATTACCTTAACACCCTCCTCCTCTACGTTAGATGAGGTGTTGGTAACCGGTTATTCTACCCAACGCAAAAAAGAAATTACGGGCGCCGTATCGGTTGTTAATGTGACTGATTTGAAGGCAGTACCCGCGGGTAGTCCTGAACAAATGTTACAAGGGCGTGCCTCAGGTTTAAACGTTATAACCTCCGGGCAACCGGGTTCGGGTAGTAATATTCGTATAAGGGGTATTACTTCGTTTGGCAACGCCGACCCATTAGTAATTTTAGACGGAGTTCAGGCCAGTTTGTCCAATATTAACGCCAACGATATTGAATCTCTCCAGATTTTAAAAGATGCTTCTGCGGCTATTTACGGCGTACGTGGTGCTAACGGTGTAATAGTTGTTACAACAAAAAAAGGCCGCTCGGGCCGGGCCGTTATTAACTACGATGCTTATTATGGAACACAGCGCCCCTTAAAAAATGGATTTAATCTTTTAAATCCTCAGGAAATGGCAGATGTTACCTGGGCGGCTTATCGTAACTCCAATACCGATATCGTAAACGGAAACCCAAACCATCCCCAGTATGGAAATGGACCAAAGCCTGTTTTGCCCGATTATATTTTACCCAGTGGCGCATTTGAGGGTGATCCGGCAGTTAATCCTGCATTGTATAACATCGATTTTACCAGGCCGGCATATCAAATTGTAAGGGCCAACAAAGCAGGTACCGACTGGTTTCAAGAAATATTTAAACCAGCCCCTATTCAAAGTCATACGCTTACCGCAAGTGGTGGTAGCGATAAGTCAACCTACTTATTTTCACTTGGCTACTTTGATCAGCAGGGTACTTTGCAAAATACCTATTTAAAAAGGTATTCGGTAAGGATGAACACACTATTTAATGTAAAAAAGAATATACGTGTGGGCGAAAATGCTTATATATTTTATCGGGATAATCCGCAAATTGGCAACCAAAGTGAGGGAAATGAAATATCGCAGGCCTACCGTACCCAACCAATTGTACCCGTATTTGATATTGCAGGCAATTTTGGCGGAGGTGCAGGGGCAAGGTTAGGGCAAGGTGGCAACCCTGTTGCCAGTCGTATCAGGTCAAAGGATAACAGGGGAAACCAATGGGATATTCAAGGAAATGTATTTGGCGAAATTGACTTTTTACAACATTTTACCGCCCGTACAAGTTTTGGAGGAACCATGAACATTGGGTATTTTTATGGCTTTGGGTTTAGAACTTACGAAAATGCTGAAAACGTTCAACAAAACAGTTACAACGAAAATGCGTTTTATAACCGAAACTGGACGTGGACAAACAGCGTCACTTATTCAAACGTATTTGCCCAAAAACACAATGTAAAGATTTTTGCCGCTACAGAAGCCCTTGAAAACTACGGACGCAATGTAGGTGGCAGCAGGACTGATTTGTTTAGCAACGATCCAAATTTTAGAAACCTTGGCAACGGTAACCCGGTAGGCCAAAACAATTACAGCGGTGCTTATCAAAATTCATTATTCTCCCTGATTGGCCGACTTGACTACGGCTTTAACGATAAATATCTTTTGAGCGCAACCGTTAGACGCGATGGATCGTCGGTTTTTGGTCCGGAAAGCCGTTTTGGTATTTTTCCCTCTGTAACAGCAGGGTGGAGAATTTCAAATGAAAATTTCATGAAGCCAATTTCATGGATAAATGATTTAAAATTAAGAGGTGGGTACGGCATACTGGGTTCGTACCTAAACGTTAGCGCCACCAACGCGTTTACGTTATTTGGCGGTGGTCCCGGCGACTCCTTTTACGATATTAATGGAAATAATACTTCCAGCACAAGGGGTTTCCGCGAAGCATCAATAGGTAACCCGGCAACCACATGGGAAGAAAACCAGGTTGTTAATATAGGTATTGACGCGTCATTATTTAAAAACAAACTTGATATTTCGATTGAATGGTACCAAAAATCAATTAAAGGATTATTGTTTGGCCAGCCACTTCCGGGTACTGTGGGCGGCGCCGGCAGACCAACAATCAACATTGGAAATATTGAGAACCAGGGAGTAGATTTAAGTGCTACCTATAAAGGAACGGTCAGTAAAAATTTCACGTACGATGTCGGGCTCATATTTACTACCTATAAAAGTAATATCACCAGCATTCCCGGTGGATTTTTTGGCGCCGGTGGATCAAGAATAGGGGACTTTGCCAGAAACCAGGAAGGTAACCCAATTGGTTCATTTTTTGGATATGATGTAATTGGCCTGTTCCAAAGTGCCGAAGAAGTAACCAAAGCACCAACGCAAGATGCAGCAGCGCCTGGTAGGTTCAGGTACAGGGATGTTAATAGCGATGGAAGAATTACGGACGACGACAGAACGTTTTTTGGAAATCCGAACCCGGATTTTACCTATGGACTTAACCTTGGCGCCGGATATAAAAATTTCGACTTCAGTGCTTTTTTCTACGGCTCGCAAGGAAACGATGTAATTAACTATGTTCGCTGGTGGACAGATTTCTTCCCTTCGTTTCAGGGTGCAAAAAGCAAAGACGCGTTATACAATTCGTGGTCACCAACCAACATAGGCGCAAAAACACCAATTGTTGAAAACGTAAGTAATTTTAGCAATAATCAGGTACCTAATAGTTATTATAAAGAAGACGGTTCCTACCTAAGGCTCAAATCGCTGATTTTAGGCTATACGCTATCCAAGGCTAACCTTGAGCGTTTTGGAATAGACAAATTAAGAGTGTTTATTCAGGGTGCCAACTTATTTACTATTACTAGATATACTGGTTTGGACCCTGAGTTAGGTGGTAATAATACCGCTTTCGGTATTGATTATGGTAACTACCCGAACAATCAGAAGAACTTTAACGTTGGAATAAATGTAACATTTTAACATTGTGTGATAAATAAAAAAAATGCATATGAAAAAGAGAAATCTCAAATTTTTAATGATCGGGGCTATGCTTTCCATTTTTACTTTTTTTGCTTGCAAAAAAGGTTTTCTTGAAAAAGCTGCTTTAGGTACCCTTGATGAAAGCACACTTGCCAACAGAGCTGGTGTGGATGGTTTGTTGATTGGCGCTTACAGCCAATTGAACGGATTTGGTGGTGCGGGTGGCGGATTTTACTCCGGGCCAACCAACTGGGCATTTGGCGGTGTAGCCTCTGACGACGCGTACAAAGGTTCCGACGCTGGTGACCAGTCAGTTGAATCAAACCCGATTGAAAGTTACACAGCTACACCTACTAACATACCTGTCGCTCAAAAATGGGCAGCCAGCTTTGATGGGGCTGTACGTTGTAATTCGGTTATCCGTTTAATTGTAAAAGCAACCGACATTTCAGACGCCGATAAAAAAATACTCACTGCACAAGCAAGATTTCTTAGGGGAGTTTTTCATCTGGAATTGAAAAAGGTGTTTAATAACATTCCCTATGTTGATGAAACTATTAGTTATGGTGCTGGAAATTATAACGTACCCAACGACGTAGATGCATGGCCAAAAATTACAGAAGATCTTAAATTTGCCGCTGATAACTTGCCTGCCACTTTTGGGCAAGTGGGACGAGCCAATAAATGGGCAGCAAAATCTTTTCTTGCCAAAGCCTATATGTTTCAGAAAAGGTTTACCGAAGCAAAGGCAGTGCTTGATGATGTTATAACAAATGGTGTTACCACCAGGGGAACAAAATATTCCCTTTTAACTAAATTTGCCGATAATTTCAATGCCGAAACAGAAAATAATTCAGAATCTGTATTTCAGGTACAATTTTCAGTAAACGACGGCAGTGGAGCTAATAAATCTGGCTGGGGCGATGTGTTGAACTTTCCTTATAATAATGGAAGCAACGATATGCCTGGTGGATGCTGCGGCTTTTATCAGCCCACACAAAATCTTGTAAACGCTTACAAAGTTGATGATAATGGGTTGCCATTACCCGCAACATTTAACAATGTTGCTATAAAAAGTGACCAGGGTTTAAAATCAACTGATCCTTTTACTCCAGAAACAGCAGCGCTTGATTCACGGGTAGATTTGACAGTTGGCAGAAGAGGAATTCCTTACCTTGATTGGGGCCCTCACCAAGGTCAAAAATGGGTACGCGATCAAAGCAATGGTGGACCTTATAGCCCAATAAAAAATGTGTACTACAAAAGCCAGGCTGGTAAATTATCGGATGCAACATTTTGGACTGGTGGTGTTGTGGCTGCAAATTACAGCCTCATAAGGTATGCTGATGTGCTTTTGTGGGCTGCCGAAGCTGAAGTGGAAGTTGGTACGCTTGAAAGAGCAAGGCAATTAATTAACCTGGTGCGTGGCCGTGCAGCCAACCCGGCTAGCTGGGTACAAAATTCACCTGCCACTTATAAAGTTGGTTTGTACACCAGTTTCCCATCGCAGGATTTTGCCCGTACTGCCGTTAGGTTTGAAAGAAGACTTGAGTTAGCAATGGAAGGTCATCGGTTTTTTGACCTTGTACGTTGGGGAATTGCCGGTGCTACTTTAAACACTTATATAGTAAGAGAAAAGACACTTCGCTCGTATTTAAATAGTGCGGTCTTTACGGTTGGTAAAAGTGAGTACTTTCCAATACCTCAAAACGAAATTGACCAAAGCCAGGTTAATGGAGCCAAAACACTGAAGCAAAACCCAGGTTATTAATCTTGTATTTTATTTAGTTTTAGGGAGGTAGAGATTTTCTCTACCTCCTTTTTTTATTTTACGCTGATATTTTTACGATATGATAAATTTTGTTTCTGGTTATAAGGCTCAACTTCATTCACTAAAATATCTGGTGCCATTTATTTTCTTGATGACTTTTTCATCGTGCAAACAAAAACCACTTTTTACATTAGTAAAGCCAGATTACTCGGGTGTGCATTTTAATAACAAAATCACCGAAACGGACTCAGTCAATGTACTTGACTTTAGCAACATATATAACGGAGGCGGTGTAGGCGTTGCCGACTTTAATAATGACGGATTACAGGACATTTATTTTACTGGAAACATGGTACCCAATAAACTGTATTTAAATAAAGGCAACCTGCAATTTGACGATGTTACTAATAGTGCCGGCGTTACGGGCGATGGGCGATGGTGCAGGGGTGTTTCAATTATTGATATTAATAACGATGGTTTACAGGATATGTACGTATGTACAACCATTAAAAACAATGCAGCCGAACGTCAAAATCTACTATACATTAACCAGGGTTTTGGTAAAGACAAAAAAGTAATATTTAAGGAAGTTGCTGCTGACTATGGTTTAAATGACACCTCGTATGCTACCATGGCATCTTTTTTTGATTATGATAATGATGGCGATCTTGATATTTATATAGTAGCAAACCAAATTATTGACAACGACTACCCTAACAAATTTCGTCCAAGAAATGTAAATCTTGAACATCCCAGCACCGGGCGTTTATACCGCAACGATTGGAATACATCCAAAGGTCACCCATATTTTACCAATGTTTCAAAACTAGCCGGAATAACTATTGAGGGCTACGGACACAGCGCGGTAGTTACCGATATAAACAAAGATGGATGGAAAGATATATTAGTTTCCAACGACTATATCTCGCAGGACATCCTTTACATTAACAATCGCAACGGAACTTTTACGGACAAAATTGAAAGTTTCTTAAAACACACATCGGCCAATGCAATGGGAAGCGATGTTGCAGATATTAATAACGACGGATTGCAAGACATTGTAGAACTTGACATGAACCCTGAGGATAACTATCGAAAAAAGATGATGCTTAATGCCAATAGCTACCAAACCTACCAAAACAGCGACTATTTTAATATTCAATATCAATATGTACGAAATACATTACAATTAAACCTTGGGCCAAACGTAAAGGGTAATGACACCATAGGCGATCCTGTTTTTGGCGATATTGGTTACATGGCTGGCATTGCTGAAACTGATTGGAGTTGGACCCCTATGGTAGTTGATTTTGATAACAACGGATTTAGAGATATTTTAATAACCAACGGATTTCCTAAAGATGTTACTGACCACGATTTTATTGCTTTTAGAAATATGGCCTATTCATTAGCCACCAAAAAACAAATGCTTGAACAAATACCCAAAGTCAAAATCCATAATTATAGTTTTAAAAATAATGGTAATCTTCAGTTTATCAATTCAACCTTGGAATGGGGATTTACTACGCCATCGTTTTCAAATGGGGCAGCCTATGCCGATCTTGATAACGATGGAGACCTTGACGTAATTGTAAATAATATAGATGATAAAGCCTTTATTTATGAAAATAACTTACGTGAAAAAGACAACCAGGAAACCAATTTTATATCGGTAAAATTAATAGGCGATTCACTTAATCGCAATGGTTTTGGCGTGTGGATTGAATTGTATTACGATGGAAAACAACAGGTGTACGAACAAAATCCTTACAGAGGGTATTTATCAACTATCCAGATGGAATCTCATTTTGGGCTAGGTAAAATAAATACTATCGATTCAATGATAGTTAAATGGCCCAATGGTAAAAAACAAAAGCTATTGAATGTAAAAAGCAATCATGAAATAATAGCAGATATAAGGAATGCCGACCAGTTGTACAGTTGGACCCTGCCTGTAACTAATAATGGGGTTCTATTTACCGATATTACTGATACCATGCATGTTTCGTATGTTCACCAACAGGAGGATTTTATTGATTTTAATATTCAAAAGCTACTACCGCACAAATTTTCAGAATTTGGACCGGCACTGGCAACAGGCGATGTAAACGGCGATGGTTTGGATGATTTGGTGATTGGAGGCAATGCTACCAGGCCCGCAACGCTTTTGTTTCAAACAAAACTAGGCAAGTTTGAAGAACGGCTTTTGGATACAACACATCAATCGGTGGCCACCCTAATGGACATGGGCGTTACTGTTTTTGATATTGACAATGATAACGATCTTGATATATACATTGCCAGGGGTGGTTACGAAGTAACGGACAGTTCAACCAGTTATGCCGACCAGCTATATTTAAACAATGGCCACGGAACATTTATAAACAAAAGCCGGGATTTACCAAAAAATTATACCAGCAAGTCATGTGTACGACCATGCGATTTTGATGGCGACGGGGACCTTGATCTTTTTATTGCGGGACGGGTTGCTCCGGGTAAATACCCGCTACCGGTATCAAGTATATTACTTCGTAACGATTGTAAAAATGGCGTAATAAAATTTACAGATATTACGGAACAATCAGGAAGTCCCTTAAAAAATATAGGCCTTGTATGCGATGCGGTTTGGAGCGATTATGATGGTGATGGATGGATGGACCTAATATTGACCGGCGAATGGATGCCGGTAAAATTTCTTAAAAACAATCGCGGGGTTTTACAGGAAACAAATGCCGTTGGCAATTTTGCCAAACAATTGGGCTGGTGGACCAGTATTGTACCCGGCGATTTTGATAACGATGGCGATATAGATTACGTGGCAGGAAACCTGGGACTAAACTCGTTTTACAAAGCATCAACAAAATATCCTGTTAGGATATATGCAAAGGACTTTGACACTAACGGAAGTTTCGATGCCGTTCCTACCATGTATCTGGCTTCATCGCAAAGCGAGTCGCAATTAAACGAATACCCGGTTCATACCCGCGATGACATGACTAAGCAAATGATTTCTTTTAAATCAAAGTTTCAAAAATATAGTCTCTTTGCCTCCGCTACTTTTAATAAAATGTTTACTGCCAACGAGCTTAAAGGTGCGCTTGTACTTGAAGCCAATAATTTTACCAACAGCTATTTTAAAAATGCCGGAGGCGGAAAATTTGAAATTTCGCCGTTGCCAATAATGGCCCAGTTAAGTTGTTTGAACGGAATGGTTGCCGAAGATTTTGACGCCGACGGCAATTTGGATTTGCTTGCTGTCGGCAACGATTACAGTACAGAGGTATCGGTTGGAAGGTATGATGCCGGCGTTGGCATTTTTTTAAAGGGTGATGGAAATGGTAATTTTACACCTGGGTCAATTTTAAAAAGCGGATGGTTTGTACCGGGTAATGGAAAGGCATTGGTAAAATTTAATAACAGTAGTGGACAACTTTGTTTGGCAGCCAGCCAAAATAAAGGACCATTAAAAGTTTTTATCGTAAACAAGCCAGTCAAAACAATAGCATTGAACCCACACGATGTTGGCGCCAGAATATTTTTTAAAAACGGCAAAATACGTAGCGTAAATGTAGATTACGGATCGTCGTTTTTATCGCAGTCAGCACGGACCATTACTGTAAACGACCAGGTATCTTATGTTGAAATAACCGACAAAAAAGGAAACAAGCGAAAAGTTAATTAAGGATTACAGACTATCTGCCGACAAATTGTGATATTTTGACGCCAGGTTTTATACCTTTTTTCATCAGTGGTTGCCCGACCGGCTAAGGCCCCGCCAAAATAATTTTGTCGGGCTGGCAGTATTACGGGCATTGCACCCTTGTACCGTTGGTAATTTTATTCGGCCTTTTTTATCAAGATTTTAATCTCTAAATTAAGTATGCCAAATAGTAAATAATCATTGTATATTTTGTAATTTATTTAGGTTGGCCTGGTGTAATTGCAATTGTACCGGTCACAAATTTGTTAGCAATTAAATTGCCTATCATTTTGCCCTGCAACTGCCCTCCTGTTTTACCCGTACTAAAATGAATGCCGCCGTAAACCCTACTCACTGCTGCTTCTTCGGCAGCCTGGAAAAAAGAAGAAAAATCTTTTTCAAGGCCAATGTATTTTTTATCAACATCGTCGTGAAACGAAAAATCATTGCCATACAAAGCAGTAAGAACTGTTGATGCTGAAGCTGAAATAGCACTATGCCCGCTCGGGTATTCGGGAAAGGGAGGGGTTTGTAAAAAAGGTTCCCACCTATTGTCAATTGCTTTGTTTATAAAGGTGATCGGCCGTATAACATCGGTTTTATATTTTGCGTCCCAACAGCCAATAAAGGCATCAAACAATGCAATAGCTGTTACTGAATAACTCTTGGCAGCCGCCACCAAGTCATCACCATGCTTTTTGCTGGCAACGCCAGCTATTCCCATCCAATGTCCGCCAGGCGTAATTTTTTTGTTGCCAAACATTAAATGCCCGCTATGTTCAACCACAAAGGGATTATCATCCCAATAGCGCACAATTATTTTTTGCGAGTCCGTAAGGTTATTGCCAATAGTGTAAACTTCTTTGGCATTTTTAAAAAAAATACTGCTAGTATCGGTACTAAACATTGGTGGTGTGGGAGGCTGGCATTGCGCAGACGAGTCTAGAACAAGCGTTTCAATAGTGCCCCAGAACGGTTCAATTCCATCTGCATAATCTGGCGACGTTGGCTGCCATCTTCCATCTTTTCGGTTGCCCAAAAATTTGGGCATACCACGGGTTTTCTTATAATTATCCTTCTCCGTCCTGATTAATATAACCGCACTGACAGCATCTCCAAAGGTAATTGACCGGTTAAATTCGTCATCATCCATCATATTTTTAAACGTGGTCATTACATTATTCTCATAATTCTTAAGGCTGTCTATGCTAAATATTACTTTATGAGCTACGTTAAAAAAAGCTTTGGTAGCCGCTAACGAATAATTATATTTTTTGGTTGTATCGGGCAAAGGCATGGTGCCAAATCCCTTAAGCTGGTTTGTTATAGATGCATTTTCTGGCTTATTAAACCTTACTGCTTCGTAAAATGCCAGCGACGTATAGGCATAAATTCGGCTTGCTACCGGGGGTGTAAATACGTCGTAAATGATTACCTGGTTAAGTTGATCCTGGTTTTGGTGCAACAATTCGGCGCTGTTCACATCAAAATCAACACTAATTGTTTTGTTTTTACACGAAAAAAATAAAAGCAAAGGCAGTAGTGGCAGCAACAGTAATTTCATTTGGATAAGGCGTTTATAAAGAACAAAATTATCAAGGCAGCAATCTAATTTAAGTAATTCAATGTTAATATAAAATACTGCTTTGCTTAACAATTATTCAACCTTCGTTGTCATTTATCGCAAAATCGTTATTGGACCTTTGTACGGGTCCTCTTTTTTAATTTTAAGGTCGATAATATAATAATAAGTGCCAGCCGGCAAGGGTTGGCCGTTGCTTGTTCCGTTCCAGGGCCTTACATATCCACGGGTACTATAAACAACCTGTCCGTAGCGATTAAATACCTGAGTAATGGCATCATCAAATATCTCTAAAGGATCTATTACCCAATTATCGTTTATGCCATCGCCATTAGGCGAAAATGCATTAGGGATATCTATTTTATCATAAACCTTAACGGTCATCAAATCGGTGCTACTACCACACCCATGTATAGATTCAACCAACAGCCTATAGGTGGTAGTTATGGTTGGGCTAACCCTGGGATTTAATACCTGGTTTGACGAAAGACCTACAGACGGGGTCCACAACCATTTTAAATCGCTGCCAGTTGCAGTGCCGTTTAAAGTTGTTGATAGTCCCACCCGTGTTTTTAGATCGGGCCCGGCATTTGCCTGCGGCTTTTTCCAAACGTTAATAATAATTGCAGCAGTATCGGTACAGCCATATTCATTCGTAACTTCTACCTTATAACGCGTATTTTCAACCGGCCTTGCCACCGGGTTAAAAACTGTATCGTTCGATAAACTTTGTGCTGGAATCCATTGATACCTTGCGCCGCCCGAGGCAAATAAAACGGTAGACTGCCCCTCGCAAATAGTGGTACCCTGTATACTTGTTGCTGTGGCATTGGGGTACACCCTTAAAATAGTAGAATCTGAATTTGAACATCCAATAGTGGTAGTACCGGTGACTTTATAAATACCCGAATCGGCAAATTGTACGTCAGTTAAAATTGGTGACTGGTCCTGCGAAGTATAACCACCAGGACCCGTCCAGCTATATTTTCCAGCACCAACTGCAAACAGCGAAACCTTATTTCCAAGGCAACCAAATACATAGTTGGTAGCCTGTACAAAAGGCGCCTTAACAATGTTTATAGTAATAGTATTACTTGCAAAACTGCATTTTGACCCTTCAAAACTACCACCATCTTTTACCAATAACCGATACCGGTAGGTACCCGCGTCTGTTTTAGTGTGCCTGAACGATTTTATAGTACCCCCTGCTAAACTGTTCCAACCTAATCCAATCTCAAGGCTTTGCCATTGAAATATGGGATTTGCAAATTCCGGATTAAAAGCGCCAGCAAGATCGAAAAATTGATTTTTTACCGCACAAACTTCTATTAAGTTTGAATTATTGGCAACTAATGTTGCTGCTATAGAGGGGCCACACGGGCTAACCGCAGCATCGTCCAGGGCAAATACATTTCCGCAGCCGCCATCAGTTTGGCTTTTTAGGCGCAACACTACGTCAGTAATGTTGCCGGTAGTTTTAAAAGTAGTTCCGTATTGTTTCCAATTGTTATCATTATCCGGCGCAATTTTTCCGGTTTTGTAGCTTTTTAATATAATGCCGTCTGTTGTCTCTACGGTAAATAAAAGGTCGGGCTGAACGGCGTTACCGGCACACGCACCGGGCTTTAAAGCATTTTTTACCCAAACGGAAAATTCGTAGGTGGTATTGGCACAAAGGCCCGTAAGGTTATAATTAATTAAATTTTTGTTGGTAGAAGCACCATTAACCAACATATAATACCCGGCAACGTCATCGATAGTGTGGTCGCCTACCAGCGTTTGCCAGGTACCATTGCCACAACCAAATGAAAGATTTAGAAGACTATATTCCCCTTCGCCGGGGCAGGAGCGCCCGGAAAATACGTATTCTGTTTGCCCCGCACCCAATTGAGGCCCGGCATTTGACCCCTGGCCAAACGAAATGTTTACTATAGGGTCACCCAAACTACCTGTCCACAATTGCGTATAACCCTGGTAAAAGCAAAGCACCATGAATAAAAAAAAGAGGGAAAATAACTTCATAAATTTACACTAAAACTATTTTATTAAATTAAAATACAATTTACAATTTTGATGGTTGTATAGTTTTGCTGAAAAGCAAAAAGACGCTAACCTGCCCGTAAAAAATCAATAAAATGACGCTGCCAAACATTACAGGCTCGCTTATACCTGTATTACCAAATAAAAGCTAAAGTAATAACGGCAAGCGTTGAAATAAAGACGGCTAAATTTAATGGCAGTATTTGCTTCAGCTTTTTTGATTTGGGTTAAAGCCTGTGAAATAAATAATTCATCCATCCAAATCCTACTAATTTTAAAAACTATCCGCAATTTGGTGCTGATATTTTGGAACCGGGCTTTGTAGCTGTTGTCATCAGCTGATGCGCATTCTTGTACCCCTGGTAATTTTATTCGGCCTTTTTTATCATGATTTTATATTTAGTCTTGATCGTACTACAACAGCGGATAATCACGTCATTTTTTTTTAACAAACAACCAGTTTGCCCACCTTAACACTTCCCTCAATAATTAATCAGTCATTGCCTATATTGTAGCTTATTTTTCTACTTTTCCCACTTTAGCCTTCAATAAAACACTTGCCATGAAACAATATTATTTACAAACCCTCTATTTATTTACACTATTTGTTATGCCTTTAACTGGTGCCTACGCACAAACATCTTACTTATTGTACCAAACTATTCCCAACGCCATTGCCGGGCCTGATAATGAAACAAGTGTTACCGCACCTGATGGTATTTTACGTATTAGCGAGGTATCGGTACCCACCCTTACCATGTATGAACCCGCGGCAGAAAAAAAGAAAGGTACTTCAATAATTATTTGCCCCGGCGGCGGCTACTTTATTTTAGCTGGCGGCCACGAAGGGGCCGACGTTGCCAAAACATTTGCAGCTATGGGTGTTACCGCCTTTGTGCTAAAATACAGGCTGCCCAATGTACAAACCATGATAGACCCTTCCATAGGGCCGTTGCAGGATGCCCAACGCGCTATTCAACTGGTTAGAGAGCGGGCTGAGGAATGGAAACTCAACAAAAATAAAATCGGCATAATGGGTTTTTCGGCTGGCGGACACCTGGCTTCTACTGCCGGTACGCATTTTACCAAAGCTTATATTACTAACACAAATAACACATCGTTGCGCCCCGATTTTATGGTGTTGGGGTACCCGGTCATTAGTTTTAATACCGCCATAGGCCATGCGGGGTCAAAAGGTAAATTGTTAGGTGCAGACACCACCGCTGAAAACATCAACCTGTTTTCGAACGAGATGCAGGTAACCGCCCAAACGCCTCCTACCTTTTTGATGCATGCAAAAGACGACGGTGCCGTAAAAGTTACTAATAGTTTACTTTTTGCAGAAGCACTGCAATTAAATAAAGTACCGGTGACAGTGTACCTGTACGAAAAAGGTGGACATGGTTTTGGTATGATAAATAAAACCAGCCCGGTACGTTGGATGGATTTGGTGGAGCAATGGATGAAACAGCAACATCTTCTTTAATAAAAAGGCGCCTAAAAAAAGCGCCTTTTTTAATGATAACAAAAAATTTATTAATAAGCCGGTGAGGGCCTTATCCAGATGTTTTTATAACTAATGGGCTGGCTGGGATCGCCGTGGTCCTGCAATTTTATGGGCGAGGCGCCATGGCTTTTATAGAAAGGAGTTCCTATATACATGGTCTCTCCTATTAATTCAAAATTATTTTGAACTAATATGCCATTTAAAAAAGCCGTCACCTTTGCCGGGGTTTTTAAGGTGCTATCCTGGTTAAAACGGGGGGCGGTCCATGCCACATCGTAGGTTTGCCAATCACCCGGTGGGCGGTTAGGGTTGGCTAATGGCGGGTGTTGTTTGTAAATACTTCCGGCTTGTCCGTTGGTGTAGGTTTGGTTTTCGTAACTATCCAACACCTGCAGCTCGTAGCCGCCACCACCGGGGTTACCGGGCGAAGCTAAAAAAATACCACTATTGCCGCGGGCCTGGCTCTTGCCGGTTATACCCTTCGGAATTTTAAATTCGATGTGTAGCTGGTAGTCGGTAAACGATTGTTTGGTTTGTATATCGCCTGTTCCTTTTTTTACTATAAACTCATTGCCTTTCACCGTCCACTCCGCTGGCTTTGTAGGATCTTTTACATTAGACCATTGGTCAAGATTTTTTCCGTCAAACAGCACTATCACATCAGAAGGTGCATCGTAGGTAGTACTTTTTCCGGGTGTGACCACGGCGGGCACGGGGGTATAAAATTCAGTATCCTGTGGCTTAGGCCTGGCCTGCCCAAATAATTGCAAGGCGGCACAAAACACAGCACTTGTCAATAATGTTTTTTTCATGGCAATTTTTTTTTAAATATATAGGAAAATAAAGCGCCAAAACTATACTTCATAAGGTATTATCAATACTGCTATAAAAGGTAATGCCAGCAAAACAATGGTTGCCCAATTATTAGCCAATAAAGCAATTGTTGTTATTTATGATTCAATACCCGGTCGTAAAACTCGTTTTGGCAACGGGATAGTTTTAGTATCGGCTTTAATAGCCTTCAACACCTCCACCAGCGATTGCACGGTATTGTCCGTAATAACTTTTATAAAGGCTGCGGTGGCTTTGTTACCCTTGCCGGCGTAGTGGTTGGGGTAGCTGGTATACCACCAAATAGGCGGGTACACTTTGGGTATCAACAACCTTTTAGGTCTTCGCCCGATTCTTTACGGTCATTGTCCATTTTAACCAATTTGGGGCGCAGGTATAATAAAATAGATGTTTCATTTTCGCCAGCGTGACTATCACCGGCGACATCTGAATTACGCAGTTGATTTACTTTTGCGGTATAGGCCAAATCGCGGCCGGGAGTAAAAAAGTACACGGCGTAACTGCGGCGATTGTGTAATTGGGTTTGTCCAAAATATTGAAGTAAATTAGGGTTACCTCCACGGCCGTTAATGCTGACAATTTTTTTAAAGCTGTTGCGGCCTGTCTCCTCGCAGGTAGCTTTTAGCAAGTCCCAAACCACTTTGGGTGGAAGTAAAAAGGTGCCGGGCTTCGTTAATTTACCTATAAAAAAAGTCGGGATATACTGCGGCGTATTCTTTTTTGGTTGTACGGGCCGCCGACTCCCATACATGTATGAGGTCGCTGCCAATGGGTGCATGCGGACCATGTTTTTCTAAAATATTAATAGGTAAAATACAGGTACTGTCTAACATTTTCATGGCTTTAGCCCAATCGCCGGCCACCAGTTCGTGCTATGGGCTGGGGATGGTTTGAGCAAATATGAATTGTGTTACTAAAAGGATAGAAAACAATAATTTTTTTATTGGTCAGGGGCATTGTTTGGATTTAGCAATTTTTACAATACGGCTTATGTTAAAGGAGTTGACGGCGAGCAAATGGATGATGTGCGAGCTAAATTAAAAGAACCATTTTATATAGGAAACATTGCGCCGTGTACCAGTTTATTGTAATAATTAAATTAGTGGATAGGGCACAAAAAAAGCGCACCAACTGGTACGCTTTTTTTGAAAATATTATTACTGCTTCTTTTTCCTGATTGCCTAAAAGCCGAATAGTATTGTTGCGGTACAAGTGAGTGACACAACAAAAGCCCAATAGAATTACTAATGCCGGCTCAACAAAAAAGTTGTTATGTAGCCTCTTTTTCCGGATTTATTTGGCCGTAGTTTCACTATCAAGATCAAAAACCAGGCTAAAACGTAAAGTATTGCTTAACGGGTTACGGTTAACACCGCTGCCCGATGGTACCAGGTACGAGAAGTTTAAACCAAACACGTTGTATTTTAAACCGGCACCGAGGGTAAAATATTTACGGTTGCCTTTTAACCGGTCTTCGTAAAAATAACCTGCGCGCAAGCTAAACTGCTCGTTATAGGTGTACTCGGCGCCCACCGATACCTGTACTTCTTTTAACTCCTGGCCTGCACCACCAGCGTCGCCAAAACTACTGAACCAACTGTTAATAACGCTTTTGTTACGATAATTAGCCAGCGAAGCACTGTCTGTTAGAGCTGGCGGGGTTGGCACCAGCAATTTGTTAATGTCTAAAGCAAAAGTGATTTTATTAATCTCGTCAAAAACGCTGGTATAGGCTACTCCTATACCCAGGTTAGCTGGTATGTAGTCTTTTTGCTGCGCATCGCTGGTGTAGCCAATTTTACCGCCAAGGTTGCTAAGGGTTACACCCCAGTTCCAGCCCTGCCCACTTTCGTCTAATTTGGTGTGAAACAAACTAAGATCGCCTGCTACGGTGCCTCCTGCTTTGTACGATACGCCGTTTACTGCCTGCCCGCCCGCCAGGTTTGAGTTGATGTACCTGAGTGCTACGCCAAGGCCAAGGTTCTCACTTAACTTACGACTATAGCCCACGTCCCACGAAAACTCGCGGGGGCGAAACGACTGCAGGTCGTTACCGGCAAAGTCGGTAAACTGAATATTACCTAAACTAAAATAACGGATAGAAGAAGAAATCGCCTGTAGCTCATCTAACTTATAATAGCCGGCTATTGAGGCCAGGTATACATCGTTCAATCCAAGGTCTTTTAACCAGGGTGTGTAAGTGGCAGCAATGCTGTTGCGGCTTTTTGCAAAGGGCGTTTTGGCAAGGTTCCAGAATGATGCATTGGCATCAGGTTCGGTAGCTATACCTACATCGCCCATACCGCCTGCCCGTGCATCGGGGCTAATACGCAAAAACGGAACAGCCGAGGTAACAACATTAATAGTATTTGCATTTTGTGCCACAGAACTTACTGATGCAGACAGGCCAAGTAATACAGCCGTCGCTGATCTCAGTGCTAACAATTTCATCACTCTTTGTTTGGTTATGTACAGGTCTAAACGATAATTTTTTTTTATAAGGCCACAAAATAAGGTAATAAATACCAGTTATAACAAATAGAGTTTTTCGGTTTTGGTTACTTTTTTGCCATTGGAGTTGGTTACGGTTACTTTGTAAATGTAGACACCCTTGCCTAGCTTTTCGCTGTATGCATCTTTACCATCCCACTCAATTTCATTACAACGGTTGCCGGTGGCGTTTATTATACGCTGTATTTGATGCACCAGTTTTCCGGTTACACCAAAGATTTGAATAAGCACCGTAAGGTTGCCTGGTGGCTGATTGTGTTGGAACCAAAAATTGGTACGTGTGGTAAAAGGATTTGGATAATTGAAAACATGGCTCAATTGCAGGTCTTTTTCGGCGGCTACCACAAAATCAATCGTGGCCTCAGCGGGGTTATTGGCCACATCCCAGGCTTTTACCTTTATGGAATGGGCCCCATCGGTTAAAGTAGTCAGCGGAAACCGCACCGTTCCTTTTTGAAAACTGTTTAATTCGGTTTCGTAAAAATCGTTCAACACCAATATATTCTTTTCATTGCCATCTATTACCGCGGTAATATCGTGGCCTATGCCGGTACCGGCTGTGTTTATGCCCGATGAGTCGGTTAATTTTAACAACAGCAGTGGAGCCTGGTTTACCAGCCCGCCGTTCACAAATTTCTCGTCGTTTAAAAAAGGTTGTATCACTGGCCCTTCTCTGTCGGCCAACTGGTTGCTGCCTGTACCCCCCACTTTAAATGCGGTAAAATTTTGACAGGCATCGGTTTGCCCATTATCGGCATACAATACCATTTGCCCGGTTTGTGGCAAAAAATTTACGTCTTTCGGCACAATAAAGGTTATGGAAAACTGGCCATTTTGTACCGTAGCCCTGCCTTTGTAAAACGGCGCAGGCTGTTGCAAAAAAGTAGCTGCTGTGCTACCTGCATCGTTGGCCAGCAATGTTACCTGTTGTTGCGGCCCATATATATTAACGTAAACCGACCCATTAAATGTAAGGTTAACTGTACCGCCCAATGTAGTTACCTGCCCGGCCACCAAATATTTATTAAGCGCTTTTAGGGTATCGTTACCCGATGGTGGCAAATTATTTATAGTGGTAACCTGTATGTTAGGGGTAGCAAAGGCGGGCACCACCGAGGGGTCGCCCAGCAGGGTAAATTTTCGGTTGTTAACCACGTCGCCTTGTAAATAGGTTTCGTTTTTGGCCCGGCGCAGCGCTTCGCCTATTGAAAGATATTGGCCATTAGCTGCCGGGGCAAGCAATACTTTTAAAAAATTATTGTTGATTACTTTGTTGCTAAAAGCGAATACAAGGCGGGTGGTAGTAGTTAAGGCTATGGCTCCGTTGGCATTGCCCATTAGTACATCGTCGCCAATGGAGGCAACGGTAGGGTCGTCGTAGGGGGCAAAGTCGCAGGTGGCGGTTACAAAAAGCGGTAACCGGTTGCTATTGTCAAGTTTGTTTACTGCATCGCGGTCAAATATGGCCTCGTCGGCCAGGCGCTGGCTACCACCGTGGCCGCTGTAGTTCCACACAATACTGCCGCTGTTTAGTTGGTTTATAATGGCCTGGTTAACGGCGGGGTATCGGCTGCCACCACTGCCGCCTTCTTGTTTATAAGCATCGAGGTATATTTTATTTTGCACCAGTAACCCGTTGGCAAGGGCAGCATTGGCCGAAATATCTTCAGCATCGGTAAAGTGGAGGTTACCGTCTTCATCGTCGGCTATAAAAGTGGATTGCATACGCCATGGGCCCAAAGCGTTTGGGTTGTTATATTGTATAATTTTATTAACCACGGTTTTGGCTTGCGCCGGCGTAGCGGCGGGTATGCGGCCAATGGCAATATTTAATAGTGGCGGGTTTGTGGTTGAGTTGATGTCGTCTATATCATTTAAAAAGCCAAAAAAATCGTCGCTGGTATAGGTTTGTAAAGGGTTAACGGAGGCCATGCTTTGATAGCCCGGCACAAGGTTGGTATTATTTCTTAACCGCTGTTTATAATCAAACGAGGCATCGCCCAACAGTAGTAAAAAGCGGGGCCTTTTTGTGCTGTCGCCACCCGCACGGTCGTAGTACATCTTTACAAAATTTCTGATAGCCGAAGGGTCAGGACTGCCCGATGAAAACTCGTTAAATACCTGTTCGGTGGTTACCACCTTTACCCTTAACCCATTGTTGTTTGTTTTAAAAGATGAGAGCCTTTGAGCCTCGGCCAGCAGCAGCGGGTGCGTAACCAACAACATGTCGGCAACAATACTGGTATGCAGGTTTTGATTGGGCACCGCACCCATGGGTAAAGGTGTAAGCAACGCTTTTTCATCAAAAGCCACAAATTCTTTTACAGTAAATACTTCGCTCAAAAAAACCAGGCTTCCGTTGCTGACAGTGCTATTTGTTTCAACCGGCGCCAGTGGGTTGGTTACGTTCCAAACCTGTGTAGCAGCGGGTGTGTTTTGTACCGTAAACCGGGCAATTTTACCTGCCCCTGCCGACGGACGGTCGCGAAAAAAAAGTGGCAGACCAGGCTGCATAACCAGTGCCGCCCGTGTATTGACCTGCAACCAGTTTAACCAGGCCTGCGCATTAAACGCGCCGGGTAAAAACGATAACTGCAGCCCCAACAGGCTGTCGGCGGCCAACAGGTTTATGGTAGCCTGCTGTTGCGGGTTAGTTGCAAAAGCTTCTAAAAAATTACCACTTACCATTGGTATGGGCAAGGTTGGCAGGGCCTGTCCGTTTACCCGCACCTCCATACCACTGGCTGCGCCTACGCTGCGTGCCGCTACGTTGGTACGTATGGTTATAGACTGACCACTTAATAAACCAGGTATTTTTACAACAAAGTTTTGCCGGGTAGCATTACCCGGTGTGTTGCTAAACTCCTGCCCAAACCACTCGCGGCCACTTTTTAAAAAGTTGATGGTATCTGTTTCGCTGTGATACAAAAAGTCATAGGTGGTTACCTGCTCACTGGCAATATCAGCCCCGCTTTCGATAGCCATCCTTTTACCGGCACCTCTAACGTTCAGGTAATAAAAACACTGGTCACTATAGCTATTTTTTTGGTAACGGTAGCGGCTGCCGGCACTATCATATAACCACCTGTCGGGGCCGGGAGCATAAAACAAAAAATAATCACTTCCACTAAAAACACCATCGCCGCCGTCCATTATTTTTACCGCATTTTCTACCAGGTCGTCGGCGGCAGGCAATGCATTGTTTTCGGGTAGCATACCGCCACCGTTACCAAACAATTGTATGGATTGCGATTGCAAGCCGTTGGTGTTTACGCCCAGCCTATTTAAAAATGCCACATCTACCTTATATATCCCCTGCCTGTTTACAGCTACTTTATACCAGTTGCCGCTGGCTAGTACCGACGTGTTGGTGTAGACCCGCTGTGCGTGTAAACACGCGGCAAAAAGTATACATTCAACAATTAAAAGTAGCCGTTGTAACATGTTGTGTTTTGCTAAGCCATTGGTTGACAAATACAGGCTGGCTTTTTTTGCATAGCAAATATTAAATAGCAGTTAAAAAACAACAAAATAGCACTAAAAAACGGCATTGCCCGCTATGTGCCAACATGCCAACAGGTAGCAAATCAAGTTGCTATAAACAACCAAAACCCACTTGTAACCATCACAACGCTAATTGTTAAGCGCCTGTTATACCTGGCAAACCATTCATAAAGGTTTGGTTTTGTAGGTTAATATTAGGTTTTTGCTAACAACGTGCCATTTATTGGCTACTGTTTTTCTAAGGTTTATTCTGTTATATTCGCAGAGGGATACATGTAAAAACAATATTCCCTTCTAATTCATCGTTCATTACAGGCTAAATTGAATTAAATGCAAAAATTGATGCGTCTATCAAATTTTATAATGCTTTTCGGGGCCCTGGTGTTATTGGGTTCGTGCAAAATGTTTAAGAAAAAACCCGAAAAATCGCAAATGACCGGCTGGAACTACAACGACAAAAATATGGGTGGTTTTAATGTTGCTAAGTCAAAAGATATTAAGACTGGTCCGGGTTTGGTGTTTGTACAAGGTGGTACTTTTACCATGGGTGCAACTACCGAAGACATTATGGGCGACTGGAATAACATTCCCCGCCGAGTAACCGTCAACTCATTTTTTATTGATAAGACCGAAGTAGCCAACATACACTACCGCGAGTACATTTATTGGATAGAAAATGTATTTAGCGATCCTCAGTACGAAGCAGTATTGGAGGGATCTAAACCCGACACACTGGTATGGCGAAGTGAACTTGCTTACAATGAGCCGTATGTAGAGTATTATTTCCGCCACCCTTCGTATAATTTTTACCCGGTAGTAGGCGTAAACTGGAAACAGGCACATGATTTTTGTATTTGGCGTACCGACAGGGTAAACCAAAACGAACTGATTACCACAGGTTACCAGAATAAAAATGTACTGAAATCAGAACTCCAGGGCGGTGGTCAGGAAAACTTTAATACAAAAGCCTACCTGATGGGCGAATACCAGGGTGTACCTGGCAAACCTAAAAAAGGCGGATTGGTAGATGCACAGGGCCGCCCACGCACGAAAGTAAACTTTGACGATGGTATTTTATTACCCGGCTACAGGCTTCCAAGCGAAGCTGAGTGGGAATATGCAGCCTTGGGATATATTAATCAAAACCCCCAAATACGTAAAAGCGAGAAAAAACGTGGGGAGGAATTAATAAGCAGTAAACAGATATACTCGTGGAAGAATGATGGATACGACAACCTGCGGGCTACCCGCCGCGGCGAATGGCAAGGTAGCTTTTTAGCCAACTTTAAACGTGGTAATGGTGACAACATGGGTGTGGCTGGTGGCTTGAATGACCGCAGTGCTATCCCTGCCGAAGTAACCGCATTTTTTCCTAATGCATTTGGCGTATATAATATGAGTGGTAATGTTAGCGAGTGGGTAGCGGATGTGTATCGCCCCCTTACCACTGTTGAAGCCGACGATTTTAACCCCTATCGTGGTAACGTTTTCCAAAAAATTGATAAGAGTGGTGGCGAAGGCAATATGAGGGATAGTATTGGTAGAATTAAGATGATTGATGAGGTTGATTCCACCTTGCGAAACCGTCGCAACTACCAACGTTCGTATGCAGTTAACTACCTTGATGGAGATAGTTTAAGCAATGTATCGTACGGCTATGGTGTTACCTCACTTGTATCTGATAAGTCGCGTGTAATTAAAGGGGGTAGCTGGAACGACAGGGCCTATTGGCTTAGCCCCGGTACCCGTCGCTTTTTAGAAGAAGAGCAAAGCAGCAATACCATTGGTTTCCGTTGTGCCATGACACACTTTGGGGCACCAGAAGGTGCTAAGCGCAAAACGGGTAACTTTTTTCCGCAACGCAGGCAAAAAAAATAGTTTTAGTTTAGTTTATATAAAGCCACCTTATAAAGGGTGGCTTTTTTAATTATTTCCCTAATATGAAGTAAAGCCATTAATATTTGGGGCATGCCGGAAGGTCATATTTCGGAAGCAGTTGCCACCTGCATATATTATCAATCGCGTCCAACACCTGTGTGTTAAGCAACACAATTCAGCAGCGACTTTCGTACCATTATTACAACGGTGCCTTACATTTGTAACAAACCCCGGTACGTTGACTATTGAAGCGCTTTACCAACTATATTTAATGTACCCGCAAGTGCAAACCGATACGCGTAAGCTTGTCGCCGGCGAATTGTTTTTTGCACTTTCGGGCGATAACTTTAACGGTAACCAATTTGCACTACAGGCTATTGAAAAGGGTGCTGCCTATGCCGTGGTTGATGAAGACATAGACCCAGATAACGCTCAGTTAATTTTTGTTGAGAACGCGCTGTTCGCACTACAGCAACTGGCAAAATTTCACAGGCAACAATTTAATATTCCATTTATAGGCATTACGGGTAGTAATGGCAAAACCACTACTAAGGAACTGGTGCATGCGGTACTTTCATCGCATTTTATCACGTACACTACCAAAGGAAATCTCAATAACCACATTGGTGTTTCGCTAACCCTGCTAAGTATTAAAAAAGATGCCCAAATGGCCATTATTGAAATGGGCGCCAATCATCAACAGGAAATTGCCGGCTATTGTACGTATGCGCTGCCAACGCATGGAGTTATTACCAATTGTGGTAAAGCACACCTGGAGGGTTTTGGAGGGGTGGAAGGGGTAAAAAAGGGAAAAGGTGAACTGTTTGATTATATGCGGGCCAATGATGGAACCGCTTTTATTTTTAACGAGTACAACTACCTGCGCCAAATGGCGCATGACTTGCCGGTAATTGAGTATGGTACAACTAATGGCGATGTAATGGGCACAGCCCTTGAAGGCGAACCATTTTTGCAGGTGGCCGTTACACAACCGTTTGCAGCCACCATTAAAACAAACCTGGTAGGTAATTACAACTTACCTAACCTATTATGTGCTGTAGCTATTGGCAACCACTTTGGGGTTCCTGCCCACAAAATAATTAACGGATTGCAACTATACCAACCCGAAAACAGCCGAAGCCAGATGGTAATTTCTGGTTCAAATAATATTATACTCGATGCCTACAATGCCAACCCCAATAGTATGGCACTTGCCATAAAAAACATAGCAGCGTTGCAAGCTTCCAACAAAGTATTGGTTTTGGGTGCTATGAATGAGTTGGGTGCCGAGAGTTTAAAGGAACACCAGGCCATCCTGGACCTTATCAATTTATATTCGTGGAAAAAAGTAGCCTTAGTGGGTGGCGATTTTAGCAAGTTGACACATACCTATCATTATTTTGTAACAGTAAATGAAGCGGCCGAATGGTACCGTCAGCAATATTTTAAAAATACTTACCAATTGATAAAAGGAAGTCGCAGCTATAAAATGGAGCAGGTGTTGGGTTGAAAGGAAATCATTTTTTAGCTGTCGAAATGCCACGGAATTATGGTGGCAGCATGTTTGCATTATAAGGTGCGTAGGTACTATTTTAAAAAATCAACTTTTTTTTATGGTGAACGAAAAATTTGGAGAAATACTTAAAGGCGATACCCCGGTATTGGTAGATTTTACCGCAGAATGGTGTGGCCCCTGTAAAATGATGAAGCCCATACTGGATGAACTTCACAAAATGATGGGCGAAAGTCTGCGGATATTAAAGGTTGATATAGACAAAAACCCGGCGGTAGCCAGCAGCCTGCAAGTGCAGGGCGTACCGACACTTATGTTATATAAAAAGGGAGCTATGTTGTGGAGGCAGTCGGGCGTACAATCGGCCAAACAACTACAAACCATCATTAATCAAAAAATTGCTGCCAATTAATGGTGACTTTAATCACCCATTGCCTTTTTGATAAGGTGTACCTTGCCAGAGTAACAAAAGTGTTAACATGAGTTCTATCCAAAAAAAGCCTCCCTATCTGTGGGCCATCTTTAATAATAAATGCCCCCGATGCCGCAGTGGCAACTTGTTTGTACAAAACAATGCCTATAACTGGAAAGATATGGTGACCATGAATGAGCAATGCCCCGAATGTGGGCAACCAACAGAAATTGAGGTAGGTTTTTATTATGGTACCAGTTATGTTAGCTATGCGCTGGCCGTTGCACTTAGTGTTTCTACGTTTGTGGCGTGGTGGGTGCTATTGGGTTTTTCGGTAAAAGACAACAGCATTTTTTACTGGCTTGGTGTTAACGCTTTTTTCTTAATTATAATGCAACCGCCCCTGATGCGTATTTCGCGTACACTTTGGCTGAGCTGGTTTGTTAAATACGACCCCGATTGGAAGGAACACGAAATTGCCCACTACGAAAGAGTGAACAAGGAGCATAATTGGTGAGGAAAGTTATGAGTTATGAATTATGAGTTATGAGTTATGAATTATGAGTTATGAGTTATGGGTTTTGAATTATGAGTTATGAGTTATGAATTATGAGTTATGAGTTATGGGTTTTGAATTATGAGTTAAAGTTTTAATTTGAAATTTAAATTTTAAATTTTGAATAGTGAATTGACAGTTGTGGATGGTGAGTGCAGTACCTAATACATTTCACTACTGACCTGCTACGTTTCACCACTGAGCATTCTCGTTTCACTTTTCTCCATCGGCTTCGGCTCGGCCAACGGGGTGTGTACTGACTACTGACAACTCACTTTTCAAGTTTAAAGCTACAAGTTTTAAGCTGCAAGCGAGAGGTTTTCACACAATTACGCTTTATGTTTGACGTCTCACTTTTGACGTCTCACTTTTCACGTCTCACTATTAATCATTCACAATTTCAAGTTTCAAGCTACAAGCGAAAGGTTTTTACGCAACACGCTTCACGTTTAACGTCTCAACTTTGACAGCTCACTTTTCACATTTCAGTATTAGCTTTCAAGTTTCAAGCTACAAGTTTCAAGCTGCAAGCGAGAGGTTTTCACACAATTACGCTTCACTTTTGTCGTCCTACTTTTCACGTCTCACTATTAATCATTCACAATTTCAAGTTTCAAGCTACAAGTTATAAGCTACCAGCAAAAGGTTTTCACGCCATGCGCTTCACGTTTTACGTCTCACCTCTGCACAACCATTCACAACTCACTTATCACCGTTGACCATTCACTTTTTACTTTTTAATTTTTAATTTTTACTTTCCTAACGCCTGCAAAATATCATTCAAAATATCATCTTTATGCTCCAAACCAACCGAAATACGGATGAGGCCGGGGGTAATGCTTACTTCGTTGCGCTCGGCTTCGGTTAATTTGGAGTGGGTAGTGCTGGCGGGGTGAGAGGCGATGCTGCGGGTGTCGCCCAAATTGGCCGTGAGCGATAACATTTGCAGTGCATTCAGGAATGCCCGGCCACTTTCCAATCCACCTTTTAGTTCAAAACAAACAATACCGCCGCCGGTGCTCATTTGCTTTTTAGCAATTTCGTATTGAGGATGGCTGGGTAGTAAGGGATATTTTACAAAGTTTAGTTTGGGATGTCCCTCCAGTTTTTCAGCTATATACATGGCGTTGGCAGCGTGGCGCTCCATACGTACGTCCAATGTTTCGAGGCTTTTGCTTAATACCCATGCGTTAAACGGCGATAGCGATGGACCTGTGCTGCGGTTAAAAAGGTAAATTTCTTTTATTAGATCGGCACGGCCAACTATGACGCCGCCCAATACCCTGCCTTGTCCATCTATCCACTTTGTGGCCGAATGAATTACCAGGTCGGCACCAAACTCAATTGGCCGCTGAATAATGGGCGTAGCAAAACAATTATCAACGTTTAGTATTACGTTGTGCTTTTTGCAAAGTTTGGCAGCAAACTCAATATCCAAAATATCCAACCCAGGATTGGTAGGCGACTCCAGGTACATCATTTTAGTATTGGGGCGTATGGCGGCTTCCCAGCTTTCGGGGTTGTCGGCGGCTATATAGCTGGTTTCAATTCCATATTTAGGCAGGTACTTGCTAACCAATGTATGCGTGCTGCCAAACACTGCATTGCACGATATCATGTGATCGCCCTTTTGTAGCAAAGCCATAAACGAACCGAACACGGCGCTCATACCCGAGGCAGTAGCAAAGCCGGCTTCGGCGCCTTCAAGGGCTACCATTTTATCTACAAATTCCTGCACGCTGGGGTTGCTAAAGCGGGTATAAATGTTGTCGGCAGTTTCGTCGGCAAAGGCGGCCCGCATTTCTTCGGCATTGTCAAAAACAAAACTACTGGTAACAAATAGGGGCGTTGAGTGCTCCATTTCGTTTGTCCGTTCAGTTTGGGTGCGGATGGCTGTTGTTATTCGGTTGTACGTCAAAATGAGTTATGAGTTATGAATTATGAGTTATGAGTTATGAATTATGAGTTGGGAGTTATGAGTTATGAATTATGAGTTGGGAGTTATGAGTTGGGAGTTATGAGTTATGAATTATGAATTATTAGTTATGAATTATGAGTTAGAGTTATGAGTTATGAGTTATGAGTTATGAGTTGGGAGTTGGGAGTTATGAGTTATGAATTATGAGTTGGGAGTTATGAGTTATGAATTATGAATTATGAGTTAGAGTTATGAGTTATG
>Ga0209181_10000692_pt1 | contig 62185 bp, 42 predicted proteins | sample MAT05_FD_187208 | JGI IMG/M metagenome (GOLD analysis project Ga0209181, IMG submission 187208) | Freshwater microbial communities from Lake Fryxell liftoff mats and glacier meltwater in Antarctica - MAT-05 (SPAdes) (version 2) | ecosystem: Environmental > Aquatic > Freshwater > Ice > Liftoff...
GAGCTTGTCGAAGGGCTGGGCTTCTACGGGCTCAGCCTGATAGTTTGGTTTGTCAAGTTGAGCTTGTTGAAGGGCTGCCGCACAATTATTTTAATAAAGTAACATCCCCCTTTAAAGTAATTAGTGAGTTATTTTCACACACCACGTCTACCTGGTACACAAATACATCCTGCCCAAGGGCAGTGTTGTTAAAGGTGCCACGCCAGCCGGCGCTTTGGTCGTTAATATCAACATTGTTGGCCCTAAATACCACTGCGCCCCAGCGGTTAAAAATGGTCATGGTTTTAATGGTGGCAATTCCTTTGCCCCGCACAAAAAATACATCGTTCATACCATCGCCATTGGGGCTAAAAGTATTGGGTATATAAATATTGGCATTATTGCACAATACGGTTACCCTTATTTCGTCTTCTGCCTTACAACCACCATTGTTAAGCACCTGCACACGGTAGGTGGTGGTTAATTGAGGTGCCGCAACAGGTTGCGGGCAATTGCTGCAACTAAGCCCCATAAAAGGTTGCCACCGCCAACGGGTAATATCGGCCGAGTTGGTAGTTTTTAAAACAGCACTTTCGCCGCCTTTAATGGCTATGGCAGACTCCACAATATTAAAAACCGGTATGGGGTAAACAGTTATCCGTACCTCGCCGGTATCGGCAAAACAATTTTTATAATCAGTAGCAATTACCTGGTAGGTAGTAGTGGTGGTAGGCGCTGCTACCGGCGAGGCAATATTTGCCTCCTTAATTCCGGCCTGTGGCCACCATTGGTACAAATCGGCACCCGAAGCCGTTAGCCTGGTGCTTTGCCCTACACATAACGTATCGTTGCCAGAAGTAGCAATGGTAAATGGTTGTACTACCCGTACCCATACGCTATCGTTTTTGATACATCCAAACTGCGTGGTACCAAGCACACTATAACGTGTATCGGTTAGGGGGCGGGCAAAGGGCGTTGCACAATCAGTACATGTAAGGGTGCCAGCGGGCCTCCATGTGTATGTGTCGGCGCCGGTTACTATAAGGCTAATACCACTGCCGCGGCATATAACGGTATCAATACCTGCATTTACAGCCGGGGTTGGATTAACCAGCACCGGCCAAGCTGTTACAGTAGTGCAGCCCGCAAAATTGGTGGCTGCCAGTTGTACCAGGTAGGTGCCGGCACTAAAATACCTTACAGGTGCTGGCTGCTGTTCGGTAAATATTAAACCATTACCAAAATCCCATTTCCACGCAAGGGTAGCAGTATCGCCAGGGGCACTGCCTGCTGTTAGTTGCAACGGTAATTGTTGGCAAACACTTTTATTGCCCACTATGCTAATGGTAGGGCTGGGCGTAATTACCACCGCATTTACCAGCGTATCGGCACTTACGCATCCCCTGGCCGAAAAGGCTGAAAGCGTTACCTGGTAAGCCCCTTGCACACGGTAGGTATGTATTGGGTTTTGGTTGATGGTATCAATGGTTCCATCGCCAAACGACCACCTGAACCTTGTAATAGTATCGAACGTTGCCTTGCTGTTGTTTACAAATTGCACCATAGCGGAATCGCAAAATACAGCGGGGATGTTTTTTATTTCGGCCAACGTTTTTGCAATAGTAATAGTGTCGCTTACCTCTAATGGTACCTGGCAACCTGCCGCATCTAACAATATCAATTTGGGCAAGTACCAGCCATCGTTAAGGTACACATGGCTTACCACCGAATCGGCGGTAGCCAGCGTGGTTCCGTCGCCAAAATCCCAAATAAACGACGACCTGTTTTTGGCTGATGCTTTAAAAACGGACCTGCCCGGCGCACATATTTGTTTGGGACCGTAAGTAAAACTTCCCGAAGGACCCGATACAATAACTGATTTAAATATAGAATCCCTGCAGTTGCCGTACCCCCTGGCAGTAAGTACTACCCTGTAGGTGCCCGGCAAATTGTAATAGTGGCTGGGGTTGGGCAGGTTACTAAAGCTACTATCACCAAAATCCCACAATAGTGATGTATAATCGGTTGACAAATTGTTTACAGTCAAAATAAATGGTGGGCACGAACCCGCTGAGTCGCTTGCACTAAATGCCGCTTTGGCATTGGATACTTTTACTGCATTGGCCAATATGGCTGTGTCTGTGCAACCAAAGCGGTCGGTTACCTTTAAGCCAATGGTGTAAAGCCCCTGCTGGCTATACCTGTACTGAACGTTAGCCGTGGTAGCAGTAGCCCCATCGCCCAAATGCCACAAATAGGTAAGGCCTTCGCCCTGCGATTGGCTGGTAAAACTTACCTGCTTCAGTGTGCAGTTCACACTATCTTTAGAAGTAAATAGGGCCTTAGGCGCAGTAACTTTTATGATGGCAGGTTTAGTAATAGTGTTGGCGCAGCCTTGCGAGTCAACAACCGTTAATTGCACGGTATATTGACCTATTGCTTTATAAACGTGAAAAGTGGCGGCCTGGCGGGCACTGTCGGTTTTACCATCGCCATAAATCCATATCCATTGTTGTATAGGCACATTTCCGTTTGACTGCGAAGCATCGGCTATAGTTACAATACTGTTGGCGCAGGCCTGCGCTGGAAGGGTAAAACCTGCCACGGGCCCATTTAACGAAACCTCAACGGCTGACCGTACTGTATTGAAACATCCATTAACATTAAGCGTAGTGAGTGTTGGCGAATAACGCCCACTTAAAGCATAAGCATGGTTGGCCGTAGGCACTGTTGTGGTAACTGTATCGCTGCCATCTCCAAAATTCCATGTGTACTGCACAATACCCGATGCAGTAATGTTTGACACAATAAAAATTGCCGAAGTATTGGTACAAATAGTTTTTGGCGATACGCTTATTACCAGTGTATCGCTAATAATGTACACAGGTTTATCCATCATACTTTTACAACTGCCATTGGTAACAGTAAGGTTTACATTAAATAACCCTGTTGCCAAAAAATTATGTGCCGGGTTTTTTTCAGTAGAAGTAGTTCCATCGCCAAAGTTCCACGCCCATGAGGTAGCGCCTATGGAGCTATCGGTAAATTGCCGTGTAAATGGCGCGGTACAATCGGGTAAAGTGGCAAACCTTGCTATAGGCGGCTTAATGTATACGTAATTTGTAAAAGTAATAGTATCGGTACAGTCAAAATTGCTTACGATAAGGGTAATGCCAAAAAAGCCTGTATCCTGGTAATTATGCCCGGGGTTTTGCTCGGTCGAAGTGCTGCCATCGCCAAAGTTCCAGGTCCAGTTTGAAATTTCGCCTGTCGATTCATCGGTAAATATCACTTTGTCAAATGCGCAATTTTCGCGGGGGGCTGCGCTAAAGCCGGCCGTAGGGCGCTCACTAACAATTACCGCATCGGGCAACGAGTAGCTTGCAGTACAACCATTAGTGGTAGTTACTTTTAAAGTTACGGCATAACGTCCGGTATTATTGTAGGTGTGCTGCGGCATTGCATTGTCAGAGGTGGTAGAGTCGCCAAAATTCCATAGGTAGGTGGTAATAGGTTCGGACGTACTTATGTCGGCTTCAAACGCCACCTGCCTTGGGCCACAGCCGCGAACCGGCAGGTTTTTAAAACCATTAATAATTGGCGGCCCTAAATAAACCAGGTCTTTCTTAATAAAAATATTGGTACAACCATTGCTTAAAGCCACCTGTAGCGAAACCGAAAAGCTTCCGACACCCGTAAAAACATGCGTTGGCGCCCGCTCGGTAGAAGTAGCTCCGTCGCCAAAATTCCAGAGGTATTGTGCTGTGCTACTGTTGTTGGCCAAAAAATTTACGGGCAGCAAGCCAAGGCAAGAAGCCGTTGGGCTGCTATTGGTAAACGTAGCCGCCGGGGCCTGCACCACTGTTATTTTTTTTGTTGTGGTGCTGGTACAACCACCAAAAAAAGAAGTGAGCCTTACAGTAAATATACCCGCGGTATTGTATGTTTTTGTTGGGTTTTGCTGCGCAGATGTTGTGCCATCGCCAAAGTTCCATAACACTGTTTGCGGTGCCGGGCTGGAGGTATTGGCAAAAGTAACAGGAGCAAAACGACAAGTAGAATCGGCGCTGTTAAAGGAGGCATTTACTGCACCAACATTAACGGCGTTTTGTTTGGTAATGGTATCGGTACAACCGAAGTTGTTAGCTACCGCCAGTTTTACCGTGTAACTGCCCGGGGCTACATAGGTATGCTGGTTATTTTGCAGCGACGAAAAGGTGCCATCGCCAAAATCCCAGCGGTGACTGGTTATGTTACCACCAACCGACGAATTTGTAAACTGCACCACCACCGGCGGATTGCACGAGAGCCCCGAGGTGAGGCTAAAGCCTGCCTTCACCCCTTCAAAAACCCTAACAAGGGCAGGCTTGTTTAGTACTGATACGCATCCAAAACTATTGGTGGCTTTTATTGATATAGTAAAGGTACCAGCCACCTGGTACGTGTGGCTAACCATTGGTTGACTGGCAAAAGTACCATCGCCAAAATCCCACTCAATCGTTTTAATAGTACCCGACACAGGCTGCGCCTGGCTGTTAAATGATACATCTAAAGGAAAACACCCTGAAGTGGCAGACGAATTAAAGCTGATGACCGGAGCGCTGCGCACTATAATAAGATCCTTTTTTGTTACCTCGCTGGTGCCGCCGGCGGTTACGACCCGTAATGTTACCGTATAACTACCCGCAGCAAAATAAATAGTACCGGGGTTTTTTTCGGTAGAAGTAATACCATTTCCAAGATTCCACAGCCAACTGGTTGCTCCACCGGTTGACTGGTCGGTAAACTTCACCACCAGCGGTGCACAACCTTCTGTTTTATCGGCCGTAAATGCAGCAAAAGATTGCGCAAATACATTTAGCGGCACTATGAGCATCACCCATATGCATGCGCCGCAAAGCGTTAAAATTCTACAAAATAAAAAACGTTTCAACAGTAGGAATTCTTTTGCCGATGTTACCAAAAATACTGCCCTGGAATATTGGTGGAGCGTTCAAAAAATATTGGAAATGGCAACCTACTGAAAATCAGCCTAATATCCTTGCAATTGTTTATAAAAAAATAAACCGAAAGAAATTATGAGTTGTGAGTTGTGAGTTGTGAATTGTGAGTTATGAGGTATGAATTATGAGTTATGAGTTAGAAGTTATAAGTTATGAATTATGAATTATGAGTTATGAGGTATGAGTTATAAGGTAAGAGTTATGAGGTATGAGTTAAGAGTTATGAGGTATGAGTTATGAATTATGAATTATGAGTTATGAGGTATGAGGTAAGAGTTATGAATTGTAAGTTGTGAGTTGTGAATTGTGAGTTATGAGGTATGGGTTATGAATTATGAATTATGAGTTATGAGTTAGAAGTTATAAGTTATGAATTATGAATTATGAGTTATGAATTATGAATTATGAGTTATAAGGTATGAGGTAAGAGTTATGAGGTAAGAGTTATGAGGTAAGAGTTATGAGTTATGAGTTATGAATTATGAGTTATGAGTTATGAGGTATGAGGTAAGAGGTAAGAGTTATGAGTTATGAGTTATGAGGTAAGAGTTATGAGGTAAAAGTTATTAGTTAAAAGTTATGAGTTCTGAATTATGAGGTATGAGTTATGAGTTATGAGTTATGAGGTATGTGGTAAGAGTTATGAGTTATGAGTTAGGAGTTATGAGTTAGGAGTTATGAGTTAGGAGCTATGAGGTATGAATTTTGAGTTATGAATTATGAATTATGAGTTATGAGGTAAGAGGTATGAGCTATGAGGTCAGAGTTATGAGGTAAGAGTTATGAGGTAAGAGGTAAGAGTTATGAGGTAAGAATTATGAGTTATGAGTTATGAATTATGAGTTGTGAATTATAAGTTGTGAGCAATGAGTTTGTATGGGTGTTGGAGATTTATTTAAATTTTAGCTGTTAACTTTTGAATTGGCAGCAGAAAGTTGTGGAATTATTGTTTATTGGAGAGGGGGTGAGTTATAGGTTCTAAGCTTTTTTATGTTAAAAAGTTAGACATTGAGTAGGGCGAGGCAATTCTACCTTGGTTTGCTTGAGAGGCTTGTGTAGAAAGTTAGTAGTAGCGTTCTTTAAACGTGCCCCCCCTAAGAAAATCAGCAATTGATTTTTTAATTTTTAATTTTTAATTTCTTCTTTTCACTTTAACAAAAAAGCCGGCCATTGCAGTAGCAATGGCCGGCGCTCATTTTTTACACAGTTATTTTATCTAAGCATCGTAATATTTCCTTTTATCGGAAAAACAGCGCTGTTTTCGCAAACTACCTGCATAGTGTACACATACACATCGGACAAAAGCTCTTTTCCCTTCATTTTGCCATCCCAGCCGGCATTGGCATCGTTTGGGTTAAAATTGTTGTTTTCAAACACTATTTGTCCCCAACGGTTAAATATCTTCATGTTACCCATACTAAACACGCCCTTTCCACGGGGGTAAAAGCGGTCGTTGTTACCATCGTTGTTTGGCGAAAAAGTGTTGGGTATAAACACATTTGAGTTGTTGCACACCAGGTTTACCGTTATTTCGTCGCGGGCTACACAGTTGCCATCGTTAGTAGCTACCACCTGGTATACCCTCGACTCTTTAGGGGTTAGTTTTGGATTTGGGCAATTGTTGCAGCTAAGCCAGGTTGCGGGTAACCAACGCCATTGCTTAATATCGGGCGAATTTTTTGTTACTAATTGCAGAGCATTGCCCACATTTACCGTAACGCTTTCACCATTGGATATTTCCATTTGAGGTATGGGGTACACCTTTAGGGTTACATACCCGGTATCGGCAAAGCAATCTTTATTGTTGCGGCCTATTACCTGGTAAGTAATAGTTGAGTCGGGCCTGACAGTGGGCTTGGCAGTACTGCCGTTGGTTAGCCAAATAGACGGCGACCATTCATACTTTTCGGCTCCGCTGGCATCCATTGTAAACGATTCGCCTACGCATAGTGTATCGCCTTTGGCCACCTTTAAAACAAAAGGCTGGGTAACATTTACCATTACCGTATCGCTGGCAAAACAACCAAACTGCGACCGGCCGGTTACCACGTACGAGGTGGTAAAGGCCGGTGTTGCCACCGGGTTATCGCAGTTAAGGCAGTTAAGGCTGGCATCAAAGTTCCAGGTGTATTTTTCGGCGCCTGTTGCTTTCAGCTTATACGAGGTAGCCTTACAAATGGTAGTATCAATACCTGCAGTAACTACAGGCAGCGGGTGTATAACTGCGGTACGGGTAGTACTGTCCTTGCAACCATCGTAATTAGTAACTACTGCCTTTACAGTAAAGTTACCTGCTGTAATGTATTGTTGCACCAGCGGATTTTGCAGGGTATCGGTTTTGCCATTGCCAAAACTCCAGCTCCACTTTAGCGTAGAGGTATCGGCCTTTACCAGCTCGCCTTTGTATGTAATTGCACCAGGCAAACACGACGATGTATCGCCGGTAATTTTAATGCCGGGGCTGTTAACCACCTTTACCAGGTTGGTTAATTTGGTACTATCTATACAGCCTGTATTGGTAACTATAGTCAGTTTAACAGTATATAATCCCGCCGATAAATACTTATGGCTGGTGTTGCGGGTGCTGGCAGTTTGGCCATCGCCAAAGTTCCAGGTAAAGCTTTTTATTTGGTCGTTGGTAAGGGTTGAGTCCCTGAATACCACGGTACCGGTATCGCAAAACACAGCCTTTGGCGCCACAATGTTGGTGTTAATGTATTTTACATGAATTGTGTCCTTACCTACCACCGGTACACGGCAACCGCTAATGTCTTCCAAAATAATTTTTGGCACAAATATGCCTGGGCTGGTGTACACATGCGATGTGATGGTTTTATTGCTAAAAATGGTGGTACCATCGTTATAATCCCAAATATATTTTACGGCGTTTTGGGTGGTTGCAACAAAGTCTATTTTACCTGGGTTGCAAACAATTAATGGATTGTATTTAAAGGTGCCGGTAGGGCCCTCGATTACAATTTTCTTTATTAGTGTATCAGTACATCCCCCATTGTTACGTACGCCCAGTTTTACAAAATAGGTACCAGGGTAAGTGTAAATGTGCGATGGATTATTTAAAGTTGAAATACCACCATCGCCAAAATCATACGAAAACACGGTAAAGCCCTTAGACTGGTTGGTAAAATCGACCAAAAGTGGCGGACAACTTGAAAAAGAGTCGCTCATTAAAAAACGGGCGGTGGTTTGTATAACATGTATGGTGGTATCTATAGTCAGGGTACAATTAAATTTATCCTTCAGCAGCATGCTAACCCTATAATTACCTTCGGTTGGGTAGGCTTTGGTTGGGCTGGCAGTGGTTGACGTTGTGCCATCGCCAAAGCTCCAGTTATAAGTAAGGGTATTGCCTAGCGATTGGTTTTTAAATATTACTGGCACATTAGGGCAAACCAACGTATCGCTTAAGGCTAATTTGGCCGAAGGTTTAGAAATAGTGATGTGGTTGGGTTTAAACACACTATCGCGACAGCCATAATTGTCCACCACCGTTAAACGAATGCCAAACAGGCCCGATGTATTGTAATTAGTCATAAATGGTGCGGCACTCAAAGTTCTGATATTGCCGTCTCCAAAATTCCAGATGTAACTGGTAATAGGGTTAATTCCATCACTTTTAGAGGTATCGATAAAATTAATTGCGTTTGTATAGCACGACGATGTTACTGGGGTGGAAAAGCCCGCGGTTGGTCCGTAAACTCTTACCTGTACTGCTGGTGCCAGCGTGTCTTTACAGCCCAGCACATCTAACATAACTACCGCTGGGTTAACCGGGCCAGGGGTAGTATAATAGTGGGCCAGCGCAAATAGATTGCTTACTGTTGGTGCGGTACCAAACCCCTTTGGGTACCAGCTATAGTTAACAATATTAGCGGCCACCACGTTGGTTACCGAGTAAGTCATCCGTGCATTTCTACACATAATTGAGTCGGTGTAATTAAACGTAGGTTTTTCCTCAACCACCCTAACGGTTTTAGAAGTAGTGTGCTGGCAAATACCGTTGGTAACTGTTAATCCCACTTTGTAGTTGCCTGGTTTAGCAAAAGTATAGGTAGGAGATTGTTCGGTAGATGTACTGCCATCACCAAAATCCCATGCCCAGGCGGTTGCGCCCAGCGATTTGTCAATAAAGTTGCGGGTTAAAGGCGTACCGCAGTTATAGGAAGTATCAAACCGTGCTATGGGCGGACTAATATGCACATACTTTACTTTAATGATGGTATCCGAACAACCAAAATTAGTGGTCACCAACATTATGTCGAACTTACCGGTATCGTTGTATTGATGAGATGGGTTGGGTAAAACAGAGGTACCACCGTCGCCAAAATCCCAGAACCATTCGTGTATTTTTTGACCAGACGACTGATCATAAAAATTAACCTTAATTTGAGCACACAAGTCTAATGGATCGGCATAAAACGACGACTTTGGTTTAATTCCTACCTTAACCACATCAATTAGGGTAAGCGTATCGGTACAACCTTCGGCGGTACCAACTACCAGCTTTAAGGTGTACGATCCGGCCACAGTGTAGTCGTGCCTTGGCTTTTCGTCGGTTGAGGTTGTCCCATCGCCAAAATCCCATTTGTAAAAAGTTATGGCCTGGTTAGATACAATATTGGCAACCGGTGCAAGTGTGTACGGTAAACATGCACGAACCGGCAACCCGGCTATAGAGATGATGTCGGGTGCAACTACCTTTATAAACTGGTTTTTAATTAATGAGTCCTTACAACCATTGGCATTGGTAACTACCAATTTTACTGCAAAATTGCCATACGTAATATATGTGTGCGATGGGGTTTCCCAGCTACTGGTTTTGCCATCGCCAAAATCCCAAAAATAAGTTACGCCATTGAGGCTTTTGTTGGTAAAATTTACCGTATGCGGCGCCTTACAACCAATTAGGTTATTAGCATCAAAATCTACCGTTGGGCCAACCACTACACTAATATTTTTTGATACAGAGTCGGTACAGTTACTAAATTCGCTTATGAGTTTAATAGTATAGGTACCTGGTTTACTGTACGTTTTTGATGCCGAAAGCGTGTTGGCAATAGTACCATCGCCAAACGACCAGGCGGCCATTAAAGGTGCAGGCACCGAAGTATTGTTTAATGTTACTGCCCTGCCTACACACACAATTGGCTGGTAGGAAAAATCGGCCTTTGAAAAAGCAATCTTTACTAAGTCCTTGCTAACCAAAGTATCGGTACAACCGGTACTGTTGGCGGCTATAAGGGTAACAATGTAGGTGCCAGCAGTAGTATAGTTAGTTGAGGGCGATAAAAGCGTGGAGGTTTGCCCATTTCCAAAATTCCACTTGTAAGTTATGTTTCCGGTACCAGTGGAGGTGTTGGTAAAAACAGCGATTGCCGGCGATTTACACACCGAATCAATCTGAACCGAAAAACTGGCCTTAACACCCGTGCGAATTTTTATGTACGACGGGCGGGTAAACACCTTTACACAACCATTTGAATTGATAACTCGCAGCGTAACTGTAAAGTCGCCTGCGTTAATATAGGTGTGGTTAGGGTTCCGCCCGCTGGACAGGGTGCCATCGCCAAAGTCCCACTGCCAGCTTTGTATGGTGCCCGACCCAGCTACGCTGCTATCGGTAAAAGCTACCTTAAGCGGGTAACAGCCCGTAGTATCCGAGGCGCCAAAATTGGTGGTGGGCAACTCGTTTACTACAATGTATTGCAACTTAGCCAGCGAGTCCTGCCCGTTTTGGTTTTTTACTACCAGCTTAATGGTGTACTTACCGGGGTTAAAATACGTAGCAATCGGATTTTGCAGAAACGAGATGGTTCCGTTGCCAAGATCCCACTTCCACTCCGTTGCACCCCCGGTGCTCTTGTTTTGGAAGGTAACGACCATTGGTGGACACCCAACGGAAGGACTTGCCGCAAAATCTGCCTTTAACTGCGCACTTGCAGACGCAGAAAGAATAATGAGTGTAATGAGCTGAATACAATTCAGCCACACCCGTGGTAAGGTTTTCATAGAAAAACTGGAATGGTTATCAAATTGGATATTGGAAAAGGCACAAAATCTAGCTCACGCTATATAAACCCAATAAATCCAATTTTATTTTATAACCAGTTCAATTTTTTACCTTAAATACAATTAAATTAACTACGGAATTGGGAAACAGTACCGAAGCGGGAAACATTCCCTTTCGGGGGTTGTGAAACGTTACAATTTGGCTTTCAGGTACTCAAAAAACACTTTGCTATCCAGCCCGCTGCCAGTTACCTTTTTACATAATTCCTCGCTGGTATATAATTTTCCATAGCGGTGTATATTGGGGCGTAACCATTGCAACAATGGGTCGGTATTGCCCGTGGCGGCTAAGTTTGCCTGCAGGTTGGGAAAATCGCCGGTGACTTTTTTCCAAAACTGGGCAGCATAAAAACTACCCAGGCTATAAGTAGCAAAGTAGCCAAAGCTACCATGGCTCCAATGTACATCCTGCAGGCAACCACGCGTGTCGTCGGGCACTGTTACCCCAAGCATCTGTTTATATTGTTCGTTCCACCAGGCCGGTATATCGGCTACCTGCAACTCCCCAACTATCAACAGCTTTTCCAGCTCGTACCGTATCATTACATGAAAATGATACGTCAGTTCGTCGGCCTCGGTGCGTATAAGCGAGGGCGCTACCTTATTAATTCCTTTTACAAAATCATCAACTGCTATGTTGCCCAACTGCGCAGGAAATAATTTTTGAAGAGCAGGCAAATGGTATTGCCAAAACGGCTTGCCACGGCCCAAACAGTTTTCCCACAACCGCGATTGCGATTCGTGTATGCCCAGTGATGCATACTCGCCCAGCGGCAATCCGTATTCGTTTTCGGGCAGGCCCTGCTCGTATAATGCGTGCCCAACCTCGTGTATGGTGCTCCAGGTCATGTTCGCAAAGTCGTGCTCGTTTATACGGGTGGTAATCCTTACATCCATGCTATTAAAGTTGGTAGTAAACGGATGTTCTGAAATGTCCTGTCGGCCGCTATTTACATCAAACCCCAAAATGCCCGCCAGTTGGTTGGCCCAGCTCCATTGGTCGGCGCGGGGAAAATACTGTCGAAGAAACGAGTCGTCGGGCGATGTTTTCTTTAAAATACTGTCCAACAAATTTTTTAGTGGCATCCTAATTTCATTAAAAAGGCCATCGAGCATAGTTACGGTTGCTCCCTTTTCATACTCATTTAATAACGCATTGTACTCATGCCCTTCGTACCCAAGCAAGTCGGCCTCTTGTTGTTTTAATTGTACTAACGCCTCCAATGGCTTTGCAAAGGTGGCAAAGCTGTTATCCGTCCTGGCCTGTATCCATGCATGGTAGGCGGTTGACACTGCCTCGCTCATAGTGCGCACAAATGCCGCGGTGTACTTGCAGGCCTTTTCATAATCTAGCAGCGACAGGGCTACGTTTTTTTGCTGCACCCCGTTAAGGTCAGTACGGTCGGCCAGTTGGCGAAGCAAATTGCCCATGGCGGGCGTTACAAACCGCTCGTGGGCTACTTCGCTAAGGGTAGCCAGTTGCCTGCGCCTGCCCTCCGCACCATTGGGTGGAAGATACGTTTCCTGGTCCCATTGCAGCACCGCATTGGCATAGCGTACGTCGGCAATTTTTTGAGTTTCTTCGCGGTACTGTTGGTATAGAGCGGCGGTAGTAGACATAGCGGAATTTTTGAGTGGTGCAAACTTAGGGAGAAAGGGGAGAGGAAATTACGTGGGGATTTTAGCTGAGTAATAATTTGCTAATCCGCTGAAATAAGCCAATAATCATATGAAAAATAGTTGACACTGAATTGTTGCATAGGTGGTGGAGAGCGATTATTTTCATAGCCGCCAAAAATGAGATAAATATAGAAGGAAAAAAAAGCAACTTGCGCCGCTTTACATGTTTTTACAACGGAATAATCCTTATTGTGATTTGCTTTCAATTAGATAATAATTGTGGTGATTTTTATTTAAAAATACTACCACCTAAAATCCTGCAGCCCGGGGACATCAAATTTTTCAAATGCTTGTTTTGCTTTTTCATGCTTCTCAGGAAAGCGAATAACATTGCTGTACTTGTTTAAAGATTTGTCAATCCGTATAGCAGCAATTTTTTCTCTGTTTTTATTTTAGTGCTGCTTTTCATCGTTCAAAATTAGTTTTTGTTCGCTTAACACAAACGCATCATACTTTTTACCTTTTACATAAGGTTTTAATTTAAGCTGTGTTAAATTAAAAAGCAGGAAATCTTCTTTAGCAATATAGTAGTACTTGTTAACGCCATTGTATATAGTCGGGTAGGGGCAACGGCACTTCCGATTGCATAAATCCAGGCATCGGGAACTTGGGCGCAAAAAATATAGATTGCGGCAGCAAAAGTTACAGGCACCTTTTTACTATTACCGTTGTTGGTAATTACTTTATTATTTAAATCTCCTTTAATTAAGTTTTTATCGCCAAAAGCAAGATAATAGTATTCGCCAAAACAACTTCAAAAACGAAACAACTTCTCAATTTGACCTTTCGGCCCTTCACATACAAATTCAAAAGTTGTAAACTATTCATCTACCGTAAGCTCATATTGGTCAACTTTCATTATTAAATTAATATGTTATTGGTTGTTTATGACTATCCGCAATCTGGTACTGATATTTTTGGAACCGGGCTTTATAGCAGTTTTCACAAGTTGTTGCAGCCTGCCTCTATGACCATAGAGGTGGCACTCTTATACCGTTGGTAATTTTATTCAGCCTTTTTGATCATGATTTTATATTCAGCATTGAGTGTACCAAATAGCGATTAGCCATTTGATTATTATCATTTAGAAAACATGAACAAAGTCGCGTCCATACTTACAAAAAATATTAGAGACGGCATGTATTTTTTAGGGGATTGTCAAAGATCGTCAGATCAATAATTGAATTCAAATCATCCCGATAACGAAATCGGGCTTGTCAAAGATCGTCAGATCAATAATTAAATTCAAATCAGCCCGATCACCAAATCGCGATTGTTAAAGGTCGTCAGATCAATTATTAAAACCACATCATCCCGATAACTAAATCGGGATTGTCAAAGATCGTCAGATCAATAATTGAATTCAAATCATCCCGATAACGAAATCGGGATTGTCAAAGACCATAAAATCAATAATTGAAAGAAAATCACAACCAACCGTTTTATTGACGATTAATAACTTTGTTTAGTGTTGTCCATTCTTTCCCATAATCGTTGTGCGACTTTTAGAAGGTCATCTAAATTGGTAGTAAATCCGGTGTAGTGCCGCTATAAACGATCGGAGTAAAGTATGTAAACCGTAAATGACATAGCAAAAAAAAAGCTACCCGTTTAAAGGTGGGTAACACCTGAGAGCAAACTTAAACTGCCGTTTGCCACGGCGGATATGAATGCTGTGCGGCAAACCAAAAATCAACTTTTGAGTAAAAGCTTATCAACTTTGATTTTGTTGTAAAAACAATATTAGAATCAAAAAACTCCGCTGGAAGACGGAGTTTTTTAAATTGTACCGGGGAGCAGACTTGAACTGCCGACCTCAGGGTTATGAATCCTGTGCTCTAACCAGCTGAGCTACCCCGGCTTTTCGGGGTGCAAATATAGGTGGTTGTCACCTTTCTATAAAATAATAAAAGTAAATATTTATAGAAGCGTAGCCGTCATAGCATTTTTAAGTAATTCCGGTTAGCTTAAGGGTAACGCATCCCTAATAATCCATTAATAACTCCTTTTCCCCTTTCATATCAACCACTTATAAAAACTTATATCAAAAAACTAAGCTGTTGGTATGCAAACATTTTTCGCCCCTCTATCCTACAATTTCGTTAGGTTTAATGCAATAACATCAAACGCTAATTAATTTGGCTACATGAACAGGAGCATTTTACTACTGCTTAATATAAAACCTGGCGAGGCGCCGCTTGTGCGCAAATTGTTTACCGTACAGTTTTTTTTGGGTATTGCCACAGCCTTCTTTTTTACCAGTACCCTAACTATGTTTTTGGCGGAATATAAAATTGATAAACTGCCCATTGTTTATTTAACCTCGGCAGCTTTATTGTTTGGGTTTAATTATTTGTACCACTACTACGATGAGCGGGTTAATTCGCCCCATTTATTAGAAATGGTGATACTTTTTGCTACCGCCTCCATTGTAACCCTTTGGTTTTTGCTCACCTTTGTCGATTTTCATGAACTAAAAATTATTGTAGCAGCCTGGTACCTTATCATTTATATGCTGGTAGGCTACGCATTTTGGGGCATGGCATCCATTATGTTTAATGTAAGGGAAAGCAAACGCATTTTTTCAATTGTGGGGGCAGGCGATATACCAGCTAAAATGTTGGGGTATTTTTCGGTGTCGGCATTGGTTCATTATGTAAGTATTAATAACCTGCTGTGGGTATCGGTGGGCGCGTTTATTATTGCCTACCTGCTTATGAAACGGTACCAAAACCAGGGGTTTATTGCAGCAGGCGACCCTAACGAGGGGCATGGTCATACACAGCCCGCCGGCCATGCACAACACCCTTCAAATACAAGCTTTATAAACCGCTACTTTTTTAACCGGCTGGTGTTAAATATTGCTTTGCTTACTGCCGTATCGTACGTGGTTTTTGCGTTTGTTGACTTTACTTTTTTAAACGATATAAAACTGAAGTTTAAAAAAAGTGAGCAAATAGCCACTTTTATAGCCATATTTTTTGCCCTTGGCCGCTTTGTTGCCATAGGCATTAAATTATTATTTAGCAGCCGAATGATAGCAAAAATGGGCCTTGTAAACTCGCTGTTGGTAACCCCCATATTGCTGCTGGCAATTAATGTGGCAATACTGCTTTTAGCATCGGATTTTAAAACACATATTTATATTTTTGGAGGTATGGTGTTGCTGGCCGAGGTGTTGCGCTCCACCCTGCAGGAACCTGTCTTCTTCATTTTATTTCAACCTTTAAAACCACACGACCGGTTGCGCGGCCACCTGGTGGCCAAAGGCTACACACTTCCATTTGCCCTGGTTAGCGTTGGCCTTTTTCTGTTCGTTTATTTCAGAAACAACCATGAATTACCTTTTAAACTGGTTTCGCAAATACTAACGGTGTTTTTAATAGTATGGATAGTTACTATATACTTTATAAAAAAGCAGTATATGGTTACCCTGATAAACTCACTTCAAAAAGGCTACTTTTCGGGCGCCGAGCTTTTTTTAACCGATAAAAAGGTAAACGAATTGCTGGTATCTAAAGTACACAGCACCAACCCCATTGAGGTAATCCATTCGCTAAATCTTTTAGAGCGGTCGGGCTACTCAAACATCAATACATTATTACTTTCGCTGCTACAAAATACACACGTTGCTATACAGGAGTATGTACTTGCAAGGGTAATTAGCCGCAACATTACCACAGCGCTACCGGTAATTAAAAAACAAATACGCGATAACGCCCAACAAAAACTTAACCCCGAACTTATAAAAGCATTTTATTTTTTAGAACAGGAAACCGATAGTAGCGATATGGCCAATATACATGGCTTACCTACCGACGAAAAAAAACCTGCAATCATTGGCCTGTTATACCGAAAAAATATAAGTATAGAAAAAAAAATACAGCGCGAACTGGAAATAATGGCCAGTAAAAACCCTGCCGAAAAATTGCTGGTGCTGGATATAATTTTAGAGGTAGGAAACAATAATTTTTCGGGTATTCTTCAAAAATTGTTGATTGACGATCATGCGCCTGTGTATAAAAAAGCTATTGAAGCGGTAGGAAAGGTGAGAGATTTTGAGCTGTTCAACCAAATGCTGGAAGTATCGGCTGGGCGCCGGGCTTTCGCTTCGCTGCAAAAAAGCCTTTTATTTTTTGGCGATGAGGTTTTTACAAGCCGGTATTGGGACCCCCAATTACTATCACCTGCATTATTACCTTATGTTATAAAAACGGCTGCCAAAATTAAAGGCGATTATTCAACGCAGTTTTTGTTGAAGTTATTTAGCATAAAGGCGCAGGTTAACGACCTTGTAATTGACAGCCTATGGTTAAAAAAGGCCACCATTACAAAAATAGATTTGGTGTTGATTGAAGAATGGATAAACAAAAAAATAGAGGAAAGTAAGGAGAAGATATATTACTACAACGAGCTGATAGAGCAGCCAGCATTAAAAGAGGTTCAAACTGCCATAACCCATCAAATGCAGGCCGACCTATCCTTATTGCTTAAGTCGTTCGCCCTTATTTTTGATAAACAAAAAGTTGACCGCGTAATTGAACTGTTGGAATTGAATAACATCAGTAAAATATACAATGCCATTGAAGTGCTTGAGCTAATAATACCCGGTAGGTTTTTTAGACAAATTAATATTTTGGTAGAAATGATAAGCGATATAAAACAGCACCACCAAATATTGCACAAAGTACGCGACCAAAGTGCCGCTCACCTTATAGAAGCTATTATGAAAGATACCAAAGCAAACTTTAACCAGTGGACCAAAGCCATTGCCTGTTACATGTTGCCGAAGTTTAACAGCAGCTCATTTTCGCACGAAATATTATATGCAAACCAAAAAAATGATGACGTATTGCTAAACGAAACAAAACAGTACGTTTTATCTACGTTAAAATAACGCCCATGCTTTTAATAGAAAAAGTTTTGATTTTACGGTCGTCGGAAATATTTGAAAACACCCCCGAAAATGAGTTGGTTGAAATAGCCGCCATTTTGCAGGAAGTTTATCTTGATGCACAAACCAACCTGTTTTTAAAAGGCGACATAGGCAATTGCATGTTTTTTATTTTTAAGGGAAAAGTGCGCATTCACGATGGTAACCATACGTTGGCCCTGCTGGGCGAAAATGAAATTGTAGGGGAGTTATCGGTGTTGGATGCAGAAAACAGGTCGGCCAGCGCCACCACCACCGAAGATTGTATTTTGCTAAGACTTGAGCAGGAACCTTTTTACGAAACACTAATTAATAATGCAGGCATTTTAAAGGGAATACTTAAAACATTATGCAAACGCATTAGGGCTATAAACCAAAAAAGCATTACGCTGGCGCAATCAAACTGATATGCCAACCCTTGTTTTTACCTCGGTAAGGTGTTGCTGTTTTTCCTTTTGCCTGCGGCTGATGGCCGACTTGGTAAAGTAATGATGCTTTTCTAAAAAACGGATTTGCAACAGGTCCCACTCCTTATAACTACTAATTACTTTGTGCTCCGTAAATTCTTTAAAAAGGCCTTCGCCAATAACGTAAAAATCGTTACGCCCAAGGTAGTCAAGGTCTGAGTCGCATAAAATTTGCTCAAGAAGGGTGTTTGGTAATTGAGGTACTTTGGTGGCCCGTATCATTCCTTTCACTTTTTCAATTTGCTCGGGCAAAAATCCAAAGTTCAATAATTCGGGTTCGGCAATGCGGCAGCTCTCTTCTTCGTGGCCGCTATACACATTTATAAAACCAACATCGTGATAAAGGGCGCTGACTTTTAGCAACAGCAAGTCTAATTCATCGGGGACCCCTTCTTTTTTGGCTATTATTTCGGCTTGTTTCAATACATCAAGTGTATGGGCAAGGTTATGATAAGTTAGCTTAGGGGATAATCCTTTGTCGAGCTTTGCAATAACATGTTCTTTTATTTTCGAAAAAGAAAGCATCGGTTTATATTTAATTGTAGAGGCTGGCATAATTAAACATCTCTTTTTTGCACACATTTATTTCTACTTGCAAAAACGGTGTCGTAATATTAGCCGTTAACACTGTTTAAAAAAATTTAAACTAAGAATAAGTTAGCACAATTTATAGTGTTTGCCGCCCTTTGTTTAAAAAAGTATTCTTTTATCAAAACTTATATACTTTGTTAACATTAAGTTTTAATGCTATATATAGCCAACACTATAAATAGTTAACTATAACCATGCTGCCATAATATGAACTGCTTAATCACTATTTTATTGCCCATTTAATTACTTATGTGGTATTTATTTAACATATTTTACAACAGTTACGTCCACAACCAATTATATACTTTTTAACACTGTTTAAAATTATTAAGGGCCGACCAACTATTTTTGTATCATCTGTAATTCAACCGTACGAGGCTAAAGTACCAGGCGTTTCATTACACTAATAACTTAACAGCTTTTTAAGGGCATTGGTTACCTTTTGCGTGTTAGGCAACATGGCATTTTCAAGCGCGGTGTTAATAGGTACGCATGGCAGGTTTAAACTACCTATAGTTGCCACTGGTGCATCAAGGTAATGGTAACAGTTATTATAAATACGAAGCGATAAAGCTTCTGCAAACGAATTATTCAGGGGCTCCTCGGTAAGTACAATGCACTTGCCATGCTTACAAACAGTATCATACACCAACACCTCATCAAGCGGAAAAAGGGTGCGGAGGTCAACAATCTCCACCTGGTTATTAAAAGCCTGTGCTGCCGCTGCGGCCCAATACACACCCATACCATAGGTAATAATGCATACCGTTTGGCCCCGCATTAGTTGTGTATTGCCAGCTGCCAGCACCACACTGCCTTTGCCCAATGGCAATACATAGTTGCGTGCGGGTTCTACTGTTTTTGCATTGTCGGTACCGGGTACCTTGCTCCAGTACAATCCCTTATGTTCAAGCATAATTACCGGGTTGGGGTCAAGAAACGCTGCCTTCATCAACCCCTTTATATCGGCAGCGTTTGATGGAAAACAAACTTTAATGCCTTTTACCGACAGCAGCGTACTTTCAATACTGGCGCTATGATATGGGCCTCCATTTCCGTATGCACCAACCGGCACCCTCAATATCATGCCCACCGGAAATTTTCCGTTGGTTAAATAACACGACTTTGCTACTTCGGTTACCAATTGATTAAAACCGGGAAACAGGTAATCGCCAAATTGAACTTCCACTATAGGTTTTATGCCCACAGCGGCAAGCCCTACTGTACAACCAATAATGTATGCCTCCTGTATGGCAGTATTAAAAACCCTGTGATCGCCAAATTTTTCGGCTAGTGTGGCAGCTTCCCTAAATACACCGCCCAGCCTTCGCCCCACATCCTGCCCAAATACAATAACTTCCGCATGCTCCTGCATAATTTCTTCAATGGCATGCAGGGCGGCATCTACCATCACAACCTTTTTGCTTGTACCGTTGGTACGCTCTCCCGTTTCAATGGTTACCGTTGTTTCGGCAAAAATATGGTTGGTTACGGTAGTTGGTAAAGGGTCATCCGCCAGTTGTGCCTGCTCAAAAGCGTCTTGAACATCCACTTCAACCTGTTTTTCCAACGTGGCCAATTGGTGGTTGTTTTTTAACAAATCATTTACCAGCGCTTTAAGTTTAGGCAGCGGGTCGTATAAAGCGTGTTTAAGCAGGTCTGCTTTTGTTCTATAAAATTCGCGGCGAACGCCACTGGTGTGGTGGGCCAGTAAAGGCACGCGGGCATGCACCAACACAGGCCTTCGCTCGTTACGGGCAAAGGCTATGGCATTGGCCATGGTATCAAAACTGTTGAGGTAGTCGCTGCCGTCGCATTGCATGCGTTTCATTCCTTTAAAACCGGCCGCATATTCATAGGCGTTCATTGTCCTTGCTTCTTCGGCACTTACGCTTATGCCCCACTGGTTATCCTGCACCAAATACACTATTGGCAATTGTTTTAGCACTGCAAACTGAAAGGCCTCACTCACTTCGCCTTCGGTTAGGCTGTTATCGCCAAACGAGCAAAGTACCACTGGCAGCTCGCCCCCGGTACCCTTTATCAATAACGACGACTGTATACGCTCAAGGTATTGTATGCCATGTGCAATGCCTGTGGTTGGTATAGCCTGCATACCGGTAGCGCTGCTTTGGTGTATAATACCGGGCAGGCCTGCAGCCTTATTGTTAGGGTGGCAATAATACGACCGCCCGCCCGAAAACGGATCGGTGGATTTTGCAAGCAGTTGTAACATTAACTGGTAAGGTGTAAAGCCAAGGGCCAGCAGCATACAATCGTCGCGGTAGTAAGGGCTCACAAAATCGCAGGGTAATATGTTAAAGGCCGTGGCCGCCTGTATAGCCTCATGGCCCCTGCTGGAGGCATGTACATATTTACAAATTTTCCGGTTTGCCTCGTAGGTGTCTGCCATTGTTTTGGCAGTAAACATTATTTTATATGCTTGTAATAGTTGACCGGCGTTAAGCATGTATTTTTTTCATGTTCTTTAATAAATTTTATGCACTCTAAAACGCAGCTATTGGTATATGTTGGCTAAACAATATTTTAGATGTTTTTACCTAAACTCAACTGGGTTACTAGCAAAAAAAAATGTACGACAACTGTAAAAATATACAATTATCATACATTTAAATTACCTGTTGCATAAGTAAATCGCAAACATTTGTATATGCCTAAAAGGCGCTGCCAAAGGCAAAGCCCTTATTGGCTATTGCCATTTTACTATTTTACTTCAAGCTCAAATAACCTGTTGTCGGCTAAGTAGCCTTCCAATACATCTCCTACTACACACTCACCCACACCTGCCGGAGTACCGGTAAATACAAGGTCGCCAATGTTAAGCGAAAAATAATTTGAGATGTGCGATACAATTTCGTCAAAACAAAAAATCATATCGTTTGAGCTACCTATTTGTACCTGTTCGCCATTGTTTTTAAGGCTAAATACTAATGGATTTTTTAACAATTCGGGGGTAACCTCTTTCCACTCGCCTACTACCGCCGAGTTGTCCCATGCTTTAGCCTTTTCCCATGGTAGCCCTTTCTTTTTAAGTTCGGCTTGTATATCCCGCGCGGTAAAATCTATACCTACGGTAATTGCGTTGTAGTATTTGGCTGCCTGCCTTTCGGGCACATACTTTCCATTTTTGCATATGCGTAATACCAGTTCTACTTCGTAGTGCAGCTCGTTGCTAAACTCCGGGTAGTAAAATGGGGTATGTGCCTGCAAAAGGGCACTTTTAGGTTTCATAAAAATTACAGGCTCGTCGGGTACGTCGTTGCCAAGTTCTTTGGCATGGTCCACATAGTTTCGCCCAACACAAAAAATTTTCATAGGGTAGATTTTAATAAAATAATAAGTAGGTAATAGCTGAGCAGAGTATAACCGGAATAGTACTATTACTTAGTTTACATTTTAGGTTGCTTACATAACGAACATTTTTCATTTTATTATATAATTACCTGTTTATTTATAAGCTCCATGGTCCTGTCTAATCCTATGGTAGCAAAGTTTTCAATAGTTTCAATACACATTTGTATTTTATGGTTTATAATACCCACCTCATTGGTACTCCATTTACCCAACACAAAATCCACTTGCTGGCCTTTTGCATAATTATCACCTATGCCAAAACGCAGTTTTGCATATTTTTCGGTACCAATAGTTGCCTGTATATCTTTTAATCCGTTATGGCCGGCACTGCTGCCACCCGGGCGCAGCCTTAATTTTGACAGAGGAAGCGCAAGATCGTCAACGATGGTTAATGTATTTTCAAGGGGTATGTGTTCTTTATCCATCCAATATTTAAAGGCCTTACCACTAAGGTTCATATAGGTAGTAGGCTTTATACAAACAAAAGTTTTGCCTTTCCATTTTACATTACATACTTCGGCCAACCGCCCAACATTAAATACACCGCCGTGCTTTAATACAAAAGCACCAGCCACATCAAAGCCTATGTTGTGCCTGGTGTGTGCATATTCGCTACCAACATTGCCTAACCCGGTTATCAAATATTTACTCATTGCCTTTCTGTTATACAGCCAACATTTACGCTAACAATCCTATGCGCTTATATAAGTAATATTAAATTAAATACGTAAAATATTTATAAGCAATACTATAATTTTTAGAGCCTTTAAAAATAGGCACAATAGCGTAAAAATACCTGTGAAAATTACTTCCTTCTGCAAATATTTTTAATTAACCAATGTTTATACATTAAAATTTCATAGTTCTTTTTAGTGCCATTGCCCTCCAAAATAAAATTACAAGTGTAACAAACTGTCTTTTATTATTTAGTTGTGGGCAAAAAAAATCCCGGCCCTTTTTTGGGACCGGGAATAATTTACAACAGAAGCAGCCTTTATTTTTTCTTCTCGTCTTTGGACTCTTCCTGCTTTAACTGGCGTGTCATAACCACCGAGGCAATAGGGATACGAGGGCTGTTTAAAATTTCAATGTCGGTTTCTTTTACGTCTTCTATCCTAATGTTTTCGTTTAGTTCAAGGTTGGTTATATCCAACTCAATAAACTCCTTTAGGTGTTTTGGCAATGCTTTAACTTTAAGGGCCTTTATTTTTATAACCAGTTTACCGCCCGATTTTACGCCTGCGGGTACACCGGTTAAATGTAAAGGCAAAGTAGCAACTACTTTTTTGTCTTCAACCAACTCTAAAAAGTCAAGGTGTAACAGTTCGTCGGTCACCTTATCAAACTGAAGATCTTTTAATATACAGGTATAGCTTTTGCCCTCTACCGTTATATCTGTCTTCATAAATTCGCCTGTGTATACGATAGGCTTAAAAGCCTTTGCCGATGCAGCGAAGTTAACTTCCTGGGCACCCCCGTAAATTACAGCAGGCACCATTTCGTGAGAGCGAAGTAGGCGGGTGGCTTTTTTGCCCATTTCGGTCCTCAGTTGTCCTTCAATTGTAATTGTTTTCATTTATTGATTGTTTGTTATTAAAAAAAACTTTTGTTAGTCGTCATTATATTTTTGGTCGTCATTGTTGCGTCGCACACTTTTACGGCATATCTATAGTGAGTGGTCAGTTGTGAATGGTGAGTTGTGAATAGTCAATAGTCAATGGTGAATAGTCAATGGTGAATAGTTAATGGTGAATAGTAAGTTTTGAGTGTTAACATGTCAACTAACTTTTTGATTGTTTTGTTTTACTTCGGCGCTGCATTTAATTACTACAGTACAAGTGAGTGACACAACAAAAGCCTCTCCTATGACCTAATGCCCGTTACCAAAAAAAATCTCCACCTTTCAAATAACTATTTACTTATTCCCAATATTTTGTCTGCTGGCTCCCGGAGGCTGGTTTCCGACTGTTAACACCTGACCGTTGGCTCCCGGCTGTTGAATCTCCCGACCGTTGGCTCCCGGCTGTTGAATCTCCCGGCTACCTACTAAAGACTCTTAACTTCCTTACTCGCCTCTTTTTGCCTTTAACTGGCTGTGAATAAACAAGCTGGTAATGCTTCTGTTTTCGTAAGCATTGCGAATGGCTATGGCAAAAAGATCGGCTACGGACAACACCTTAATTTTTTCGGCAGCATGCAACAATGGTATCGTATCGCAAACTACCAACTCTGTCAATGAACTCTTAGCGATGTTTTCATATGCATTGCCGCTTAACACCGGGTGCGTACACAAAGCCCTTACACTTTTTGCTCCTTTTTCCATTAACAGGTTGCTGGCCTTTGCCAATGTGCCACCTGTATCGCATATATCATCTATCAAAATAATTTCCTTTCCGGCCACATCGCCAATTACTACCATGCTGGCTATTTCGTTGGCACGCTTTCGATGCTTATCGCAAATAACCATTTCGGCACTAAAATAACTGGCAATTTCGCGTACTCTATTAGTACTTCCCACATCGGGGGCGGCAAAAGTAAGGTTTTGCAGTTTAAGTTGCTCTATATAAGGTATAAAAATGGCCGAACTGTCAAGATGATCGACCGGAATATCGAAATAACCCTGTATTTGTGGAGCATGCAGATCCATGGTTATAATGCGGTCGGCACCTGCGGCAACCAGTAGGTTAGCTATTAGTTTACTGCCTATGGCAACCCGTGGTTTATCTTTTCGATCCTGCCTTGCGTAGCCATAATACGGCATTACCACTATTATTTTGTAGGCGCTTGCCCTGCGGGCAGCATCTATCATTAGCAGCAATTCCATAAGGTTATCGGAGGGTGAGCAGGTACTTTGTATTAAAAACACATAGTCGCCGCGAATACTTTCCATATAAACGGGCTGAAACTCGCCATCACTAAACTTTTGAATATTGATTTTTCCTAAAGGGGCACCAAACCTTTGTGCTATTTTGGTAGCAACGTTTTGCGAACCGGTGCCCGAAAATAATTTTACGCTGGGGTTCATATTGCGTTTAAAATGAGCGGCGAAGATAGAGATTAGCAATAGAAGTTCTATATTGAAATTGTAATAACCCTTACCATGGATAAACAAACAATTAAGCATTGGGCAGCCGACGACAGGCCACGGGAAAAACTGATGCAAAACGGCGCCGACAGTTTAAGTAACTCTGAACTACTGGCCATTTTAATTTTAAATGGATCGATTAATAAAAGCGCCGTTGACCTGGCAAAAGAACTACTTGTTAAAGTTGATAACAACCTGCAAAAGCTGGGTAAACTTACCGTAAAAGACATGATAAACCTTAAAATTAAAGGCCTTGGCCCGGCCAAATCAGTTAGCATTGTGGCGGCCCTTGAGCTGGGCATTCGCCGTAATATGGCCGATACCAAACGCGATAAAATTATACACAGCCGCGACCTGGCCGACTATCTGAAAGCCCAGTTTCAGTACAAAAAGCACGAGGTATTTGCCGTGGTATTTTTAAACCAGGCTAATAAAGTAAACCACTTTGAAATTATTAGTGAGGGCGGCATTACCGGCACCGTTGCCGACCCGCGTATTATTGTAAAAAAGGCCCTGGAACACGATGCTGTAAACATGGTTTTATGTCACAACCACCCCAGTGGCAACCTAAAACCCAGCCGCCAGGACGAAGACATTACCGCCCGTATTAAACAAGCCGCCCTACTATTTGACATAAGGGTGTTAGACCACCTGATAGTAAGCGAAGAAGGTTTTTACAGCTTTGCAGACGAAGGAATTCTTTGATTAGCCCTTAGCATTTAGCCGTTGGCCGTATGGCCTTTGGTAAGAAATTTTGACCCGCTAACACGGCGTCGGTATTTATTATAGCACCATTTGTTCAAATTACAAGTCCTGTAAAATAAACAGTTTTAAAAATTCTTATCGCTTATAAAAAAGCTTTTGAACTAGCTATATTTACTCATACGATCACCAAAAAATTTCCTGCCGAAGAGAAATTCTCCCTTATTGACCAAATCAAAAGATCGGCACGATTTGTTTGCGCCAATTTAGCATAGACTGATACCCGCAAAAACTATCGCGACAATTTTATCTCAAAAATGCATGATTGTATTTCAGAAAATGCAGAAACCGAAGTATGGCTTGATATCTCGCTAGAGTTTAAACATTTAAGTACCAATGAACACAAGTTTTTGATTGGACTAAATACCGAAGTAGGAAAATTATTGCGGTTAATGCTCAACAACCCGGAAAAATTTGCTTAAATTTTTAAACAAATAACCCAATCGATTTAAGCAGTGGAAACCTATTGAAAAATAGGCAACCAGTTGGGTAAAGGCTAAAGACTTTCAACTTACTCAAGCTTGTGCCGTAGGCCCGCCAAAATTCATGGGTATTTCAACCTGTTCCATATCCTGTATGTAGCCATTGGCGGCTTCGTACCTGTTTACGTTGTCTTCTAAAGCCCGTAAAAAGCGTTTGGCATGCATGGGGGTGAAAATAATGCGGCACTTTACTTTGCTTTTGGGGGTGCCGGGCATTACGTTTACAAAGTCTATTACAAACTCGGCATGGCTGTGGGTTATAATGGCAAGATTGGCGTAAGTGCCTTCTGCAATCTCTTCACTTATTTCAATATTTAACTGGTTATTGGGCTGTTGATCGGCCATAGCGGATGTTTATTCGGTTGATAAAAAACGAAAGTAATCAAATATCTCTATCGGTAACCACCACAGTGTACCGCACCGGCCGGGTAAAATAGTTACCACTTTACAAAATGAAGGCAAACAAGTTAAAAGAGGCAAATCATCTGCAACTTTACCTCGGTGCGTCGGTCGCCTTTAATAGCATCAAGGCCGCTGCCCACCAGTGTTTTGCCGGGGTTGATGGTTTGTGCAAACCGTGCCCAAACCGTCATTTTGCGGGTAACATCGTAATTGGCATTGAGGTAATACCTAACCCCCTTATCAAAAAAAGCAGGGATACTAAAACTATACAACACATCGTTTTCAAACGCATAAATGCGGCTGTCAAAGCCATCAGTTTGAAAAACGGTCAGGCGGCCATTGGTCGCTATTTTTTTACCAAAAGGTTTCCATGCTACTTCTACATACGAAAGGTAGCCCTGCTGGCTGCGCTCTTTTTGCTGTATATCATACCATAGCAGCTCTACCCTGTTTTTTAACGTTACCTCGCGGTTAATTTTATAACTGAATTGCGTACGCCAGCTTTGCCGTGGCCGTACAAAAGGCTGGCGGGTGGGCAGGTTTAAACCGGTTATGTTTATGGCTTTGTTTTCGTTGCGGTAGCGGGTATATACTTCCACCTGCTTGTTGGGTTTGTATGTAAGTTGTAAAAAGTATTCGGTTCCATGCGAGGGGGCGTCAAGCCGGTAACGTAGCCACGGAAAGGAAAACAGGTCGGTGTACAAATCGATACGAAGCGATATGGCTGGCTTAATAGCAAGACCGGCAAATAATCCTTTTTCGTTAGTGGGGAAGGACCCTTCGGTAAAAGCATTAGCATACAACGCCTGGTATTGCCTGTCAATATTTCTATACACCAACGATGCATCTACCTTTGGGTCAAGGCTGGCCAGCATACCTGTTATTAAAGCCTTTGCATTGTTTTTGTCCAGGGCTACCTCACCAAACAGGTGCAGGTTTTTGTAGGTATAACTGTAGTCTACACTGTAGTTGCGCCAACTGTTGCCTTGTATAGCATACTGGTTATAGGGCTGTAGATTGCGCACCAGCGGAGTGGAAAATTGATAGTTAATGGCATTTAACCCCAAATGAAACCCGATAGTATTATACGAAACATTACCGCCAAAAGCGGTTTGTTTGGTGGTATTTTTCTTTTCAATTTCGTTGGGTGTGCGGTGAAAGCCGGTAATTAATATGGACGACACAAAATCGTCGGTAGAGCTAATGGTATCAACCTGCAGGTTGGCATCCACGTTTCTTACACTAACAAAGGCCGTTGCTTCTATTTTATTAAATTTCATTGTTAGCCCCGCCCCGCGCTGAAAATTATATTCCGTAGCCGAATTATATGGCCGCAATATATCGGCCTGCCGTTTTATATTGGTTATATCTGCACTTTTTTTAAATGCCAAACTTTGCCATTGTATTAATCCCTGGCCCATGTTTACGGTAAAATCGCCTAGCGCCAAAAACTTAATGTGGCCTATATTTCGGGCAAACAGGTGAAACGAATAAAAGTCGAAACCATTTTTTTGGGCACCCTTAAAAAATTGTTCGCCGGCGTCTTTGTCGCCAGTAACACCAAACTGAAGCAGGTTGCGGTACACATATTTATAGCGGGCAAATACCCGTTGACGGCTGCCTAAATACCGGTTGGCAATACTATCGGGCCGGGTAAACCCCTCCGATTCTTCAAGCACCTGTTGCGCCCTTATCAATATGGAATGCTGGCCATTTTTAAACCGGTTGCCAATATCGGTGCCAATGGTTACCGGGTTGCCTATCCGTACAAAGGGTAATATTTTTTGAATAGATTCAATATCTAATGTAGGTACGGCCTGAAGTTCGTACACACTAATTAAGTTGCCCAGCAGCTTTCGGTATTTTAAAAAATTTTGAATTTGAAGATCGGTCAGGGCCTTTAGCTCTCGCAGGTCGCCAGCATCGGCGGTATTTAGGTTAAGTTTATTTTTTTTGAATTGCAACAGCGATTGAAGGTAACTGTCATCCTCGGTAGCGGTTTCCTGCTGCTCGGCCAGGTTTTCCAATTGCTGCTCAACAAAATTGTTGGGCAATGCGGCACTATCGTCCTGTGCGTTGGCATATTGCCATGCTGCTATCAATACTATTATGGTCAGCAGTTTTTTCAATTGTCGGCAGGCTTCTTAAAATTGTACAAAAGCAGCAGGCCCGGTGTAAAACCAAGTTGTGGGTGATAACTGGCATTTACATCTAATCGCAACTGTCCTATTCGTAAACCCACCCCTGCAAAACTGTTATTAGTGCCGGTTGATATGCCTGCCCTCAGCAAAACGCTTTGCTGCAGGTTGTATTGAAATCCCACATTTACACTTACCGGCACATCTTCCGGCTTTACAATTTCGGTACTGATAAAAAACTTGTCCGATACCTCGTAGCCCAAACCCGTTTTGTATATGGAGGCCAGCTTTTCGTTGCTGTTTTTATTAAATTTACTGCTAAACGGGTTGTAGATGTGAAAGCCAGCGTGTAACTGCTGTGTAAGATGAATAAGCGCGCCGCCTTCAAAATTAATAGCCGATGCATTGCCATATCCTGCTACCGCAATGGTGTGATAATTTAGTTTTATACCTATATCTACCTGTTTTGAAATGGTTCTTCCATAAGCGATCCCCAATTGGTTTTCGTTAAACGAAGCAAAACCAAAATAATCACCCTGAAAGGCAAAGGTGCCCGAAGCAGTAGGCAGGGCCACAATGGCGCTAAACTGGTTTAGTTCCGATAGCATAAACCTCCGCTCGCCATACACGCCCAACCCTCCGCTTTTTATTTGGGCAAGGGCAGCCTGGTTAGAGGTGCCAGAAAATATATCGGTAAAATTTTTGCTGTATGCGCCCAGGCCAGTATACTTAACCGATAATGGCTGGCGGGCCGATTGACCGAAAATGGCAGCCGGTATAAATACCAAAAAGGCCAATAAATGTTTCAAGCAGTTGGTTTGTGATGGGAAATTACCGGTAAGAAGTCATCTTAACAAAAGTTTATTTTTTAAACGCGTTAACATTTTGTGACCAATATAAAAGCCGGTAGCTAATATCTTTGCCCGCATGATTAAATTAGATGGACTGGCTGCTTCCTCCCTGGTAAAACTACAATTGAAACAACATACCGACACCCTGGTTGCAGAAGGTAAAAGAACGCCACACCTGGCTGCTATTTTAATTGGAAACGATGGCGCCAGCGAAACCTATGTGGGCAGTAAAGTAAAAACCTGTGCCGATATAGGCTATAATTCTTCGCTTATTAGGTTTGATGGAGCTATAAGCGAAGCGTTGTTGCTGGAAACGATAGCCGAGCTGAATAACAATAGTGAAATAGATGGTATTTTGGTGCAATTACCCTTGCCCAAACACATTAGCGAGGCAAAGGTAATTAATGCCATTAACCCCGATAAGGATGTTGATGGCTTTCACCCGGTAAGCGTGGGCAAACTGGTGCAGGGCCTTGAAACATTTATACCCGCTACCCCATACGGAATTATGCTGTTGTTGCAGCATTATAATATTACTACCAAAGGCAAGCATGCGGTGGTAATAGGCCGCAGTAACATTGTTGGGCGGCCAATGAGTATTTTATTAAGCAGTAATAGTGCCTACGGAAATTGCACGGTTACCATTTGCCACTCGCACACCATCAACTTAAAAGAAATATGCCTGCAGGGCGACATAGTAGTAGCCGCCCTTGGCCGCACCGAATTTGTAAAGGCCGATATGGTAAAACCCGGAGCTGTAATTATTGATGTAGGCATAACCCGCGTACCCGATACAACATCAAAAAAGGGCTACCGCCTTAAAGGCGATGTAGCTTATGAAGAAGTGGCAGCCATAGCCGCCGCCATATCACCCGTACCCGGCGGCGTAGGCCCTATGACAATAGCTGGATTAATGAAAAATACCATGAAAGCCTATTTGAGGAGTTTTTAGCTGCAAGTTTCAAGTTTCAGGCTGCAAGTTTCAGGCTGCAAGCTGCAAATTTCAGGCTGCAAATTTCAGGCTGCAAGTTTCAGGCTGCAAGTTTCAGGCTGCAAGTTTTAAGGCTGCAAGTTTCAAGCTGCAAGTTTCAGGCTGCAAGTTTCAAGGCTGCAAGTTGCAGGCTGCAAGTTTCAAGGCTGCAAGTTGCAGGCTGCAAGTTCAAAGCAGTTGGCTATTGGCTGCTTGCTGTTGGCTGCTTGAAGCTTGCTGTTGCCTATTGGCTATTTACTTTTCAACTAAAAACTCATAACGCTTCATTCAAAATTCAACATAAACAAACTCATACCTCCCCCACCCTTTTTAATTTCTACTTTTTAATTTTTAATTTTTAATTATTACTTTTTAATTTTTACTTTTCTCCAAACTACCTTTACGCCTCATGATTACCACAATTAATTCAGCAACCACGCTTCCCGTTATGGAAGCTTTTTATACCCTCCAGGGCGAAGGCTATCACCAGGGCAGGGCTGCCTATTTTATAAGGCTGGGTGGGTGCGATGTAGGGTGTTTTTGGTGCGATGTAAAGGATAGCTGGGATGCTTCCGCTCATCCACAATTATCAATAGATCAAATCATTACCGAAGCACAGCAACATCCCGGCAGGCTGGCTGTGGTAACCGGCGGCGAGCCATTGCTGCACAATCTTGATGAGCTAACTTTCCAGTTACATGAAGCGGGCTTTGAAACAAATATTGAAACTTCCGGCTCCTCGCCAGTTAGTGGCCATTGGGACTGGATCTGTCTTTCGCCCAAAAAATTTAAAGCCCCGATGCCCGAAATATTACCGCTGGCTCATGAGCTAAAGGTGGTCATCTACAACAAAACCGACTTTGCATGGGCCGAAAGCCATGCAGCTCAGGTTTCTCCCAAATGCAAATTATACCTGCAACCCGAGTGGGATAAGGCTGCTATAGTAACCCCGCTTATTATCGACTACATTAAAGCCAACCCCCAATGGGAACTTAGCCTGCAGGTACATAAGTATATTGATGTTCCCTGATAAGTAAAAAGTAAAAATTAAAAAAGAACGCGGAAGGTGACGGGCATTTTCGTGAATATGAAAAGTCAATAGTGAGTGGTGAGTGGTGAGTGGTTGAGTGTTCAGTGGTCAATAGTGAATGGTAAATGAATGTAAAAGATGAAACGCAACGCGTTAACATTTATTGGCTAATTTCTTCTTTGTGTTTCTTTGTGTCCTTCGGGTCTTCGTGGTTCAAATCGTAAAATCCTGAAACGTACACTAAAATCCTTGAATGGCTGTTTTCCTCTTCGTGTTTCTTTGTGTCCTTCGTGTCTTCGTATTTCAACTGCGCCTTTGTGGTTTAACTGCGCCATAGTGGTTTAACCGCGCCTTTGTGGTTCAACTGCGCCATCGTGGTTTAATCGCGCCTTTGTGGTTCAACTGCGCCTTTGTGGTTCAACTGCTCCATCGTGGTTCAACTGCGCCTTAGTGGTTTAAACTTTAACAGCCCCTTTCGGTGGTTTTTTCGACCTTCATTTTTTACCCAATGTATTAAATGAAATACTTTTTACTGTTGTTGTTGAATGTTTTGACGTTGGCGGGTATGGCACAGACCTTTGATCCGGAAAAAGTGAATAAAAAAGCGATTGATGCCTACGAACGTGCATTAATTCGCCTGCGCGATGGTTATGTAGCCGACGCTATTCCATTGTTGAAAAAAGCTATAGAAATTGATCCATCCTATGCCGATGCAATGCTGTCGCTTGGCGGCTCGTATGGCGAACTGAAACAATATCAACTGGCAGTTGATCAATACGAAAAAGGCCGCGCTATGGATACTGCCTATTTCCAATATTACTACCTGCCTTACTCTATAAACCTTGCGGGGCTTGGCCGGTTTAACGAAGCAGTTAGGGCCATCGATCAGTTTTTGGCTATTCCTCAATTAAGCGACCGCAGCATTAAAAGTGGACTCTATCGCAAAAAGTGTTACCTGTTTGGCGTGCAGTATGCTGCCAAATATCCGTCGGTCAATTACGTATTTGCTCCCGCTAATTTGGGCGATAAAATCAACAGCGAACGCTCAGAATACTATCCGTCAATAACCATCGACGATAGCCTTTTTGTATTTACCCGCAGGGGCGACGGGTTTAGGGAAGATTTTTTTGAAGCCAGCATTTTGGGCGATAAACAATACACCCCCTCAAAACTTATTGATGGCGATATAAACTATGAACCATCCAAAGGCGCTATCAATATTTCGCAGGATGGCGAATGGCTGCTGTTTGCCGGGTACAACTTTAGAGGCGGCTATGGCGATTTTGACATTTACATCTCCTATTACACCCCAACTGGTTGGAGCGAACCCGAAAACCTTGGCGGAAACATCAACACCGAATCATGGGAAAGTTCGCCCAGCCTTAGCCCCGACAACCGTGCCCTGTATTTTAGCAGTAACCGCCCCGGCGGCTATGGCGGCAAGGACCTGTTTGTTAGCTACCGCCTGCCAAATGGCAAGTGGAGCAAAGCTGTAAATATGGGCCCTAACATTAATACCGGCGGCGACGAACTGGCCCCTTTTATACATGCTGACAATGCCTCGCTGTACTTTACCAGCGACGGACTACCAGGCTACGGTAACAGCGATATTTTTCTTTGCCGCAAGGGACCTAATAACGAATGGAGTCTTCCCGAAAACCTTGGCTACCCCATAAACACCATTGAAAACGAAGGCAGCCTGTTTGTGGCCAGCAATGGCAAAACCGCCTATTACGCCAGCGACCGCACCGATAGCCGTGGCGGCCTTGATATTTACACTTTTGACCTGCGCAAAGATGTACGCCCTGCCCGCACCCTGTATGTTAAAGGAAAAGTGTTTGACATGGCTACCGGCAAAGGTTTACCCAGTGCAGTTGAATTGATAGACAACGGTAGTCAGCAATCCATTTCCAACGTACAAACGGATGAAACCGGATACTATTTTATTGCCTTACCGGTGGGCAAAAACTACACCTTTACCGTAAATAGAAAAGGGTACTTATATTACAGCAGGGTGTACGACCTTAGCGGTAATGCCGCCGATAGCACTTATAAAAAAGACATTCCACTTACCCCAATAACTGTAAATGAAACGGTGGCCCTTAATAATATTTTGTTTGAAACCAACTCGGCAACGTTGGCGCCTATTAGCATGGTGGAGCTAAATAAATTGTGGCAAATGCTAACCGATAACCCCGGGCTGAGAGTAAAGATTGTAGGCCATACCGACAATGTAGGCAAACCTGCCAACAATATAAAACTATCGGACGCAAGGGCAAAATCGGTGGTTGAATATTTAACCGGCAAAGGCATAACGGGCGAAAGACTTACCTATAAAGGCATGGGTGATACCAAACCAGTAGCAGCTAACAAAACTGATGAAGGAAAAGCGTTAAACAGGAGAACAGAATTTGTGATAATAGCAAAATAAAGTTCAACAATTGTTTGGACACACGACTTCCGCCAAAGCCGAAAATTAACGTGGGTTGATAGTGCAGTTTTTCTCTCCATTTTATTAATGTTGATAGTTTCCGTAGGCGGAAATAATCTTTCGAAAGCGTAAATGGTTAGCAGGTTTATGCTACCAGTCCCGCCTGGCAATTTTTCACCATGCGCAATAAGGCTATCCACCTATAATTTAATCAGCTCATTCGCCCACACCCTTATAACACCATGGCAAACCTATGGCATACAAAACCATATCGTTCCTTTGTTGCTACCAACCTGTTGGGCCGCTGGCCCAAAAAACCAATATCACATGGCAATTGCCCCCCTTTGGGGCAACACGTTGGTAGCAAAAAATGTACGCGTTATATTTTGTCCCGTTGGGCCAACACCGGCAACATCATTGCAACCAATTAGGCGCACCCTTCGCAAACACCAGCAACACCCTTATAACACCATGGTACACCTACGGTTTGCAAAATCGTAATGTTTCATTAATGCTACCAACATGTTGGGCCGCTGGCCCAAAAAACCAATATCACATGGCATTTGCCCCCTTCGGGGCAACACGTTGGTAGCAAAAAATGTACGCGATATATTTTGTCCCGTTGGGCAAATATGTAACCTTTCAATGGCCCCATGTGCATTTTTACCATAGGGTATACACCCAGGCAACAGGGGGGACAGTAAACGGGTAACCAGCTTCGGCTTCCCTATAAAATCTTTTTATATAGCTAATGAGATGTCGCATCTTTAATATCAACGTTTAAAAAACAAATCTCCGCCAAAAAAACCCAAAAAACATTTCTCAACCATCAACAGATAACAAAATGAAAAACCTATTTTCATTTACAAATTATCACTCCATTGATGCCAAACGATTTGTATTACCAGGTGGCTTTAACCATGGTGCCAAACATTGGTGCCATACAGGCTAAAATATTGGCAGATCATTTTATTACGGCCGAAAACATCTTTACTGCTAAAAAGAAAGACCTGGAATGCATTGAGGGAATTGGTTCAATAAAGGCCGACTCAATAAAGAAGTTTGACAATTTTAAAGGTGCTGAGGCAGAATTATTATTTATAGAAAAATACCAGATACAGGCCTTTTTTTTAACCGACAATGCCTATCCCAAGCGGTTACTTGGCTGTTACGATCCGCCCACTGTTTTGTATTACAAGGGCAATGCTGACCTTAACCAAACCAAAATAGTAAGTATTGTTGGCACACGCCACAACAGCGATTATGGCCGTGCGCTAACCGAACAACTAGTAGAAGGTTTGCAAAGCCTGAACGTGCTGGTACTTAGTGGCCTTGCCTATGGTATAGATGCGATTGCCCATAAAGCTGCCGTACATAACAATTTATCAACCGTGGGCGTACTGGCACACGGCCTCCATACCATTTACCCGCCGGCGCATGAGCCGCTGGCAAAACAAATGTTGCACAATGGCGGGCTGTTAACCGAATTTGGGAAAGACACGGCCCCCGACAGGCACAATTTTCCGCGGCGTAACCGGGTAGTGGCAGGCATGGCCGACTGCACCGTAGTAGTGGAAACAGCGGTAAAAGGCGGTAGCATGATCACCGCCGAACTGGCCAATGGTTACAATCGCGATGTATTTGCCTACCCCGGAAAAACAACCGATAGCCGAAGTACCGGCTGTAACCATCTCATAAAAAACAACAAAGCCATACTGCTTACCGGCCCTGACGATTTGGTGGAACAAATGGGCTGGGTCAATAAAAAGAAACAACCAAAAGTTCAGCGACAATTATTTTTAAGCCTCACCCCAGGCCAGCAATTATTGGTTGATATTTTAAAAGAAAAAGACAGCCTGCACGTTGATGAATTGTTTTTAAAAAGTGGCATGAGCAGCAGCATGGTAGCTGCCACCATGTTGGAGCTTGAATTTGAAAATATTATTGCCTCGCTGCCCGGTAAAATGTATAAGCTGCTGTAACATTTACTGGCCAAATAGGGTTGTCGCCAAAAAGTAGTTCCAAAAATTTCTGTGCTGCTCTAAAATTTACTTACCAAACATGGTTGTCTCCAAAAATTCGTTCCGAAACTTGCCGCCGGGATCGTATAGCAAAACAAAGTTTTTAAAAGCAGTCATTTTAGGGTAACGGGTTTGTAGGGTGGCGGGCGCCATCGCAAACAACTTTCCCCAATGCGGCCGTGGCTTAAATGGCTCCAAAGCATTTTCAACAACAAGCAACAGTTGCATTACTTTGGGTATATGTTGTTGCCAGGTAAAATGGATGGCCACACTATCCTGCTGGTAACAGGGGCTCAACCATAACCCGTCGGCGGCTATGGTTCTTATTTCCGAAATAAATAAATGGGGAGCCAGCTTTGGGGCAAGTTTTGCAATGGCTTGTATAGCAGCTACTCCATATTGTTTAGCAACAAAATATTCCGATTGCAACTCCGTGCCACGGCTGGGGGTAAAACCCCATTTAAAATGTGGCAACCGCTCAAACCATGGCCCCGGTATGCCCAGTTGTTTAGTACAATTTTCAGCGTCGGCATCGGGCAATGGATGAACAGGTTGCGTTGCCGCACCAGCACCAAACCATCCCTCCACTTTTTCAAAATTTACAGCTTGCTGCAAGGTGGCTTTTATCCAAACGGAGTTTACTACTTCATTTTGCCAATTGGTAAAAAGGCTAACACTATACGCCGCCGAAACAATTTCTTTAAAATGAGCGTATAGTTGACTGAATGGTAAATTTTCAAAAACAAACTGCCTGATGCTAAATGCCGGCTGCAGCCGCAGCGTTATTTCAGTAACTATTCCAACCGCACCAAGTCCAACCACGGCTGCCCAAAAATTATCTCCATCGGCCTCAGCAGTAACCCAACTTATTTCTCCATGCGCATTTACCCATTCAAGTGCCACCACCTGTGTGGCAAGGTTGCCATTGCCAACACCCGAACCGTGTGTAGCGGTAGCTATAGAACCAGCCACCGAAATATGCGGCAGCGAAGCCAAATTGTGTAATGCAAACCCATTTTGGTGCAGGTAAGGACATAACTCTCCATAGGTTATACCCGCCTCCACTTTAACCAATTGGTTAACGGTATCCAGCACCAGTACTTTGTTCATGGCCTGTAACGACACCAGGTTTTCATCGCAATCAGCAATTGTATTAAAGCAATGTTTTGAGCCCAATACTTTTAACTTTGGCCATTGCCTTACCAACTGTTGTATCTCCCCCAAAGTTTTAGGGTAATGAATATTTGCTGTGCTATAAGTAACATTGCCCGACCAGTTGGTTAACCTTTGCTCCATCTTTTCACCTTTAAATTTTCCCGGCTTATTGCAAGTCTTGCTTTACTTTCTATTTATTAATCAGCTTTATATTGTACTCCTGTATTAACGGTGGGTTTTCGGGAGTCAGGGTAAAAAATACCTCTATGTTCTTTATCTCACCTTCCAATATAAACGAGCCGCGTAACGCATTTTCTGGTGTCATTTTACCAATGCTTTTTATGGCACCTGCCTGTTTAAAAATAGCGGTCGCTTCTGTCTGAAGGCTACCAAAAAAATAGTCCATAAAAAAGTTAACGGCAAAAATACCTGAGGCTTCTGCATCGGCCCATGCTGGCAAAAGCTTAACCAGCTCGTTTTTCCGTTGCTCTAAAAATTGAGCACCTTTTATGGCAAGTGGCTGCAATTTTGTCATGGCCAAAATGGTGTCTGCCAACATAGTATTAAAGGCCGATGCGGGGGCATAGGTTTCGTTGGCAAACGAAATAATGGCAATGCCATAATCGGGGTAAAAAGCCCAGTTACTTCCAAAACCCGGCAGCCCACCGCTATGGCCAATGCTTACACGGTCGTTACAATCTTTGCTAAACCCAAGTCCATAACCATAACTCCGTACCACTGGGCAGGCCCGTCCGCTGGCATACCTGTAACCCGCATTTAATTCCGGCACATTCCATGGATGGTGCATTTCGCGGGCTGTACTTCTTTTTACCGGGCCTATTTCATTTGTATTTTTTGGTGGCCATACTGATTGATGAAACGAGGCATATTCAACAAAATCGTCAAGGTTGGTAATCATGCCACCCATAGCGCCATACGCTCCATCGCCCAACAACGGTTGGTTTACCCATGTTTTGTTTACCCAGCGGTAGCCCAGCGCCAGTTGGCTGCTATCCACTTTTTTATAATCAAAAAAAGTGTGCTTCATACCCAGGTTAGCCATTATAGCGCCGTCAATATATTTTTGATAGGGCATGCCCGATACCCGCTTAATAATATATCCCAGCATAGCATAACCCATATTGCTGTATTCGTACGCTATCCCCGGCACACTGCTAAACGATATGCCTTTACGTATCATATCCAGCATCTCCTGGTCGCTTACTTCCAACTGCCTGTCGCCCCAGGGGTTGTCTTCGGGAAACCCCGCCCCGTGCATTAGCAAATGCCTAATGGTAATGCTCTCTGCATCTTTACTCAACAAACGCTGGCCCAGCATTTCGGGTACATACATTTGCACCGGGTCATCCAGTTTTAGTTTGCCTTCATCCCTTAATTTTAAAATTGCCATGGCTGTAAAACTTTTGCTCATGCTGGCAATTCTAAAACATGTTTGGTTGGTAACAGGCGTTTGCTTTTCAACGTTTGCGTACCCCGTAGCAAACGAATGCACCAATTTTCCATCGACCAGTAAGCCATAAATAAACCCCGGAAACTGGTGGCCGCCAGCATACCGCCGGGCTATTGTATCCAACTTTGCCGATACTTTCTGTATCGCTGCTACCCTGTCGGCAGCCGGTTGCGCCATTAAAGGTTTACAAAGTAGCAGGTAAAAAGCTATCAGAACAAAAACAGCAAATGATGATCGGTACATATGGATTATTTAACAAAAATATTAATTAGTAATAAAATGCTGCTATTTGTAAACAGCAACATCATTTCGCTTAAATGTAAGCAGTAAATTGTATTGTTACTAACTGCTCTTTAAAATCATTTGCTTGCTTTTTTAGCAGTTTGCAATACAAATTGCATTGCTTTCAGTACTAATATCTGTAACACCAGGGGTATCGCCATTTTACTATTTAATAACATGGTTATCAAAATCCAATTTTGTCAATTGAGGTTCAAATGTATCTTTGCCTATGGCAACTAACCTCACTTCATCCCTCACTAAAAAAAATATAAACCGTTTTTTTGGCGAGGGCCTCACCTTTGACGATGTTTTGTTAATGCCCGCTTACAGCGAGGTACTGCCCCGCGATGTTGACATAAGTACGCAGCTTACCAAAACCTTACGCATTAATACACCTATGCTGTCGGCAGCCATGGATACCGTTACCGATGCCAGCCTGGCCATTGCCCTTGCACGCGAAGGTGGCCTTGGTATTTTACATAAAAACATGAGCATTGAGCAGCAGGCCGAGCAGGTACGCAAGGTAAAACGCAGCGAAAGTGGAATGATCATTGACCCGCTTACGTTAACCGTTGACAGTACCATTGGCGATGCATTGCGCATGATGAAGGAACATAAAATTGGTGGCATACCCATAGTTACCGCCGACAATAAACTGGCAGGCATACTTACCAACCGCGATCTGCGTTTTGAAACCGATAAACGCAAAAAGGTAAGCGAGGTTATGACAACCGAAAACCTGGTGACAGCCCCCGCAGGTACCGACCTAAAAAAAGCTGAAAAAATATTACAGCGCTATAAAATTGAAAAATTACCCGTGGTTGATAAGCAGGGTAAGTTAATTGGTCTTATTACTTTTAGAGATATACTGCAGCTACGCAATTTTCCCAATGCAGGCAAGGATACGCTAGGCCGCCTGCAGGTGGGCGCTGCCCTGGGCATAACCAAAGACCTTGCCGACCGCGCCGCTGCATTACAATCCGTTGGGGTGGATATTGTTACGTTGGACAGTGCCCACGGCCACAGCAAAGGCGTTATTGATGCATTAATATCGCTAAAAAAGAACTTTAAAAACCTACAGGTAATTGCTGGCAACATAGGCACTTTTGCCGGTGCAAAGGCCCTGGCCGATGCAGGTGCCGATGCCGTAAAAGTGGGCATAGGCCCCGGTTCAATTTGTACCACCCGCATAGTTGCCGGTACCGGCGTTCCGCAACTAACGGCCATTATGGAAGCCGCCAAAGCTTTACAAGGCCGCAGTATTCCGCTAATAGCCGATGGCGGTATACGCTACACCGGTGATATGGTAAAGGCGCTGGCCGCTGGCGCCAACGCAGTAATGATGGGCAGTGTATTTGCCGGCACCGAAGAAAGCCCCGGCGAAACCATTATTTACGAAGGCCGCAAATTTAAAAGTTACCGCGGCATGGGCTCGCTAGGCGCCATGGTACAGGGCAGCAGCGACCGCTACTTTCAGGACCCCGAAGATGATATAAAGAAATTTGTGCCCGAAGGCATTGAAGGCCGCATTGCCTTTAAGGGTTTTATAAGCGAAGTGGTGTACCAATACAACGGCGGCCTTAGGGCAGGCATGGGCTATTGCGGTGCCAACAGTATTAGCCAACTACAACAGGCCACCTTTGTAAAAATTACCAATGCAGGTATGAACGAAAGTCATGCACACGATGTGGTGGTAACCAAGGAGGCGCCTAATTATAGCCGGCTATAGAGCATAAGTTGGGAGTGGGGAGTAGGTAGTTGGGAGTTTGGAGTGGCCTTTAGCTTTTAGCCATAAGCTTTTCATAAAATCCAAAATTGAATAAATACCTGGCTATATCTGCAGCTTTTTTTTTGAGCCGGGCAGTATAACATCTTTCAACATAGTTGCGTCGCACTCGTGTACGGCAAACCTTTATTCACCTATACATTTAATAAATAACTTTTATCATTTATCGTTATCCTTTGTGCTAAAAAAATCCATCAACCAGCCAACTCCACTTGCAACAAACCTTCCCGGCATACACCCAATGCTTTTAAGTTTGGCTACTGGTTTTTTGTTATTTATTTCATGGCCAATGAGCAACCTTACGCAGTTTATTTTTTACGCGTGGGTGCCCCTGCTGTTAATGGCCGAAATGCAAAACCGTTACCGCTTTTTTTTGTATGCCTTGCTTAGCATGTTTATTTGGAACGTTAGCACCACCTGGTGGGTATGGAATGCTTCGCCCGGGGGCTCAATTGGCGCCTTTATCCTAAACAGCTTTTTTATGACACTGCCCTGGTGGGGCTTTCACATCATCAAAAATAATTTTGGCCGCAGGCTGGGCCTGTTAAGCCTGGTGGCGTTTTGGATGAGTTTTGAATACATACACCTTCACTGGCAACTAAGCTGGCCATGGTTAACCCTGGGCAATGCATTTGCCACCAACCCAGGTTGGGTACAGTGGTACGAGGTTACCGGCACAAGCGGCGGCACCCTTTGGATAGTTTTATTAAACATCAGCTTTTTTGAACTCTATCGCAGCTATGCCATCCACAAACAGCAAAGGACAAAGCAAACCCGCCTCAAAGCCATTGCACTGGCAGCCTTGTCGCTGGGGCTGCTAATTATTCCTTTTGTCATTTCTTTTTCAATAAAACCCACTATTAATGACAGTATCCGGTATGCTGCCACAACAAGCAACATAGTAATTGTACAACCCAATGTTGACCCCTATAACGAAAAATTTGTGGCCGGAAATACCGATGCCATCATACAGCGAATGATTGACCAAAGCGAAGGTCAAATTGACGATAATACCAGGCTGGTAGTGTGGCCCGAAACCGCCTTGCCGGTTCCGGTGTGGCAAAACCAGGTTTTGCAAAACCTGTATTACAAACCTGTAGTCGATTTTATTGCCCGGCATCGTAACCTGGTATTAATTACCGGCATAGAAACCTATAAAAACTACGGTACCAATAAGGCCACCATAACCGCCCGAAAAAACGAAAACGAGGCCACCTGGTACGATGGTTTTAATGCCGCCGTGTTAATGCAGTTTGGCCAACCGCCCATTTTTTACAATAAAAGTAAACTGGTACCGGGCGTAGAGTCGCTGCCCGATTTTTTATTTTGGCTGGGTCCGGTGTTTGAAAAGTTTGGCGGTACAGCAGGTGGCTATGGTAAGGACACTGCTGCGGCCGTTTTTAGTGCCCACGGTAATCCATACAAAGCTGCACCAATTATTTGCTACGAAAGTATTTATGGCGAGTATATTGCCAGCTATGTAGCCAAAGGCGCCAACTTGCTAACTATTATAACCAACGATGGCTGGTGGGGTAATACACCCGGCTATAAACAACACCTAAACTATGCCCGCCTGCATGCAGTAGAAACCCGCCGTTGGATTGCCCGAAGCGCCAATACAGGTATTTCGGCAGTAATTGACGACCGTGGCAACCTGTGGGAAACCCGTGGCTGGAACGAGCGTGCTGCCATAAAATTTAACATACCCCCCACCAATACCATCACGTTTTTTGTAGCGCGTGGCGATGTGCTTTCGCCGGTGGCCATGGGGGTGGCAGGGTTGCTGATATTATTAAACCTGTGGTTAATAATTAAAAAAAGGTTTTTAAAAAAGAGGCATACACTGTAAAAGCCCGCTGGTACAATTTTATACAACTTATCTTTTTATCTTAAACACGCAGGCAATGTTACAAACGTTTACGTTTCAAAATACTATCATTAGTTATGGTGATTATGGCAGCGGTCAACCCATTGTGCTGCTGCATGGTTTTGGCGAAGACGGTACCATCTGGCAACACCAAATAGAATTACTATGCACGGTGGGACGGGTCGTCGTTCCCGATTTGCCTGGTAGCGGCATGTCGGGTCTTTTGCCACAATTGACTAAAACACCAATAACCATAACCGACTATGCCAATTGTGTATATGCGCTGGTGCAACAGCTTCAGCTACATAATATTATTTTGCTTGGGCATAGTATGGGTGGCTACATCACCCTTGCTTTTGCCGAAAAATATGGCAGCCTGCTAAAAGCATTCGGCCTGCTGCACTCTACCGCATTTGCCGACAGCCCCGAAAAAAAAGAGGTGCGCAAACGCGGTATAGAAATGATACAGCAATACGGCGCTTTCCCTTTTTTAAAAAACACCCTCCCCAATTTATTTGCCGATAAGTATAATAAAGAGCATTTGGAAAAAGTAAATGAACTTATTGACCGCGGTAAACAGTTTACAACTGAGGCGCTAACGCAGTATTATACGGCTATGATGAACCGGCCCGACCGTACCCTGGTGTTACAAAACAGCAAGGTACCGGTACTGTTTATAGCAGGCGATCAGGACGTGGCTGCTCCGCTGCCCGACCTTTTGCAGCAGGTTCACCTGCCAAATATTTCGCATTTTTATGTGCTGCCACAAAATGGCCACATGGGCATGTGGGAGCATGCCGATGTGTTTAACAGCCACCTGTTAAACTTTATAGGTGCACTGTAACCGGTATTTTTAGTTAAATGGTTACCTGCATGCAGCGTTTTTATAACAACCTGCAAAACATTTGCTTAGCAGGTATTTTATAGTAAAAAGTGGTGGTTTTACTTTTAACAATTACCCATTGTTTTGGCGTAACAATGTTTGAATGTTAATTTATTTAACGGCAAACTGCTATCAATTCAAGTTTCGTACATTCACTTCTTATCATTTAATTGGTTTATAAAATTAGCTGCTTAACTGCAAAGTTTACAGCATGGAATGTTTAAAAAGATATGAAGAAACTGGTGTTCCTGTTACTGATGTTTGTAAGCGTAACTGCTTGCTACGCGGGCCATATTGCCGGTGGCGAAATTTACTATCGGTATTTAGGTGCCGGCGGTGGAGCAAACACCTTTAGGTACGAAATTACCTTGCGTTTGTTTAGAGAATGTAATCCCCCCGCAGGAAACGTAGGAACGCAAATTGCCCCTATGCCCCTTAATGTAACTATAGGCATATTTAACAACGCCAGCCCTTTTGCTATAGTTACCAGTAACGATGTTGCCCGCAACATTATACAGGAAGTAAACCTTACCCAACCCGGCCCATGCATTACCAATGCACCACAGGTATGCTACCAGGTAGGCTATTATACTTACACTACCGATTTACCTGCGTCTGCAAGCGGTTATGTGCTATCCTTTCAAACCTGCTGCCGCACCAATGGCATCAACAACATATCGGGCAATTCAATTGGGGCAACCTATACTGCCGAAATACCACCCACAGCAGGCATCGGCGCAATTAATAACTCCAGTGCCGTATTTGCTTTAAAAGATACGACGCTGGTGTGTCAGAATTTACAATTTACGCTCGATTTCAGCGCTTCCGATACCGATAACGATTCGCTGGTATATTCTTTTTGTGCAGCTTATAACGGCGGCGCCGCGTTGGATGCCAGCCCCAGGGTACCAAGCAACCCGATATACGGCAATATTAGTTATGCGCCTTTTGCCTCGGGCGCACAACCGCTGGGTCCCGAAGTAAGCATTAACCCAAATACCGGAATTATTTCGGGTACTGCGCCAAGTGCAGGCTCGTACGTAATTAATGTATGCGTAGCCGAATACCGGCGGGGTCGGCTTTTAACTATTCATCGTAAAGATTTCACCTTAAAAATTGGCAACTGTTCAATAACCGAGGCCAGGCTACCCCAACCCGGATATCCAACTTTATGTAAAAGCAATTCGTTCACGTTCGAAAATTTATCTTCTTCCTCTAACATAACTTCCTACTCGTGGCAGTTTTTTGATCCCCGGTCTGGCAAAGACACCTCATCGAGCCCCACACCAACGCATACCTACAGCGATACGGGGGTGTATAAGGTAAAGCTTACTGTTACCAGCCAAAGCGGTTGCGTAGATTCTTCCACTTCGCTGGTATATGTGTTTCCCGGTTTTAATGCTAATTTCAACATTAATGGTTCGTGCATTTTAAACCCCTATAATTTTACCGACCAAACAAATGCTGTATATGGAGTGGTTAATAAATGGAGATGGGAATTTGGCGATCAATTTACAACAGCAGATAGCTCGATTCTTAAAAACCCTGCATACCGGTACAATGCGTTGGGCCAATACCCGGTAAGGTTAATTGCCAGCAGCAGCAGAGGCTGCACTGATACCACCACAAAAGTGATTAATGTGCTGGACAGGCCATTTTTGCGCCTGCCTTTTACTGATACGCTCATTTGCAGCATAGATACTTTATCACTTCGCGCCGAAGGTACCGGCGTTTTTAGCTGGACGCCCGGTTATAACATTATTCAAAGTAATAGCGCCAACCCGCTGGTATATCCAAAAATAACCACGGAGTATGTGGTAACCCTTAATGATAATGGATGTACTACCAGGGACACGGTAAAGGTAAACGTGCTGGATTTTATAACGGTAAACGCAGGCAACGACACCAGTATTTGCCGTGGCGACATTGTTAACCTGCAACCTGTAACTCAGGGATTGCAATTTTCGTGGTCGCCAGGCAATGGCCTCAGCAATCCCCTTACCCGCAACCCGCTGGCAAACATTACTACAACAACCAGTTATCTACTATCGGTAAACCTTGGCAACTGCCAGGCTAAGGATTCAGTTACAATAAAAGTAGTACCATATCCCTCGGCGGTGGCATTGGGCGATACCGCTATTTGTTTTGGTAGCTCAACCCAACTTTCGGCCACCATTTCGGCATCGTCGTTTGCATGGTCGCCGGCAACAAGTTTACAAAACAGCAGATCGTTAACACCGGTGGCAGATCCTACGGTAACCACCAATTATATACTAACTGTATTTGATACGCTTGGCTGCCCCAAGCCAGGGTACGATACGGTGGTGGTAAGAGTAGTGCCGCGAGTAAGGGCATTTGCAGGGGCCGATACAGTGGTAGCGGCCAACCAGCCTTTACAATTAAATGCTACCGGTGGCACTGTTTACCGTTGGTCGCCTGCCTTTGGACTAAACAATCCAAATATTAATAATCCCATTGCCACGCTGGGCCCCGAAATTGGCACCATTAGGTATGTGGTTCAGGTAGGCGTACCCGAAGGCTGTGCCACCACCGATGATATAAATGTGCGGGTATTTAAAACCGGCCCCGACTTATTTATCCCAACCGCTTTTTCGCCCAATAACGATGGAAAAAATGACATTCTAAAACCCATTGCTGTCGGTTTACGCAGCCTCGAATTTTTTAGAGTTTACAACCGATGGGGCCAACTCGTGTACACCACTTCGGAAATTGGCAAGGGCTGGAACGGCAAGTTAGCCGGCGTTGACCAGGCCAGCGGCACTTTTGTATTTTATGCGCAGGCCATCGATTACCTTGGCAACCCGGTAATTAAAAAGGGTACGGTGGTGCTGATAAGATGAGTTCAGAGTTATGAATTACGAGTTATGAGTAAAGCATAATGGTTAATAGAGGGAACAGAATTACTTTTTAAGCTAGTTCAATCGTCTATAACAGTGTTGCTTATAAATTTGTAAGTCAACTAACAACATCGACATGGTCTATTTACCCTAACTTTCAATTGGTAACTTTTTCTAATTTATCAATCTTAATTCTAATTCGTAATTCGTAATTTTTATCTCATATCTCTCTACAATTTATAACGCCCAATTCACAATTTATAATTCTTAACTCTTTTTCAACTCATAATTCATAATTCGTAACTCATAATTCCTAACTACTAACTCATAATTCATAACTCATACCTCACACCTCATAATTCATAACTCATACCTGATAATTCATAACTCATACCTTCTAACTCATAATTCTCAACTCAAACCCACAACTCCCAACATACCTCATACCTCATAACTCATAACTCATACCTCATACCTCATAACTCATAATTCACAACTTATAACTTACAACTCACAACTCATAATTCTAAACTCATAATTAATAAATTTCTCCATTTAAAATTTAGTATTTAAAATTGAACATAAATTCAACCCATAACTCATAACTCATAATTCATAACTAATAACTCATAATTCTAAACTCATAACTAATAACTTTCTCCATTTAAAATTCAACATTTAAAATTGAACATAAATTTAACCCATAACTCATAACTTATAATTCTAAACTCATAATTAATAATTCTAAACTCATAATTAATAACTTTCTCCATTTAAAATTCAACATAAATTCAACACATAACTCATAATTCACACCTCATGGATAAAATAATTCTAATCACCGGCGCTACCAGCGGTTTCGGCAAAGCCATTGCCGAAAAATTTGCCTCTAACCATTGGAACTGTATTATAACCGGCAGGCGGGCCGATAAACTGCATGCACTTGCCGACGAACTGAGGGATACCTACCAGGTAAGGGTATTGAGTTTGGTTTTTGACGTGCAGGATCGTAACCAGGTAATGCAGCATTTAACAAACCTTCCGCAGGAGTGGCAGGGCATAGATGTACTGGTAAATAACGCAGGGCTTGCCCTTGGCCGCGACCACATTGACCAGGGCAATATAAACGACTGGGATACCATGATAGATACCAATGTAAAAGGCCTATTGTATGTTAGCAAAGCAATACTGCCTTACATGACCAGCCGCAACCATGGCCACGTTATTAATATGGGCTCCATAGCAGGCAAAGAAGTATACGAGAACGGTAACGTGTATTGTGCCAGCAAAGCAGCCGTTGATTTTATAAGCAAAGGCATGCGTATTGACCTGTTGCAACATAAAATTAAGGTAACTGCCATACACCCCGGCGCAGCCGATACCGAGTTTGCCATTGTACGCTTTAAAGGCGATAACGACAAAGCCCGCCAAACCTACAACGGGTACACTCCATTATTTAGCAATGATGTAGCGGACATTACCTGGTATTGCGCTAACCTGCCCGCTCATGTGTGCATTAACGATTTGGTGGTTACTTGCACTGCACAAGCCAGTACATCGCATTTTTTTAGGGAACAATAAAAGCAGTTTAAAATATAGATAAATTACCAGCAATTTGTAAATGACAGTCAAACAATTTTTATCTTTTTTATATGGGCTTGTGTTAACTGGCCTTGTTTACGGAGTAATAACTTACATCATCGTATTTTCAACATTTTCTTTTGCGGGAGAACGGTTGACACGAAAAGAGGGACGAGAAGCATTCTTTTTTTATTTGACGGCAATTGTAACAATAGCAACAATCTATACAATAGTTCGACGGCTTAAAACTTCTCGGAAATTTTCTGCCATTGGAATTTCCATTCCTCTTTTAGTTGCAATTTATGCCTGCCTTAATCCTGGACAGACCTACTTTTCAAACTTAAATTACCATCAAAAATTTGACAAAATAATTTGGGCAAAAGCAATTTCAAAACCTTTTAAAATGGCAAAGACGCTGGCAAATGACAAAACTTTAGTCGGACAAACAAAACTGCAAGTCATCGAAAAGCTTGGTGTATCTCATGAAAGTTTTAAAAATGCCAATGTCGACTATTTTAAATATCTCACTAACAAAGAAACAAGGGAATTACGGATATATTTTAAAAATAATAAAGTTCGTGAAGCGTATTTGTATGAAGAGGGTTTGGGAATTTGAAAGTCTTTTAGGCTGAGTGAAAAAATAGTAACAACATTGGTATTGCTGGTAGCGGAGCAAGACGTTGTTAGCTTCTTTTGTTCATTATCGGTCTTCGGGTGCCTGCTAAGCTTTACACGTTAGGCCTTGGGTTCGTTCTTTTAAACAAAATAATACAGGGCATCGGTTTTAACTGAATGATTTTTAACCATCCCACCACTCGCAAATCCTACCAGGAACGCTCCCCCAAATAACACAGTTGTTTGCGGGATGTTAAAAAAGCTCCTTTTTTATCTCAGCTTTCTTTACCACTTTTTTATAACGTTACCTTACAAAAAAATTAAATCATGAAAAAACTTTTTGTTCCGGCTTTTATGGCTGTTTTGTTTCTGTCAGCTACCAGTTGCAGCGCCCAGGCCGACAAATCAAAGCGCCCCAGCCCGCCAGCCGAGGCCACAGCTACAACTGCCGATGGCAATAAAATAACCATCAATTACAGTCAGCCTGCGTTAAAAGGCCGCGCTGTTGGCACCAACCTTGCCACTTATGGTAAAGTTTGGCGTACCGGCGCTAACGAGGCTACGGTGTTTGAAATCAGTAAAGATGCCACCATAGCCGGGCAGGCGCTTCCTGCCGGAAAATATGGATTGTACACTATACCCGGCGAAAAAGAATGGACCGTGATTTTTAGTAAAACCTGGGACACCTGGGGAACTAACTATGCCGAAAAAGACGATGCTTTAAGGGTAAAAGCCAAAGCAGCAAAAGCTGGCGAAACCATGGAACGCTTCACCGTTATGGTTGATAAAAGCGGTATGGTAAACATGGTATGGGGCGATACCAAAGTTGACTTTGCGGTAAAATAATTTGCCTCGTGAAACAAAACAAAGCCCCGGTAATTTTCCGGGGCTTTGTTTTTCATATCAAAGTCAAAACTTTAATGTCCTTCCTGCCCGTACACTTTACTCTGTAGCATTTGCCTGACCCGGCCAAACCACTCATCTTTCAAAATTGATAGTACAATGGAATCGCGGCAGCCGCCCGTTCTTTTAGGCGTATTACCGCGCAATATTCCTTCCACGGTACATCCAACGGCCTTCATAGCCTCAATACTCTTTACGTTGTTGTTATGGGCCCTAAACTCAACACGTTTTACCTGCATCGTTTTAAACGCAAACTGCAAAAGCAACCATTTGCAATGGCGGTTTAGCCCCGTGCGTTGAAATTGCATTCCATACCAGGTAAAGCCAGGTTGCAGCATATTGTTGGCCGGTTGTATATCATAAAACCGGGTACTACCGGCATATTGGTTGGTTAATTTAACAAAAACTATAAACGGGTATTCCTTTTTGGGCAGCACGGCCCGCTAATGCCGCCTGTACGTAAGCATGTATACCCTCGTTTCCTGCAGCGCTAATGGCCAAATTCTTCCAAAGGTCAGGCTCAATAAGGGCAAAGGTTTGTAAGTGGGCAACATCGGTAGTCACCAACGGCCTTAGCATTGCCCGCTCATTTATTAACCCATAGTCAAATAAAAAATCAATATTTATAGTAACTAATTAAACCGCCAAAAGCGTTCAAAAAGTTAATTAGCTAAAAATAAGGATATTGCACTGCTAATTAAATAATCCAAATATATGTGTGGAATTGTAGGATACACCGGCCCAAGAGAAGCATACCCCGTAGTACTAAAAGGACTGAAACGACTTGAATACAGGGGCTACGACAGTGCAGGGGTAGCCTTGTTGAACAGCGATTTGACAGTTTATAAAAAGAAAGGAAGAGTTGCCGGGTTGGAGGAATATGTAATGGGCAAAAACGTTCATGCCCATACTGCCATTGGCCATACCCGCTGGGCCACCCATGGCGAGCCAAGCGACCGCAATGCCCACCCACACCTTAGCGCCAGTGGAGAAATTGCCATGATACACAACGGCATTATTGAAAACTATGCCATCCTAAAACAAGACCTTTTGGCCAAAGGGTATCAATTTAAAAGCGATACCGACACCGAAGTATTGCTCAATTTTATCGAAGAAATTAAAAAGCAAAACAACTCAACTCTTGAAGTAGCACTCCGCATAGCCCTTAAACGGGTGGTGGGCGCCTATTGCATTTTATTGGTAGATGTAAACGAGCCCGACACCATTTTGGCCGCCCGCAAAGGTAGCCCGCTGGTAATTGGTATTGGCAAAGGCGAACATTTTTTGGCCAGCGATGCCTCGCCAATTATTGAATACACCAAAGAAGTGGTGTATGTGAACGACTACGAAATAGCTATTATAAAGCCCGACGAACTGATTTTGAAAAACCTGGGCAACGAAAAGCAAACACCCTTTATACAAAAACTTGACATGGAACTTGCTGCTATTGAAAAAGGCGGTTACGACCATTTTATGCTAAAAGAAATAAACGAGCAACCCGATACTATTTACGACTGCCTGCGCGGCCGTTTACTTGCCTCGTCGGGCACTATTACCATGAGCGGGGTTGATAAAAACCTTGATGCCCTTACAGATGCAAGGCGGATAGTAATGGTGGCCTGCGGTACCAGCTGGCACGCAGGGCTGATAGCAGAGTATATGTTTGAAGAATTATGCCGCATTCCCGTTGAAGTTGAATATGCCTCGGAGTTCAGGTATCGTAACCCGGTAATTAATAAAGGCGATGTAATTATTGCCATATCGCAAAGCGGCGAAACCGCCGATACACTGGTGGCGCTTGAAAATGCAGCCCGGCATGGCGCCTTTATTTTTGGGGTGGTTAATGCCGTTGGTAGCAGCATAGCCCGCCTAAGCAATGCAGGGGCATATACCCACGCGGGCCCCGAAATTGGGGTGGCAAGTACCAAAGCTTTTACCGGCCAGTTGGTGGTATTGGCTATGATGGCTCTTAAAATAGGTTTTGCAAAAGGTACTATTGAGGAAAGCAGGTACACACAATTAATTATTGAACTGGAAACAATACCGGTAAAAGTAAAAGAGATATTGAACGACACTACCCACATACAAGCTATTGCCCAAAAATATAAAGATGCATCAGACTTTTTATTCCTGGGCCGCGGGTATAATTTTCCCGTAGCGTTGGAGGGTGCTTTAAAGCTAAAAGAGATATCGTACATACACGCCGAAGGCTACCCCGCAGCCGAAATGAAACATGGCCCTATTGCACTGGTTGATGAAAATTTGCCGGTTGTATTTGTGGCTACCAAAGACAGGTATTACGACAAAATTGTATCAAACGTGCAGGAAATAAAAGCACGAAAGGGTAAAGTAATAGCCATTGCTACCGAGGGCGACAACGTTATTACCGCCATGGCCGATGATGTAATTTTTGTACCCGATGCCGATGAAATACTGGCGCCTATGCTTAGCGTTATTCCACTTCAATTGTTGAGTTATTATGTGGGTACCGCCAAAGGTATTGATGTTGATAAGCCACGCAACCTTGCCAAATCGGTAACGGTTGAGTAAATTATTACTTTGTTTTTTGCCAACTTACCGTTGTTCATTAATTTAATTTGCAATTGGTTAACAAGGGTTATCAAAATATGTATTTTTTTTTGAACCCATCTTTTAAATACTTCCATTAAGCAGTTGTTGCGTCGTGTACTTTTTATTCGTTATTGGGCTATTTAATACTTTGGGGTAGTACGTACACTTTTATTATCAACCCAATTTTTGCTTTTCTTTTTTACCTTCCGTTTCAATTATTAATGACCGTTACCTATGCCTTTAACCAACAACATAAAAAAACATGCAATTGCTTCGCTCGGTTACCAGTTTGTAAAACCTGAGTTTTTACCCGAAGGCGAAAATGAATATTACCTCCGCAATCTGCAAAACCGCAATGGCATTACCTACCGGCAACTTACCGCCTACGAAATTGAGGTATTGGTACGCAACCGAAACACAAGCGATAACTGGAATAACCTATTAGTATCGGATGCCTTTAACCCCGAACTGGTTAAAAACTGTAAATTTTTTGGGCTGGTACGCATAGGTAAACTGGAGCCATTAAGCCTTGAATTTAGCGACCTGATTGTACCGGTAGGACTTTACAATTCAACCATTATAAGTTGCGATTTTGGCGACAACGTGGTCATTGACAATGTGAACTATTTGTCTCATTACATAATTGGTAGCGAAGTGATAGTGGTTAATGTAAACGAGTTGGTAACCACCGACTATGCCAAATTTGGCATCGGTATTTTAAAAGAAGGTGAGAAGGAAGAAGGAAGAATATGGCTTGAACTGTGCAATGAAAACGGCGGCAGAAAAATAATACCCTTTAACGGAATGTTGCCTGGCGATGCATACATGTGGACCAGGTTTAGAAACGACGAATTGCTGCTGGAACGATTTAAAGAATTTACAGAAAAAGAATTTCAACAAAAACGCGGGTACTACGGCAAAATTGGCAACCGCACCATCATAAAAAACTGCAGCATTATTAAAGATGTACGCATTGGTGAAGATGCCTACCTGAAAGGTGCCAATAAACTTAAAAACCTCACTATTAACTCGGGACCAGAAGGCAAAACCCAAATTGGCGAAGGCTGCGAGTTGGTCAACGGCATTATTGGTTTTGGATGCAGAATTTTTTACGGGGTAAAGGCGGTCCGTTTTATCATGGCTTCGCATTCGCAGTTAAAATATGGCGCCAGGCTTATTAACTCTTACCTCGGTAATAATGCCACTATATCGTGCTGCGAGGTATTGAACACCCTCATTTTTCCGGCGCATGAACAGCACCACAACAACTCGTTTTTATGTGCTGCGCTGGTAATGGGGCAAAGCAATATTGCGGCAGGTGCCACTATTGGCAGCAACCACAACAGCCGCAGTGCCGATGGGGAACTTATTGCCGGCCGTGGTTTTTGGCCAGGCCTGTGTGTTAGCCTTAAACACAATTCAAAGTTTGCCTCGTATACCATGATAGCCAAAGGCGATTATCCTGCCGAGATAAACCTGCCTTTTCCGTTTTCGCTCATAAGCAATAATACGGCTGACAACGAATTAGTTATAATGCCGGCTTATTGGTTTTTATACAACATGTATGCGCTACAGCGCAATGCCAAAAAGTATATTGACCGCGATAAACGCAAAGAGAAATTTCAGTATCTTGAATACGACCATCTTGCCCCCGATACTATAAATGAAATGGTAAACTCCCTTAAGCTGCTGGAGCTGTTTACCGGCCAGGCATTTGCAAAAACTTCAGCCGCAGGCATTACTTACACCCATGAAGAACTAACCAATATAGGCCGCCAATTGCTAACTAAAAAAGACCCTGTAGTGGAAAGCCTTACCATATTGGCCGAAGGTTTTGAAAACAGCCGCCGAAATGTAGTGATCACCAAGGCGTACCAGGCTTACCACATGTATATAGAAATGATTACCTATTATACCGCTAACTTAACTATGGATGCTTTAGGCGAAGAAAATATGGACCTTGCTGCGCTTAAAAAATTGATACCGGCAAAAAATACGCTTACTGAATGGGTAAATGTTGGAGGGCAGCTAATGCCGCTGCACGAACTGGATTTATTTAAGGAAAAGATTAAAAGCAATAATATAAATAGCTGGGGTATGGTACACGATTATTACCGGGTACTTGAGCAAAAGTACCCTAAACAAAAATTGCTACATGCACTTGCAGCGCTAAAACAGGTAGTCGGTATCGATGCAAAAAAGATGACAGCAGACCAACTACACAACCTTTTTGACATGGCATTTAATACTAAACACTGGATAACGAAAGCTATTTACACAACCCGCGAAAAAGATTATACCAATCCCTACCGGCAAATGGTATACGAAAGTGTAGAAGAAATGAACGCCGTGATAGGCAAACTGGAAGACAACACATTTATAAAGGAACAAAAGGAAGACCTCCGCTTGTACAAAAAGAAAATTACGGCTTTAAAAAAGAAAATGAAAGCCATTGCTATTTAGCAATCTTTTGCCAGGCTACTTAAGCGTAACTACCGGAAAATAAACGGGGTATCCATTGCCATTATAAGTAACAGATGCTGCCGGGTCAAACTGTAGGGTGACCACCTCAGTAAATCGGTTCATTTTTTTGTTTACCGATAGAATCAGTGACTCGCGGCCGGGTATAAGATGTAGAGCAGCTAGCTTGCCAGCCTTATTGATGGTACTTTTGTTACCAAAAGTTATTTTTAGTTGCCTTATTATAGAGGTGGCGGGTACCGGGCCACTGGCAATTAGTGTATCGGTATTGTTGGCAAATTGTAACAGGTTATAGGCCTTGCGAGGTGTAGCAAGGTTTTGCCAGGTAGTATCGCTATCATAAGTAACCTGTAATTGCGTTATATCCACTATTACTTCATTGGCTTGGTATGGTAACGATGTGAGGCGCACATTAAGGTGGCTGATTACTTTAAAATTGCTTTTACTACAGCCATCTAAAACAGCCGTTAATACCAGCAACACTAGTACTACCATCAATTGTTTTTTAAATAGTTGGACCATTGGTACGGATAAATAAACAATAAAAAAACTCGCCAGGTAAAAATATAGCTCACCGGCAACTTATACACAAAAATGCGGCAAATGTTAGAAACTAAACATTGCTGCATTTTTTATTAACAAATATTACAAAACCGCTTTTTGGCTATTAAGCAAGGGTTGTTTCCCGAGCTTCTTTTTCCTGCTGGTATTTATTGCGGCCATAACCAGGTATAACGTGTTTTTCGCTGTGGTAGGAGCTACGTACCAACGGTCCACTTTCAACATAATCAAACCCTAGCTCGTAACCAATTTGGCGAAGCTCAGCAAACTCGCTGGGGTGTACAAAGCGCACAACCGGTAAATGCTTTTTGGTTGGTTGAAGGTATTGGCCTATGGTAAGTACATCTACCCCAACGGCTACAAGGTCTTTCATGCTTTGCACTACTTCGTCCTTTATTTCGCCAAGGCCAAGCATCATACCGGTTTTAGTACGCATACCGCCTTCTTTCAGCATTTTTAACACTGTAAGGCTGCGGCGGTATTTGGCTTGTATTCGTACCTGGCGGGTTAGCCGCTCTACAGTTTCCATATTATGACTCACTACGTTGGGGGCGGCGTCAATTACCCGCTGCACCTGGTCGGCAAAGCCTCTAAAATCAGGAATAAGGGTTTCAAGGGTAGTACCAGGGTTAAGCGCTTTAACAGCTTTTATGGTATTGGCCCAAATAATAGAGCCACCATCTTTCAACTCATCGCGGTCAACACTGGTTAGTACGGCGTGCTTTACCTTCATTAAATGTATGGCTTCGGCTACACGTTGTGGCTCATCAAAATCTACAGGGTCGGGGCGGCCCGTGGCTACCGCACAAAAGCCGCAGCTACGTGTGCAGGTATTACCCAAAATCATAAAAGTGGCAGTGCCTTCGCCCCAGCACTCGCCCATATTAGGGCAATTGCCGCTTTCGCAAATGGTGTGTAATTTATGGGTATCTACAAGGCTACGAACGTGTTTGTAGCTTTCGCCTATGGGCAATTTTACCCTTAACCAGTCGGGTTTTTTTATTTTAGAAGTTGTAGGGTCTACTTTTGATACTATCGGTAATTCTTGCATGAAACGTTACTAAGTTTAGCTTTAACCGGCTGGTATTGTTAGTTAAAATAACTTTTAAAAACGCTGCAATAAATACAAACCGTACAAGAGTGCGACGCAACAAAAGCTTAATTAATAACAACTACCTGGCCCAAAAAAAGTATAACAAAAATACATCACTTTCGTTTACCGAAAACTACGGCAACATATGCATTAAAAAACAATTGCCTGTCGCTGTTGCGCAGCACAATGGGCATTTTAGAAGAATAAAATTCAACATTGAGGCCAACTTCCAGTGCGCTCACCAATTCGTTATATTTACCATAGTCGAACCGCAGGGCTGTTTTAGCAAACAACCCGGGCCTTATTTTTAGCTCTTTAAACCCCTTGCCAAAGCCAGCCGCTCCATTAATAATATCGGCCGAAAGAAAAAGACTGTCGTTGTTGTTGTATTTGATCTCTTTTTGCTTTCCATTCATTGGATCGATTATGCGGATGTAATAAGGTTTTAGCAACCCAACGCTAAGTCCGCCACCGTAAATGGCAGAAACCGCAATACCATTGCGGTTGCCTTTACCGCCAATGAGGCGCTCCTGTTGAAAGCCAAGTTTGGTATAATAAAAGTTGTTTATTTTTCCAAAAATGAAGGGATTACCTATAGCAAAACCAAGCACGCCACGGGTCAATTTTTCTTCTTTCGGGTGCTTACGCTCCCCAATTTCAAGGATGTAAGAATTGGTTTTGGTAGTTGTTTTTTGCTTGCCAAGTTCTAAAAAAGCACCATACCCATCGGTATTTAATTTTATGCCATAAATGATTTGCTTTTGAAAAATGAGTGCTCCTTCCTCCTCTTGTTTTATTAGTTTTTTTACACGCTCCCTATTGGCGTCCTTACGAATGTCGCGTTGCGATAACTCATTGTTTTGCGAAAAACCAGCTATAGAAAAAAGGGTTGTTAAGGCACCAATAATTATCTTCTTCACTATCATATTAATTGTTACTTGTAAATTTAGGCAAAAATATTACAATGACTTCACGTATAATTTACGAGGGAAACCTACGAACAGTTGCCACCCATTTGCATAGTGGAACAATTATAGAAACCGATGCCCCCACTGATAATCATGGCAAGGGCGAACGGTTTTCGCCAACCGATTTGGTGGCAACGGCTTTAGGCAATTGTATGCTTACCGTAATGGGCATTAAAGCACGCGATATGGGCGTAAACCTGGAAGGAACTAGCGTAGATATTACCAAAATAATGGCCACAGAGCCCCGCAGAATTAGCTGTGTTAAAGTTATGTTTCATTTTAATAATAGCCTTATAGCCGATCAAAAACAACGCACCATTTTGGAAAAAATTGCCCTTACCTGCCCGGTACTTGAAAGCCTGCACCCCGACCTGGTTAAAGAGGTAGGTTTTAACTGGCCTCAATAATTAACATACTAATTAAGTAGTAGCAGTGAGGTAACTGCCGCCTTTTTAGCCTTAGGACATTTTACAAGCATATTTATGCCAAAACGTTGTAGTTTGGCCCCAATGAAAACCCCGTTATTTATAGCCTTTGAAGGCATTGATGGAAGTGGCAAAAGCACGCAGGCAATATTACTTGGCCAACATTTGGCAACGCAGGGAAGCAAAGTGTACAACACTGGTGAACCAAGCACGGGCACTATAGGACAGCTACTTAGAATGATTTTGACTGGTGAGCATAAAGCCGATGAAAGGGTAATTGCAGGGCTTTTTATAGCAGACAGGCTTGACCACTTGCTTAATAATACCGATGGTATTGTAAAACAGCTTAATGAAGGACATACGGTAATATGCGACCGTTTCTATTTTTCGTCGTACGCATACCAGGGCACGCACATGGATATGAAATGGGTAATAGAGGCCAACGCAATGAGCTCATTGGTAAAAAGGCCCGACGTAAATATTTTTGTTGATGTTGCACCCGAGGTGTGCCTGCAACGTATTAGCAGCAACCGCCTACAGCACGAGCTTTACGAAACATTTGATAACCTGGTAAAAGTGCGTGATAACTTTTTTAAGGCTTTTGAACAATTAAATGACCGCGAAAAAATTTGGATAGTTGACGGTAACCGCCCGGTAGCCGAAGTGGCCGATGAGGTGAAACATTATATTGACCTGAATTTTTAAAATGGCACGATCATAATTCTTTATCGTTTTAAATAATAATAAAAATTTACAACTTACGATTGCCATAGAGGCGAAAACTGTCTGTTATTGATAGGTTCGTCCATCCTGCACTTTAATGGATTTCCCTTTGTTCTTTTTCTCAAAATCAACTACTTCCTTTGGCTTTTCTTTTGGGCCAGCCAGTTTCTTTTTTATTATAGAAGAATCGTTCACGCTTATTTCGCCTACAATACGGTCCATGCGTTTGCCCGCGTCTTCCAGTTTATCCAAAATATAATTTTCGGTTTTTATAATGAAACCGGTTTTACTGTCATAGTATTTCCACGAGCCGTGTTTAACGGTGCTACCTTCCAATTTTACAACCTTCATTTCAACTTTATACGGGTTTACCGGGTCGGGCACTTCAATGGTATCATAGGGATTATCGGGGTTAACGGCTTTCCAGCTTTCTTCGCGAACCAGCCCTGTCATACTAAAATATTGACTTAATCCATTTTTATTACCCCAACGATAATTTTCTACAGCATACAGGTCGCCCATTGTTGTGTACAACCGCCAATAACCGTTCCTCTTATCGTTTTCGTATACACCTTCGGCATCGTAACCGGCCTCGCCGCGCAAACCCTCTCTTCGCTCAATCCATTTACCTTGCTTGCGGTCGTTTACATCAGTGCAATTAAGCGTATCGCCATTGCGGGCAAGTTTGTACGTTTTGCATTGGCTATAACCGGCAACATTAAAAAAAACTAAAAATGCAAGAAAAAATTTCATACCAAAATATTTGTGTTTCCCGAAATTACTGCTTAACACCCCGTTGCACATTTACAGCCTGTTAAAATAAACGTAGCTAACCTTGCAAATGGTATATATTTTAGCAACATTGAAGACAATGTTTTGAAAAAATAATTGAAATGAAGCTATTATTGATGTTTGCGCTATGTTATTTTGTTGCAGGCGGATACGCACAGCCTCTACGTTTTTTGCCACTGGCCGAAGGCACTAATACCAGTATAAGGGGTATGAGCATTGCCACCGACAACAGCATTTGGGTAAGCGGTAGCAATGGCATGGTTGGCGTGTCAGTAAACGGTGGGCAAACGTGGCAATGGAAAACCGTGAAAGGTTTTGAAACCAGTGATTTTAGGGATATACATGCCATGGACAGCAGCACCGCCGTAATAATGGCGGTTGATAACCCTGCCTATATTTTAAAAACCATTAACGGAGGCGTTAGTTGGAAGGTAACTTTTGAAAAAAGCCAGGACGGAATGTTTTTAGACGCCATGCATTTTAAAAACGACAAAGAAGGCATTTGTATTGGCGACCCACTAATACTGGGCAGTGGCGGGCGCAGGCTGTTTTACCTACTACGCAGCCATGATGGTGGCGATAGCTGGACACCCGACCCTTTGTATCAATTACCGCCTGCCCAACCCGGCGAAGCCATTTTTTCGGCAAGCGGTACCAATATTGCGTTTTTAAATACCCCGCAATTTGATTATAGCTTTGTAACCGGCGGCACCATTTCAAATTTGTACCTGATGGGGCGGCCCGGGCTACCAAATAAAAAGGTGAACATACCTATAAACCAGGGGGTAGCCAGCAGTGGTACCTTTAGCATGGCAACCGATGGAGTGAAAACCTTTTATTGTGTTGGAGGCGATTACAAAGAACCCGATAACCAGTACTATAATTTTTATTACACCAAAGACAGCGGAAAAAAATGGGCCAGCTCGTCTATTGCGCCGCCGTTTGGTTACCGAAGTTGTGTTGCATTAATAGATGCCAAACAACTGGTAGCATGCGGCACTAACGGGGTAGACTTTACAAAAAATGGCGGTAAAGAGTGGAAAAAAATTAGTGACGAAGGTTTTAATGTATGCATGGTTGCTGCCGATAAACACACTATTTACTTTGCCGGTGGTAAAGGCAAAATTGCCCGTCTGACAATAAAATAATCTTCTACGGCCCTACAGGTAAAAGTAAATAGTACGTTAAAGGATAACAGTACATTAAACCTGAGTTAGCGTATATGGTCTTATTACCGTTACAAGTAGTTTTTTAGTAGTTGATGTGGTTTGATTTAAAGGGCATTTCGATTAAAAACCGGGATGCCTTTATTTTTTGAAAGCAAAATAAACGGCTGCCATTAAACAGGCAAAGCTGGCCAAATACTTCCAGTGAAATGGCTCTTTTAAATACCATACAGCAAAAAAACTAAATATGACCAGCGTAATTACTTCCTGAATAATTTTTAGCTGAAAGCCGTTGATGCCGTTGGCAAAGCCATAGCGGTTGGCCGGCACGGTGAGGAAATATTCAAAAAAAGCTATTCCCCAACTAATAATGATGGCTTTAAAAAGGGAAATGCCTTTTTCTTTTAAATGCCAATACCAGGCAATGGTCATAAAAATATTGGACGCACACAGTAACAATATGGTTCGTAGCATAAGTGGGTCAATTATATTTTGAACGATGTTCGGTTGGGGACTCACAATTGTTGATTGATTGGTTTTTGCCGGAAATGGCCACCGCTATACCAAGTAAAATAGCATACCCGGCAATTGAAAAAAGCAGCTCGCCTAATAGCAACCAATAACCCTGCAATTGGTATACTGCCGCGTTTTGTGGGTAGCTGGGGTTATAAATTACCTTAACCCGGCCCTTGGGATCGCTTAGTTTTAGTAACATGTTATTGTTTCCGTTGATGTAATAGGTGTCTTTCTCCACTTTAAACTCAACAATGGGCCAATCGCTTTTATTGATATGGTGTACCCTCGCAATACTATCGGCAAGGGTGGCGCCAGCTACTACCCGGCCGGGGGTAGTTTCGGAGTCGTTAAAATTGGGCTGGCGCGAAAAAAGCACAAAAAGCGCAAAACAAATAAGGTAAACTATGCTGGCGTAGATATACAAAACGTTTGGATTTTTTTGAGCAAAGTTAACCGGCTGTTGCGGCTGGCAATTGATTTTTTGCCAAATACCCCGCGGCACATACCGCATAAGTACCAGCGCTGTAAGCCAACAGTAAACATGCAACCTGCAACAAGGTGTCAGCACGTTGATTGATCATTTTGTACACTGCCTTGTTAGGCGTTACTTTTATATTTGCCCATAAAAAGTGCATATGATACAAACGATTGCAGTAATAGGTGGCGGAACTATGGGCAATGGTATTGCCCACCTGTTTGCCCAACACGGCAAAAAAGTGACGCTGATAGATGTTAGTGCCGCCCAATTAGAAAAAGCGTTGGCGACTATTGATAAAAACCTTAACCGCATGGTAGCAAAGGCCACCCTAACTGCCGCACAGCAACAACTTACCTTACAAAATATAACCACCAGCACCAGCATAGCCGAAGGGGTTGCCGGGGCGCAACTGGTAATTGAAGCTGCCACCGAAAACATTGCCCTAAAGCTGACAATTTTTGCCGAGTTAAGCCAACACGCCCCGGCCGATTGTATTTTGGCCAGTAATACCTCGTCTATTTCTATAACTAAAATTGCAGCAGCTACCAACCGGCCAGGTAAGGTAATTGGAATGCACTTTATGAACCCGGTGCCAGTAATGAAACTGGTTGAAATAATTAACGGCTACGCTACCGACCCGGCCGTAACGGCTGCCATAGTTAAACTAAGCAGCCTTATTGGCAAGGTGCCTTGCGCTGTTAACGATTACCCTGGTTTTGTGGC
>Ga0209181_10000693_pt1 | contig 62157 bp, 42 predicted proteins | sample MAT05_FD_187208 | JGI IMG/M metagenome (GOLD analysis project Ga0209181, IMG submission 187208) | Freshwater microbial communities from Lake Fryxell liftoff mats and glacier meltwater in Antarctica - MAT-05 (SPAdes) (version 2) | ecosystem: Environmental > Aquatic > Freshwater > Ice > Liftoff...
AGCACCGGCGGCGGCTGTGGTGACGGTAGCTGCGACGCGGCCACGCTCGAATCGGTGTGGTGCCCCCAGGACTGCGGCAGCACCGGCGGCGGCTGTGGTGACGGTAGCTGCGACGCGGCCACCTTCGAGTCGGTCTGGTGCCCCCAGGACTGCCCCGGCGGCGGCGGCGGCAACCAGGGCGGTTGTGGCGACGGCGTCTGCGACGCGGCCACCTTTGAGTCGGTCTGGTGCCCCCAAGACTGCCCCGGCGGCGGCGGTGGCGCCAACCAGGGTGGATGTGGCGACGGCGTCTGCGACGCGGCCACCTTTGAGTCGGTCTGGTGCCCCCAAGACTGCCCCGGCGGCGGCGGTGGCGGCAACCAGGGTGGATGTGGCGACGGCGTCTGCGACGCGGCCACCTTCGAGTCGACCTGGTGCCAGCAGGACTGCCCCGGGGGTGGCGGTGGCGGCAACCAGGGCGGTTGTGGCGACGGTGTCTGCGACGCGGCCACCTTCGAGTCGACCTGGTGCCAGCAGGACTGCCCCGGGGGTGGCGGTGGCGGCGGCAACAACGCTAACTGCGGCAACGGCGTGTGCGATCGCTTCGAGCGCGCGACCTGCCCCGACGACTGCCCTGGTGGTTGCGGCGATGGGATCTGCCACCAGGGCGAGCGCTTCCTCTGCAACGACGACTGCGCGCAGGGCAACCCCGAGTGCGGCGACGGCACCTGCACCGCACCGGAGGACGCGACGCTTTGCCCCGACGACTGCCCCTGATCTTTCGAGGCTGTGACGCGACTGCGGAGCGGATCCAGCGCTCAGCGCGATGGCATCGCCAAGGGCCGGGATGCACCTCGTAGAGCTGACGGGTGCATCGCGCGCTTTCGGTATCCACCCGTCAGCGCTGACGGGTGCATCGCGGTGCGTGGGGGCTCCTCGCCCACCCTAGCGGGGCCATGCCGAGCGGGGAGTGCCCTCCCTCAGTCGGGGCGGTCGAACGCAGGAGCCTTGAACGCGAAGAGCGCAACGTGCGACCGTCGCACTCGGATTTGGCGGCCTCGTGGAGACGAATCAACTCGCCTGCTTGCACGCTGGCCGCGACTCACCGAACGTCGCCCGCTCGACACGCTGGCTTCGTCTTCGACTCACCGAACGTCGCCAGCTCGACGCGCTGCCTCTTGCACTCGGGTCTACTTACCCTCAGCAGCCGGGGCCGCAGCCGCACCACCACGGTCGAGGACCGCCTGGATGGCGGCCTTCACCGGCTTCGGGTCGATCTTCTTGACCTGCTCGAGCAGCTCACTCGAGATGGTGGCGAGGCGCGCGAGCACGTTCTTCTTGGTTGCCTTGCCGTCTTTTTCCCAGATGGGGCCCATGTCGAGCTGCACGAACTGGGTGGTCTTGATCGTGAGCGGGTCGGCCCGGCCCTCGACCTTCACCTTCTGGTAGAAGTCGGTCACGGGGTTGCCGGCCGCGTCCTTGGTCTGCACGGCCTCGGCCCGACCACTCTGCACGACGAGGGTACCCTTCGAGAACGGCACCTTTCCAATGCCCTCGACATCCATCGAGTCGGGCTCGGCAATCGCGAACACCTTCTGCTCGTCGGGACCACGCACGCGGCTCACAGCGAGGAGCGTCATCGCCTCTTCCTGCGCCTTGGTCACGTTGTTCTGGAAGGCCCGCGTCTGGAACGCGAACAACGCGAGTTCCTTCATCAGCTCGCCGTTGATGACCGAGCCGCCCATGATCTCGGCGGGGTCGATCGACGACTGCTTGTTCGCCGAGAACTTGCCCATGACATCGATCAGCTCGGCGAAGTCCTTCTCGAGCGTCGTGATGTCGCCTTTCTCGGGGTCGAGCGAGCGCACCGCGAGGTCGGTCTTCTCGAGCTGGGTCTTGAGGACCGCGATACTTTCGAACGTCGTCTTCTTCGAGTCGATGAAGTCTTTCTTCGCCTGCGCCTCGAGCAGCACGCTCGCGTTGAAGTCCGAACGCGCCGACTGCCCACCCATCATGCGACCGATGACGAACGCGATGAGGGCCGCGATTACGACCGCGATGATGAGCATCGTGCGCCGCTTCTTGGCGGCCTCCGGCAGCTCCTCGCTGCCCTTCACCTCGACGTACTCGATGCGCGGACCCGACGGCAGCGCCGACGGGAGCGGCGTACGCTCGGGCGCGCTGAACTGGAAGTTCTCGATGGCCGGACCAGCGGCCTTCTCGGCCTCAGCCGCGTGCCGACGAGCCTCGTCGATGGTCGCGGCGGTGGGCGTTTCGAACTTCGGCTTGTCGGGCTCGGGCGGGGGAGCGCCAGGCACGATCGGCGCGGCCGGCGGGGAAGCAGCACGCGACTTCAGACCGAGACGGGACTTGAGATCGGCTTTGGGTTCGTTCGGTGCGTCGGCCACGTCGTCAACTCCTCGTACTCGAGCCCGTGGTCCCCCCATGAGCGCACCGGACGGTAGCATGGCGCGGCCGCGTGTCAAGCCGCTGCGGACCCCTTCGCGGCCACCGGAGCGTGCCTCTGGCGAGCACTCATGCGCCAGGATAGGGTGCCTCCCGCCATGCCTTCGACGACCACCGACCCGACCCGCGAACCCCCTGCTCCGATCGCGCCCGAGACCTGGGCCGCGGTCAAACGCGTCCACCTCATGGGGATCTGCGGCAGCGCGATGGGCGCCCTCGCCGCGATGCTCGCCAAGAAGGGCTACGAAGTCCGCGGCAGCGACGCGTCGCCCTACCCGCCGATGTCGGACTTCCTCGCGGCCCGCGGCATCCCTGTCGCGCGCGGCTACGACGACCCGAGCGTGCTCGACTGGGGACCCGACGTGGTCGTCGTCGGCAACGTCATCCGACCGACCTACGCCGAGGCCATCGCGATGCGCGCCCGCGGCCTGCCCCATGCTTCCCTGCCGGAGACGCTGACCGCGCTCTTTCTCGGCGACAAGATCCCGGTGGTCGTCACCGGCACCCACGGCAAGACGACAACGTCTTCGATGACCGCCTGGCTCCTCGAGTGCGCGGGCCTCGCCCCGAGCTTCTTCATCGGTGGCGTGGCGGGCAACTGGTCGTCGAACCACTACCTCGGCACGGGCGCGCACATGGTCGTCGAGGGCGACGAGTACGACACCGCGTTCTGGGACCGCGGCGCTAAGTTCTTCCACTACAAGCCTTTCATCGCGTCGATCAACAACCTCGAGATGGACCACGCCGACATCTTCGCCGACGTCGACGCGATCGAGCGCACCTTCACCCGCTTCGCAGCCCTCGTGCCGACCGGGGGCCGCCTCATCGTGCCCGCCGCCGAAGAGCGCGCCCAGCGTGCCGCGAGCGCGTCATCGGCCGCGCGCTGGTCGACCGGGATGGGCGCCTCGCCCGAGGCCGACATCGCCGCGCTCGCGATTACGCCGCACCCGGATGGAACGCACTTCCAGCTGCAGCTCCCGGGCGTCGCGCAGATCCCGATAGACCTGCCGCTACCCGGTCGCCACAACGTGATGAACGCGCTGGTCGCGGCCGGCCTCGCCTTCGCCGCGGGCGCCGATCCAGCGACCTTTCCCGCCGCCTTCGCTTCCTTCGTGCTGCCCTACAAGCGCCTCACGCTGCGCGGAGAGGCCGCCGGGATCCCGATCATCGACGACTTTGCGCATCACCCGACCGCTATCGCCGCGACCATCGACGCCGTCCGCCAGCGCTATCCGGATAAGCGCATGGTCGCCCTGTTCGAGGCTCAGTCGAACACTGCGCGCCGCCGCGTCTTCCAGGAGGGCTTCGGCGAAGCGCTCGCCAAGGCGGACAAGGTCTACTTCAAGAAGTCACTCGAGAAGGCCTCCGACCCGCTGCCACCAGAACAGCGCCTCGACCTCGGCGAGCTGTGCGAGAGCCTCGTGCGCCGCGGCGTTCCCGCCATCGTCGTGCCCGAGGTCGGTGAACTCGCAGACACCGTCGTCGCCGACGCGCACCCGAACGATGACGTGATCCTCGTCATGTCGGGCCGCAACTTCGAGGGCGTGCACCAGCTGCTGCTCGATCGTCTGGCCAGAATTCCGAGTACGAAAGCGAGCGTACGAGCTGGCGAGGTTCGGTGAGTCGAAGACGAACCAATTCGGCTGGTTGCACGCTGGCCGCACGAGTCCATCAATTCGCGAAGTGGGGCGTGCGCGACCAAGGAGTCGCGCCGAGGCCAGCCTCATAGGCTGCCGAGGAGCGGGCGACGAAGGGCCCGCACGCACCGCGAGCGAATCTAGAATTTCCAGCCGAGGAGGGCGCGTACGGCGCCGGCGGGATCGGGCGCCTGGCCCGTGGTCGCGTTGTCGAGCGCGTCGAGCGGCACCAGCAACCCAACCGCGAGCGACGCATTGAACCCGCTCGTCAGGTCCAGCATCACCTTCGCGTCGAGCTCGAGACCCCAGCTGTTGCCGTCGCCGGGCGTGCCCGACGGGCGCATCGCCAGTGCATAGAGCGCATCGAAGCGCACCGTGAGCATCATGTCGTCGGTGCGCAGCACCTCGGCCGAGACCCATGGCTTGAAGTACGCGGCGTTGGTAACAGCGCCTATCACCTGACGGAACAGGATCTGGTCGATGTGGTAGTCGCGGTTGAAGAAGAACGAGGTGATGTTCTTGTTGCTGCGCAACGCGTCGTTGGTCGCGTAGGCATCGTCATCGGGATCGACCACGTCCTGGCCGTCGAGCACGCCGATGTGCTCGCCGTCGTCGCCGGTCGCGAAGCCCGTGCCGAGCCCCAGACCGAGCGCACCGGAGTGCCACTCGAGCTCGACCGCCAGTCCCAGGCCCTGGAACGTCTTGGATATCTCGTCATCGCCCGCCAGCAGGCGCTGCGGGTGCGTGACCTCACCGAAGACGCCCGCGAGCTCGAGCTCGAAGCGGATCGACTCGTCGAACGACGGCCGACCCTCCGCCTTCAACCACAGACCCGGACGCCAGAAGAAGGCATCGCGTTGGAACAGGCGAATGCAGTCGTAACCCTGAATCGGCTGACCATTTGCGAGTTCGCCCTGGGCCGCACACTCGACCGAGGCTTCGTCGATCTGCTCAGAGCTCGAGCGCGGCTGGTCGATGAACGCCGAGAAGATCGACCAGTCCACCGCCCACTCACGCTTGTCGTCGAGTAGCTCCGCGCGCGCGGTCAGCTCGGCCAGCGTCACTGGAAATCTGCCGACCTTCACGACGTACGTCGAGACGTCGTCCTCCTGGCCGAGGTCCTTGGCCTGGCCACCCGCCGCGCGATCAGTCGCGAACGCGAGGTCGGTCGTCGCGCCGACCGCGGTGAACTCCCACGCGGCCTCGATGCGAAAGCCGGAGACGGTGAAGCCGACACCGACGCGGTCGACGATGGTGCCGTAATCGCAGTCCTCGCAGTCACCGCCATTGCGGTAGATGCCAAGCCCATAGTGGTCGGCCATGCGACCGGCGCGCAGATCGACCGTGTCGAACGCGTTCCAGCGCATCCATGCCTCGCGTACGATCAATGCGTCCTTCCAACCGACGTCGCCGCTGGAAGGAGGGGATTGCGAGTCGCCGAGCAGGTCGGTCACAAGGTCGGGGCGGCCAGCGGCCGCGGGGTGCGAGCCGAGCACATAGTTGTCGAACGCGTCGAGCCCGAGGTGGATCTCGAGCGCCGCCCCGATGAACATCGTCGGCTCGTAACGAAGGCGCATCGACGCCCAGGTCAACGCGCTGGCATCGGGGTCGACACCGGTCGCGAGGCCTAGTGGCTCGGGCACCGCCGAGGCGCCGGGACCGAGGTCACCGCCGAACAACATCTCGGGTCGGAAGCGGAACAGCCCATGATGCTCGAATCGCAGAAGCGACTGGACCGGGACATCGAAGGCCCGCAGCTCGGGCACATCGGCGGGCTTGGCCGGCGCTTCAGTGGGAAGTGGCGCCTTCGGACCCGGCACGTCCGCCTTCGGAACACCCGGCGCTTCCGGCGCTGGCTCCACGGGCGTTGGGATGGGAGCGGGCTCGTCGGCAGGGGGCTTCGGGGCGGGCTCTGCGTCGGGCGTCCAAGCGACGGCCGGTGTTGCCGACAACGTCAGCAACGTGAGCGAGAGGAAGAACGAGCGCATCGGCCCCAAACCCCGGAACGGGGCGCCCCGGGTGGGCGCCGGCAAAAGAGGCGCGCATCCTACTCGCCATGTTCAGCATGGGCAATGCCTTTCACGGGCGCCTGCGATCCACTTCTCGACCGCATCAATGGCGGGTCCCGAAGGCACGGCCCAGTTTTTTTGAATCCCCTGGAGGGCCCGCCGTAGTGGGCTTCCGGCCCGTCTCCTATCGCACTCTTGTCAGCGCCGTCTTGTCGAGGTCAGCCGTGAACAAAGCCATCCTCCTCGCGCTCGCCGCCATCTCCATCGTCCCGGTCGCCATCAGCGACGCCACCCCGGCGAACGCTTATCCGCCCGGCTGGCGCCGCGCGTACCGACCCGGCCCAGTTCGCTATCGCCCGTGGTACGCGCCCGTCTATCGCCCGCGCTGGGGCCCGGTGCTCATCGTCACCCCGCCGCCGCCGGTCTATTACGTCGAGCCGCCGCCGCCGCGCGTGGTGGTCGTACGCGAGCAGCCGGCGCCCGTCTACGAGGAGGCCCGCGCCCCCGAGCCGCCCCCGCAGCAGGTCTATGAACGTCCTCGCTCAAACAAGCCCGAGCGTGAGCAGCGCGACTTCCTCGGCGTCGGCATCCACGTCACTGGCTCGACCGTCGAAGGCGAGAAGGTCGGCATCTCGACCGCCGAGAACCCGAGCATGGGCGGCCTCGGCTTTCATGTGCGCGGCCGCTTCTCGGAGAGCTTCGGCCTCGAGCTGTCCGCCGACTTCCTGTCCGGCTCGGCCGACAACATGGAGCTCGAGCAGTCGACCATCCCGCTGATGGCCGGCCTCACCTGGCACATCCTCCCGACCTCGCGCATCCAGCCGTACCTCATCGCCGGCGCCGGCGTGCACTTCACGCGCCTCGAGTACTTCGGCGGCGACTACGCGATCGACATCACCGAGTTCGCCGGCCAGCTCGGCGGTGGCGTCGAGTTCTTCCTCACCGAGAACATCGCCCTGACGGCCGACCTGCGCTTCCAGTCGGTCTTCAAGAACCTGGACACGCAGGAGAAGATCGCGACCGACTGCATCACGCAGATCGGCAGCCAGAGCGGCTTTTGCGACAACATCCACAACACCGACGACGGCGACAAGGTCGACCTCGGCTTCCAGCTCTCGGCTGGTGCGAGCTGGTACTTCTGACGCCAACTCCGTAAGGTGCCGGGCGTGTTGACCGCCCTCAGAACGCGGGGCCGCCAGCTCAGCGCAGCACTCACCGCCGCGCTCGACGCGGCCGACCGCCAGACCCTGCCTCCGGGAAGCCTCTCGCCTCGCGCGAGGGGCTTCGTCGTCTATGTGGTCGCCGCGCTGGTGCTCATTGCGATGGCTTACGGCGTGCTTTCGGTCGACGCGCAGACCGCCATGGCGCGCGCGCTGATCCAGCTCGGGTCGGCGATCGACGACGACCTCGGTGCGTTGCTCGAGCGCAACAAGGGCCTCCTACGCGTGGCGATGTGGAGCTTCGGCGCCCTCGTCTTCTACGTGATGATCCCGGGGCTCGTGATCCGCCTCGTCCTCGGCCATCGCATGCGCGACTACGGCATGAACCTCGATGGCTTCGCGCGGCACCTGCCGATCTACCTGGTGCTGTTCGTGCCGGTCGCGGCGCTGGTGCTCGTCGTCGCGGCGAGCCCCGACTTCCAGGCCAAGTATCCACTCTTCAAAGATCACCGGGGTCTCGCCGACCTGCTCGTGTGGGAGGTCCTCTACGCGATGCAGTTCTTCGCCCTCGAGTTCTTCTTCCGCGGCTTCCTGGTGCACGGCGTCAAGGATCGCCTGGGCGTCCTCTCGGTCTTCGCGATGGTCATGCCCTACGTCATGATTCACTTCAGCAAGCCCCTCTACGAGACGGTCGGCGCCGTGATCGCGGGCAGCGTGCTCGGACTCGTTTCGCTGTCGACCGGCTCGATCGCGGGCGGCGTGCTGATCCACGTCGGCATCGCGTGGACGATGGACGCGGCCGCACTCATATACCGCTGAAGCTACGACCCCGCTTCGGGACTGTGACGGCCCGTGTATGGTGACGCGCCGGACGGGCTTTGAAGCGCCTCGCGAGTGACTTCGCGACCAGCCCTTGATTATCTTTCGGTTGGTCCCCAGAATGATGCCGCCCTGACTTCGGCTGTCCACTCGCGAGCGAGCGCATCGAACAGGGTTCAGTATCGCCTTCGGCTGCCTGGCCGTGGGATATAGTATCGCCTTCGGCTGCCTGGCCGTGGGACATAGTATCGCCTCCGGCTGCCTGGCCGGGGTACATAGTATCGCCTCCGGCTGCCTGGCCGGGGGATGCAGTAACGCCTCCGGCCGGCTCGCCCGGGACGCTCCGCACAAGTAGTAGGTAGATCATGGCAAAGACCCCACGCAGCGAAGAACAGGAACCCCTGAGCCCGAAGCAGCTCGCGGAGCTCAAGACCATCCTGGAGCAGCGCAGGCGCAAGATCGTAGACGCGGAGGAGCAGCTCCTCGAAGCGGATCGCGAGGAAGGTGCGCTGCGGCATGCGGACGAGGTCGACCTCGCGAGTGCCGAGTGGGACGTCACCGTCGAGCACCGCATGCGCGGTCGCGATGTCGCGTTGCTGAAGAAGATCAGCAAGGCGCTCGTGCTCATCGACGAAGGCAACTACGGCGAGTGCGAGAACTGCGGCAACTTCATCGGCTACAAGCGCCTGCTCGCCCGCCCCGAGGCCTCCCTGTGCATCGAGTGCAAGGAAGAGCAGGAGCGCGTCGAGAAGTCGTTCATGAAGGAACAGCCGATCGACAATCCGTTCTCGTTCGAGTGAGACCCCGTGCGCGGCGTGCTCACGCCGCGGGTCAAGCCACAGCCGCCGTCGCTCGCAGCGCCGGCGGCTGATTCGAGCGCGCTGTCACGAATCTCTGGAAAGCGGCGCAACCGCTGGCTTTCAGGTGCTCGGCAGGTGGTCGTTCAGGTGCCTCTCTCGCAATCCCCAAGCGGTCTCGTCCATGGACTCCGGCAACGAGAACTTCCCCGACTACATCCCGCCGACCAAGATTGCTTACATCAGCGGTCGGCCGGCGACTTTGCACTTGCGCAAGTGCAAGCTCGTGATGGAGCGGAGTGACGGGTCGACGGCGGAGTACATCTTCGACCAGCCTTCCGTTGCGATCGGCGCCATCGACGACAACGACATCGTCGTCGACGACGACACGGTCAGCCGCTACCACTGCAAGATCTCGCAGGACGACGACGCCTACATCATCCAAGACCTCGGCTCGACCAACGGCACCTTCGTCAACCGCGTGCGGATCCGCGAAGCGTTCCTGAAGCCGGGCTGCATGCTGACGGTCGGCAAGACCGACATCCGCTTCCAGAGCCTGGACGAGCGGGTCGAGATAACTCCCGTCAATCGTGACAGGTTCGGGCGCATCGTCGGCACCAGCGTGCGCATGCGCGAGATCTTCGGGATCCTCGAGAAGATCTCGCCATCGGGAGTGACCGTCGTCATCGAAGGCGAGACCGGCACCGGCAAGGAGGTCGTCGCGCGCACAATCCACGAGGCGAGTCGGCGCGCCGACAAGCCGTTCGTGGTGTTCGACTGCGGCGCCGTGCCCGAAAACCTCATCGAATCAGAGCTGTTCGGGCACGAAAAGGGCTCGTTCACGGGCGCCATCATGGCGCGCCAGGGCCTCTTCGAGAATGCCCAGGGCGGCACCATCTTCCTGGACGAGTTGGGCGAGCTGAGCCTCGACCTGCAGCCAAAGCTCCTGCGCGCGCTAGAGCAGCGTGAGATCCGGCGGGTCGGCGCGAACAAGCCGATCAAGATTGATGTGCGCGTCATCGCCGCGACCAACCGCAACCTCGCCGAAGAGGTGAAGGCCGGGCGCTTCCGCGAGGACCTCTTCTATCGCTTGTCCGTCGTGCGGCTCATCCTGCCGCCTCTGCGCGAGCGCAAGGAAGACCTGCCGCACCTCACCAAGCACATCCTCGCGCGCGCCCCGTTCAACAAGGACAGCGACGGCAACCAGCGCGTGAAGAGCATCTCGCGCGAAGGCCTCGACGCGATGATGAACTACCAGTGGCCCGGCAACGTGCGCGAGCTGGTCAACGTGGTCGAGCGTGCGTGCGCCTACTGCGAGGGCGAGTACGTCGGGCTCGAGGACATGCCAGAGAACATCTCGGGCATCGGCATCGTGCGGCGACGTCCCAACGCTGAGGCCGCGACCGCGCGCGAGAAGGTCGAGAAGGCCGCCGACAAGCCCTTCAAAGAGGCGAAGGAAGAGTGGCTGAGCTCGTTCGAGCGCGACTACATCTTCAACCTCTTGAAGCGCAACAGCTTCAACATCAGCCACGCGGCGCGCGAAGCCGACATCGACCGCAAGTACTTCCGCAAGCTGATGAAAAAGTACGGGATCGACGGAGTCGGCGGCGAAGAATAGCGCGTCGTCCAACGGAAGCCGTGGGCGGGCTGGCCGTTGGACGACCGGCTGTCGTTCGCGGAGTCGAACCGCATCCATTCGTGATGTCGCTTGTTCTCGGCGCTGGCTGAGGGCGATATCGGCGGCATGAAAGCTCGCTCGTTCGCCTCGTCGTTGCTGCCTGCCCTTGCTGCGAGCGCCTGTGCAGCCGCTCCAGACGAGCCGGTGAAGGCACCGACCACCACCGTCGCAGCGGTCGTCTACGGCGAGGATGGTCGCCTCGACTGGTACGCGATCGAGGACGCGGCGCTGAAGACGCAGGCGCACGACTCATTCGCGGCGATGATCCCGTGGGACTACCTGTCCCTCGACGAAGCGGGCACCCCGACAGTCTACGGCGACCCCACGCTGGGCGAGACTTATGGCCTGTGCGCGGACCAGCGCTTTCGCGATCAGCCGACTGCGGCGGTGTGCTCAGGCACCCTCATCGCGGAGGACCTGGTGCTGACCGCAGGTCACTGCATGACGGACCTGTCGGACTGTGCCGGCTCGGCCTGGGTGTTCGACTACCTCTATGACGCCGAGGGGGTGCGTGCACCGATGACGGCCGACTCGGTCTATCGCTGCGTCGACGTGATCGTGCGGCCGGGCGTCGACCTCGAGGACGACCTCGACATGGCGATTCTACAGCTGGATCGGCCGGTTACGGGGCGTGTACCGGCGCAGGTCGCGCGGCCGCCGACCTTGCAGCGGGGCACACCAGTCATCCTCGCCGGCTTTCCCAACGGCATCCCGCTCAAGGTCGATGCAGGCGGCCTGGTGCGCTCGCCGCGCATGGCGCAGAGCGACTACTTCATCGCGTCGGTCGATGCGTTCTCGGGCAACTCGGGCTCGGGCGTGCTCGCGGCGGACCACGCGCTCATCGGCGTGCTCGTATCGGGGGCAGACGACTACGCCAGTGCGGGCAGCTGCGTGGTCGTCTCGACGCTCGATCCTGACGAGGCGGAAGAGAGCGTGATGTACGCCTACCACGCGGCCGAAGCGGTCTGCGCGCGCGGTTATCCGAGCGTCGAGCTGTGCCCGGAGTCGGAGCCCGCGATCTGCGGCGACGGCTTCTGCACCGGCCACGAGGCGCGTGAAGGGTGCGTGCCCGACTGCGATGGGCTCTTCGCCGTGCCCGCCGCCTGGACCTGCGATGCAGGTTGGTACGACGCGGGCGACGACTGCGACTGCAGCTGCGGCACGTTCGATCCCGACTGCAACAACCGCGAGCTGGACGTCCTCAACTGCGCTCCGGACAGCGCCTGCAACCACGACGGCACCTGTAAAGAGCCGATCACCGAAGGCTGGCGCTGTGCGCCCTCGCAATACGGTGACGGCGACCGCTGCAACTGCGACTGCGGCGTGCCCGATCCCGACTGCGCCGATGCCCAGCTCAGCGAGACCGGCTGCGCCCCGGGTGGCGCTTGCCAGGCCGATGGCACTTGCACGATCTCGCTGCCCGAAGGCTGGGATTGCCGCCGTCGCTTCTACGGGTCGGGCGATGGCTGCGACTGCAACTGCGGCGCGCGTGACCCCGACTGCGACGATGCCGAGCAGGAGGTGTTCGGCTGCATCGCGGGTTCGGCGTGCCTCGCTGACGGCAGCTGCGAGCTGCCGGTGCCGACCGGCTGGGTGTGCGACGTCACCGTCTATGGCGCGGGCGACGCGTGTGACTGCAACTGCGGGATCTATGATCCCGACTGCGACAAGAGCACCGTCGTGCGCAACTGCAGAGGCAACGATGTGTGTGCCGCCGACGGCACCTGCACTCAGCGCGTCGTAGAACCGGAGGTCGTCGAAGCAGGGCCCGAGGTCGTCGAGGCCGCGCCCGAGGCCATGGAGGAGATCGCCGAGGAAGCCCCGGAAGTGGTCGAGGTCATTGCCGATGTCGGCCCCGACGAGGACGTGTTGGACAGCTCGATGGGGGACTCTACCGTCGCCGATGCCAGCGGCGAGAGCGACGTTGTCGCGGCCGACACAGGCAATGGCGGCAGGGTGAAGGGCGGAGGATGCGCCGGTGGCGATTCGAGTGGGCCCGCGGGTGGCGCTGCCGCCGCGTTGATCGCCCTCATCGGGGTCATGCGCCGCCGCAAGGCCTGAGCGCTTCGGCTAGCGAACGCCGAGGCGCTTGCGACCGATCACGAGCAGCGCTAGCGCGGCGGTGAGCTCGGTCGCTGTGCCGCCGCTGCAGCCATGCGCGAGGGGCTTGTCCGCTTCGACGGTCGCCTCGCTCGCGGCCTCGGGCTCGGGCTCGGGGGTGGGCTCGGGCGTCGCTTCCGGGGTCGCCTCGGCCTCGGGCTCGGGTGTGACCAGCGGGCTCAGCAGCTCGAGCGCGGCGGTCGGATCGACGATGCCGTAGCCGTAGAGCGCATCGTGACCGCTCTCATCGGGGACAGCGAACGGGGCGGCCCGCGCGCTCTCGATCATGGCGCGCTCGATCTCGAGCGCGGTCTTGTCGGGGTTGGCGGCGACGAGCAGTGCTGCAACGCCAGCGGCGACCGGACACGCCGAAGACGTGCCGCCGAAGAGGCCGGTATAGTCGCCATCGTCGGCACCATCGCGGCCGGAGATATCGGTAGTGAGCGTGCCGGCGGGCGCGACCAGGTCGAGCGGGTCGCCGCTGTTCGAGAACGACGCGAGCTCGTCGAAGGCGTTGATTGCACCGATCGTGACGACGCCTTCGATGCCATAGAGCTCGTCCGACTTCACCTCGCGCGCGTCGTTGCCGACCGCAAACACGACCACCGTGCCGAGACCGTCGCGCCCGTCGGAGATGAGCTTCGAGATGGCGCGGGCGAGCGTGTTCGGGACCGGGAAGTGGTCGATGAAGCCCCACGAGTTGGAGCTGACCGAGACGCCCCAGTCGAGCTGTTGGCTGTAGGCGAGGATGTCGTTGCCGAGCGGCACCTCGCCGCCGATGCTGCCGGGCAAGAGGCGTACACAGCGCAGGTGGCACTCGGGGCAAGTGCCGGCGATGCCGATGCCGTTGTCGCCGACGGCCGCTATCAAACCAGCGCACGCGGTGCCGTGCTCGTTGCCGCGGAGATCGGGCGCGAACGAGGGATCGTCGTCGTTGTCGACGAGGTCGCGGCCAGGCTCGATGTGGGCTGCGAGGTCCGGGTGCTGCAGGTCGCAGCCATCGTCGACGACGGCGATGACGACGCTCGCATTGCCGGTCTCGATCGCCCACGCGTCGTGGATCCCGATCGTCTCGAGGTACCACTGACCCGCGTGGCGAGGGTCGTTCGGAGGCACGTGGATACTGCTGGTCGTGCGCGCGAACGCGAAGTCCGGGAACACGTCGAGGCGCGCATCCGAGGCGAGGCGCGCAGCGATCGTCAGGCCGTCTTCGGACGCTCGGAGCGAGCGGACCCGATAGAGTCCGGCACGCTCGAACAGCGGCGCGACCAGCTCGAGCTCACGCTCGGCGAGCAGGGTCGCGATCCCGCCGAGATCGAGAGGCGAAGGCGTGTCGACCCCGATGATCGCCGCCTGCCCGACCGACGCGTAGGCGTCACGCCCGTCGGGCCAGGTGAGGTGCACGCGCTCGGGATCGGTCGACGATCGCTCGACGCTGATGAAGCGGTCGCCGTCGCGGATGACAGCAACCGGCGTCGTTCCGACGTCGAGCGATGCCTGCCCCGCTCGCGTCGGATCAGGCGCCTGGAGTGAAACACCAACGAGGTCCAGAGCCGCCAGGAGGGTCGCCGCGACGAGCATCGTCGAGCTATCGCAGACAGCATCTCCGTTGACAACGACGATCAAGAAACGCTACCCGCCCCACCATGAAACGCTTCCTCCGCGCTCTTCCGATCAGCCTCGCTCTCTTCGCCCCCGCCGCATGCGACGACGACAAAGGCGGCACCGCCGACGCGACCGTCGAGACGACGCCGGACACGACACCCGACGCCATCGAAGAGACCGGCCTCGAGACCACGCCGGACGCCATCGAAGAGACGACCCCCGAGGTCACACCCGACACCACCGAGCCCGACACGACACCCGACAGCGACACGTCGGAGCCCGCGTGCGTCGCGACCGAGCCGCTCTGCAGTGACGAGCAGATCCGTGACCTCGCGCTGTCGGACGAGGCGACTGGCGGCTCGATCAGAGAGGAGGGCACCGAGGCCGGTGTCTTCATCTCGCACATCGACGCGACGGCAGGCGGCGTCAACGGCACCAAGGGCTACACTTACGGGCGCTTCACCGACACCGGCCTCGAGAGGGTCGACATCAGCGACGAGGAGTCGCTCGAGTCGAACGACTGGGACATCGCCGCGCGCCGCTTCGTGCTCCGCCTGAACAGCGGCGTTTCCGGGCCCTCGTGCGTGACCGGCGGGCGCACCGCGACCAACACCTCCTTCGACGATCTCGACGCGCTGCCCGTCAGCGTGACGCTGCGCAAGGAGCAGTACTACACTGCCGATGGCTGCGAGTACGTGCCGGACACCTCCGGCATCGGCTCGCCGCAGACGGTGCTGTCGAGCTTCTGGGCCTACCCCGGATGCGTCGCGATGACCGACAATGTCTATGTGCTGGCGCTCGCCGATGGGCGCCACGTGAAGCTGCAGGTGCTGTCGTACTATACGCCGTCGGTGCAGGTGACCTGCAACGACACGGGTTCGGCGCCGACGCCCAGCGGCTCGGGGAAAATCGTGATCAAATGGGCATTCATCGACTGATCTCGGGGTCCCTGGCGGGCTTGGTGGCGACACTCGCGCAAGCCGGGATCGCCTGCGGCCTGGCCGGCTGCGACCAACCCAGTTCGAGCGACGCGCGCGCCACCTCGCCCGAGGTGGCGTTCCTGCTGGCGCCCTTCCGCCCCGACGACAGCGACAGCGACGAGCTCTTCCGCTTCGAGCCCGGGCACGACGTCGAGACGTACGACGGCGAGCTCGTGCGCGTGCACTTCACGCGCACCGGCCCCGATGCCGTGAAGCTCGCGGACAGCGATGGCAACGAGGTGCCCGACGCGGTCGATCTGGTCGCCGCGACGTACGCCGAGGTGCTCACGTTCTTCGGTGAGCTTGGCTTTCGCGCGCCGGTCACCGACCTTGGAGCCGTCCAGGGTGATGGTGGCGACGGCCGCCTCGACGTGTATCTCATCGACTTCGGCGGCGCCTCCGACGGGGCATGGGTGCGCGAGCGCTGTGACGCGCACGCACGCTGCAGCGGCTACGTCGTGCAGGAGAACGACTTCACCGGCTACGGCTACCCGAGCTATCGAGTCGCGTCGCGCATCCTCGCAAGCCACGAGCTGTTCCATGCGGTGCAGGCGGCATACGACGCGAACCAGGGCGCGAACTGGAGCGAGGCGACCGCGGTGTGGGCCTCGGAGCGATTCGACCCGAGCCTGTCGGACCTCGAGAGCTTCGCCGATGGCTGGCTCGAAGCGCCGGACCGCTCGATCGACCAGGAGCCGATAGGTCCTATCGCGGCATACTCGTATGGCCTGGGGATCTTTGCGCAATACCTGTACGAGCGGTTTGGCGACGCGGTCCATCTAGAGCTCTGGGATGCGGTCGAGGACGGCGCCAATGGAGTCGCCGACCCGCACTGGCTGACGGCACTCGTAGCGTTGCTGGCGAGCGACTTCGAGAGCACCTTTGACGCGGAGTGGGTGACCTTCGCCCAGTGGGCGTTGCGCGCGGGCCATGGTGCTTTGGGCGGGCCGACCTTCGGGAGCGCAGAGGACCTGCCGCGGATGGCGCGCGACGTGGTGACGCTGCCGTTCTCGGACGACAAGCTGCGGGTCTACGCGACCTCGGTGCAGGTGTGGTCGACCAAAGGCGACGAGGTCGCGGTCGCGATCGTGAGTACGACCGATGGCGACACCGACGGGCTCCACCTCGTCACCGGCCTCAGGAAGGGCGACCAGGTGAAGACCGTCGCGCAGTCGGGGCTGACCGCGACGCTCGACGGAGGTGGCGCGGACGAGGTGATCGTAGCGGTCGTGAGCACCAACCTCGAAGGCAACAGCAAGCGCCCGGGCCTGTGCATCGGCACGAGCGACGACGTCGTGGCGTGCGTCGCCGAGTTCGTGCCGACGAACCCTGACGTCAGCGAGCCAGGTCCCGAACTCGTCGAGCCGGGTCCCGAGGAGAGCCCCGAGGAGAGCCCGGAGCCCCAGGCAGAGCCCGATGAGAGCATCGAGTCCGGCGCCGAGATCGCGGATGCGCAGGCCAGCAAAGACGAGGGCTGTGCAGGTGCAGGCCCGCTGAACTCTGGCATGATGATCGGACTGGGCCTCCTGCTCACGAAGCGCCGCGCCGCGAAGTGCCTGCTTTCATGAGCGGTTCGGTAACGCTCGCCCGCAGGATCGAGCACAGCGATGCGCGTGGGGCGTGTGATGCGGTGGCCGCGATGGCCTCGTTGCGACCCGAGCATGGTGCGACGTTCGAAGCGATGGCGGGTGGCTTCGCGGTCTACGGCGGGGTCGGCTCGCCGCTGTCGCGGGCACGTGCGCTCGGCATGCAGGGGCCGGTGAGCGAGGACGAGCTCATTCGCCTCGAGTCGTTCTATCAGGTGCGCGGACTCCCGACGCGCTTCGAGCTGTGCCCTTACGCCGACCCGTCGCTGTTCGCTATCGTCGGCCAGCGCGGCTATCGCGTGACCGGCTTCGCGAATGTGTTCGTGCTCGACCCTGCAGCCGTCCCTGATACCCGATCGCCACCGCGCGACCTGCGCGTCCGCCAGGTCGATTCGAGTGACGCGCTGGGGTGGTCACGCCTCATCGGTCAGGGCTTTGGCGAGCCCGAGCCTTCTTTGATGACCATCGAAATAGGCCTCGCGCAGTTCGGCCGACCCGATGTCGCGTGCTTCCAGGCAGAACTCGGAGGCATGCCGATCGGTGGCGGCGTGGTCGGCTTCGACCTCGGAGCCGGCTTTCTCTTCGCCGGCAGCACCCACCCCGACCATCGCGGTCACGGCGCACAGACGGCCCTCATCGCCGCGCGGGTGGCCCACGCGCGAGCCCACGGCTGCGACCTCGTGTCGGTGGTGTCGAGCGCCGGAAGCGGCTCGCAGCGCAACATCGAGCGCGCCGGGTTCCGCGTGCTCTACACCCGAGTTTCGATGGAGCGCGCTGCCTAGCCAGGACAACGCATGCACAAGTGCGGCGCGCCGCCTTCGGGATCGACTGCCAAGACACACCGCTCGCGAAGGCCGCATCCTTCTGGGGTGCACGCTGGGACGCCTCGCCAAAGCAGCCGATCATCAAAGTGTCTTCCTCATCTTGATGCCGGTCTTGCGATAGCCGCGCTTCGTATAGAGCGCGATCGCGGCACGGTTGTCGGCATAGACGTGCAGATCGAGGTGACCTATCCCACGCCTGCGCAGCTCGCTCTCGACGAGGCCGAGAGCCGCCTGGCCGAGGCCGCGTCCACGCGCCGAGACCTCGATGGTGAGGTCATCGAGGAACGCTCGCTGACCGTCCACCGAAAGCCAGACGGTCCCGACTCTCACTCCGCTTTCTTCGATGACGAAGAGGTAATGATCGGGTGTTGCGATGCCGCACGGCAGATCTGCGGCGACCCGACGCTCCGCCTCGAGCTCGGCCTCGTTCACGATAAGGTCTTAGATTCGTTGGAGATCCATGGCCCAGTCGGACACGAAGCGAGCGCGCCATAGCGTGAACTCATCGAGGCGCATGGCCCGCATGAAAATATCCGAGCCTTGGGTGTGCATGTCGCGAGTGTATTCCATCGCGATACGCGGCCACAGACCGGGCGCACACCGTGTCAATGCAATGCACACTGCGTCGCTTGACGTAAGCACGCGGCAAGCATAGCTTTCGAGCACGCGGCATCGTCAGCCGCATCGCATCGTCGGCCCGTCAGGAGGCCTGCGAAAAGAAGTTCGGCGAACGTACGATATTGCACACATGTGTGCGTCGGTGCGTTCGCCAGACAAAACTGGAAACGTTGCCGGGAGGTTTCGTGATGTGCTCCGGGTTCCCGAGAAGTACGGCTTTAGTCTTTGTTCTCGCGCTCTTAGCGAGTGGGACCAGGTTCCATGAGGCCCATGCGCAGGTTGGTACCGGTACGCTAGTTGGCACCGTGAAAGACGCCGCTACCCAGAAGCCGATCGGCGACGTGGTCGTCACGGTGACCTCGCCGTCGCTGCAAGGTGAAGAGGTCGCGGTCACTGGCGCGAGCGGTGACTTCCGCGTCTCGGGCCTGCCGCCCGGCGAGTACACGATCCGCATGGACAAGGAGTCCTACCGGCCCTACTCGCGCCCCGGCGTGCGTGTCCGTACGGACGTCACGCTGCGCGTCGACACACAGCTCCTCCCCGAGGATCTCAAGACCGACATCGTCGTCGTCGCGCGCGCGCCGACCGTCGACGTCGGTTCGACCCAGACCGGGGCGACCATCGACAAGGAGTTCGTGCGGCGCGTGCCGAACATCCGCCCCGGCGGCAAGGGCTCGGACACGCGCAGCATCGAGGCCGCCGCGCAGGCCGCTCCGCAGGCCAAGTCGGACGACTACGGCACCTCGATCGCGGGCACCACCTCGCCCGAGAACAACTACGTGATCGACGGCCTCGGCGTCGGCGACCCGGCCTACGGCACGCTCGGCACGCCGATGTCGCTCGAGTTCGTGGACGAGCTCAATATCATCACGGGCGGCTACATGCCGGAGTACGGCAAGGCGACCGGCGGCATCCTGAACGCCGTGTCGAAGTCGGGCAGCGACGTCTTCGAGCTCGGCATCTGGGGGTACTACGCACCTGGTGCCTTGAACGGCCCGTCCGAGCGCATCGTTCGTCAGGGCGACACGATCGATACCCAGGTCGAGGTCGGCGACATCTACGACTTCGGCTTCAGCATTGGTGGCCCGCTCATCAAGGAGAAGCTCTGGTTCTTCGTCGGCGCCGACTTCGCGTCGGTGACCTGGAACCTGAAGCGCAGCTTCCGGCGCATCTCCTACGACGCGGACTTCAACCCGATCGTCGACCCCGACAGCGACATCACCCAGACCGAGCTCATCCCCGGCACGACCGAGGACTTCGTCGCCGAGACGCGCACGCTGCAGGTGTTCGGCAAGTTCACCTACCGCCTGGACAAGGACAACCGCCTGTCGATCACGCTCCTCGGATCTCCGCGCTGGTCGGGTGGCGACGGCAAGTACGGCATGGACTCGCGTGATGGTCAGCCCGAGGCGACGGCCCTGGTCGGTGACTACACCGCGATCGGCCATCACTACGACGGTGGCTCGTTCGATGCGATGTTGAAGTGGAACAGCGACCTCATCGACGACAAGCTCCTGCTCGAGACCTCGCTCGGCTGGCATCACCAGAACAACGGGCGCTTCCCGAGCGACGGGTCAGAAATCGGATCGAACAACGGCCTGGCCGGGCTACCGATGGTCAACTACCGCCGCAGCCCGAACAATCACGACATCCGCGACTTCATCCCGGAGTTCCCGAACTCGCAGCTGTGCGACGCGCCGGTAGGCTCGCCCGAAGGCACCCTGCCCTGCCCGGCGCAGACCTACCTTCTTGGCGGGCCCGACTTCCTGAGCGACGAGACGCTCGAGCGCATCGGCGCCCGCACCGTCCTCTCATGGCTGCCTGAGGCGGCCGGCACACACGTGATCAAGCTCGGCGCCGACTTCGACTACATGACCTACCAGATCGACAAGGCCTACTCTGGTGGCATCCGCTACCGCGAGAGCCTCGGCGGTGGGTCGTTCACCGACATCCGCGGCTTCGGCTTCCTACAGGGCCCCGACGACGAGGTGCCGTTGGCTCTGGTCGGCTCGGACGTGAACAGCGCCTCGCTCGGCATCTTCCTCCAGGACAGCTGGACCCTGACCAAGGGCTTCACCGCCAACCTCGGTGTGCGCTGGGACGCCCAGTGGATCCAGAACGACGCGGGTGAGACGATCATCGCGTTGGCCAACCAGTGGTCGCCGCGCCTCGGCTTCGTGTGGGACCCGACCACCGACGGTGGCGCCAAGATCTACGCGAACCTGGCACTCTTCTATGAGTCGGTCCCGCTCGACGTGGCCGACCGCGCCGGCTCGGGTGAGCCGCAGATCCTCTCGAACAAGGCCGCCAGCGCCTGCGACCCGAGCGACCCGACCCAGACCGACCCAGGCGGCGCGTGCCTCGACGACGCCAACCGCAACGTCATCAACGGGCCCAGCTCGCCCGATCGCCTGTGGCTCATCAACGGTGGCGGTCGCACCCCGGTCGATCCCGACCTCGCGGCGCAGTCGTCGTGGGAGTTCGTGGCCGGCGCCGAGTATGACCTCGGCCGCATCGACCCGCTGATGAAGAACCTGCGCGGTGGTGTCCTCTACACCAAGCGCTGGATGAACAATGTGATCGAGGACATGAGCCGCGACGAGGCCCAGACCTACTTCATCGGCAACCCGGGCAGCGGCATCGCCAAGGACTTCCCCGAAGCCGTGCGCGACTACGACGCCCTCACCGTGTACTTCATGAAAGAGTTCAGCGAGTGCTGGCTCCTTCAGGGCAGCTACACGCTGTCGTGGCTCGACGGTAACTACGCCGGCCTCTTCCGTCCGGAGACCCAGCAGCTCGACCCGAACATCAACTCGGACTTCGACCTGAAGTCGCTGACGGTCAACCGCAAGGGCCCGCTCCCGGGTGACAGCCGTCACCAGTTCAAGGTCTTCGGCGCGCACGACATCGAGCTTGCCAAGGGCCATCACCTGCAGCCCGGCTATGGACTGCGCCTCAGCTCGGGTGGCCCGACCAACTACCTCGCGTCGCATCCGGTCTACGGCGCTGACGAGGTGTTCCTGCTGCCGCGCGGCTCGGGCGAGCGCTTGCCGTGGGTGGCCAGCATCGACCTCAGCCTCGGCTACGAGGTCGCGGTCACCGAGAGCTTCAAGCTCGGCTTCACGGTCGAGGTCTTCAACATCTTCAACTTCCAGGCCACGACAACGACCAGCCAGCGCTATACCAGCGCTGACGTGAACCCGATCATCAATGGCAGCAAGGCCGACCTCCCCGCCGCCGTCGACATCGATGGCGAGTCGATCGCCGTCAACCCCAACTTCGGCAACACCACCTCTTACCAGCGGCCGCGGACCTTCCGGTTCGGCATCCGCGGAACGCTGTGAGCACGGAGGACATCATGTCGAACTCATCGAATCTCATCCTCAAGGTCCTCGGCGTCGGTTCATGCTCGCTTGCGATCGGCCTCGCCGGCTGCTCACAAGAGGGCGTCTCGTGCCAGACGGCGCACGGTGACTTCGCGGTGAAGCTCTTCCTGAAGACCGACACCGGGGCGTGCTCCGAGAACATCGGCGGCGTCTACGGCGTCAACAGCTACCAGTACCCGGACAAGTCGGGCGAGCCCGATCTCAATCGTGGCTCGGTCGCGATCCAGAGCGAGGATCTCGGTGTGCTGCTCGAGGACGCGGAGGCGCGTACGGGGACCTATCCCGACCTTGCGAACTCTGCGTTTGCAAAGGGCGATTGGGCGGGAGCGCGGCCCAACAGCGACGGCATGTGCGTCGCGCCGACGCTGGTGAAGGCGCAGAAGAGCATCCCCGCGCTCGACCTCATCCCCGCGGTCATAGACGACCCGACCACACCCGACGATGACGAGTCAGCGGACGAGGTGCCGGCCGAGCCGGCGAAGGCGTTCGCGTACGAGTGGAGCAACCTCAGCTTCCTCGTGACAGCCGCCGCCAACGGCACCCAGTTCGTCGGCAATCTCAAGTACACGGCCGACGGCTGCACCGCGGAGTACGAGGCATGGGGCCTCTATCCCGCTGTCTTCTGCGAGGACGCGGACGGCAACCCCGATGACCGCCTGTGCAACGCAGAGGCAGACCCCGCCAATGGCATCCCGGTCGGAAGCGGAATCAACCCCGACTTCACGACGGTTTGCGATCCGGATCTGCTGTTGTGCATGCTGACCTCGCGACCGCCGACCGAGTAGGTCTCGACCGTCGCGGGCATGGGGAGGTCGACGGTGTTCGAGACTGTCAACAAAGCCGGAGTCCGATCGGGCAAGCGCCTCACCGAAGGCGTGATCACCTCGATCCTCGTTCATGTCGGGTTGGTCATCGTGATCGTCGCGGTGTCGTCGAGCGACAGTAAGTCGAGCCAGAAGAAGGACATCGACTACTCGAAGGTGACGTTCAAGGACGCACCTCCGGAGCTGCCGCCGACGCCACCGCCGCCGCCGACCCCTGATGCCCCGGCAGCGCCACCGCCACCGCCACCGCCGCCTCCCCCGCCGGCGGCAGCGGCGGTCGTACCCGACCAGCCCAAGGTCCCGAAGAAGCCGAAGAAGCCTGCACCCGAGGCAGCGCCGAACACGGTCGTAGCTGCGCCGGTGAACCCAAACCCGGAGCCGGTCGGGTCGGTCGCAGGTGGGCAGCCGGGCGGCATCGAGGGCGGCAAGGAAGGTGGGGTCCAGGGCGGCAAGATCGGTGGCGTCGAGGGCGGTGTGGTTGGTGGCACCGGGACGGTCATGCCCACGAATGCCGTCCTGCCGTTCGGCTCGGGCATGGACCGGCCAAAGAAGATCAGTGGCCGTGACCCCGAGTACTCGCGCGAAGCCCTCGCCGCGGGTGTCGACGGCATGATGATCGTGCGCTGCGTCATCGAGCTCGATGGCAAGCTCGCCGACTGCAAGGTCATCAAGTCCCTACCCTACATGGAAAACGCGGTGCTCAGCGCACTGGCAACGCACCGATATACCCCGGTGATGTTCCAGGGTCGGCCGCAGCGCGTGAACTACACCTTCAATATCAAGCTCGTAGCGAAGCAGTAGGAGATGACGCTGATGATTGCAGAAGCGGCCGCGGCGGCTGGGGATTTCTCGCTGGGCGGGATCTGGGCCAAGATGGGCGTCTTCGCGACGCTGGTTGTCTTCATCCTCGGCTTCATGTCGATGGTCTCGATCGGCATCGCGGTCGAGCGCGCCATCGTCTACTTCCGGATGCGGCGCGAGTCGGTCCAGATCGTGAGCGACCTGGGCCCGATGCTCGAGCGGCGCGACTTCGCGGCTGCCACCGCCAAGGCTAAGGAGCTGAAGGTCGGCTACCTCGGGCGTATCTTGCGCGCCGGCCTGGTCGCGTTCAACTCGAAGCGGCACGAACACGAAGACGTCGCCTACGAATCGGTGACGCGCGCCCTGGAACGCCAGACACAGCGCGAGGTGCACACGCTTCGGCGCGGTCTCACGACACTCGCGAGCGTGTCGTCGCTGTCGCCGTTCGTCGGCCTGATGGGTACCACGGTCGGCATCATCAACTCGTTCAGCGACATGGCCGAGAAGGGCAGCGGTGGTCTCGGTGTCGTATCGGCCGGTGTGGCCGAGGCGCTGGCGACGACGGCGCTCGGTCTCATCGTGGCGATTCCTGCGCTGGCACTCTACAATTATTTGCAGGGCTGGGTCGACGCGCGCTCGGTCGACATGGCGGAGACCGCCAACGAGTTCCTCGACCTGGTCGCCAGCGAGCTGAAGGCCGAGGCGTTGAAGACGCAGGGTGTCCAGCGGCCGAGCGGGCCGAGTGGGGCCGTTGCGCTCGACAAGCCCGCCAGCGTCGGGGCCTGAGCGCGCCATGGGAATGGTCGTCGGTGGCTCTTCGAAGGGCCCACGCAGTGAGATCAACATCACGCCGATGGTCGACGTGGTGCTGGTGCTGTTGATCATCTTCATGGTGGTCACGCCGCTCCTGCAGAAGAACAAGGACGTCGTGTTGCCGCGCGCGACCCACATCGACGAGCGGGCGAAGGAGGAAGACCCGATGACGGTGTCGATCACCTCCGACGAGAAGGTGTGGATCGGCGCCGGTGAGGTGCCGCTCGCGGACGTGCAGAAGATCGTCAAGGCGACCCTCGCCGAGAGCCCCGACCGGGTCGTGCTGATAAAGGGCGACGAACGCCTGCACATGAAGCAGGTCCGGCGCGTGATGCGCGAAGTCCAGGATGCCGGCGCCAAGGCCGTCGGCCTCGCGGTCGACAAGCCTGAGGAGCCATGAGGAAGCATCACCGCAAGGCGGCCGTCGCGCCGTTCTCGGAGCCGTCGTCGGCGATCAACGTGACGCCGATGGTCGACGTGGTGCTGGTGCTGCTGATCATCTTCATGGTGGTCACGCCGCTCCTCGACAAAGACATCGAGATTGCCATCCCGAAGACCGAGAAGGTCACGGACTCCGATGACGTGCCCGACGAGCAGCTGCTGGTGCGGCTCTTCGAAAATGGCGATCTGTCCCTCAATGACCGCAAGCTGAGCTTCGACGAATATGCCGCGACGCTCGCTAAGCAGATGGACAACCGCACCGAGGCGATGAAGGTCATCTTCATCCAGGCCGACGACAACGCGAGCTATGGCCTCATGGTGAGGGCGGTCGATCTCGCGAAGGGCGCAGGCGTCCTGATCATCGGTATGTCGACCGAGGCTCAGGTCACGCAGTAGCGTTCGCGCCCTACTCTTCGTTGGGGCTGGAACGGCCCTGGCTTTTCCACCAGTCGCGCGCTTTCGCCTGGCTCCAGGGCTCGGGAAACGTGAGCTCGGCGAGCGCGTCGTCGAGTGCCAGCATCGTTGGCGGGCGCTTGAGCGGGTTCTTGCTGAGGCAGTGCAGGATCACGTCCTCGAGGCCCTGGTGGATGGGGCGCCCGACGCGGTCCGACGGACGCTCGGGATCGACCTCGACGTGCGCGAACATGAGCTGGGCTTCCTGCGAGCCTTCGAACACTGGCATTCCGGTGAGGGCATAGTACGCGACGCAGGCGAGTGCATAGATGTCCGCGCGCTGGTCGACGGCGCCGCTGCCATCGATCTGCTCGGGCGCCATATAGCCGGGCGTGCCCGGGCGCGCGCCGAACGCGGTCAACTGGACCGCACCCGCCATGCCTGTGAGGCTGCGCTGCTTGCCCGGCCCCTTCGCGAGCTCTTTCACGAGGCCGAAGTCGATGACCTTGAGGAAGTCGGCGTCGCGGCCAATCTTGGCGACGAACAGGTTCTCAGGCTTGATGTCGCGATGCACGACCCCGCTCTCGTGCGCGTCGATGAGTGAGTGACACGCATGGCGCAGGAGGAACGCTACGCGCGCGTCAGCGAGCGGACCGTAGCGCTCGACCATGCTGCGTATGTCCATGCCTTCGAGGAGCTCCATCGCGAGGTAGAGCGTCTTGTCCTCGACGCCGAAGTCGTAGAGCTCGACGGTGTGGGGCGAGTTCAGGTTGCCGGTGATGATCGCCTCGCGGCGGAAGCGCTCGATCCACTCGGCTTCGCGCACCTTGTTCTCGCCGCCCGGATGCCGCACGAGCTTCAGCGCCGTCGGTCGAAGGAGCGTCGCGTGGCTCGCGCGCCAGACTTCGCCCATGCCGCCCACGGCCATGCGCTCCTCTAGCGTGTACTTGCCGATCGAGATGCCGGTCTTGTCGCCGTCATTGACCACCGTCGCCGGGGGGCGCGGTCGCTCGAGGCTCGCGCGCGCGTGCACGAGCTCGGGTGAGACGCAGGGAGGCGCCACTTCAGACGTGCTCGTCGGATCGGCCTCGACCGGCGCTTGCTTGCGCGTCAGCACGCCCATCAAAGTCACCGCGCCGAGGAGCAACGCACCCGCCAGCAGACCCAAGGTCATCGGGGCCAACGGTCCGACGCCAGCGAAGTGGAGGACGAGCGCGGCGGCGACCAGAAGAGCTGTGCCGCTGGCAGCGAGAACTGCCAACTTGCGCCCGCTGTCAGCTGGCGATTGCGGTGAGGTAGTGTCGTGCATGATGCCTCGGGGCGGGACGACCCAATCATCTATGCACGAGGCGCCTACGGGAAGCCCTGCGCGAACGAATCAGGGAGGACTGGGCAGTTGGCTGCGCCGCGGCCCCATGAACTTCTGTGCTACGGAACGAGAACTGGATGGGTCGCGCGATAGCTTGGCGCGATGATCGGCGTGCTGCCGATGCGGGCGACGACGCCGTCTTCGAGCGTGAACGCCTGCCAGAGGCGTCGGCCGCGAGGTCCACATCCGCCCACTCGTCGACCAGAGCATCGTTCAGGTAGATGCGCAGCGTCGCGGACGCGCTGCCGAAGCCGCCGTCGCGCCAGTGGTGCACGCCGACCGTGTAGCGGACGCCACGCTCGGGCGCGGGCATCGCGATCACCTCGGGTCCGCCACCGTCATAGTCGTCGGCGAGCAGGTGCAGGTCGCCGAAGTGCGAGTCGGTGCGCCAGAGAGGCGCGGGCATTTGCCAATCGCAGTCCCACAGCGGCGCGAAGAAGGTGTCGTGCGCGCTCGCGTGGAGGAGGTGGAGATCGAGTTCTGAGCCGACTGGAAGAGACGCGTCCTTGCGAAAGCTGAGGTCACTCTCGTCTGGGTCGCCGGTCGTGCGCCAGGTGAGCTCGACGCGCAGGCGGGTGATGTCGGCGACGACGATCTGCAGGGTCGGGCTGGCGATGACGACACCGTTCGCGTCGTGGTAGATGGCTGAAAGCGAATAGACTCCGGGCACATCCGGCGTTAGCGTGCGGTCGCGATCGGAGCTGCCAGCCACGAGGGAGGCGGTCGAGCCGGCGGGCAATTCTACCGACCACTCGAATAGTGGACGCCCACGCGATAGCGGGCGCCGCCTACGGGCTCTGCAATGCGATGATCTCGGGCCCTGCCCCATCGCCATCAGCGCGGTCGAGCGTGGGATCGTCGGCCGGCCCAGCGACGCCCCACTCGGGGTTGGACGACTCTCGGTAGCAGTCGAACGCCATGTCGAATCAGGTGTGACTCGAGAGCACAGCGAGCAGGTGCAGGTCCATGTCGCTGCCCGCGGAGAAGCCACTGGCGTAGGGATCAGAGGTGTCACTCTCATCGATGTCGCCGGGCGTGAGCCAGGTGAACTCGACGTGCAGGCCGTCGCCTGGCACGACCGAGATAGGCATCAAGGCGAGGCTCGCGATCGCATGGCCCTCTGCATCGTAGGCGAGCGCCGCGAAGCGGTAGCCGCCGACGACGTTCACCTCGAAGGTCGCTGCGAGCGCGTGGACGCGTACCCGAACCGCCCGCGTGAGGCAGCCGGTTGCTGGACGAGCCATGACACGTAGGCCGGTGCGACCGCGCCTTCGGCGACATCGAGGCGCAGGTGGACGGTTGTCTGTAGTGCGACCGGGCTGGCTTCTAACGCGACGAGCGTGAGCCCTGCAGCGGACGCGGTCGCGTCATCGGGGAACACCGGCGCTGGGAATATCACCTCGTTGTCGAGCTGCACATCGGCGTCGCGATCCGAGTTGCCTGCGCATGCGCTCGCGGACAATGACAGCAAGACTGCGAATACCGATGTCCAGGCACGACTCATTGAAATCCCTGGCCGCGATAGTTGGGCGTAATCGAGGGCGTTGCGCCAACGCGGGTCACGACGCCATTCCGTATCGTAAAGGCATCCCAGAGATCGTCATGGCGCAGCTCGACATCGCCCCACTCGTCTTGGAGCACGCCATCGAGGTAGATGCGCAACGTTGCGAAGGCGTCGCCGTAGCCCCAGTCGTTCCAGTAGTGGACGCCAACGGTATAGGTCGCATCGACCTCATATCGGGCGAGGGTGGTGATCTCAGGCCCGCCACCATCCGTGTCATCGCGGTCGAGATTGGGATTGTCATCCGCCCCGAGGATGCCCCACTCGGGGATTGTGTTGTCCCAATAGCAGTCGTAGGACCAATCGAAGTAGGCGCCGGACGCCTTGGGATGCAGCACGTGCAGGTCGACGTCGCTCCCGACCGAGAAGTAGACCTGGTCACCGCCGGTGTCGGCCTCGTTCTGGTCGCCGGGCGTGCGCCAGGTCAGCTCGATGTGGAGGCCGTTGGCGGGCACCACTGCCATCGCGAGGGTCAGGGTGGTGCTGTGACCGTCGGCATCGAAGGCGAGCGCGGCGAAGCGATAGCCGCCGACGACGTTCGCCTCGAACGTGGCCTCCGTCGCAGATGTGACGACGATGAGCGAGACGGAGTTGTTGGGCTGGACCACCGACCACTCGACCCTCGCGGGTGCGGGGATGGTCGGGTCGTTCGCAAGGCGCAGGTGGATGACGGTCTGCGGGGCGACGGTGGCGGACTCGCGCGCGACGACGGTCAGGCCGGCGACGGTCTCGCCGCGCGCGGCGTCGGGCGACGGGGTCGCGTCGGGGGTTGCTACGTCGGGCTGGATGGTTTCGGACACGATATCGGCGACCGATGTGTCAGCCAATGTGTCAGCCAATGTGTCAGTCGATGAGTCAGCCAATGTGTCAGTCGATGAGTCAGCCAATGTGTCAGCCGATGTGTCAGCTGATGTGTCGGGCCTGGTCTCGCGGGTCGCGTCGATCTTCGTGGAGTCGGCGATGTCGGAGGACGGGGTGCCCTCGTTGCCGAGGCAGTGCGTGAGGACGAGCGGCAGGAGCGAAACGAGCAAGCGCTTCATGGGGTCTCCTCGATGAGGGCGATGCAGAGAGCGGATTGGGATGGAGTGGAGAGATGCGTCACTGCCTGATCTCCGGATGGCTCACGCTGTAGCTTGAGGTGATCGACGGCTCGGTCCCGACCCGCACGACGGCACCATCGACAATGGTGAAAGCAAGCCAGAGATCGTCGTTGGTCAGCTCGACAGCCGGCCACTCGTCCATGAGGACGTCGTCGAAGTAGACGCGCAAGGTCTCGAACACGTTACCGAATCCACCATCGGACCAGTAGTACACTGCCAGCGGATAGGACTCGCCGGACTCGGGCAAGGGGAGCTTGATCGACTCGGGTCCGGTGCCGTCGAAGTCGTCCGATGCCAGCCTCGGATTGTCGATGGGTCCGATGAACCCCCACTCGGGATTGGCATTGCGGAAGTGGCAGTCGAAGCTGGGATCGAACAGCACGCCCGCGGCCTTGGGGTGCAGCAGGTGCAGGTCGAGATCCGAACCCACCAGGGTCTGATATTTGCTGACGCCGACGTCGCTCGGGTCGGGATCGCCCGGTGTCGTCCAGGTCAGCTCGACGCGCAGGTCGACGTTCTCGGCGACCATGACGATCCACGCCGCTGACCCGACCTGGACGCCGTCGCTACCGTGTGCGACCGCGTTGAAGACATAGGTGCCGACCACATCCACCTGGAACTTCATGTCGAGCGGAGTCGCGCCTGCGACGACCGTCGCGAGCGAGCCTGCTGGGGCATCGACCGACCACTCGACGACGGCAACGCTGGTCGCGTTGTTGGGAACGAGGCTCAAGTCGAGCTGGGTCTGGGGCTTCACGGCCTGCCCCTGCGGCGAGACGATCGTGAAGCTCGGGCCGCCCAGACCCAGGTAGTTTGGGCTTATCTGTGGTTCGCTGCCGACGCGCTGGACACTGCCGTCGCCGCCAACGGTATGGCTCTGCCAGAGGTCGTCGGAGTGCAGCTCGACCTCGGCCCATTGGTCACGGAGCACGCCATCGAAGTAGACGCGCACGGTGACGAAGGCGTTGCCGTAGCCCCAGTCGGCATAGAAGTGCACGCCGACGGTGTAGCTAGCGGCGGCCTCGGGTGCCGCCAGGACGATGACCTCGGGCCCTGCCCCGTCGGTGTCGTCGCGGTCGAGGGACGGGTCGTCGCTGGGCTCGCCAGGGAACCCTCAGGTCGGCGAGTCGTTGCGCCAATAGCAATCGTCGTCGGTGAACCAGGTGCCGTTCGCCTTGGGTGCAGCAGGTGCAGGTCGACGTCGGAGCCGGCCGATTCGAATGCGAACGGATCGCTGACATCGGACTCGTTGAAGTCGCCCGGTGTGTGCCAGCTCAGCTCGACGTACAGGCCGGCGCCGGGGACCGCTTGCAGGAACAACGACAGTGACGCAGTCGTGTGACCGTCGGCATCGAAGGCGAGCGCGGCGAAGCGATAGCCGCCGACGACGTTCATCGCGAACGTCGCCTCGAGCGGCGTGGCGCCGGGGTGGAAGAGCTCTTGCGAGCCATTGGGCTGCACGACCGACCACTCGACGCGGGCCGGTGCCGCGATGCCGTCTGCCAGCTCGAGGCCGAGGTGGACGACCGTCAGGGGGCTGACCGTCGCGCCTTCGGAGGAGACGAGCGTGAGGCCGTTCTCGCTCGGGGTGACCTCCGAGTCGACGGCCACATCGGCTGCGTCGACTGCCACGTCGCTCGCTGTGTCAGCGACCTGGTTGGTGTCCGAGACCTCCGCTAGCGAGGTGGCATCCGCTGAGTCGGAGACTTCGACCTTGGCATCGTCGAAGACCGCATCGCGGGTCGCGTCCGGCGCAGCCGGATCGTTGGAGGCTTCGCACTGCGCAAGCAAGAGCGGTAGCAGCGACAGGATCAGGCGCTTCATGCGGGGCTCATCGTTTCCCTTCGAGGGAGTAGCGGAGGGGGGAAGCTACTCAGCGGCTCAACTCTTAGCAATGAAGAGACGTATGCACGAGGCCACGGCCAGCCTTCGCGGTTGACTAGTCGGCAGGAGTGTCTAGGTTAGCGCCGCCCTGGCACTCCCCATCAGCGAGTGCCAACCCCGTCGCAACCGCTCAAATGGCCGACGTGGACCATCGAACACCTGGAGCACAGCATGAAGATCCGTCCCCTGCACGATCGAGTCATCCTCAAGCGCGTCGAAGAAGAGCAAGTCTCGCGCGGCGGCATCATCATCCCCGACACCGCCAAGGAGAAGCCGATCAAAGGCAAGGTCGTCGCGGCAGGCCCCGGTCGCCGCCTCGACAACGGCGAAGTGCGCGCGCTGACCGTCAAGGAGGGGGACATCGTCCTCTTCTCGAAGTACGGCGGCACCGACGTGAAGATCGACGGCGAGGACCACTTGATCCTGCGCGAGGACGACATCCTCGGGATCGTGTCCTGAGCTGACAAGCGCGCGTCCGGCTGCCGCAGCGTGGCCGTGAACGCACCCCCAGACACCCTTCAGTAAGGAATCGAACATGGCCAAGGACATCATCTTCTCGGAAGTCGCGCGCGCCAAGATCCTGCGCGGCGTCAACATCCTCGCCGACGCGGTGAAGGAGACCATGGGCCCCAAGGGCCGCAACGTCATCATCGAGAAGAGCTACGGCTCGCCTCTGGTGACCAAGGACGGCGTCACCGTCGCCAAGGAAGTCGAGCTCGAAGACCGGTTCGAGAACATGGGCGCGCAGATGGTGAAGGAGGTCGCCTCGAAGACCTCGGACGGCGCCGGCGACGGCACCACCACGGCGACCGTGCTGGCCCAGGCGATCTACCGTGAGGGTGTCAAGATGGTCGCCGCCGGGCACAACCCGATGGACCTGAAGCGCGGCATCGACCTCGCGGTCACGGCCGTCACGGCGCACCTCAAGACGCTGTCGAAGCCGACCGCGAACCACAAGGAGATCGCCCAGGTCGGCGCCATCTCGGCCAACAACGACGCCACCATCGGCAACATCATCGCCGAGGCGATGGAGAAGGTCGGTAAGGAAGGCGTCATCACGGTCGAGGAAGCCAAGACGATGGAGACGACGCTGGACGTCGTCGAGGGCATGCAGTTCGACCGCGGCTACCTGTCGCCGTACTTCGTGACGGACCAGGAAGGCATGTCCGCCGAGCTGGAGAACCCGTACATCCTCATCCACGAGAAGAAAGTCTCGAACATGAAGGAGCTCCTGCCCCTTCTCGAGAAGATCGTGAAGAGCCCGCGGCCGCTGCTCATCCTCGCCGAGGACATCGAGGGCGAGGCGCTCGCGACGCTGGTCGTGAACAAGCTCCGTGGCGCGCTCAACGTGTGCGCCGTCAAGGCGCCGGGCTTTGGCGATCGTCGCAAGGCGATGCTGCAGGACATCGCGATCCTGACGGGCGGGCAGGTGATCTCGGAAGACCTCGGGCTCAAGCTCGAGAACGTCGAGCTCGCCGACCTCGGCTCGGCCGAGAAGGTCAGCATCGACAAGGACAACACGACCATCGTCGGGGGCAAGGGCGCCGAGAAGGACATCAAGGATCGCGTCGCGCAGATCCGCGTCCAGATCGAGGACACCACGTCCGACTACGACCGTGAGAAGCTCCAGGAGCGGCTCGCGAAGCTGGTCGGCGGCGTGGCCGTGGTCCAGGTCGGCGCGGCGACCGAGGTCGAGATGAAGGAGAAGAAGGCCCGCGTCGAGGACGCGCTCAACGCGACGCGCGCGGCCGTGGAAGAGGGTGTCGTCGTCGGCGGTGGCGTGGCGCTCGTGCGCTGCCAGGTCGCCCTCGAGGGCCTCAAGGTCACGACCGAGGAGAACTTCGGCGTGCAGATCATCCGTCGTGCGCTCGAGGAGCCGCTCCGTCAGATCGCGGGCAACGCCGGGGTCGAGGGATCGATCGTCGTGCAGCGCGTGCGTGATTCGAAGGAGACCAACTTCGGGTACAACGCCGCGACCGACAAGTACGAGGACCTCGTGGTCGCGGGCGTCATCGACCCGACCAAGGTCACGCGTACTGCCCTCCTCAACGCCGCGTCGGTTGCTGGGCTGATGCTCACGACCGAGGCGATGGTTGCCGAGCGACCCAAGGCCGACGACAAGGGCGGCGGCGGTGGCGGCGGCGGCGGCGGGATGGGAGGAATGGGTGGCATGGGCGGAATGGGCGGAATGGGCGGCATGATGTGAAGTCGGGCAGGATGCGGCGCCCATCTGCGGCGTCGCTTCGCTCGGTTGCTCCTGCGGCGACCTATGAGGTCGCCTCGTCGCGCCCTTCCCTCGCTCCTTGCATCTGGGGCCGCCTCCTGCCCGATTTCGGGTGGTTTGGTAAGGCCCGGCAAAAGCGATTGTGACTAGAAAGCCACCTCGGAAACGGGGTGGCTTTTTTGTTTGGGCGCAAATGGCAGGCGATTGCCTTGTAACGGAGTTTGGCGGTTGGGCAGATTGTCGCCGCTGACTCAAGGAGGCGTTGATGCTGCCGAGAGCACGAGTGGGCGCGATCGCGGGCGTTGCTGGGGCCATGCCATACGTCATCGGGCTTGCGCTGATGGTGGTTGCGATGGGGTTGACGGGGCGGTCGGCTCGGGCATGTGGTGGGCTGTTCTGCAATGCGACCATTCCGGTGGGGCAGCCGGGCCCGATTCGCATCGTGCAGGCGGGCGAGCGGGTGTTATTCGCGAAGCTCGAGACAGGCACGCAGATGATCGTCGAGGTGCGCTACGACGGCGACCCGACCTCGTTTGCGTGGCTCTTGCCGATCCCGAAGCCTGCGGCTGGCGTGGCGCTGGAGGATATCCTCGGGGTGTCGCTGCCCGAGATATTCGACAAGCTGCAGGATGCGACCGAGCCGAGCTTCTTTGTCGCGCAGATCACCAATGGCGCTAATGCCTGTTCGCGGGCGAATTCGGGCGGCGGCTTCGGGTGCGATGTCGAGGATGACACGAAGGCCTCGAGCGCGCCGAACGGAACGGTCGATACGCAGGACCCCGGTCATCCGGGCGTGACGATCAGCGATGAGGCGCGGGTCGGCCCCTATGATGCGCGGCTGCTGGAAGCGGTCGACGCCGATTCGCTCTACACGTGGCTCGGGGACAATGGCTATTACCAGGATGCCGCGGCGCGGCCGCTGCTTGCGCACTACATCGCCAGCGGCTGGTCGTTCATCGCGATACGGCTGAAGAACGAGGCAGACCTCGGCGACATCCGGCCCATCACGCTGACGCTCGGCGAGAACGCGCCGTGTGTGCCGCTGCGGTTGACCAGCATCGCGGCCAACGATGACATGCCGATCCTCGTGTGGGTGCTGGGGCCCGGGCGGGCCATTCCGAAGAACTTCCTGCACGCAGTCGTAAACGATCAGGCGCTGACGTTCCCGGGTGCGCCCGAGTACATGGCGCGGGTCTCCGAGGCGATCGATGGGGCCAGCGGACGGGCCTGGGTGACCGAATTCGCGGTTGATCCGGGCAGCGTACCGAAGTTCATGGAGGCGTCGTTGCGGGCGCGGCTGAGCGCGAGCATCGACCTGCCGAAGATGCGCGAAGTCCTGACGGCCATCGGCGATGGGCCGACGGTTCGATCCATCCTGGTCGAAGAGCTCATGCCACCCGCCGAGCTCGCTCGGGCGTTTGCGAATAGCCCACTCGAGTACATGGACGCGCCCGGGGTGACCTACGTGAACGACCTGGCGACGCTGCGTGAGCGGCTGCTGGCGGAGCTGGTCGTGCCGCTCGAGGCGATCGACACGCTGTTCGGCGAAGCGACGACGCTGACGCGCTTTGTCACGACGATCGACCCGAGCGAGATGACCCGCGACCCGGTGTTCGCGTTCAATCCCGAATTGCCGTTGGTCGCGCGTGAGCACACGATCAACGTCGAGACGCGCGTCGACAAGAGCTGCCAGCAGCGCATCAAGGTCACCTACCCCGATGGCAGCGAGGTGGAGTCGTCACTCTCGGGAACGACCGTGGCGCCGGTCGCCGGGGCGCCGGCGTTACTGCGGGTCGAGCTCATCGACGAGACGGGACCGGCGATGCCGTTCGACCCCGCGCAGGTCGTCGAGATCGACCGCGCGATAGCAGGTGCGGTGGCAGGTACTCCGACATTGCCGGCCGGCTACCAGCTCAATCCGGTGCCGCGAGATCGGCAGGCGGCGGGGGCGGATGAAGATGACAGCTGCCAGTTGTCGTTGAGCGGCTCGTTCTTGTTGCTGCCGCTGGCGTTCCTGTTCGTGCGCGCGAGGCGAGCCAGACGATCACTCAGGTAAAGCGGTCGAGGATCGCTGCTACGTCGCGGGTGTAGCTGCCGCCGAACAAGGCGACATGGATGAGCAGCGGGTAGAGCGTGAGGATCTCGAGGCGGTCGTCGAGGGCGTGGTCGAAGATGAGGCCGGTGCTGTCTCGATAGGCGGCGTAGAACGCGTCGCCGAAGCCGCCGAAAAGTCGTGTCATCGCGAGGTCTTGCTCGGGGTGGCCGTAGGCGACGGCTGGGTCGATGAAGACGGGGCCGATGGTGGAGTGGAGGAGATTGCCGCTCCAGAGGTCGCCGTGGATGAGGGTCGGGGCGGTGGGTTCGGTGATGAAGCGCGTGAGGTCAAGGGCGGCGAGGCGAAGGCGGAGCGGGGCCGGTAGGTGATGGGCGAGCGGGTCGAGGCGGCGCTCGCGGAAGAAGGTCGCGAACGTGTCGTGGCCGCGATTGTCTTGCGCAACGGCGCCCATGAAGTTGTCGACGGGCAGTCCGAAGTGCTCGCCATGACGGCTGTGCAGGGTCGCGAGGGCATGGCCCGCGCTCGCCTCGGAGGCGGCTGTGCGAGGTCTCGGGGGGATCCATTCGAGGACGAGTGCATGATCCCAGACAGCGATCACTCGCGGCGTGCGCACGGCGACCGCGAGGCGTGCCAGGCCATCGGATTCGGCGGCGAAGAAGTTCAGCGCGCCACGTGAACGAGGCGCCGGTGGATCGGGGTGGTGCTTGACGAAGACCGGACCCGACGCGCTGTCAACGCGGTAGCACTGGTTGATGCTGCCGCCTGCTACCGGCGTGGCGGTGATGGGGGCGCCAAGGAGGCTTGCAAGGCGGAACGCGAGGGAAGGTGGCAACATCACTTGACTCTACACCTACATCGCACTGTCGCCTGCGGCTGCGGACCGAGGTGTGCTTCGCCTGGTCGCCCTGGCGCTGACGCGCGTCTCTGCTCACCGCCGTGACTGCCGTGAGGCCCGCCTTGACAGCGGGGCCCGGGCGGTCTACTCGCTCCAGGGCTCTCTGTAAGGATTCATGCGGATGTCGATGCACAAAAGGTTCGTGGTCCAAGCGGGTTTGCTCGGGGCCCTCGCGTTCTCGGCGATGCCCTCGCGCGCGGCCGAGCCGGACGAGCTCGACAAGCTCCTCGACGAGGTCGGCAAAGACGGTGATCTTGGTGGCTGGGCCGACCGCATGGCGGAGCGACGCCCGTCGTTCCCGTACTTCGAGCACCACGGCTACTTCCGCTTCCGCGCCGACTTCTTCCACAACGGCCACCTCGGGACCGTGGTGCCGGGCGTCGCGAAGTCGGGCACGTCTGGAATCCCGGCGCCTATCAGCGAGAACGGGATCAACAACGAAGACCCGGACGTCTCGGCCGAGGTCGGCACCGAGAACGCCAAGGTCATCGCCAGCGCGAACATCCGCCTGCGCTACAGCCCGACGCTGCACGTCAGCGAGTCGCTGCGCGTCAAGGCCACGTTCGACATCCTCGACAACCTCGTGCTCGGCTCGACCCCCGACTTCAACGGCAACCTGTCGCGCCCCGACGTGCCGCTCGTTGCGTTCGCGCAGAGCCAGGCGCCTCCGTCGGATGGCAGCAACGGCTTCCGCGACTCGATCCGCGTGAAAGAGGCCTACGGCGAGTTCCAGCCGGCCTTCCTCTTGCGCGTCGGCCGCATGTCCTCGAACTGGGGCCTCGGCATCCTCGCCAACTCAGGCAACGACATCGACGACGACTTCGGGGACTACAGCGACCGCGCGCTACTCCTGTTCAAGGTCTTCGACGTCTACGTCGCGGCCGCCTGGGACTACCTCTATTCGGGCGCCATCAGCGACGACCCGTCGAGCGCGTACGGTCAGCCGAAGGACCTCGGCTCGGCCGACGACGGCAAGCAGTACGTGCTGTCGTTCTTCCAGCGCCCCTTGTCGGAGGCAGAGATCGCCAAGCGCCGCGTCGACACCTACGAGCGCTTCAAGCCCGCGTTCGACTGGGGTCTCTACGGCGTCTATCGCAGCCAGGACTTCGACCTCGACACCGTCGCCTACCAGAGCTGGCAGAACAACGGCGGCCAGGCGAGCTACGACAACCTCGGCCTCGTGACCCGCGGCGCGTGGGCGGTCATTCCCGACTTGTGGCTCCGTTATGAGCAGCGCTTCGACTTCTTCTCGGGCCTGCGCATCGAGCTCGAGGTCGCGTCGATCTTCGGCGCCATCGACAACGTCAACAACGAGATCGGTGGGCCGGCCTCGCCGCGCGACATCTCGCAGATCGGCGCCGCGCTGGAGATCCAGTACGACACCAACCAGCTCTCGCTCGGACTCGACGCTGGCTTCGCGAGTGGCGACACGGCGGAGGGCTTCGGCGTGCTCGACCGCAACACCCTGTCGGAGCAGGACGGCAGCCCGAACAAGAAGGTCTCGGCCTTCAAGTTCGACCGCGACTACCAGATCGACCTCATCCTCTTCCGCGAGGTCATCGGCACCGTCACGAACGCGGTCTACATCAAGCCGTGGGTCTCGTATGACCTGTTCGACTCGCCCGAGGACACCCTCGGCATCCGCCTCGACCTGCTCTATGCGCAGGCGCTCGAGCCGCAGGCCACCCCCGGCAACGAGGCGTTCCTCGGCTTCGAGTCGGATCTGAGCCTGTTCTTCCACAACAAGGCGGGCTTCATGCTCGACGTCGAAGCGGGTCTCTTGATCCCCGGCGGCGCGCTCAACTACCGCCCGGTCGACAACGCCAACGACCGCGATGCGAGCCTCGCGTTCACGCTGCAGGGGCGTCTCACCGTCAAGTACTAGTCGTTCTGAATCGAACACGTAAGGGCGCGATTCGTCGCGCCTTTTTCGTATCGGATGCACGCGTAGAAAAGGGCCAGGCGATGACCAAAGCATGGGGCGGGCGGTTCACGGAAGGCACCGCGAAAATCGTCGAGGCGATGAACGCCTCGGTCGGCTTCGACAAGGTGCTCGCACTCGAAGACATCGCCGGCTCCGTCGCGCACAGCCGCATGTTGGCCGCCGTCGGCATCATGACCGCGGACGAGCAGGTAGCGATCGAAGGCGGCCTCATCTCGATTGCGGACAACATCCGCAGCGGCAGCTTCGAGTGGTCGGTAGCGCGCGAAGACGTGCACATGAACGTCGAAGGCGCGCTGGCCGATCGCATCGGGCGTGTGGCCGGGCGCCTTCATACGGGACGTAGCCGCAACGACCAGGTCGCGTTGGACCTGCGGCTCTGGTTGCGGCGCGAGCTGACCGAGCTCGGCCGTGCGCTCGCGACTGTCGTCGAGCGGCTCGCGAGCCTCGCCGAACTGCACGCTGAGCTGCCGATGCCGGGCTACACCCACCTCCAGCGAGCGCAGCCGATCACGTTCGGCCATCACCTGTCGGCCTGGGCCGTGATGTTTTCGCGCGACCTCGATCGGCTGCTCGATGCGCGTAAGCGCGTGGCCGTCTCGCCGCTCGGCTCGGGTGCCTTGGCAGGCACGCCGCTGCCGATTGACCGGCATCGCGTAGCGAAGGAGCTCGAGCTGCCAAAGATCACGCTCAACAGCCTCGATGGCGTGTCCGACCGCGATGGTGCGCTCGAGACGTTGTCGGTGCTGTCGATCCTGATGGTGCACATCTCGCGCATCGGTGAGGAGCTGGTGCTCTGGACGTCGCAGGAGTTCGGGTTCGTCAGCCTGTCGGACGCGTTCTGCACGGGCAGCTCGCTGATGCCGCAGAAGAAGAACCCGGACATCCCGGAGCTCTTGCGCGGAAAAGCGGGGCGCGTCTTCGGCGCACTACAAGCCTTGCTCACGCTGATGAAGGGCCTGCCGCTCGCGTACAACAAGGACATGCAGGAGGACAAAGAGCCATTGTTCGACGCGATGACGACGGCGCGTCAGTGCGTCGCGATCCTGCCCGACCTGCTCGCGGCCATCACGGTCCGACCCGAGCGCATGAAGGCCGCACTGGAAGACGGGTTCCTGCTCGCGACCGATCTCGCGGACTGGCTCGTCGACAAGGGCGTGCCATTTCGCGAGGCACATCACATCGTCGGCGCGGTCGTTGGCCACTGCGTGCTAACCAAGAAGCGCCTCGAAGACCTGACGGTCGACGAGTACAAGGCGCTGTCCGAGCACTTCGATGCGTCGGTCTTCACGGCACTCGACGTGCAGCGCTCGTTGTCGCGCCGCAAGCTCCCCGGCGGGCCCGCACCCGAGGCGGTGCGACGTGGCGTCAGTGAGATCCGCGCGGAGCTGTCCGAGCTCGTGACCCGCCTCGATGTGGCCGGTCCCTCGGCTATCGAACGTGCGCTGCATGCGGGTGCGCCGCTGCCCCCGCCGCTCCACGCGGGCCAGTCGGCGGCGCACTCGGAAGGCGTGCCCCTGGTGCCGGGCGCATGAACCACTTCGCGCGCCATGGTCCCAGCGGCGAGCTCTACTGCGAAGGCGTGCCGCTCGAGCGGATCGCGGCCGCGGTCGGCACCCCGACCTACGTCTATTCGCGCGCCACGCTCGAGCGCCATGTGCGCGTGTGGCAAGACGCCTGGAGCGACCTCGATCATCGCATGTGCTTCGCGGTCAAAGCCTGCTCGAACCTCGCGATCCTCGCCTTGTTCGCCAAGGCGGGCGCCGGCTTCGACATCGTCTCCGAAGGCGAGCTGCATCGCGTCTTGCTCGCCGGCGCGCGCCCCGAGACCATCGTCTTCTCGGGCGTCGGCAAGACCCGGCACGAGCTGCGCGCAGCGCTGAGCGCGGGGATCGGCTGCTTCAACGTCGAGAGTGTGGCCGAGCTCGAGATGCTCGACGATGTCGCCCGCTCGCTCGGTCGCAGAGCTCCGATCTCACTGCGCGTGAACCCCGATGTCGACGCCCGCACCCACCCGTACATCGCTACCGGGCTCTTGCGCGCGAAGTTCGGCATCGCCTGGGACGACGCGCTCACGGCGTTCGACATCGCGCGCGGCTTGTCGCACCTCGAGGTGATCGGGATCGACTGCCACATCGGCAGCCAACTCGAGTCCTCGACGCCGTTCGTCGAGGCGCTCGACCGCGTCCTGGACCTCGCGCACGAGCTCGCAGCGCGTGGCCTGATGATCCGCCACATCGACATCGGTGGCGGCCTCGGCATCACCTATCGCGACGAGACGCCGCCGACGCCGGTCGAGTACGCGAACGCGGTCAAAGCGCGCATCGCCGCCCGCGACGCCACGCACCTGCGCGTCATGACCGAGCCCGGCCGGGTCATCGTCGGCAACGCGGGCGTGCTCTTGTCGCGCGTGGTCTTGACCAAGCAGAACGGGCCGACGCGCTTCGTCGTGCTCGACGCGGGCATGAACGACCTCATCCGCCCTGCCCTCTATCAGGCATGGCACGACATCGAGCCGGTCGCCGGACCAAGCACCGACCGCGGCGTCGTCGACGTGGTCGGCCCGGTCTGCGAGTCGGGCGACTTCTTCGCCAAGGACCGCGAGCTGCCGGTGCTGGCCGCCGACGAGCTGGTCGTCCTGCGCTCGGCCGGCGCCTACGGCATGGCGATGGCGTCCAACTACAATAGCCGTACGCGGCCGGCCGAGGTGCTCGTCGACGGCGACGACTTCCATGTCATCCGCGCGCGCGAGAGCCTCGACGATCTCGTACGACTCGAGGCGATTCCCAGCGGAATCTGACCTGCCCCAGCGATTCGTGCGGGGCATGGAACCTTCCGCCACATGGGTTGTCATGCCCCTGTCGAACCGCCACTGACCCGGTCTCGCACGAACGAACCAGGGAGCCTGCCGTATGCGCCACCCATCGCCTTCCATCGTATCGCTGCTCTTCATCGCGCTCGCCGTCATCGGCTTCGCGGCGCCCGCGCGAGCCGGCAACGCCAACGACCTCGGCATCGAATTCAAGACGGCTGTGCAAGGCACCGCGTCGCCCGCGATCGTCATCAAGAACAAGCGCGACATCAAGACAGTCGAGTTCGTGCTGACCGACGCGAACAACAAGCGCCAGACCGTGCGCGCCGCCAACCTCGGCGCCGGCAGCGTTAGGAACGTGTCGTTCAAGCACGGTGCCGGCACGCTGGCCTACAAGGCCGACGTCAACGTGGTCTGGGGCGACGGCGAGAAGGACACATTCACCCTCGCGTTCGATGCGACGCGCGTCGGCAAGCTCGCGATGGACATCAAGTCGGAGGACGTCGACATCGATGCTCGCACGTTGCGCGCGCGGGTGAACAACCCCGCCTCGTCGATCGAACTGACGGTCGTCGGCGAGTCGGGTAACGAGCTGTGGTCTGGCCGCGAAGCGTTCGATCCGCCGGCCCCTTCGGGCACCAACCTGGCCCTGACCTGGGATGAGCCGAGCGAGAAGGTCCTCTATCTGCAGCTCAAGATCTACGACATCGCCGGCTACTGGGTCGGTATGAAGATCACGCCCTTCTCGATCGAGATCCCCCACGACGAGCTGGTCTTCGACCTCGGCTCGGCCGCCGTTCGCGCCGACCAGAGCGCCAAGCTCGAGGTCACCCTCGGCCACGTCAACGACGCGCTCGCCAAGCACGGCACGCTCCTCCAGCTCAAGCTGTTCATCGCGGGCTTCACCGACACGGTTGGCGACAACGCGTCAAACCGCGCGTTGTCCTTCGCGCGCGCGCACAGCATCGCGTCCTGGTTCCGCAAGCGCGGACTCAAGATCCCGATTTACTACGCGGGCTTCGGCGAAGAGGTCCTCGCCAAGCAGACCCCCGACGAGACCGAAGAGGAAGCCAACCGCCGCGCGGTCTACATCCTCTCGAGCCACACGCCGGTCGGCAAGGACGTCCCGCGCAACGACTGGAAGGGCCTTTGAATGCCTCGCGCAGCCAGCGCGCAACCAGGCGAGTTGGTTCGTCTTCGACTCACCGAACGTCGCCAGTCGACGCCTGGCTTTCGCGCTCGGACTGTATTCTTGGGTGATCTAGTGCCCATGCCGTAAAGGAGCCCGAACTGATCCGAAGCCCGTGCTACAGTTTGTTGCGGGATGATTCTTGACCACCCGCGTGACCCCGCCAAGTCGGCCAATGGCGTCGACCGGCCGCTCCTGAAGTTACCTTCACCCCCGCTCGGTTTGACATCGAGCGCCCCTTCCAGCGATCTTTGTCAACGCTCGGACATCAGCATCGAGCTCAAGGACCGATATGAAGCTGGGGACGCTGGGGCTTGGTTTGGCTGGCCTGATGACCCTTATCGCCGTTGGTGCATCCACGGCCGAGGTGCGCGCGCAGTCGCCGCTCATCGTGGGCTGCTCCGACGGTGTACGCGAGGGCTTCACAAACCAGACGACCTACCCGACCATCGCCTCGTGCGGTGGCGCCTGGTCGGTCAAGGGCGCCTTCTGGGACAACCCCTCGTGCGGTCGCCAGGCCGGAAACACGGGCGTCCTGAGCGCGGGCACCGGCTGCAACGTGGAGGACCTGTGCGCCGGTGGCTGGCACGTCTGCTATGGCCCCGACGACATCACGGTGCGCACGGGCGGTCGTGGTTGTACCGACGCGGTAGCCAGCAACTACCCGAACAACGGCACCAACTCGCAGTACCCCGTGCCGCCCGGAGGCGCGTTCTTCATGACGCGCACCTCGGGCTCCGGCATCGGCAACTGCGACGAGGTCGTCAACGGCTTCCCGCAGTCATTCAACGACATCTTCGGCTGCGGCAACATGGGCGGCGAGCCGCTCGCGACGTGCTCTCCGTTGAACCGCTTCGGCAACAACCAGTGCATCGGTCTCGAGAACTCGACCGGCTTCAACGGCAAGCCACCCTCGAACTACGGCTATGCCGCGGCGCAATACGCGTGGACCTGCAACGACGGCGGAAACGGGACCAACGAATCGAAGTTCGTGTCGAAGACCCGCCCTGGCGATCAGGGTGGCGTGCTCTGTTGCAAGGACACCGATGGCTCGTTGCCTGAGATCTGTGACCAGATCGACAACGACGCCGACACCTTCGTCGACGAGGTCGACTTCGTCGGCGACGGCACCGCCAACGAGTTCCCGGGCGACCCGTGCACCCTGCCCGGCAACGTCGCCGGCACCATCGCCTGCACCGGCGCCGGCGGCTGGATCTGCGTCGCAGGCGCGGCCCAGAGCTGCTGCAAGCCCGGCGACACCTGCCGCTTCCGCAACGCCGCCTTCTGCTCGGCCGAGGGCGGCACCCCGGGCGGCGTCGGCTCGACCTGCGCCAACACGACCTGCGCCACGTGCGCCGTCGACCCGAGCCCCAACGATGGTGACACCGACGTCGGCTGTGCGGGCCAGCCGTTGAACGCCTGCAAGCCGGTCGCGTTCTCGTGCGTCGACTGCCTGAACGACACCGACTGCAGCGTCAGCGGCGACGTCTGCCTGACCGGTACCAACCAGTGCCTCGCGTGCATCGACAACAACAGCGGCGCAACCCTCGACAACGGCTGCGAGGCGGCGAACAACCCCGGCAAGCCGCTGTGTAATGACAACACGCCGAGCGCGCCGTTCTGCGCCGAGTGCGAGGACACGAACCTCTCGAACAACACAACGCCGGACGCCGGCTGTTTGGCAGGCACGCCGGCTTGCAAGAACGCCTCGGGCAGCAACGCCGACTGCGTCGAGTGTATCGTCGATGGCCACTGCGGCGCCGGCAAGGTCTGCAATACCAGCACGAACCAGTGCTTCCCCTGCTACGACAGCGCGGGCGGCGCATCGCTTGATGCGGGCTGCATCGTGGCCACGCCGATCTGCGACCAGGGCCTGAACCCGCGCGCATGCGTCGAGTGCACCAACAGCACCAATGTTGCGGGCGCCATCGACCTCGGCTGCAGCGCCGGTACCCCGGCCTGCGACGTATCGCCGACCGGCTCACCCAATGACTGCGTGCAGTGCCTCGCAAACTCGGACTGCACGGGCACCAACAAGGTGTGCAACACGACCACCAAGCAATGCGTGCCGTGCCTGCCGGACGCGATCACCGGCAACCTCGACGCCGGTTGCAGCCAGCCGATCAACGCGTGCAAGGATCTCGTCTCGCCGACGCCCGACGTGTGCGTCGACTGCCTGGCCGACGGCGACTGCAGCGTCAGTGGCGACGTCTGCCTCACGACCACCAACCAGTGCCTCGCCTGCATCGACAACAACAGCGGCACGACGATCGACAACGGCTGCGAGGCCTTGAACAACCCTGGCAAGCCGCTCTGCAACGACAACGCTGCGCCGACCTGCGTCGAGTGCGAGGACACCAACAGCGCCCCGAACACGACGCCCGACCTCGGCTGTGCTGCCGGCACCCCGGCTTGCAAGACGACGGGCGTTATCGCCGCCGCCGACTGCGTCGAGTGCGTGGTCGACGGCAACTGCGGCGCCGGCAAGGTCTGCAATACCACCCTCAATCTGTGCTTCCCCTGCTACGACAGCGCGAACGGCTCCGGCCTGGACGCGGGCTGCGTGGCAGCGACTCCGATGTGCGACACGGCCCTCAATCCGCGTGCATGTGTCGAGTGCACGAACAGCACCTCGACCCCGGGCGGCACCGACCTTGGCTGCAACACCGCGACGCCGGCCTGCGACGTATCGGTGGGCGGTAGCCCGAACGACTGTGTCGAGTGCCTCGTCAACTCGGACTGCAGCGACACCGGCGAGGTCTGCAACACAGCCACCAAGCTGTGCGTGCCGTGCCTGCCGGACGCTATCGGCGGCAACGTCGACTCTGGCTGCAGCCAGCCGATCAACGCGTGTAAGGACCTCACCGCGCCGACCGAAGACATCTGCGTCGACTGCCTCGTGACCGCGGACTGCTCGACCTCGGGCGATGTCTGCAAGACCAGCGACAACTCGTGCACCCCCTGCGTCGACTCGGCGACCGGCGGTGCGCGCGACCTCGGCTGCGAGGCGAACCAGCCGCCGCTCTGCAACGACGCGGTCGTCGGTGTGCCCCCGACCTGCGTCAACTGCGAGGACTCGAATCCGGCCGCGACGCCGACCCCCGATGATGGCTGCCTCACCGCCGCGCCCGCCTGCAACGTCAGCGCGGTCGGCGGCCCGGTCTGCGTCGAGTGCCTGGTCGACGGTCACTGCAATGGCGGCAAGGTCTGCGACACCCAGACCAGCACCTGCGTGCCATGCGTGAACGACCAGTCCGGCGCTACCAAGGACAATGGCTGTACCGTCGTCGAGCCGATCTGCAACGATGTCCTCAACCCGAACGACTGCGTCTCGTGCGTCAACGACAACCTCGCAGGCACCGCACCCGACACCGGCTGCTCGGCCAACCTGCCCGCCTGCGATGCCTCCGGCGTCACCACCACGGTCTGCGTCGACTGCTTGCAGGACGCGGACTGCTCGCTCGGTGAGGTCTGCGACGAGCCCAACAAGCTGTGCGTGCCGTGCGTCGACAACCTGCCGATCGCGTCGTTGCCGCTGGCCGATGACGGCTGCGCACCAACCGCACCGCTGTGCGAGCTCAGCTCGGGCCCGGCCGATCCGACGGCATGCGTTGTCTGCCAACAGACCGCTCCCACCAACGACATCGATCCGGGCTGCCTCGCCGGCGCCCCCGACTGCGACATCAACCTCGGCACTGGCGAACGACGGTGCCTTGGCTGCCTGACCGACGTCGACTGCCTCGGCAATACGATCTGCGACAAGGGGGCCTGCGTCGTCTGCGTCGACACCCAGATCTACCCGTCGACCGACCGCGGTTGCAGCCCGGCCGACAAGATCTGCCGCCTCGCACAGTCGAGCGCTCTGGTAGAGCCGACCGGCCTCATCGGCGAAGAGTGTGTCTCGTGCCGTGACGACGCGGCCGCTGGCCTCCTCGACACTGGCTGCACCAGCGTCACCCCGATCTGCGACGCGCTCCGCCAGACCGGCGAGATCTGCGTCGAGTGCTTGGGCGACAGCGACTGCACGACGGCCGGCGATGTCTGCGACGAAGGCACCAACCTGTGCGTTCCGTGCGTCGACAGCGCTCCGCTCGCCGGTCAGGACGAAGGCTGCCCCAACCCCGCGGACCCGATCTGCGATGACCGCGGCGCGACCGGTACGGAGACCTGCGAAGAGTGCATCGATACGATCGCGCTCGGCCAGGACCTCGGCTGTACCCCGCTCCTGCCGGTGTGCGACGAGGCCGCCGTCGGTGGTCACGACTGCGTCGAGTGCACCAAGAACACCGATTGCAGCAACGGCGAGACCTGCCAGCAGGCGACCCACACCTGCGCCCCGTGCTTTGACGACGCGTCCTTCCCGGCGGTCGACAGCGGCTGCAACGTCGCGGCGCCGGTGTGCGTCGAGCAGGGCTCGATCTCGGGCGGCGGAAGCACGACCATCCTGACGTGCGTCACCTGCGAGGACAACGAGGTCGATGACCTGGTGGCCGACCAGGGCTGCACGAGCCTGACGCCGATCTGCAACGAGAACGTGCCAGGCGGCGCCTGCGTCGAGTGCAACAACGCGGCCGACTGCGGCCCGGGTGAGTCGTGCGACGTCGACAGCGGCAACTGCGTGACGTGCGTCGACGACCGCCTCGCGGGCACCATCGACACCGGCTGCAACGCCGCGAACCCGGTCTGCGACCTCGGCAACGCCGCGACCATGGCGGACGACCGCTGCGTCGACTGCGAGAACGACCAGAGCGCCGGCCTGCGCGACTGGGGCTGCGACGCGGCCAAGCGCTTCTGCGACGAGACCGCGATCGGCGGCCCGATCTGCACCGAGTGCGAGAGCAGCGCCGACTGCCCCGACGAGAGCATCTGCAGCAACGGCACCTGCACCGACCCGGGCGCGACCCTGGCGGTCGACGACTCGTACACGACCGGTGAAGGCACGACCCTCACGTTCAACACGGTCCCCGGTGGCCTCGCCGGCAACGACGTGTATCCGCCGGGCTCCGCGTACAACATCAAGGTCGACGCGGGCAGCGAGCCGACGCCGGGCCAGGGCGTGCTCACGGTCAACGCGGACGGCACCTTCACGTTCGTGCCGACCGCTGGCTACGCTGGCACGGTCGTCTTCAGCTACACGCTCACCTCGTCGATCAATGGCGCCAGCGACAGCGCGACCGTGACCATCCTCGTCAACGGCAATCCGCGGCCCGAGAACGATCAAGTCACGACCAACGAAGACACCGAGGTCACGTTCGACCCGCGCACCAACGACAGCGACCCCAACGGCGGCCAGCTCACCGTGACACGCGTCACGAGCCAGCCGACGCATGGCACAGCGCGCGTCGTCAACGGCCTCGTCTCGTACACCCCGGCCGCCGAGTACGTCGGCAACGACACCCTCGTGTACGAGGTCTGCGACACGACCAACCGCTGCGCGACAGCCACGGTCACCTTCACGGTGCTGCCGATCAACGACCCGCCGATCGCCGGTGACGATGTCACGACCACGCCCGAGGACACCGCGGTGCTGGTCGTCGTGCTCGCCAACGATCGCGACGTCGACAGCGTCGGCCTCGACGTGCGCCGCATCACCAGCCCGCCGACCCACGGCAGCGCCGTCATCCAGCCGGACGACAGCATCCGCTACACGCCGGGCACGAACTTCGTCGGCAATGACTCCCTCACGTACGAGGTCTGCGATCCGCAGGGCCAGTGCGACGAGGCGGTCGTGCTGATCAGCGTGACGCCGGTCAACGACGCGCCGATTGCGGCTGACGACCAGACCACGACCCCGTCCCAGACCGCCGTCAACCTGCGCGTGCTCGCCAACGACAGCGACGTCGACGGCGACACACTGTCGATCTCGCGCCTGGTGTCGCTGCCTGGCTCGGGTACCGCCAAGATCGAGGCGAACGGGACCATCACCTACACGCCTGGCGCCACCACCACCGGCATCGTCATCTTCAGCTACGAGGTCTGCGACCTCGAGCTGTGTGACATCGCCGAGGTGCGGATCGCGGTCGGCGTCGACAACGCGCCGCCGGTGCTCGTCGACGACGTCGCCGCGACCGCGCTCGACACCCCGGTGACCATCACCGTGCTCGCCAATGACAGCGACCCCGACGGCAACCCACTGTCGGTCCAGCAGGTCGGCCAGCCCTCGTCGGGCAGCGCGTCGATCAATGCTGACGGCACCGTGACCTACACCCCGGGCACCGGCTACTCGGGCAACGCGACCTTCACGTACACCGCCTGCGACAGCAAGGGCGCCTGCGAGACCGCGGTCGTCACCGTCTCCGTCGCGCCGGGCGACAACCGCCCGCCGCTCGCGACCGACGACATCGTCAGCACCCGCACCAACACCGCGGTCACCGTCGATGCGACCGCCAACGACATCGATCCCGACGGCGACGTGCTCGCGATCGAGGACATCGTTACGAGGCCGCAGCACGGAACCGCGGTGCTCCAGGCCGACGGAACGATCCTCTACACGCCGGCCACGGGCTTCGTCGGCACCGACTCGTTCGACATCTCGGTGACCGACGGCAACGGCGGCTTCGACGAGTCGACGGTGACCGTGGTCGTCTCGGCCGACACGAACCAGGATCCGATCGCCCTCGACGACCGCTATACCGTCCCCGTGGGGGCGGCGACCGAGCTCGACGTCATGGGCAACGACAGCGATCCCAACGGCGATGACCTCACCATCGTCGACGTCGTGCAGGGCCAGAAGGGCGTCATCACGATCGTCGTCGAGAACGGCGAGACGACCCTCGTCTACACGCCGAACGCGGGCGCCAGCGGTACCGACACGTTCACCTACACGGTCAGCGACGGCCGCGGCGGCACCGCCGAAGCGACGGTCACGATCACGTTCCCGGTCGGCCCCAACGACAACAAGGGCCCGGTCGCGATCGGCGACAACGTCACGACTCGCGAGGACACCGGCATCTTGATCGTGGTGCTCGCCAACGACAGCGATCCCGAAGGTGACCCGCTGCGCGTGACCAGCATCCAGATCGAACCGCGCCACGGCACGGCGACCCTCGACGCGGGTGGCGGCATCCTCTACGTGCCCGCCGCCGACTACGTCGGTCCCGACATCTTCACCTACCGCGTGTGCGATGACGAGGGCGCGTGCGACACGGCCGTCGTCTCGGTCCAGGTGACTCCGGTCAACGACGGTCCGCGTGCCGGCGACGACTCCTACGCAGTGGTCGCGAACGCGCCGACCAGGCTCACCGTGACGTTGAACGACAGCGACCCCGAGCTCGACGACCTCACCGTCACCCCGACGCTCGTGGTCTCGCCGACCAAGGGCAGCGCGGTCGTCAACGCGGACGGAACGATCACCTACACGCCGACCGCGACCAGCGGCAGCGACACCTTCACCTACCAGGTGTGCGACACGGGCGGCCTCTGCGACACGGCGACGGTCTCGGTCACGATCGGTGGCTCGAACCGCAACCCGGTGGCACTCGAGGACGAGGCTGCGACCGGCGCGGAGGAGCCCATCGTCGTCGACGTGCTCGCCAACGACACGGATCCGGACGGCGACACGCTGACCCTCACTGCGGTCGAAGACCCGGCGCACGGCACCGCGACTATCGAAGACAACGAGGTCGTCTACACGCCCGACGCCGACTTCACCGGGACCGAAGTCTTCTTCTACACGGTGTGCGATGCGGCCGGCGCCTGCGCGTCCGCGCTCGTCATCGTCGAGGTCACGCCGGGTGCCAACACCCCGCCGACCGCCGTCGACGACACGATCGCCACGCGCGAGAACACGCCGATTACGTTCGACTCGACCGCCAACGACCTCGACTTCGACGGCGATCCGCTGGTCGTCACGCAGGTCTCGGACCCCGAGCACGGCACCGTGAAGATCAACCCAGACGGCACGCTGACTTACACGCCGGACGCGAACTACTCCGGCGAGGATACGTTCACCGTGACCATCAGCGATGGTCGCGGCGGCAGCTCCACCCAGAGCGTCCTGGTCATCGTGACGCCCGCCTCGAACCGCCCGCCTGACGCGCTGGACGACAGCTACGACGCGCCGAGCGACAGCAACTCGGTCTTCGCGGTGCTCGCCAACGACACCGATCCCGACAGCGATGCGCTCACGATCACCGACGTCGTCCAGCCTCAGCACGGCGTCGTGACGATTGCGGCCGACGGCACGCTGCTCTTCACGCCGGACGCGAACTACGTCGGGCCCGACAGCTTCAGCTACACCGTCAGCGACGGCAACGGTGGCTACGACACGGCCTACGTCGATCTCGTGATCGGCGACCGCGATCACGACGGGCTCAGCGATGTCATCGAGACGACCGTGACCAACACCGATCCGGATGACCCCGACACCGACGGCGACGGCCTCTCGGACGGCGACGAGGTCGCTGGCGGTAACCCCAATCAATACGACCCTGGCATCGACACCAACCCGCTCGACAACGACACCGATGACGACGGTCTCTCGGACGGCACCGAAATCCGCGGCGATGGTCCGCTCACCGCACCGACCGACCCGCTCGACAGCGACACCGATGGCGACGGCGTCAACGATGGCGTCGAGGTCGGCGTGACCGAGCCGCTCCCGGGCGGAACCAGCGCGGGCGGGATCCCGTTCACGGGCACCGACCCGACCGTGTTCGTGCCCGACGCCGATCCGACGACGACGACCAACCCGCTCGACGACGACTCGGACGACGACGGCCTCACCGACGGCAACGAGGACATCAACGGCAACGGCAAGTTGGATGGCGTGCTCGGCGGTACCGGCACGCCCGGCTCGGGAGAGACCGATGCGGCCAACGCGGACACGGACGGCGACGGCGTCCAGGACGGCACCGAGCTCGGCCTGACGACCCCGCAGGGCACCGGCACCGATCTGTCGAAGTTCCAGCCCGACCTCGACCCAACCAGCACCACCGACCCGCGTGACACCGACAGCGATGATGGTGGCGTGCTCGACGGGGCCGAGGACTTGAATGCCAACGGCTATCAGGACCCTGGTGAGATCGACCCGAACGTCGGCGTCGACGACAGCACGGTCGTCGAGAACATCGGGTACGTGGCTGAGGGCGGCTGCGAGAGCGGTGCCGCAGGCATGCTGCTCGGGCTCCTCGGGATCGGGCTAATCGTTATCCGCAGGCGCAATCACGCGTGATGCGCTTTGACGTGTCGTCAGAGGCAAGTCACTATGACCGCTGGATGGACGGTCGGTGTCCTCTTAGTCGACCCTAAGGCAGCCAGTGCCGGTGGGTCGGCGGAGGTCGGCGTGCACGTTCATCGCAAACGCGGTAAAACGGTTTCCCTCACCGTCAGCCTGTGGTGCGACGTGGCCGATCCCGAAAATAAATCTTCCTCCATGCTTCCCGATGACGACGACGCTCGCGCCAACGCCATCGAGGAGCGTATCGAGCGCCTGCGCAAGCTCAACGGCTGGGCGTCGGACACCCGTATGGTGCCCAGCGAGCAGGTCGAAGCTGTCGTGCAAGCGATGGACGGCGGCAGCAGCCGCGCCAAGGCTGCGACCAGCAAGCTCGTCTTGCGCTGGGACAACGAGAAGGCGGAGCTCTCCGAGCAGCACACCGACGTCGGCTCGGGTGATACCTGTAAGGTGCGCGTGATGGACGCGAGCGTGTCGGGCCGACACTGCCGGATCTCGCGCGACGGCGACGGCTTCCGCGTGCGCGACATGAACACCAAGACCGGCACCTGGGTGAACGAAGAGCGGATCCCGCTCTCGTCCGCACTGGCCGATGGTGACGAGCTGCGCTGCGGCGAGGTGGTCTTCCAGGTGCAGATCGTCGCGGACGCGGCGCCTGCCAAGCCCGCCGATGCAGGCAAGCCCGCCGCGGCGGCGCCTGCCAAGCCAGTGGCTCAGACGATCATGACCTCGGCGGCAGCCCTGAGGGAGGCAGCCGCGGCGCTCGGCCCGCGACCAACGCCGGGCGTGCAGCAGGCGCCGGCTCCTTCAGCACCCGCAACACGCTCGCCGATCAGTGGTGGTCGCACGCCGCGCACCGTGTCCGGCACACACAGGTTCTCGACCGGCCAGGCAGCACCGGAGGCACGTGCCGCGGTCTCCGGCGCAATCGCGACGTGCTTCGTCGTGTACTTCGATGCCGAAGGCATCGAGTGCGAGGCCGAGATCCCGCAGGACCGTCCATTGGTCGTCGGCCGTCGCCCGACCGCCGATCTGCGCATGCAGGACCAGGGCATCTCGAGCATGCATTCGGCCTTCGAGTGGGTCGACGGCGAAGTGGTCGTGCGCGACCTCGGCAGCACCAACGGCACCTGGGTCCATGGTGAGCGCGTCGGTCGCGCGGTGCTCGAAGACCAGGACATCATCCGGCTCGGCCTCGTGCCCGTGCGTGTGCGCATGGTGGCGGAAGCCGCACCGCTCGAAGACGACGAGCCGGAGCCCGGGGACGAGCTCATCGATGAACCGGATGAATCGGACGAGCAGAACGAGCCGGCACCTGTCGCCCCTGAAGAGGGTGCGGCGGCCTGGCATCTCGTCTACCTGACCGACCGCGGCTCGCTCGCGACGATCACGCTCGACGCGAAACAGTCGTGCGTCGTCGCGGGCGAAGGCAAGAACGAGATCAGCGTCTATGGCCGCGGCCTGAAGCCCGAGCATCTGCAGTTCGACTGGACCTCGAGCAAGCTCGAAGTGATCCAGGCGCGCCGCGACGCGCTCGTCAAAGTGAATGGCAAGTCCGTGGCCGAGGCAGTGCTGCACAACGGCGACGTCGTGTCGGCCGGCACGCTGTTCATCCGCGTCGTCAAGGCCTCGGCGATGAAGTCGCCGGTCGGCGGCAAGGGCCCCGAGTTCGACCACTGGGCCGGCCTCTTCAAGCGCATCGACAAGGAGATTGAGCTCCTCTTCGTCGACCCCGATCCCGCCACCGGTGGCCGCACCGAGCTCTCGATCTGGGGCGACGGCACGGCGCAGGTCGAAGACCACTCGGGAGCTTCGAGCGACCGATACGGCGCCACGCTCGAGCCCGAGTTCCTCAAGCTGCTGTTCGGCGCGATCATCGCGACCGGCTTCCCCGACCTGCCGAGCGGTTCGCAGCGGCGCGCAGGCGCTCGCCCCGAGCTGCACGCGTTCTGCGGGGACGAGCGGGCTTACGCGGTGCTGAGTGATCGGCTCGCGACCGGGGCGCCGCCCTGGCGTGAGGTGCGCGATCTGCTGCGAGCGGTCACCGGCCAGATCCTGGGCTGAGGCCATCAAATTCGCCCGCATTCGGGCCCGCTGCTATGACCGCAAGATGACGATGATGCGGCGCAAGACGGTCTCGGCGGTTCCCCGTGCAGGTGCTGCCAGAGTTGCAGCAAAGACCACCGGGCGCGTCTTCGCGCTCGACATCCCGTTCGAGCTGCGTGGCCTCGCGAGCCTGCACGGCGCACGTTGGGAGCCCGACCACGGCTGCTATCTCTTCCGCGGCGACGCGTCCGAGGGCAGCCGCTCCGCGGCCTTCGGTGACGAGCTGCCCGACGCGCTCGCGCCGTTCCGATCGCAGCCCTACTCGCTCGAGCGCAAGGTCGAAGAGGCGCTGAACGACGAGGTGCTGGCACCCCACGTGCCGCGCTCGACGATCACGCCACGGCCCCACCAACGCGAAGCAGTGGCGGCGATCGCTGCCGCGCGAGCAGCGGGTTTTGCCGGCTTCCTGCTGGCGGACGACGTCGGCCTCGGCAAGACGATCAGCGCCTGGGACGCGGTGCTGCAGCAAGACGACGTGTGCACGGTGTTGATCACCTGTCCGCTCGCGGTCATCGCCCACTGGCGCCGCACCATCCTCGCGATGGGCGATGGCGGTAAGCAGGTGGTGGTCCTGAACTACGAGCGCCTCGGCAAGCTGTTCGAGCTGACGCCGGCCGCGCGCGCCAAGGTGAAGAGCAAGAAGGGCCTCGCCAAGAAAGGCACCGCGACCGAATTCGACATCGTGATCTGGGACGAGAGCCATCGCCTCAAGAACCCGGCGGCGGCACGCTCGAAGCTGGCGGCAAAGCTGACCGGCGCGGCCGGCTTCACGCTCTGGCTGTCGGCCACCGCCGGCCAGAATCCGCTTGAACTTTCATACCTTGCGCCGCTGCTCGCGAACGTGACGGGCGACTCGGCAAGCGACCTCAAGGCCTTCGAGCAGTGGTGTCTCGCCCAAGGCCTGGGCGTGACTCGGGGTGCCTTCGGCAAGTGGGATTGGCGGGGTGATCCAGCCGACTGCGAGAAGGTGCGGGCACTCCTCTTCGACACCCACGATGGACCTGCCGCCGGCCTGCGACGCCGCCCCGAGGACATCGCGGGGTGGCCCGAGTTGAACCGCATGCTGACGCCGATCGAGCTCGCGGGTGAAGCGCGTGCGCTCTACGGCGAGGCGTGGACGAAGTTCCGAAAGGACATGGAGCTCGAGGCGAAAGCAACCAGAAACCCGACGTCGGGTCTGGTCGCGACGCTGCGACTGCGACAGAAGAGCTCGCTCTTGCGGGTGCCGGGCACGCTCGAGCTGGTGCGCGAGCTCTTGGACAACGGCCATCAAGTCGCGATCTCGGTCGCCTTCATCGAGACCCTGACCGCCTTGCAGAACGCCATCGCGAGCGACCTGGGCCACACCTCCGCGACGATCCACGGCGCCCTGTCCGCGAGCGAGAAAGAACGGCAGCGTATGCGCTTCCAGTGCGGCGAGGACCGGGTCGTGCTGTTCACGGTCGAAGAAGGGATCTCGCTCCACGAAGGCGAGCACAACGAGGTGGTGCGCTCGCACGTGATCCACGACCTGCGCTGGTCAGCGATCCAGATGGCGCAGATCGAAGGCCGCTGCCACCGCGACGGGCGCTTCGCTCAGGTCTACTGGACCTACGCGGACGACACCCTCGAGGAACGCATCGCCGCCATCGTGTGCCGCCGTATCCAGTCGATGAAAGGCATGGTCGGCGACGACGTGCAGACGCTGCGCGAGATCGAAGCGCTCCTGAAGAGCGCCGCCACGGAGTGAGCCAGCGCTGGAAGCTGGGCCATCGACACCGCCCGTGCGGCGATTGGAGCATCGCCATCCGCGACGGCGCCGCCGCGAGCTGAGCATTGGCCGCCGAGGTCTTCTTCCCGCGCGGCATCGAGCGTAAGGCCCTCGAAGGATTCCAGGTCCGGCGACCGCCGTGACCGTCCTGTCAGGCGATCGCGGTGTGGACCATCGGCCCCTGCGAGCCAGACCCGAGCTGCCTCGGCTTCATCGACCTCGGCAACGCCGAGCAGCGCGCGTGCCTGCCGGCCGACACGGCGACCGGAGGCGTCAGCCTGTGCGGCGAACAGTGGTTCGCTGACAAGCCCCCGACGCCCAACGAAGCCAACGACTGCACCTGCGCGGTCGACTGCGAGACTTCGCGCCGCGCAAGGACTACCTCGCGCGCCTCGACGGCCCGATCGTGCAGGACGTCGTCGACGTGTTCAACCGCCGCTGGACCTATCAACGCGACGAGCAGGTCGAGTACGCCGACCGCACGACACCGATAGCGCTCGACCCGACCACAGCGACCTTCCCAGGTGGGTCAGGCGGCCTTCAGGCCCAGCTCGTCGCGACCATGCCCGACCCATTCGACGACAACGCTATCCTCGAGACGCTGACCCGCGCGGTGTCGCAAGCCAAGCACCTCATCTACCTCATCTACATCGAGGACCAGTACTTCCGCGCGCCGATCCTCTACGACCGGATCGTGCAGCGCATGACCGAGGTGCCCGACCTCATCGTCGTGGTGCTGACCAACAGCCTCTCCGAATGGATCGATCCGGGCTGCTATCAGACCGCCATCGCGCACCAACGCTTCCGCGCGTTGTTCCCGGATCGCTTCAGGATCTACCGCCTGCGCGCGTTCGACTACGTGCGCACCGACTGCACCTTCTGCTGGGATGAGACCGAGGCGCACTTCGTCGACTTCGAGCTGCACTCGAAGATCGTGCTCATCGACGACGAGTACCTCGAGATCGGGAGCTGCAACTCGAACAACCGCGGCCTCCTCTACGAGGGCGAGCTGGCCATCGCCGTGCACGACGCCACCTGGGTCAAGGCGCAACGCAAGCGCATCTTCGAAGCGGCGCTCGGGCCCGGCTATAACGGCGACATGCCGTACTCGCAGGTGTTGGCGGCCTTCGACGAACGCGCCCGCGAGAACCAGCGCGCTTACGCGCTGTGGGACGACGAGGGCATGGACATCGACCTCGACGGCGACGCCGTACCGGCCGAGATGATCCCTTCAGGGCCGCTCTACCCCTTGTCCTTCGATGTACCGGACGCGTGCCTCATCGAAGGAGTCGGCGGCGACGTCACCTGAGGCCCAGGCCACTCGAATACGATGCTACGAGTCGCCGTCGGTGGTAGGTTCTGCGGCCTGTAGGCGAGGTTGACGATGCGAGCTGACATGATGAACGGCACCCTGATTGCGGGCCTCCTGGCACTTCCGCTCGCATCGCTCACGAGCTGCGACCAGTTCTTGAACCAGCTCCCCGGGGCCACGCGCGAGCTGGCGCCCGAGGTTCGTGTCGGCGCGCTCGAGCTGCGCCACGGACCGAGCATCGGCGAGCTCGCGGCCTATTATTGCCCACGCGTCATCGACGACCGGATTGTCGCGCTGGGCTGTGCGGTGGCGCTCGGCTTGCCGCCGCCCAAGGCCCACCTCGCGTTCGAGTTCGGCATCACCCTGAACATCCACAACCCCAACGACATCCCGGTGCCGACCGCTGACGTGCTGTTGGCGCTGTCACTGTTCGAGGGTCGCGACTCGCAGGCGCTGGGCGCCATCTGCGTGTCGCTGTGCGGCACCGACAACCCCGAGTGCGATGGCAGCCCGCGGCCGGGCGCTTGCGAGCTGCGGCAAGACGACATCCTCACGATCGACGACTTCATCCGCGCCATCCCCGGCCTCATCGCCGACATCGCCAGCGGCGAGGCGGAGGAAGAGCTAAAGAAGTCAGTGCTGCTCGCTGGCGGCGACATCTCGTTGAACCTCGCGTTCATCCTCGGCGTGGACGAGGCGCTCAACGTCTTCCAGAAGACCGCCAAGGCGTACGTCGAGGCCGAGCTCAACGGCGGCACCGGCTCGCTGGCGATCCCCGTCGCCGCCTCGGGCACCGTCTTCTTCGACCTGCCGGTGCTCGGCCGCCTCGGCGTCGGCTATGGCCCGTTTGGCACCACCTGGAACGTGTTCTAATCGGCTCGAAACGGGACACTTGCGGGTCGGCTCAGGGCCGGCTAGCGCACGACCACGATGGCGTATAGATTCCGCCGCGTGTTCCGCCACAGCCCCTTATTGATCGGTCTCAGCGCGCTCTTCATGGGCGGCCAGGCCCTCGCGAGCCCGGTCGATCTGTTCGGCTTCGGTGCGCGTGGACAAGGCCTCGCAGGAGCCATCGGTGCCAGCGCCGAAGGCTTCGAGAGCGTCTACTACAACCCCGCCGGGCTCGCGTTCGCACGCCGCCCGAGCTTCGCCATCGGCTATCAGACCGGCACGTTCGACCTGCGCTACGGCGTTGGCGACGCGACCCCGACGAAGTCCGAAGCGCTCGACGCGCCCGCGCTGTCGATAGGCTTCGGGGTGCCGATCCCGTTCGGCGGCCTGCTCGAAGACCGGCTCGCGATTGGCCTCGGCTTCTGCATCCCGCAGACCTCAATCCTGATCGCCGACATCGAGCGCCCCGGCGACCCGACCTTCATCCTGGTCGAGAACCGCGCGCAGACCGTCAGCATCCAGGCCGCATTGAGCTTTCGCATCAGCGATGCGCTGGCGGTCGGCATCGGCACCATCGCGCTCGCCGAGCTCGACGGAGAGATCCAGGTTGCACCCAACGCCGCGGGTCGCATCGGCTCCAGAGTCAAAGACGAGCTGGTCGCGGACTACGCGCTCGTGACCGGCGTGATGTTGCGCCTGCTGCCGCGCGACATCGGCCTTTCCGAAGACGGCGAGACCTCGGCCGAGCCATCGTTCAAGCGCGTCTATGGGCTCGCCTTGGCACTCACCTATCGTGGCGAATCAAGAGCGGAATTCAACCTTCCGATCAACGCCGATCTGGGTGAGTCGTTCGGGATCCCGATCCCCCAGATCCTGGTCCACGGCATCGCCAGCTTCGACCCGGCCGAGGTCTCGCTCGAGGCGACCGTGCGTCCGCTCGACGTGCTGTCGGTATCACTCGGCGCGACCTGGGAAGCGTGGTCGACGTCCCCGGTGCCGATCGCCTACGCCGCCGTTCCCGAAGGCACGCCGCCCCAACCGCTGCCGAACTTCGAGGACGTGTTCTCGTTCAAGCTCGGGCTCGAGGGCGACTTCGCGCTGAGCTCCGACTTCAGCTTGCGACCGCGCCTCGGCTTCTCCTACGCCCCCTCCCCGGTCCCCGATCAGGTCGGCTTTCATAACCACCTCGACAGCGACCGCATGATCTTCGCGCTCGGCCTCGGCGCGCGCTGGGGCCGCGTGCGCATCGACATCGCGGGCCAGGTTCACGACCTGGCGGAGCGTACCTCGACCAAAGGCGCGGACACCCCGGACCCCAACCCGGGCTTCCCGTCGATCACCGGCACGGGCCACATCCTGTTCGGCTCCATCGAGCTCGGAGTCGAGCTATGAGGCGCCTGGCCTTGTTGCTGCTGACCCTGGGAGCCGCTTCCCAGGCGCACGCGAACCCCCTCGACTACTTCGGCTTCGGCGCCCGCGGACCTGGTATGGGTAACGCGCAGGTCGCGCTCGCCGATGATTTTTCGGCCAACTACTACAACCCCGCCGGGCTCGCGACGCGCGACGCGCTGCAGCTCCAGCTCGGCTACATGTACGTCGACCCATCGCTGTCGCTGAACGGCTACGACCTCGGCGTCGACGGCGTGCGTGGCTTCCAAGGCGGGCTCGTGGTGCCCGGCGATATGTGGGGTCATCGCCTCGCGGTCTCGCTCGGCATCTATCTGCCGGACGAGCGCATCACCCGCCTGCGCGCCCTGCCCGAGGCGCAGCCGCGCTTCGCGCTCTACGACAATCACCCGCAGCGGATCGTGCTGACCACCTCGGTCGCGTTCGAGGTGCTGCAGGACACGCTCTATCTCGGGCTCGGCCTCACCTACCTGTCGGACACCAAGGGCCGGCTCGATGTGACCGGCGTGGTCGACCTGCTCGACGCGGGCGGCACGACATTGCAAGCCGCGGTCGACGTCGACTTCGAGGCGGTCCGCTACCCATCGGCCGGCATCGTCTGGAAGCCGATCGACAACCTGCGCATCGGCCTCGCCTATCGCGAGGAGTTCGATCTCACGCTCGACATCGGCGTCATCGTCAACGGCGACATCGTCCTGAACGGCGCCACCGACGCCCCGACCACCCTGGTCGAAGACGCGCGCCTCGAGGTCGCGAGCAAGAACAGCAACCTCTTCTCGCCGCGCCAGCTCACGCTCGGCATCGCCTGGTCGAAGCTGAAGCAAGGCCTCGACCATCCGTGCTGGACCGTCACCGCCGAGTTCGGCTGGTATCAGTGGTCGCGCTTCAAGACGCCGACCGCGTTCCTCACGACCTCGATCGACGCGGGTGACCTGCCGCTGTCGATCCCGCCCAACCCGGTGCCCCTGTCGCCCGACTTCTCGGACATCGTGGTGCCGCGCCTCGGTGGCGAGATCTACCTCTTCAACTCCGAGAACTTCGACCTGCAGGCGCGCGCCGGCGCCTACTGGGAGCCAACTCCCGCGCCCTCGCAGCGCGGCGCGACCAACTTCGTCGACGGCGACAAGTTCGGCTTCGGCCTGGGCCTCACGCTCGGCTTCAAAGAACTCGGGGCGCTGCTCGCGCGGCCCTTCTACCTCGACCTCGCGGCCACGTTCGTGACCATGCCGGAGCGCACACACACGAAGAACAACGCCGCCGATCCGACCGGCTCCTACGTCTCGAGCGGATCGTTTCTCGGCTTCGCCGCGTCGCTGCGGCTCGACTTCGGCGGAGACGAGCCATGACGCGCATCTCAATCCACTCGCTTCGCTTTGCACTCATCGGTCTCACGACTGCGCTCTTCACTGCATGTGCGGCCGAAGGTGGCCCCGATGGCGGCGCCGACAACCTGCCCGACCGCGGCATCACCGGCTGGGTGCGCAGCGCGACCGACAACGCGAAGCCCTACGTGCTGACGGTCGACGACGCCTTGCTCGGCGGGCCCAGCGCGCTGGTCGTCGCCGACAAGGTCGTCGTCTACGGCCATCGTGCGTTCGCGGACGGCAGCTTCGACTTGTTCCGCGCCGAGGGCGACGCGACCGGCGCGACGTTCTCGACGCCCGTCGCGCTCGGCATCGCCGGGCGTGATCCCAGTGTGTCGATCGTCGCTGGCGTCTACTGGCTCGCCTACCTCGCAACCGACAGCGACACGATCGTCATCGCGACCTCACCGGACGGGACCACCTTCACGCCGCTGACGACCAGCGGCATCGCCGCTGACCGCGCGGCTCCGAGCCTGATCGTCGAAGACGCGCGCGTGCGCCTCTACCTGTCGACCGGCACGACCCTCGTCGAGACCGAGGCGGTTCGATCCGAGGCGCTCTCATTCGGCCCCGAGGTCGAGGTGCTCGCGCCCCAGACCGGCTGCATAGACGCGAGCGACAAGCCCAAGGAGTGCTGGGACCAGGGCGCGGTCGTCGATGGCGAGGTGCGACGCGCCCACTCGCCCGACGGCTCGGTCGTCTATCGCCTCTTCTATCGCGGCAAGGTGGGCGGCGACACCGACATCGGCTTCGCCGCGAGCTACGACGGCGTCACCTTCGCGCGCTTTCCCTACAACCCCGTCCTGACCGGCTCGCCCGACGAGCGTTCACCGACCTCGATCATCGCCGACGACACCTACGTGCTGTTCTGGGACGAAGCCCGCGCGACCAACAGCGGTGGCCTCCTGCGCGCGAGCCACATCCCAACCGCCCCCTCCGATCGCTGGTAGTGCGGCAGCCGAAGGTGCTTGGTGTGCCTACGACAAGCGCTGGGAGCGGTAGGACAGGCGCTTGGACCGGGTACGACAGGCGCTTGGACCGGATACGACAGGGCGCTTGGACCGGATACGACAGGCGCTTGGAGCGGGTACGACAGGCGCTTGCAGCGGGTACCACAGGGCGCTTGCAGCGGGTACCACAGGCGCTTGCAGCGGGTACCACAGGCGCTTGCAGCGGGTACCACAGGCGCTTGCAGCGGGTACCACAGGCGCTTGCAGCGGGTACCACAGGCGCTTGCAGCGGGTACGACAGGCGCTTGGAGCGGGTACGACAGGCGCTTGGAGCGGGTACGACAGGCGCTTGGAGCGGGTACGACAGCGATGGCATTCAATAGATTGGGCGCACAACCAATTTATGGGACGACCGAGCATGCGCGAGCCGAGACGGAAGGAACTGACGGCGGCGTTCGCGCGCGTCTTGGCCGAGCATGGCTTCGCGGGCGCCACCATCGCGGCCGTGGCCACTGAGGCCGGCGTCGCACCGGGGCTCATCCACCACTACTTCACGGGCAAGGAAGACCTGCTCGAGAGCCTGCTCGCCGACCTGCTCGATCGCTTTCGCGCTCGCACCCGCGGCATCGAGGCGTCGAGCGACTCCCTCGAGGCCTACCTCGTCGCGGCGGTCGGCCTTGAGGCGGGTGCCGACATCGTCGCCGCGCGCTGCTGGGTGGGCGTCTTCGCCGAAGCGGTGCGCGACCCGACCTTGTTCGCGCGCATGCGTCGGCTGGTCGACAGTGAGATCACCGCCATCCGCCGCCGCTCGGGCGACAAGTTCTCGGCGGAGGACGCGGGCGCGGTGCTCGCGTTCGTGCTGGGCGCGCTCGTGCTCGGGGCCTTCGCGCCGCGCAAGACAGCGGGCTTCGCGGCCCCCGCCTTGCTGAAGCTGGCGGCGGCCCTCGACCCGACTCGGCTTGCGTCCCGCGGTGCGTTGGACGATTGACGTCATCCGAGGTTGCCCGGGCGGTTCTCCGCCACGACGCGGCGCGCGTGACGGTGCCCTCGCGGGCGTCCGTCCAGAATAGAGCAGGTGGTGATAGTTCAGCCAGCCAAGGTATTGCTCCCGTCGACCCATCGGGTTAGCCGATGGGTTGCCATCAAAATTCCTTGTTGTCGATGGCTCAGTCGGTTCGCATGAGGCCCGCAGGCCGCTGTCCAGCGCGACCTGCTAGCCAGAGCCACTCGGAGGGCGACCACGTCCCGCCCGAC
>Ga0209181_10000696_pt1 | contig 62128 bp, 54 predicted proteins | sample MAT05_FD_187208 | JGI IMG/M metagenome (GOLD analysis project Ga0209181, IMG submission 187208) | Freshwater microbial communities from Lake Fryxell liftoff mats and glacier meltwater in Antarctica - MAT-05 (SPAdes) (version 2) | ecosystem: Environmental > Aquatic > Freshwater > Ice > Liftoff...
GTCCCGCCGGCCCGGCAAAACCTCCTTGGCCAGCACTTCGGACCAGGCGTAGATCGTGTCACCGGCAAAACTCGGCGCGGCGTGCCGCCCGCCGTTGATCGCGGCGATGCACAGCGCGTTGGCCAAGCCGTTGAACGACAGCGCACGCGCCAGGCTGATGACGTGGCCGCCGTAGACGATGCGCTTGCCGAAACGGCCTTCGCGCTCCACATGCTGGTTGAAGTGCACCTTGGCGGTGTTCTGGTATAGCCGCGTGGCCAGCATGTGCTCGGCCTCTTCGATGGTCATGCCGTCGACGTGGTCGATGCGCTCGCCGGGCGTGTAGTCGTCCCAGAGGTATTCGCTGCCGGCCCGGGCGCTGTCGTACTGGCCCGTGCCGACGGCGAATGGGCAGTGCAGCTCGGCCACCGGCACGCTGTCGGGCAGGGTCGGGACCACGGCTTCGGGCGGCGGGGCGTCCAGGTCCCGCTTCTTCACCATCACCCAACGGCGGAAGTCGAGCACGGTGTCGCCGCGCTGGTTCTTGCCGCTGGAATGCACGTAGACCACGCCGGTCTTGCCGTCCTTGTTCTGCCGCAGGCCGATGACGCGTGAGTCGCTGGTGACCGTGTCGCCCGGATAGATGAACTCACCGAAGCGGCAGCCGGCGTACCCCAGATTGGCGATCGCGTTCAGCGAGATGTCGGCCACCGTGCGGCCGAACACCATGTGGAAGGCGAGCATCGAATCGACCGGTGAGCGTGGCAGTCCGAGCGCGTGCGCGAACGGGTCCGACGACGCCATGGCGAAGCGGTTGCCGAACAGCCCCGTGTACATCGCCACGTCGCCAGTGGTGATGGTGCGCGGCACCGCGTGCACGATGTGCTGGTCGAGGCGAAAGTCCTCGAAGAAGTTGCCGGCGCGGGTCTTGGTGGTCATTTGATTGCCCCTCTTCCAGGTCGCGTGCCCGCACACGTCGTGCCAAGGCCGCCGGGCGGCCGACTCCGCTCATGTCCCCCGTCGCCGACCTGGAGGTCGGCGCCTCCTCCTCTACTTCGCTCCGTCGCACACCCGACCTCCTTGGCTGGAGACGTCGTTGGTGTGCGCAAATTCGAGTGCAGACATTGCGGCAGATCGGGTCGACTGGGCGTTCTGCGCAGCGAAGCAAAGGAGGAGGTGGCTGCCGCAGGCAGACGCCGGGGGGCATGAGCGGAGCAGAGCGCCCAGGCGGCCCGATCACGCGACACAGTTCGAATGCTTGTTCTCTTTCGGCCAGGCGGACGCGGGAAACGGCGGTCAGCGGTGAAGACGAGTCCGCTCTGGTGCTTCATCTCAAAACCCATATGCCGCTGCAAGGGCCGGATCCTTGCGCGCCACCAGCCTCGCCAGGTCGACCATCACCTTGGCCTGCTTCCAGGTGGCGTCGTCCTGCATCTTGCCGTCGATGGTGGCGACACCGGTGCCGTCGGGCATCGACTCCAGAATGCGCTTGGCGAACAGCACTTCTTTCACGTCGGGGCTGAACACGCGCTTGGCAATCGCGATCTGGTTCGGCGCCAACGACCAGGCTCCGGCGCAGCCCATGATGAAGGCATTGCGGAACTGCGATTCGCAGCCGGCTTCGTCCTTCAGGTCGCCGAACGGGCCGTAAAAACTGCGGATGCCGCTGGCCGCACAGGTATCGACCATGCGCGCCAGCGTGTAGTGCCAAAGGTCTTGTTGCGCGAAAGTGCGCTCGGTCTGGCCTTCCACCGGGTCGGCCAGCACGCCGTAACCCGGGTGGCCGCCGCCGACGCGCGTGGTCTTCATGCCGCGCGACGCCGCCAGGTCGGCCGGACCCAGGCTCATGCCGTGCATGCGCGGGCTGGCACGGGCGATGCTCTCGACGTTCTTCACGCCCTCGGCGGTTTCCAGCAGCGCGTGGATGAGGATCGGCTTCTTCACGCCGTGCCGCGCTTCGAGCTGCGCCAGGTACTGGTCGACGAAGTGGATGTCCCACGGGCCTTCGACCTTCGGGATCATCACCGCGTCGAGCCGGTTGCCCACGCCTTCGACGATCTGCGCCAGATCGTCGAGGATCCATGGGCTGTTCAGGCAGTTGACGCGCACCCACAGGCCGGTGTCGCCCAGATCGGCGGCTTTCACGCCGTCGATGAAGCCTTGCCGCGCGGCGCCCTTGGCGTCGATGGGAATCGCGTCTTCGAGGTTGCCGCACAGCACGTCGACCTGTGCCGCGGTTTCAGACATGCGGGCGCGGATCTTCTCGATGTGCGGCGGAAAGAAGTGCACCACCCGTTCGGGCCGCACCGGCAGTTCACGGAACGGTGCCGGGGCACCAATGGCCAGGGCCTTGTAGAAATTGTTGGGCAGTTTCATGGCGTGTCTTTCGAAAGGGAATCAGGTAGACGGCGGCCCGGCAACAATGCCGGCGTCGTGCAGCATGCCGACCTCGGCCGACGACAGGCCGAGCAGGTCGAGCAGGATCGCATCGGTGTGCTGGCCGAGCAGCGGCGCCGGTGCTGCGGGCAGGCGCGGCACCTTGCTGAAGTCGAGCGGCGAAGCGGGCGCGAGCGAGATGCCGATGCCGGGCTGGTCGAGCAGGGTGAACATCGGGTGGGCAGTCGACAGATCGGGGTCTTGTTCAATCGCCTGGCGCACCGTGCGGTAAGGACCCCAGGTGACGCGGGCGGCGTCGAAGGCAGTGCGCACCTCGGCCAACGTGCGTGCCGCGAACCACGGCGCGAAGATCGCGGCCAGCGTTTCGCGGGCGCGGAAGCGGTTGCCTTCTTCGGTCAGGTCGAGGCCGGCCTGCACGGCCAGTGCGGCGACGGCGTCGGCGCTGCCGGTGGCTTTCACCAAACAGCTCCATTGCAGGTCGGTCAGGCCGACGACCATCGCGCGTTCACCGTCGCTCGTCACGAAGTCGCGGCCGAAGGCGCCGTACAGGTCATTGCCATAACGCGGCCGGTCGACGTCGTTCACCTGCACCTCGGCCAGCATGCCCAGGTGGCCGAGCATCGCCAGGCCGACGTCCTTCAGAGCGAGTGTGACGAGCTGACCTTCGGCGTGGCGGTCGCGGTGGCGCAAGGCGGCCAGCATCGCGGTGGCGATCATGTTGCCGGCAATCGCGTCCCAGGCCGGGAACACGTGATTCGCTGGCACGGGGCTGTCGGCCGGGCCGGTGAGGAGCGGGAAACCCAGGCCCGGGTTGACGGTGTAGTCGACCTCGGAGCCGCCGTCGCGGCGGCCGAGCAGGTTGACCATGATCAGATCGGCGCGGTGGGCGGCGAGTTTGTCGTAAGCCAGCCAGCCGCGCGCCGGGAAGTTCGTGCTGAACAAGCCGGCGTCGGGGCCGGGCGCGCATATGAGTTGCGTCAGCAACTCTTGCCCGCGCGGCTGGCGGATGTCGATGGCGATCGAGCGCTTGCCTTTGTTCATGCCGGCCCAGAACAGCGAGCGGCCCTGCGCCGTGACCGGCCAACGTGCGTGGTCGAGCCCGCCGCCGATGGGGTCGAACCGGATCACGTCGGCGCCGAGCTGCGCCAGCGTCATGCCGCCCAGGGGCGCGGCGACAAAAGCCGAGCCTTCGATGACACGCAGGCTGTGCAGGATGCCGGGCATGTTCAGACGACTCCGTTCGCGTGAAGATGCGCAATCTGCGTTTCGTCCAGGTCGAGCAACTCGCGCAGGATCTCATCGGTGTGCTCGCCGAGCTTGGGTCCCAGGCTGCGGATGCTGGCCGGCGTTTCCGACAGCCGGGGCACCGGCGCCGGCACGATGACCTGCTCGCCGGTGTCGGGTGCGTCCATCGCCACCATGTTGCGGCGGGCATGGAACTGACGGTCGCCGAAGATGTCGGCGATGTTGTTCAGCGGGCCGGCGGGTGTGTCGGTGGCATAGCAGCGCTCCAGCACTTCTTCGCGGGTCAACGCACCGCACCAGTCACGCACGATCTCGTTGACGTCGTGGCGGTGCGCCAGGCGCGTCTTCTGGTCGCCATAGGTGTCTTCGGTGGCCAGTTCGGGCCGGCCCATGGCCTTGGCCAGGCGTGCGAACAGCAGGTCGGTGGCGCAACTGATGGCGACCCACTTGCCGTCCTTGGTGGAAAAGTGGCCGTGCGGCACCGCAAAGTCGTTGTGCGAAGAGCCAGCGCGTTCGCGCACGATGCCGAACATGCCGTAGGCCGGGGCCAGTTCTTCGGTGCATCGGAACACCGACTCGTACAAGGCCGCGTCGACGTACTGGCCTTCGCCGCTGCGTTCCTTGTGACGGAGCGCCAGCATCACACCCAGGCAGCCATACAGGCCGGTCATGTAGTCACCCAGCGTGGTCGAGCCCGGCGTCACCGGGGTGCCCTTGGGCATGCCCGCAAGGTAGGCGATGCCACCCACCGCGTGCGCCACGCGAGCGAAACCCGGCCGGTCCTTGTACGGCCCGGTCTGGCCGTAGCCGGTAACCCGCAGCATGATCAAACCGGGATTGATCTTCTTCAGCACCTCCCAACCCAGGCCCCACTTTTCCAGCGTGCCGGTGCGGAAGTTTTCGCACACCACGTCGGTCTTGGCGACCATCTGCTTGAACAACGCCACGCCTTCGGGGTGACGCAGGTCGAGCGTGATCGACCGTTTGTTGCGGCCTTCGCTGAGCCACGTGAGCGTGTCGCCGCGCAACGACGGCGTGCCGAAGCGCCGCAGTGCGTCACCGCCGTCCGGGTGCTCCACCTTCAGCACGTCGGCACCGAACTCGCCGAGCAGCGTGGCGCAGTAGGGTGCGGCGATCACCGTGGCCATGTCGATGACGCGGATGCCGGTCAGAGGCAAGGTCTTGTCGGGAGTCGTGTTGGGTTGGTTCATGCCCGGCCCTCAGATGATCTTGTTCTGCCGCAGGCGCTGGATCTCGTCGGCATGCACGCCGAGCAAGCCGTGCAGCACGTCGGTGGTGGCATTGCCGAGCTTGGGCCCGAGATTGGTGATGCGCCCCGGCGTGGCCGACAGCCTTGGGATCACGCCCGGCACGACCACCTCGCCCAGTTCCTCGGCCGGCACGTGCGCCAGGTTGCCTCGCGCCTGGAACTGCTCGTCGACAAAGATGTCGGCGATCGAGTTGACCTTGCCCACCGGCACTTCTTCGGCCAGGCATTTGTCCAGCACCTCGGTGCGGTCGAGAGACGCCACCCATTCGGTGACGAGCTTGTTGATGTGGTCGCGCGCGGCCAGCCGCTTGCGCTGCGGGCCGTACTGGTCGGGGGCAGACAGTTCGGGCTGGCCCATCGCCACCGAAAGCCGTTCGAACATCTTGTCGGTGGTGCAGGCGATCGCGATCCACTTGTCGTTTTTGGTCCGAAAGTGGCCGTGCGGGCAGGCAACGAAGCTGCCCGAGCCCTCGCGTTCGCGGATCTTGCCGTGAAGGCCATAAGACGCCGCGATCTCTTCGAGCACGCGAAAGATCGCTTCGTAGATGCCTACGTCGATGATCTGGCCCTGGCCGGTGGCCTCGGCGTGGCGCAGGGCGATGAGTGCGCCGATGGCGCCGAACAGGCTGGCGATGTAGTCGCCCAGCGGCACGGTGCCGGGCAGCACCGGAGTTTCGCCCGGAAATCCGGCGAGGTAGTTCAGGCCGCCGAACGCCTGGGCGATGTGCGCGAAGGCGTGCCGACGCCGGTATGGCCCGGTCTGGCCGTAGCCGGTGACGCGCAGCATCACCAGCCTGGGGTTGGCCGCACGCAGCACGTCCCAGCCGAGGCCCCAGCTTTCCATGGTGCCGGGGCGGAAGTTCTCGATCAGTACGTCGGACTTGGCCACCAGCTTCAGGAACAGCGCCACGCCGTCAGGTTGCAGCAGGTCGATGGTCACAGAGCGCTTGTTGCGGCTTTCGCTGAGCCACGCGAGCGTCGCATCGGGGCGTTCGGTTGCGGTGCCGAAGCGCCGCATCGGATCGCCACCGATCGGGTGCTCCACCTTGATGACGTCGGCACCGAACTCGCCCATCACCGAGGCGGCATAAGGCCCGGCCAGAAAGTTGCCGACATCGATCACGCGCACGCCGGACAGTGGCTGCGGCGCAGGCGTTTCGGTGCGGGACGATGCGTCGCTCACGGTTTTCTGACGAGGCGGATTTGTTGCCGTCAAGCCTGCAAGTGCCAATCTGGTCAGGTTAAATTTGCATGGCGCGTGCAAGTCAGGGTGGAATCCCGCGCCTTCTCACATTTTTTCTGAAGTCAATATAGGAATTGCTGATGGATGACGACTTCCAGGCCTGGATCGGCCGCACGGAAACGACCACCGACCCGCTGTGCTGTGTGCAGGCGCAATCCGTGCAGGCCATGCTCGACGACCCGGCCCCGGCGCTGTCGGATGGCGACGCGCTGCCGCCGCTCTGGCACTGGTTCCACTTCCTGCCGCGCGCGCCGCAAGCCGGGCTCGATGCCGACGGACACCCGCAGCGGGGCGGTTTCCTGCCACCCATTCCGTACCCCCGCCGGATGTTCGCCGGTGCCCGTTTGCAGTGGCACCGACCGCTCGTCGTCGGCCTACCGGCGCAACGTGAAGCCCGCATCGGCGACGTGCAGATGAAGTCCGGCAAGAGCGGCCGGCTGGCGTTCGTGACGGTGACCTGCCGATACCTGCAGCGGGGCGAGCTGTGCGTCGAGGAAGCGCAGGACATCGTGTACCGCGAGCCCGGCGGCCGCGTCGATGCGCCGGCCACGTCCGAGTGGCCGCCGGTGCCCGAGGGCAGCTGGACGCGCGTGCTCCAACCCGACACCCGGCTGCTCTTCCGGTTTTCGGCGCTGACCTTCAACGCTCACCGCATCCACTACGACCGTGCCTATGCGTCGGAGGTCGAAGGCTATCCGGGTCTGGTGGTGCACGGCCCTCTGACGGCCGTGCTGCTGGCGCAAATGGTGCGGCATTCGACCCCGCGGCCGATGCGCGCTTTCAGCTTCCGCGGTGTGGCGCCACTGTTCGACCTGGGGCCGCTGCGCTTGGTCGGCACGCCCGAAGGCGACACGGTGGCTTTGCAGGCGCAGGGCCCGAACGGCGCAGCGGGACTGCTGGCCACGGCGACGCTGGGATGAGTGCACGGCAGCGCGGAACCAGCGCGCCCCCGAGGGCGCTCAGAAGTAACCGTTCTGCTTCTTCTGCTCCATCGACGCGCCGCCGTCGCGGTCGATGACACGGCCCTCGCGCTCGCTGCTGCGCGCCAGCAGCACCTCGCGCACCACGTCGGTCAGGGTCGTGGCATCGGACTCCACCGCACCCGTGAGCGGATAGCACCCGAGGGTGCGAAAACGCACCTGCCTCATCGCCGGCACCTCGCCAGCGAGCAGCGGCATTCGCTCGTCGTCCACCATCAGCAGCATGCCGTCGCGTTCGACCACCGGCCGAAAGGCGGCCAGGTACAGCGGCACGATCTCGATGTTCTCCTGTGCGATGTACTGCCAGATGTCGATCTCGGTCCAGTTGCTGATCGGGAAGACGCGTATCGATTCACCCTTGCGCTTGCGGCCGTTGTACAGCCGCCAGAGTTCGGGGCGCTGGTTCTTCGGGTCCCAGCGGTGCAACTCGGTGCGGAAGGAAAAGATGCGTTCCTTCGCACGCGACTTCTCTTCGTCGCGCCGGCCACCGCCGAAAGCGGCGTCGAAGCCGTGCCCGTCCAGCGCCTGCTTCAGGCCGCGGGTGCGCCAGAGCTCGGTGTGGATCTCCGAGCCGTGTTCGAACGGGTTGATGCCGAGTTCGACCGCCTCGGGGTTGTGATGCACCAGCACGCGCACGCCGTAGTTCGCCGCGACGTGCTCGCGCAGTTCGTACATCTCCCGGAACTCCCAGGTCGAGTCGATGTGCAGCAGGGGAAACGGCGGCGGTGCCGGGTAGAAGGCCTTGCGCGCCAGGTGCAGCATGACGGTCGAGTCCTTGCCGATGCTGTACATCATCACGGGGTTCTCGCACTCGGCCACCACCTCGCGCATGATGTGGATCGCCTCGGCCTCCAGGCGCTGCAGGTGAGTCAGCTGCATGACGACTCCACGGCCTCCCAGCGGCCGTCGCGCATGTAACGCCACACGCCTTCGTCGTCGGCCAGGCGGAACACGGTCAGCCACTCGTTGTCGAGCAGATGCCGCACCGTGGTGTGCTTGGCGATGATGGCGTCTATCGGCGCTTGCGGCGCCTGGACGAACACGCTCAGCCGCAGCGGCGTGTGGCGGAAGTTCTCGCCATCGTGCAGCGACTGCATCGGCAGCCCGATGCGCAGGTCTCCACCGTTGCCTTCGAACACGCCGACGTTGCCACCGACCACGTTGTGCAGCACCTTGTTGCCGCTGCCGTAGCGCTTGTTGTCCACCGTGCTGGCGAAGTACTGCATGTTGATCCAGTTCGTCACCACCATCGGCGCGGTCATGATCAGTTCCAGCACGCCGAAGGTCGGGTCGCGCTGCCACAGGTAGTCATGAAGAAAGCTGCGGCCGGCCAGGTTCAGGTGCTGGCTGCGGCTGCGTGGCGCCACGATGAAGGCGGCGCAATCGGCCAGGCCCCATTCCGGCCGCACCTGGGCCCAGTCGGTGGTGCGGGTCTTCACGGCGTCACGCAGTTCGCTGGCCTGGCCTGCCAGCGCGACCAGGCCTAACGAGGCTGCACGTTCGGCGCGCGCGCGCCGGCCGGCGTCTGCCAGCCAGCCTTTCAGCGTGGCCAGGTCGTCGGCATGGCTGGAGGGCAAAAGATCGGAGTCGTAGAGCAGCATCTCGTCGGTGGTGGTGTTGTGCAGGCAGCCGACGAATACGGTGCTGTCCGGCACCATCAGGCCGCGGGCGTGCAGGCCGGCACGCACCGCGGGGTCGTTCAGCAACTGCGCCAGCATGCGGGCGTTGACCTCGCCGGTCTGGCCGCCGCAGGCGCCGCAGTCCAGGCCGGCGGCGTGCGGGTTGTTGGCGCTCGTGCTGCCGTGGCCGGCCATCAGGATCAGCCGCGCGTAACCGGTGGTCAGCCCCATCGCGCCGAGTGCGGTGGCGGCCGAGCCGATGCGCGCTTCGAGGTCGGGGCCGCCGGTGCTGGGCAGGCGCGGGCGCAGCTTGCCACGCTGGTCGGCCGGCAGGCCCGTCTGCTCGACGGTTGGCGGGTCGGCCTCGCTGCCGAAAGCGCCCTTCAGCAGTTTGCCGGCATAGAGCAGCCCGCAGGATTCGACAAAAGAGAAGCTCGACCCGGCGCCGCCGCGGAAAGCCTGCCACTGCTGACGCCACAGCAGGTTCTTCTTGCGCCGGTCGGACAGCACTTCGGCCAGGCCCGGGGCGTCGCATTCGTCGGTGACACACAGCCCCGGCGCCAGCAGCCCCGGCAACTGCGGGCGAACCATTTCAGACCCCAGCGGCCGATACTCGACGAACATCGCGAAGAAGCCGGCAAAGCCCATCGTCTGCACTGCCGGGCTGGCCGCTTCGAGCGCGCGGCGGTAGACCTCGGAGCGCACATCGATGCAGAACACCGCCTGCACGGCGGGCGTGGCGACGTCGCCTGCTGCGGGCTTGGCCGTCATCAGGCCCTGGCACAGCGGCGCCTGGTAGCTGCGCTCCAGCGCGGCCTGCCACAGCCAGTCGTGCTGCTGCGCCGTTTCGGCACGCTGGATCACGCCTTGGCTGGTACGCCAGGCGCTGCCCAGCTTGTCGGCCACGGCGAGCGTCGGGTGGCCTTCGTGAAGCATCCATTCCCAGGCCATGCGCACCGCGAGCAGGTGCACGATTTGCGCATCGTCGCGTTGTTCGAGCCGCGCCTGCCAGCGCTGGTAGGCACACCACGAAGCCCAGCCGTTGATGCTCATCAGCAGCGCCGTAAAGTAGGCCTCCTGTGCCTCGGCCGGCACGCGCAGCGCGCGCAGCGCCGCCGTGATCAGCGCCGTCGGCTCATGCGGCAGCGCCGCCAGGCGCTGGGTGAAGCCGCTGTAGCCCATCAGCATCGCCGGGCTGAAGTCGTGTGCCGACTGGCGCAACCAGCTCGGGTACAGGCCGCCGCTGCGGTCGGGGCCCCAGGCCGCCTGGCCCTGGTCGAAGAAGGCCGCGCAGCTCTGGCTGATGTGGTGGGTGATGTAGTCGCGCCAGGCCATCGCATGGCCGAGGTCGCGTGCTGCATCGACGATGTCGGTGGCCAGCGGCAGGCGGGCGGGCAGCGCCGGTTCGCTGCCCAGGCCGGCGATCAGCGCTTCCGGCGTGGTGCGCGCGCCGGCCGCCGTGATCGCCGCCTGCAGGTGCTGGCGGCCGATGCGGCCGGCCCGCCAGTGATCGCCGTACCAGCGGCGCGGCATCAGCATCGGGCTGCCCGACAGGCCGGCCAGTTGCGCTGCGGCACCGGCGACCGGCCGTTCGAGCTGGCCCCAGTAGGGGTTGACAGCGATGAAACGGTCGAGCGGCCAGGTCGGTGCGATGCGCGCACAGGCGGCGTCGATCACGGTTTGCAGGGGCGCAGTGGCCAGGGCGACAGGTTCGGCAAGAGTGGTCATCACAGGGCTCCTGGGGTTTGAGCGTTGGCGAGGGCGGCGGCCGGCTTGGGCAGCGTGCCCGGCGTGGCCGGCACGCGGGCGGGCCACAGGCGGAAGGTCAGGCGGGTGAACAGTTCATCGAGGTAGAGGCCGGCAAACAGCCACGGGTAGAGACTGCGGGCCAGCGCGCCGTGCGGCTGCGCACGCACAGCACCCTGCACGACGAACAGCATCCCGAAGCAGCCGAGAACCCAGGCCACCAGCGCCATGCCTGGTGCGGCCCCGATGCCCTCTGCGCCGAGCCAGCGACTGAACCCCGCGTGCAGTCCGAAGTAGGCCAGCGCCACCGCAAAGGCGCCGGCCAGCCCGGCCAGCGGCCACCACCCACCGGCCCGCCACACGGGCCCGGCGAGCAGCGGAGCCAGCGCCAGCGACAGGATGCCGCCCAGCGCCCACAGCGCGGGGGCCTCGGCCGGGCTGAAGCCCCATGCCATAGCCGCAGCGGCCACCAGCCCCATGCCGACCAGCGCGCCCAGCAGCCAGCCCCCAGCCGACAGCGGTGCAGCCGGTGGCGTCATCTGTTGCAGGCGGTTCTGCTCCACCGCGCCGCCGGCGCCGAGGAAGGCGTACGCCTTGTACAGCGAGTGCGCCACAAGGTGCAGCAGCGCCAGGTCGTACAGGCCCAGGCCGCACTGCATCATCATGAAGCCCATCTGCGCGCAGGTCGACCAAGCCAGCGAGACCTTGATGCTGATGCGCGTCATCATGACCAGCGCCGCCACCACGGCGGTGACGCTGCCAATGACGACCAGCAGCGCCTGCGCCGCCGGCACGTCGCCGACCAGGCTGCCCAGGCGGATAAGCAGGAAGCCGCCGAGGTTGACGACGCCTGCGTGCAGCAGAGCCGATACCGGGGTCGGCGCTTCCATCACCTGGATCAGCCAGCCGTGCACCGGCAGTTGCGCGCACTTCAGCAGCGCGCTGCAGGCCAGCAGCAGCGCTGCTGCCTGCATTTCGGCGGTCATGACCGGCAGAGCGCGTGCCGCCGCGATGGCCTGGTCGATCTCCAGCGTGCCCAGGCTGTGGCCCAGCAACGCGATGCCGCCGAGCAGGCACAGGTCGGCAACGCGGCTGGCAATGAACTTCTTGTGTGCGGCAATCAAGGCCTGCGGACGGGCGTCGAAGAAGGTCAGCAGACCGTGCAGCGACAGGCTGGTGGCGATCCACGCCAGCGCCAGCAGGAGCAGGTTGTTCGTCGTCACCAGCACCGTCACGGCAGCAAGCGTCAACATCAGGTTGCGCACGTAGCGCCGCTGCCCCCGCTCACCGTCCAGGTAGGGCTGCGAGTAACCTGCGATGACCCAGCCGATGAAGCTCACCAGCAGCAGCATCAGGCAGCCCAGAGCGTCACTGCGCAGGCTCGGGTGCAGAGCGCCCGCGCTGCCCAGAGACAGCAGTTCCGGCCCGCGCGCCAAAGCCGCGCCGCCCGTCAGCAGCCACCCCAGCGACAGCAACGCCGCGAAGAACGCCAGCGCAGCGCACCAGCGGGCACTGCGCCAGACAAGGCGGGTAGACGCACCGGTGAGCCCGGATGCGGCAGACAACAGAAACAGCATGGGCACGGCCCACAGCAGCAGGGCGCGCAGTGGCGGCAGTTCGGCGAGCAAGGTAGGCATGGACGAGACCCTTTCAGATAGCGACAGGTGCGACTTTGCAGTCTGGAAAGGTTCCCGTAAAATTCAATGATCAGCACATTCAGTTCATAAAAACAGAAGCTTTCAACCATGTCGCGACGCATCCTCCACCAGTTCCATGGCATCCGCGCGATGGCCGAGGAGGGATATCGGTTGACCACGGTCGGGCGCAAGGCACTCACAGGTGCCGACTTTCGCTTCGGGCAACGAGTTGCTGGCGCTGCTGCGCTTCAGCGTATGGCAGACGGCCTGAGCGAGGCGGCAGGGAGCCGGTCCGAGCGCGCTGCTACGATTCATCAGCTCACCAGTCCCCCTGGCCCGTCTCCATGCACATCACACTGCGCAATCTGCGTATCTTCGAAGCCGTTGCCAAGCATGGCTCAATCTCGCGTGCGGCCAGCGAATTGCATCTGACGCAGCCGGCCGTATCGATGCAGATGAAGCAACTGGAAGAGCAAATCGGCCTGCCGCTGGTGGAACAGAACGGCAGGCGCATGTGCCTGACCGAAGCGGGCCAGGTCCTGCGTGTCCAAGGCAGGGAAATTACCGGCCGCATCGATGCGCTCAACGCCTCGATGGAGCAATTTCGCGGGCTGGAACGTGGTCTGCTGCGGCTGGCCGTGGTATCGACTGCGAACTACTTCCTGCCCACGCTGATTGCCAGTTTCAACGCCCGCCATCCCGGCGTACGCATCAGCCTGCAGGTTGCCAACCGGGAATTCGTCCTGTCCGCCCTGAACGACAGCAGCACCGACCTGGCGATCATCGGCCGACCGCCCGAAAGCGTCGACACAGTGGCGCAGCACTTCAAGGACAACCCACTGGTGGTGATTGCAGCACCTGGCCATGCGCTGGTCGGCGAGGATCTGGTGACATTGCAGCGTCTGTCGGAAGAGACACTGGTCGTCCGCGAGCCGGGGTCGGGCACCCGCGCGGCGGCGGAGCGCCACTTTGCGGCGCATGGGCTGGCCATCCGGGCGGGCTGCGAGTTCGGCACCAATGAGGCCATCAAGCAGGCCGTGCGCGCCGGGTTGGGCCTGGCGGTGGTGTCGGCGCAGACAATCGAGCTCGAACTGCAGACAGGCTGTCTGGCCGTTCTGTCCGTGGAAGGCTTTCCGATCGTCCGCCAGTGGTATGTGGCGCATCGAACGCAGAAACGACTGTCGGCCGCAGCAGGCACCTTCCGCAATATGCTCCTTGCACTCGACCCTGCAAGCGCTCCGAGCCCGGCCCCAAAGCGTGCCCCCGGGAAGCGTGTCCCGGCCTGACCGTCGTTGCGGACTTCAAGGTAAGGCGCACCATGCCATGAGCAACGACACCCCCGACTGGCTGCAGCGCGCGCGCAGCCACTGGCACTGGCGCGGCGAGGCACGTCCTGCCTTTGCCGAGGTGCCAGGCCCCGGACAGGCATCGGTGTGGGACTTCCCGCGCCCCCCGGCCTTGGTGCCCGATGCGCGCGAGGTCATCGTGATGTGGGACGGCGTAACCGTTGCGCGCACGCGAAACGCAATACGGCTGCTCGAGACATCGCACCCGCCGTCGTTCTACCTGCCCTGGGCCGATGTCGACCGCGGTCTGCTGGTGCCTGCGGGAGGCGGCTCGTTCTGCGAGTGGAAGGGCCCGGCGAGTTACTGGTCACTGGTGCGCGAGGGCCGTCGGCTCGACGGTATTGCATGGAGCTACCCGCAGCCTCTGGCAGGCGCAGAGGCCATCGCCGACTGCGTGGCTTTCTACGCGACGGGCGTGCAGTGCAGCGTCGGCGGTGCGCCCGTCTCTCCGCAGCCCGGCGGCTTCTACGGCGGCTGGATCACGCCCGAACTCGTCGGGCCATTCAAGGGCGGGCCGGGATCCACCGGTTGGTGAGCGCCGAGCGTGGGCGGCCTCCGAACCTCGCAGCCGCAAAGCCGACGCCGGCCCTAGTACGCCGCCACAGAGATGTCGGAACAATTGAAAGCGATGGAATCGGCCCGAGTGCAAGGCGCAAACCACAGCAATACCAAGTGGTATTGCGAGGATTTGCAACGCCGCAATCGGGTCGAAGACGAGTTTTCATGTTCCGATATTTCTGTGGCGGCGTACTAGGAGCGTGGGCGGCAGAAATCCAGGCCCGCGTTGACCCCGATTTTGGGCCCAGGCTGGGCGCACCTCGCTGCCCGGGCTCATGCCCGGGCAAGTGATGCAACGACGCATGAGCCCCAAAGCGGGGTCAACCCGCAGGGCCGGGGCCTGGATTTCTGCCACCCACGCTCCTGGACGAACACCGCGTCGAGAATGCTGGTCACACCCGTCAGTTGAATGGCGAAATCGGCTGCGCTGCCGGCGTCGACGTTGCCATACAGGGTGTGCGTCGTGGTGTCGAAGAACAGTGTGGCTGGCGCTCCAAAGCTGCCCGAATAGACCGCACCTGCGCTGAGCGCAGGAAACGCCAGCAGGCGGGCCAGCGATATGCCGGCGTCGATGGCGGACAGGTCGATCCGGTCGCCGCCGTTGCCGCCTGCGTACCCTATGAGGAGCACCTCGTCGATGTCCAGCAGCGTGTCGATGCCTCGGCCGATCAGTTACGTGTCGTCAAGCGTGAGTCCGACCGAGCCGCTGGCGGTGGCCTTGACCCAGTCGATGGCCCCGCCACCCATGTGGGTGTCGTTGGCCCTGCCGCCGACGAGTGCCGTGAAGTTGCCGGTGAAGGCAGACGCATCGAGCCGGTTGTTGCCGTCACCGCCATGCAGCGCGGCGCCTTCGATGCGCGGAGCACGTCGGTGCCGAGACCTGTCAAGCCGTTGTCGCTGAGCGTAAAGTCAACTTCACCCAGTTCGAGCACGGCATCGACGCCAGTGCCACCCGTCAGGGTGTCGCCGCCGCCGCCGCCGTCGAGCGAGTCGTTGCCGGCGCCGCCGAGCAGGCAGTCGGCGGCCGACGCGCCGATCAGGATGACGGGGTCGAAGATGCTGCCGGTCCGGGTGGCAGCGATCGTGTAGGTACCGGCGGACCGGTCGGCGTGACTGCGTGCTTCGAGCCAGCAGGTGCCAGGTCGCGAGACCGTGAACGACAACAGCGAGTTGAGGCCGGCGCCACTGTCGTCGTCCCTGGCCAGGAGATTGCCGTCCGAGTTCCGGATGTAGACGCAGGGGTCGCTGAGCGTACCGGCATGGGTCGCCAGCCCATCGAACGCGAATTGGCAGGTATCGCCGGCCACGAGCAAGATGGCAAACCAGTCGGCATCACCGGCGACCTCGAGATCGCCGGTCACGCCGGAGCCATCGACCAGAACCGGTCCGAAGCTTGTGGTGTCGCCCATGTAGTCGTCGCTCATGATGTCGTCTCCGTGTGGCGCATCCGTGCCCGGCTACGGCATGCGCATTGCCCCGTACCGACCCTGCAACCTGTCGCTGGATGCAACCACCAAACTGCGCGGCGTGTCAATTGGGCAAGCCGGGCGCCAACGCTTTCGTCATCACGGAAGATGGCGCATTGCGATCCGAACTCCGGTCGACATCGATCACCGTCGTGTTGCCCTGCACGCTGCAGCCCCGGGACTTGAGAAAACGCCCACGTCGATGCGGCTGATCGCAGGGCCCCTCGCCAGTGTCCTTGCGCCAGTTGCGTGAGCGAGAGCCCGACAATGGGCATCCCTTGCTGAAAGTCCCGCCATGAACCCGACCCGAGCCGCGCTGTCTGCGCTGACCATTTCCAGCGCATTGTTCGCCGCCACCATGGCGCAGGCTGAAGCGATCGACGTGGTCTGGCCCGACAACGGCCGCTATGGCCTGGCCAACGAGTTGCCGGCCGGCAAGACCCTGGAGCTGTGCAGCAAGCTGGCCAGCGGCTCGCGCATCACCTGGGCCTTCACAGGCAGCGGTCCGACCGACTTCAACATTCGCTACCACCTGGGCAAGCTGGCGGTGTACTCGGTGCAGCTCAAGCAGGTGACGCAGGGCCAGCAGGTGCTCAGCGTGGCCGCAGAACAGAACTTCTGCTGGATGTGGACGAATGCGGGCAGCACGCCAGTGGCGCTGAAGTTGTCCTTGCTGCGCTGAAGCCTGCCCTTCAGGGCCCTTCCAGCACCTGATCGGCAGGCCCGCCGCGACAACCAGGCCGGCGACAGCGCGCTGTTCTTCAACTGAACCGCCCCGGATTTTGAGGAGGCTCCTTCGATTGAGAATGGAGCCATCATGAGGAAGTCTCCGAAGTTTTCCCCCCGCAGTGACCGAGCATGCGGTGCGCATGGTCTTCGACGCCAAGGACCCGTACCCGTGGCCTTGGGCGGCGAATCGAGTCGATTGCAGCCAAGATCGGCTGCACGGGCGAGACGCCCGATCAAAGAAAACGCTGGAAGTCGCAGCCGATGATCAGCGGTGCGTGATCACTGATTCAGGCAGAGCTGAACCTGTTGATCGGTGATTCGGGTGCATGGCACGGGGCCGACCTCAACCGGAAATCCCCCAGCAAAACGGCGGAAACCGTGCTGCAGCAAGATCGGGCGCCACACCGGGCCGGTCCGGTGCAGGAACTCAGGATGAATCTCATCTCCACACTCCCCTGTCCTTCGACACCGACCTCGCGCCGCCGCCTGCTGATCGGCAGTGCCGCTCTGCTGGCTGCGCCGGCATTCATCGGCAACGCACGAGCACAGACACGCCTGCCGCTGACGCCTTCTCAGGCCGAAGGGCCGTTCTACCCCGTGTCCTCGCCGCGTGACGACGACTTCGACCTGCTACGCAATGGCGATCGGCGCTACGGAAAGGGCCAGATTGCATGGGTCGGCGGCCGTGTGCTCAACCCGGCGGGCCAGGCGCTGAAGGGCGGCGTGGTCGAGATCTGGCAATGCGACCAGGACGGCCGCTATGACCACCCGCGCGACGGCGCCCGCATGGACCCCGACTTCCAGGGCTTCGGGCGCGTCACCCTGTCCGCCGACGGCACTTTCCGCTTCCGCACCATCCGCCCGGCACCCTACTCGGGACGCACGCCGCACATCCACGCCAAGGTGAAGCTGGGCCAGAAGGAACTGCTGACCACGCAGCTCTACGTCGAAGGCGACCCGGGCAATGCGCGCGACTTCCTCTGGGCCCGGCTGCCGGCTGCTGGGCGGGCAGAGCTCACGCGGCCTTTCGTGCCCGGCAGCGACGGTTTGTCGGCGGAGTACACGCTAGTCGTCGAGGCCTGACCACCTTTTTCGGTGTCGAACTGCGACGCGAGCGGGTGCGAGTGCACGACCTGGCCACCGCAGGCGGCACCGGTGCAAAGCTTCTCGAGCCTCAGGCTGCTCAGGTGGTGCTCAGGTGGTGCTCAGGTGGTGCTCAGGTGGTGCTCAGTTTGAACGAACCCACCACCTGTGAGAGCGCAGAAGCCTGGTGTGTCAGGCTTCGCGCGGCAGCCGCCGCCTGTTCCACCGCGGCGGCGTTCTGTTGGGTCATCTGATCGAGTTCGCTGACAGAGTCATTGACCTGTCCGATCCCTTCGGACTGCTCGCTGGCAGCTGCGGTGATTTCGCCGACGATGTCGCTCAGCCGCTGCACCGAGCCGACGATTTCGGTCATGGTCTGGCCAGCATCGCCGACCAGGCGGCTGCCAGACTCCACCTTGTCGACCGACGCACCGATCAAGGTCTTGATCTCCTTGGCCGCCTCGGCGCTGCGTTGCGCGAGGCTGCGCACCTCGCTCGCCACGACGGCAAAGCCGCGGCCCTGCTCACCCGCGCACGGCCACTTCGGCCGCCTTCGATTCCCGCTGGTTGGCCTGCTGCGCGAAGTCGGCGCTCTGCTGGACGGTGCCGGTGAGATGCGCCATCGATGAAGCCTTCTGCCTCAGATTGCCGGCGTGCACGACCCGTTGGGACAGATCCTGGTTGCTGCTGGCGATCTCCGCGCTGCAGATGCAGAAGCTCTCGGTGGACTTGTGCACCTGCCCCAACAGGCGCCAAAGCGAACCCGGCATCTTGCGCAGGGCCTGCAGCATCGGGCGGGAACCGTCCTTTCCGTTCACCACCATTGCCCGGCCAATGGCTGGACCTTGCCCGTGTTCAGGTCACGCATGGCAGACGCGATATTCCGCTGGCCTGCCGCCATCAACCCGCGCAGCACCTCGCCGGGGCGACCTGAGCTGGACTGCAGTGCCCTTGCCACTCTGGGCAGCCACTTCGTTGAAGTAGCACTGCGGGCTGCCGATCGCGCGAGAAACCCCAGATCACCGCCCGGCGACGGCAACGGTCATCATCGCGATGCAAGGGTGTTGCCGCTTTTCAGTGCGCGCAGTCGTGCGGCCAAGATGTGCCTCAGTGGGGAGTTGTGTATGAGTGGGTCAAAGTCCGGGCCGTTCGAGCAGTCGTTCATGTTCCACATGATCCGCGACTTCTTCCTGCTCTTGCTGGCTGTCGCCGCCGTCGAGATGAGCATCCGCTACGCGGTGCTGCGTTATGACTTCAGCCAGTTTGAGCCGGCGCGTGTCGACCGCGCGGCCGAGCGGCTGGGCAACGACATCAAGTCGATCATGCTGAACGCCGCCGGCCCGACGGCGGCGCTGACCATCTACCCGATCCTCAACCGCAACTACGACGAGCTCGGGCTGTCGATCGCCGTGCTGCCGTCGGAGGTGACCGTCGAATCGATGAAGCAGACCCGCAACATGACCGTGCAGGGGCTGCAGCCGCGCTGGCCGCAGGGCGAGCATCAGCAGTCGTCGGTGAACGTGAAAGCCGAACAGTACTGCCTGGCCTGCCACGTCAAGGCGGCGGTGGGCGACGTGCTCGGCACGGTCACCGTGCGCAGCTATCTCGCGCGCAAAGAGGCGGTCTGGTGGCAGGAGGTGCGCGTCACTTCCGGCGCGCTGAGCCTGAAGATCCTGATCCACACCATCGTGCTGTTTCTGCTCCTGAAGGTGCGCATGGAGCCGCTGCTCACGCTGCGCTCCACGGTGGCCGGGCTGGCCAAGGGCGTGATGGACTTGTCACCGCGAGCCGGCGTCAACACCGAAGACGAGTTCGGCGAACTGGCGCGTGACCTGAATCACTTTCTCGACCGCATCGCGTTGGTGGTCGCTGACCTCGACAAGATACTCAGCGAGGTGGTGACGGTCGGCGGCCGCCTGGGCACCCTGAACCGGGTGCTGGAGCAGCAACTCGACGGCATGCGTGATGCCGCGCTGCAAGCACTCGGCAGCGGCGCGCAGCGAGGCATGGCCACGCAACTGACGGTGGCCCGCGAGTCGGGCGCCTTCGGCGTGCTGGCGCAGACGCTCGATGAGGTGGCGGCCGCCGGCCCGGCGCCGGCCGGTGTCGTCAACCCGTTGCGTGAGCAAGTGGCGCGCTTGCGCGCCAGCTTTGCCGCAGTGGCGCAGGCGGTCGACGACGCCGCGCCGCCCTTGGCGGTGACTTCGGCGCAATCGGCCGAGTACCAGGCTTTTGCCCTGTCGCTGCGTGAGATGGCCGTGCTCGAAGCGACCATGCAGTCGGTGGCTGAATCGGGCCAGCAACTGTTGCGCAGGCTGTCGCCAGACGGCAAGCGCCCGGCCGCGCGTTGAGCGGGGCGACTGCGGCCCGATCTGGCGGGCAGCGAGGTCATCGATGATTTCTTCGGAGCCACCGCCGGGACCCTGCACGCCCTGGGTGGCGATCAACCTGGCGACGCAGGTACGCCAGGTTTCACGATGCCCTTGAGCACGGGCTCACCACTGCACAAAAGCACGATGGCCGTGAGGACCAGGATGCCCACGACGATCTGAAACGGTCGCAGATTGCTGCCGTCTGGCAGCACCATCACCGGGATGATCAGGGACCAGGCATTGACGGCGGTGTGCAGCACCAGCACCGGGACGACGCTGCCCTGGCCTCGGTTGAACAACCATGCAAAGAGCACCGACGAGGCGATCGCGCTCAGCGCATACAAGCCCATCGGCAGATGGCTCTGCACCGTGCCAGGACTGTAGAAGAGAGGCAGGTGCCAAACCGCCCAGACCGCGCCCAGCAACAAGCTGGCTACGCGCCAGCCCCCGCGCCACCGCATGCACCTCCTGAGCCAGCGGCGCAACCCGGCACCGCCGCTGCCGCAGGCCACCACGACCAGCGCCGAGACGCTCGGCCCGAAGCCCCCCGTCAACGACAGCGTGATGGACGCGTCGGGATAGTCCACCTTCAGCGCCGGTGCGATCATCCAGCAAGTCCAGGACCAGGCAAAAGCGAGGGCGAAAAACGTCAGCAAGGATGCCGCGGAGCATGTCTCGCCGCCGCATGCGGCCGGCACGAACGTCGCGACCTCACTGGGTGATGAAGGCGTGTGCAGCGTCATGGCCGGGCTGCTGGCAGGAGCAGGCGGGCGATGGCGGCTCGCACCTCGTCATCGTGCCCGACCCAGACATGCCCGCCTTCCTCGAAACCGATGAATCTTGCGCCGGGGATGAGGCCGGCCGTGTACTTTGCGCTGGCATAGGTGCCGTATCGGTCATCTCGCGCGCTGATGACCAGCGTCGGCACACGGACAGTCTCCAATGGCGATGGCGACAGGTGCTTGCCGACGGCCGTATCGCTGCGCAGACCCTCGGCGCGCAGCGACACCGGCAGGATGTTGTCGAGCATCGCGGCCACCCTCGCCCGCTCTTGCGGAGCGGCATGCGCCAGCAGTTCGGGCGGGGTGGCAAGCACCACCTCGATGACCTTGCCGCGCGCCAAGTGCAGCGTTGTCCAGAAGAGGAAGTCCGATCCGATCAGCCGCATCATCGAAGCCTCGACCCACGGCGGCAGAGGCGGCGCCGATTCGGCCTGCGTCGGCGGCCTGTAGGCCACTGGCACCAGCAGCACCAGTGAAGTCACCCGGTCCGGGTGGCGGATCGCCATCTGCAGCGCCGACGGCGCACCCGCCGAGCCGCCCGTCACGGCGGCCTTGGGGATGCCCAGGGCGTCGAGCAGGCAGACATGGGCGTCAGCCTGCGCCGCCGCCGAGGCATCGGCCGGCATGGGCGTGCGCAGATAACCGAAGCGGGACATCGCGATGACCCGGATGTCCAACGAGGCCAGTGCACCCGCGAAGGCCATGCCTTGATCGTGCCCGCCGCCGCTGCCGTGCACGGCCAGCAGCGGCACACCGCTGCCGGACTCCTGGTACTCGATCGGACCGCAGCGCGTGGCCAGCAGAACACTGCCTTGTGCCGCGTGAGCATGTGCCCGGTGCATGTCGATGTCGAACCGCCAGGCCACCCGCAGCGCAACGAACGACGCACACAGTGCCACGACGATCCACACCATGCTGCGGCCGGGTAGCCTCATGGCGGCATCGGCAGACGCTTTGCCATTACCAGCGGGCGGCCGGCCGCCTGTTGGGCGATCCGTTCGATCCTTCGTTCGCGCAGGATCTGCTGCACGTTGCGAATCGCGAAGACGTGCAGAAACTTCGTGATATGCGCACCGGCAGCCAGCTGGGCGCGCTCGTGTTCGTAGAGCTTCGCGACCTCATCCACCGGCTCCTCGGACCCTTCCGCCAGGAACGCCACGATCCGCTTCTGTTCGGGCTGTTTGTCTTGAGTTGCTGACATTCATGGGCCTGCGACGGGAGTGAGGTCGCATGCAGGCTAGCGTCTGGTGCCAGGCAATACTGTGCGCTGGCACGCACAGCGCAGCAGTACATGATCGACTGCAAGTTCGGCCGAGGGTTCAGGGCGAGAACTCGCAGACCAGCGATGTGAGCTTGCCGATGAAGTACGGCTTGCGCCCCTCGGGCCGCACCCAGGCGGCTTCACCGATCGTCGGCACCATCATGCCGTTTCGCATCTCATAGCTGGAAACGCTGCAGTCCCAGGGCAGCATGACCATGTCTTTGCCCACACCGGCGCCACGACTGTCGGCGTGCACCGAACTGATCAAACCGGCCTCGTCGAACCTGAACAGCAAGGTCAGTGCGACAGCTCCGTCCACCAGCGTGGCGTGGGCCGAGCGGTCGTCCACAGCCTCCCAGCGCACGCCCTGGCTGGGCAGCAGCGCGGTGGGGTACCACGCCATCTCGGCGAAGTAGCGCATCAGTTCACCACGGGCAAGTTCGCCACCGCCCTGCACCTCGGCCACCGTGAACAAGCCCAGCATCGCCGCGTGCAGCATTCCCACGCCAGAGATGCAACTGTCGTGCACATTCACCTGCGACACCGCGGCCAGGCCAGGGAACATGGCCACACGGCCGTTCCAGAGAAATCCCGGGCGGTGGACCACGGCCCGTTGCCAGGAGGTGAAAGGTTTCCAGTTCTCGCCAGTCGCCGACATGTTGATGGTGCCGGCGAGCTCGAAAGTCGCGGCGGCAATGAGCGGCTGCCCGTCCTTCAGCACCGCGCGGAAGTAGCGCTGAACCGGCGCGGGCAGAACGTCGATTTCATGTGCGTCGTAGCGGCCCACAGGCGCTGGCAGCCGGCCGGCTTCGAGCAGCGCCAATCGGGCCTGCGTTGCGACCGCCCAGTGCGCGCGGCCGAAAGCGGCCAGGCCCGCGGCAGCGGCGACCAGGAGGCCGATGCCCAGAGCCGTCCATCCGATCCAGTTCATTGCATTGTTCCGCTGCACATTCCGGATGCCGACGGCCGTGGTCTGTTGGTCCACGCACACATCAGATGCTCAGGCCTCGGCTCGGGGTGGCGTGACCTGGCCGGCTCCGTCCGGCACATGCATCTTGAGAGCCCTGCGCCGTGCCCACTTGATGCCTTCGAACCACAGCACGCTGAGCAAGCCCAGTCCGCAGGCGGCAGCCAACTCGGGTGCCGGCAGCGGCGCGAACCTCAGCACGCCGACGGCCCAGGGGACGTAGAGCGCGGCCAGCAACAGCGCCATTGCCAGGCCGACCACCCCCCACAAGGTCCAGTTGGGCGTGCGCAGCGTTGCCCACAGCGACCGGGTGGCCGAGCGGTTGGAGAGGATCAGGGCCAGGTTGCCCACCACCAGGGTGGCGAATGCAAAGGCGCGGGCCTCGGACTCGGGGATGCGCGGGCTGGCCCATGCGAACGCGCCCATGACGACGACCAGCACGCCCAGGCCTTGAACCAGCGCCATGCCCAGCGTGGCGCCGCCAAAGAGGGGCGCGGTGGCGTCCCGCGGTGGGCGCTGCATCACGTCGTCTTCCGCAGGCTCGGCCTCGAAGGCGATGGAACAAGCCGGGTCGATGATGAGTTCGAGAAAGGCGATGTGCATCGGGAACAGCAAGGCCGGCCAGCCGAACAGCACGGGCAACATCGCCATGCCTGCGATGGGCACGTGCACCGCCAGGATGTACGACATGGCCTTGCGCAGGTTGTCGAAGATCCGGCGCCCCAGGCAAACAGCGGCGACGATGGCCGCGAAGTTGTCGTCGATGAGCACCAGCGAGGCAGACTCGCGGGCCACGTCGGTGCCGCGCCCGCCCATCGCCACACCCACATGTGCGGCGCGCAGCGCAGGGGCGTCGTTCACGCCGTCACCCGTCATCGCGACGATGTCGCCCCGGGCCTTCAGCGCCTGCACGATGCGCAGCTTCTGCTCGGGCGCGATGCGGGCGCAGACGCTGACGGCGGCCATGCGTTCGCGCAGTGCCTCGTCGCCGAGCGCCGCGATTTCCTCGCCGGTCAGCACGTCGCCGTCTTGTTCGCGGATTCCTTCGGCCAGCCCGGCCTGTTGCGCTATGGCGCGCGCCGTGGCCGGGTAGTCGCCGGTGATCATGACCACACGGATGCCGGCGGCCCGGCACTCGGCCACGGCGGCGGGCACCCCGGCACGCACCGGGTCGGCCAGGCCGAGCAGCCCGATGAACTCGAAATCGAAGCCGTGTTCGTCTGCGGGCCAGTCCTGCCCGGCAAACGTTCCGCGCGCCACGGCCAGCACGCGCAGTCCCTCGGCGGCCAGTTCGTCGACCACGCCGGCAATGCGCGAACGCTGCGCGTCGTCCAGGTGACACAGGTCCATCACCGCCTCCGGCGCACCCTTGGTGGCGACGGTCTGCGCACCGTCGCCCGACGCCGCCCACACATGCGACATCGCCCGCAGCGCCGGGCTGAGCGCATAGGCCTGCACCAGGCGCCAGTCGTGGTGCAGGTGTTCGGTGTCGGCGAGGAAGCGCTCGCCGAGTTGGTGGAAGGCCTTCTCCATCGGGTCGAAGGGGTCGACCACGCTGGCCAGGATCGCCACCTCCACCAGGGCGTGGAAGGCCTCGGGCAACTGACCTTTGGACGGCTGGCTTTCGTTCAGCGACTCCAGCGCCAGACGCTCGGGCAGATCGACACCACCGGCGGCCAGGTGCGTGACGGTCATGCGGTTCTCGGTCAGCGTGCCCGTCTTGTCGCTGCACAGCACGGTGGTGGCGCCGAGTGTCTCGATGGCGTTGATGCGCCGGGTGAGCACGCCTTCCCTGGATAGTCGCCGCGCACCGAGCGCCGGAAACACCGTCAGCACCACCGGATATTCCTCGGGCAACATGGCCATGGCCAGGGCAATGCCCGCCAGCAGGGCCTGAAGCCAGTCGCCCTCGATCAGCCCGTGCGCCAGCACCAGCGCCAAACTGAGCGCCAGCGCCAGCAAGGCCAGGTTGCGCACCAGCCGTGCCGTCTGCTTCTGCAGCGGCGAACGTTCGTTCTCCACTGTGCCCAGCGCGGTGCCGATGCGGCCGATCTCGCTTCGCACTCCCGTGGCCGTCACACGCGCCAGCGCGTGCCCCTGCACGATCAGCGTGCCGGCGTAGACCGAAGGCAGGTCGTCGCCGCCGGGTGCCACGCGCGCGGTGCCAGCAGGCTTTGCAACGGCATCCAGTTCGTCGGGCTGCGCCACTCGCTTGCCTACCGGCACGGCCTCGCCCGTTAGCAAGGATTCGTCGGCCCGTACGCCGTCAGAGGACACCAGCAGGGCATCGGCCGGAACGCGGTCGCCCTCGCTCAGCTTGAGCAGGTCGCCGCGCACCACGTCGCGCCCGGCGATGCGCTCGGGTTGACCGTCGCGGATGACCAGCGCGCGCGGGCTGGTGAGGTCGCTCAGCGCTTCGATGGCGCGCTCGGTCTTGCCTTCCTGGTACAGGGTCAGCGCCACTGTGACGACGACGAACCCGAAGAGCGTCAAGCCCTCCTGCAGGTCACCGAACACCAGGTACAGCGTGCCCGCCGCGAGCAGCAGCAGGAACATCGGCTCCCTCACGGTCTCCAGGGCGATCGACGACAAGGAGCGGTGCTGCCCGCCCGGCAGCGCGTTGGGACCGTCTTCGGCCAGACGCTGGACAGCCAGGGCGGCGGACAGACCCGATTCGGCGCCGACCGCAGCGGCGCTCACCCCGTTCCTGGGTGCAGTGCCGGGATCGTCGCTAACAGCATCAATCGTGGCCATGTCAAGGCTGGATCATCGGCCACCTCCTTGTCAGCAAGCTTGCGAGCGATCACGGCCCAGGTCTGTGCGGTCGCCAACCGCGGTCGCTGTTCGATCAGGTCATTCAGATCAATAGCTGCGACAACCGCAACCTGCGTTCAGGAGAAACCAAACCACCCTGAAACCCGCCTGCGGCCAGGCAGGTGGGACAACGCACAGACCGCGTACGCCCTGATAGCTAGCGTTTGTTCTCGGGTGACGGCCGAATCGCCGCGTGCCTTCCATCAACCAATGAGGTAGCGTGATGAACAAGGATCAAGTCAAGGGGACGGTCAAGGAAGTTGCCGGCAAGGTGCAGGCGTAAGTCGGCAAGGTCGTGGGAAACCCGAAACAAGAGGCCAAGGGGCACCGTCTGGCGGCCGAAGGTCACACCCAGCACGTGGTCGGCGATGCGAAGAACCTGATCAAGGACACGAAGCACAAGCCTTGATGGTCAGGGTCCGCGCCCATACGCCAAGCCTCTCGCTGTTGCGAGACCTGCGAATCGGCCTGGGCTCGCGGTGCCGAGATTGGGCCGACAAGGCCTGCTTCCCGGCCTGTGCCATGCAACCCTCGATGACCATGAGCGTGGAACTTCAGCAGTCGTTCCGCGAGGAACTGGCCAACGCGATCAGCCATGGCTCGGGCGCGCTTCTGGCCATCGCTGCCGTGCCCTTGCTTGTCTGGCGTGCGTCGACGCACGGCGGCACCAGTGACATCGTGGCCGCCAGTGTGTTCGCGGGCAGTCTGGTGCTGCTGTACGCGGTCTCGACGCTTCATCACGCCCTGCCGGCCGGCAGGTCCAAACTCTGGTTCAACCGGCCGGATCATGCCGCCATCTATGTACTGATCGCCGGCTGCTACACCCCGTTCACGCTCGGCGTGCTGCAGGGCAGTTGGGGCTGGACCCTGCTGATTCTGGTGTGGGCCATGGCGGCGTTCGGGGTGACGATCAAGCTGATGAACCGCCTGAAGCACCGGCTTGTATCTACCGGCCTCTACCTGGCGCTGGGATGGCTCGTCGTCGTCGCGGCCGGGTCGCTGGTGTCGCGCCTGCCGGGGCCAGGGCTGGCGCTGCTCGTCGCCGGTGGCCTGAGCTACACGCTGGGTTCGTTCGTGTTCCTGCTCGACGACCGAATTCGCTGTTCGCACTTCGTCTGGCCCCTGTTCATGCTCGGCGGCAGCGTGTGCCACTTCTTCGCCGCTTTCTGGTACGCGTATGGCTAGACACATCCTTGTGACGGGTTCGCGCCGTGGCTGCGGATAACGCCACTTGCAGCAGCGCAGCGCGCAGACCAGCCGGGTTGAAGCCCTGGCTGGCGCATTGTCCCAAGGGCATTCCTGCGCAGATCGACCCCTGCGAGTACGCTTGGCTCAAGGATCTGCTCACGATCAATTGCGCGCGCTTTGGCGACCTTCCGGCCTTCGAATCGATGGGCCAGGTGATGACGTACCGGCAACTCGACGTTGCCAGCCGCTCGTTCGCGGGCTGGCTGCAGAAGGTTGCGCTGTTGCAGCGCGGCGACCGCGTGGTCCTGGCCATGCCCAATCTCCTGCAGTACCCGGTGGCGCTGTTCGGTGTGCTTCGCGCCGGAATGGTGGTCGTGAACACCAACCCGCAATACACGCCGCGCGAGCTCCAACATCAGCTCAACGATTCCGGCGCCAAGGCCATCGTCGTGCTCGAGAACTTCGCGGGCACGCTGGCAAAGGTGGTCGCGTCCACGTCGGTGCGAACGGTGATCACGACACAGGTGGGTGACCTGCTGCCGCCAGTGCGGCGCTGGCTGACCAACGCGGTGGACATGCGCGTAAAGAAGATGGTGCCGCCCTGGCACATCGCCGATACGGTGGCGTTCAACAGTGTGCTGGCCTCCCGCAGCCGGCATGCACCGGATGATGCGGCACTCGGCCACGGTGATCTGGCCTTCCTTCAATACACCGGCGGCACGACCGGCGCAGCCAAGGGCGCGATGCTCAGCCACGGCAACATGGTGGCCAACGTGCTGCAGGTGGCGGCATGGATCGGGCGCGACCTGCAAGACGGCATAGAGACGCTGGTGATCCCGCTGCCGCTTTATCACGTGTTCGCATTGACGGACGCCCTCGCCTTCTTCAGCAAGGGAACCCGGGCTGTGCTGATCACCAACCCGCGCGACATGCCAGAGTTTCTGAAGACGATCGATCGCTCGCGCCCTACGGCCATCATCGGCGTCAACACGCTGTTCCGGAGCATGCTCGACGCGCCCGGATTCACAGCGCTGGACTGGAGCCGCCTGAAGCTGGCGGTTGCCGGTGGCATGGCCGTGCAGCAGGTGGTGGCCCAACGCTGGAAAGACGCCACTGGAGTGCCTCTGGTGGAAGGCTACGGCATGACCGAGAGTGCGCCGGTGGCGATCGCCAACCCGATCGACATCGTGCAGTGGAGCGGCCAGATCGGCCTGCCGCTGCCCAGCACCGAGGCGGCAATCCTCGACGAGGCCGGCAGAGCCGTCGCCGTGGGTGGGCTGGGCGAGATTGCCGTGCGCGGCCCGCAGGTGATGAAAGGCTACTGGCAGCGCCCCGAGGAGAGCGCTGCCGCATTCACGGCCGATGGCTGGCTGCGCGCCGGCGACATGGCTTCGATGGACGAACAGGGCAGCTTTCGCATCACCGACCGCAAGAAAGACATGATCGTGGTGTCGGGTTTCAAGGTCTTCCCCAACGAGATCGAAGACGTGCTGGCGCTGCACCCCGGCGTGCTCGAGTCGGCCGCCATCGGCGTCGCGGACGAGCGCACGGGAGAGGCCGTCAAAGTGCTGGTGGTGAGGCGCGATGACCGGCTCGATGCGGCCGAACTGCTGGCGCATTGCCGCCAGCATCTGACCGGCTACAAGGTCCCGCGTTACGTCGAGTTCCGCCAGGAGGCGCTGCCGAAGACGACCGTGGGCAAAGTGTTGCGACGCGTGCTGCGGGATGCCGACGCGGCAGCCTCGCATCGGCCGGCCTCCGGGCCACAGGCCTCTTGGCGATGACATCCGACTTCAATATCCCGCGCCTGGTCACACTGTGTGACGGTCGACAGGCCACCAGGCGCGCAGCGGACGTTTCCGATGCCGCCGAGGTCGTTCAGGCCTTCGACAGGCTGCAGGCCGATTCGAAAGAACACAGGCTTCATGTTGCACAAGAAGCGGTTCCACCCGGCGGCGCTCGAACGCGGTCTTCACCCCGTGCCCGGTCAGGCATTCGTGTTCGTCGCCACCGTGCCGGCCAGCGATGACATCGACATCGTCGGCGCCGCGCAATATGTCCGCGCGACCGACGACGATGACCGCGCCTGCGAGTTCGCCATCACCGTGGCCGAGGGCTGGCGCGGCAGCGGTCTGGCCGTCCACCGGTTGGCCAGCGTCGTGCGGCGCTCGCGCGAGGATGGATACGGAACCATGGAAGGGCTGGTGATCGCCGCCAACCAGCCGATGCTGGCGCCGGCCCGAAAGCTCCGGTTCAAGGTGGCAGCCGCGCCTGCGGACGCCACGGTGCTGCGGATCGAACGGCAACTGGCGCGTTCTGAGCGACCCCGGCAAGCGCAGATGGCGTATGCCGCACATCCATCGTGACGTGGCCGGGTGTTCCCGAGCGGCGACTTCCGAAGCGCGACGCGCTTGGGCTGATTCAGCCGCTGCTTGTCTCGCTGCAAGAGGGTTGCCAGCCTGCTTCCCGCAGCCACCGGCGAAACCAGTTCGTCGTTCCCGTCGCTCGAGCAAAACAGGGCCTCCTTCTAACGCACAGAATCGTTCAAGTCTGCTGCAAGTGGATCAGATTCGATCGGAGTCGGCACTGAAGGAATCCGGAGTGTTGGCGACGGGTGCGTCAGCGCGCAAACCGCGCAAGGTCCTGAGTCGGAAGCTTTCCATGAACATCGCTGAATCGTCATGACGGATGCCTTCGACATCATCATCCTCGGAGCCGGCATGGCCGGCGCCTCGCTGGCCGCCGAGCTCAGCGCGGGAGCCGCGCCGCCGCCCCGTGTGCTGCTGCTGGAACTGGAGGAACAGCCCGGCCGCCACGCCACCGGCAGGTCGGCAGCGATGTTCTTCGAAAGTTATGGCAACCCCACCGTGCGGGCGCTGACCCGGGCCAGCCGCGCCTTTCTCGAACGGCCGCCCGCAGGTTTTGCCGATGCGCCCTTGATGACGCCGCGCGCAGCCATGATCGTGGCCGACGCGGAGGGCCTGGTGCGTCTGGACGCCACGCCTGAAGGCGCTGATCCCGCACCCAGGTCGCGCCGTATCAGCGCGGACGAGGCGCGGCGGCAGGTGCCCATCCTTCGCGCCGACTGGGTGGCTGGCGCGGTGCTGGACGAGTCAGGCTGTGACATGGAGGTGGCCGCCATTCACCAGGGCTATCTGCGCACGGCCCGGCGCGCTGGCGTGCAGGTGCTGCTGGGTGCTGCCGAGATGACGATGCGCCGTTCTGGCACTGGGTGGGTCGTGCAAAGTCGCGCGGGGCAAATCAGCGCGCCGGTGCTCGTCAATGCCACGGGCGCCTGGGCGGACAGCGTAGCCAGGCAGGCGGGCGCGGCGACGGTCGGCCTTCAACCGATGCGGCGGACTGCGGTGAAGATTGCCGCGCCTTCTGGCATGGACAGCCGGCACTGGCCGATGGTCATCGACGTCGACGAGACCGTCTACTTCAAGCCCGATGCCGGGCAACTGCTGCTGTCACCCGCCAACGAAGACCCGATGGAGCCCTGCGACGTGGCACCGGAAGAACTGGATGTCGCCATCGCGGTCGACCGCTTCGAGACGCTGACGACCGAGCGCGTGGCGCGCATCAATCACCGTTGGGCCGGCCTGCGCAGCTTCGTTGCGGACCGGTCGCCTGTGGCCGGGTACGACACACAGGCCGAGGGCTTCTTCTGGCTGGCTGGGCAGGGTGGATATGGCATTCAGATGGCACCGGCGCTGGCCCGCGCCGCCGCGGCCCTGGTGCTGGCGCGGCCGCTGCCCGACGATCTTTTGCGCCAGGGTGTCACCGCCGAAGCGCTGTCGCCCGGCAGGGCCGCGTTGCACACGGCCGTTCAGATTCCGTCTTGAATGCCATGCTTGCATCCCGTATATGCATCAGCATCGGGCCGGACTGAAGCTGCCCTGCAGCCCGTACAAACTTCACTGCGGTCTGGAATGCCGGATCGATCAGGCCAACCAGGTTCGGCAAAGCGGTTCGCCGAAAGAGGCCACGGACGCAGAGCGCGCCGGGCGCGCGAGGCTGGTTCGTTCCTGCCGGGTCTTCAGCAGTCGATGTCGTCCAGATCCACGGCGGGCGTGGCGCCGCGCCGGCGACGTGCGGCGAAGGCCAATCCCATGGTCAGCGTCTGCGCCAGGCACATCGCCGAGGTGAGTGAGCGAAAGCCGTGCAGCTCGGCGTCGTTGACCTGCAGCACGAGATCGGCAGAGCGGGCGATCGGGCTCAGCACGGTGTCGGTGATCGCCAGGCGGCGGGCCCCGGCCTCGCGCACCTGCTCGCAGACCTTCAGCGTGTCAGCGGCGTAGGGCGGGAAGCTGACGGCGATGAGCAGGTCGCGCGGGCCCACCGCGCGGGCCTGTTCAGCGATGGCGCCGCCCTGACCGGTGATCTGCACGCAAGGCGTGCCGACACGTGGCAACCCGTAGGCCAGGTAGGCGGCAACGGCATAGGAGCGGCGCAGGCCCAACACATGCACGAGGCGCGCGTTGCTTATGAGGCGGATGGCCGGGGCCAGCGGCAGCGCGCTGGCTCCGTCGCCCAGATGCTCCAGTGAAACCCGGTTGGCCTGGCTGAAGGCGCGCAGCACGGCCACGGGATCGCTGGCGTCTTCCACCGCCTGCTCACCGCCGAAGTGGCGAATGCGCTCGCGCCAGCTGGGCGGCGCCGTGCGCTGCAGCGGCTCCCGAAACAGCTGCTGCAACTCACCGTAGCCGGAGAAGCCCAGCGCCTGCGCCATGCGGATGAAGGCCGAAGCCGCGATGCCGGAGCTCCGCGCCACCGCTGCCAATGCGTTCAGCGCCAGGTCGTTGGGATGGTCCAGCGCGAAGCGCGCGGCGTCGTGGACGCGCGGCGTGAGCTTGCCGCTGACCGCACCGATGCGCTGGCGCAGTTCGTCCAGCGTCGCCGGCTTCGCAGGGCTCAAAACGCCTGCACGGTGCCGCGCGGAACGAAGCGGCCCATGCCCTCGCGGCCCAGCCACTGCGGCCCGTCGACGATCATTTCGCCGCGCAGATAGACCTTGCTCACGCGGCCGCGCAGCGTGCGCCCTTCCAGCAAGGTGGTTTGCGCAGCGGCGGTGTCATCACGTACTTCGCGGTCTCGAAGTCGTCGTTGTCGTAGACCGAGTCGTCGAACAGCAGGTAATGCGGGCAGGTCTCGGCGAACACCGGGATGCCTTCGGCGCGCGCCGTGACGATGTGCTTGAGCGCGTCGTTGGACGACACGTGCACGAAGTAGATCGGTGCCTCGGCCAGTTCGGCCAGGCGGATGCCGCGGTGGGTGGCCTCGCCTTCCATCAAAGACGGCCGCGTCAGCGCGTGGTAACGCGGGCTGGTGTGGCCGGCCTCCAGCGCTTCCTTGATGAGCAGGTCGATGACGGTGCCGTTCTCGGCGTGCAACGCCACCATGCCGCCGTCGGCGCCCACCTGGCGCAACATCTGGAAGATGGCGGCGTCGTCGGCCATCATCACGCCGGGGTAGGCCATGAACATCTTGAAGCTGCTCACGCCCTCATGGTGCATGGCGTGGCGCACGTCGGCCAGCACCTGCTTGTCGACGCGCGTGACGATGCAGTGCACGCTGTAGTCGATGTTCACCTGCGGATCGGCACGGCCCTGCGCGCGTGCGATGGCGCCGAGCACCGAGTCCTCGGCCGTCTGCAAGGCGAAGTCCACCACCGTCGTCGTGCCACCGAAGGCGGCCGCCTTGATGCCGCTGGCAAAGGGGTCGCAGGTGACCGTCGGGCCGATGACGTTTTCCATGTGCACGTGCGTGTCGACGCCGCCTGGTAGCACGTAGAGGCCCCCGGCGTCGACGACATGCACGTCGGCCCCGGTTTCAAGCTGCAGGCCGATGGAGCGCACGATGCCGTCCTGCATCAGCACATCGGCCACGCAGTCGTCGGTGGCGGTGATGACACGGCCGTTGCGGATGACGGTGGCGGTCGAACTCATGCGATGACCTCGTCGAGATGCTGGATCAGCCGGTCGATCTCGCCCGGCGTGTTGCAGTGCGCCATCGACACCCGCACGACGCCGCCCTGGCCCTGCAGGCCCAGTGCCTCGATCAGGCGCCTGGCGTAGAAGTCGCCGAAACGGATGCCGATGCCGTGGCGGTCGACGTGGTGCACGACGGCTTCCGACGCCATGCCGCCGACGACGAAGCTGATGGTCGGCACGCGCTGCGCGTCGTCCGCCGCAGCGCGTCCGATGATGCGCACGTTCTTCTGGTCTCTTAGCCACTGCAGCAGGCGTTCGGCGAGTGCGTTTTCGTGCTGCTCGAAAGCATCGAAGGCGGCCTGCATGTGCTGGCGCGGCGTGCCCGTTGCACCCAGCGCCTTGCCGGTGTCGCACAGATAGTCGCGGATGCCGATGCAGCCGTAGCTCAGCTCGTAGTTCACGTTGCCCGGCTGCAGCTTGTAGGGAAGCACCTCGGGGCCGATGAAGTAGTGGTTCAGGCTGGGCAGCGCAAGCAGCAGTTCACGCTGCACCCACATCACCGCGAAGTGCGGGCCGAAGACCTTGTAGAAGCTGAACACCACGACGTCGGCGCCGCTGGCCTGCACGACCACCAGGCGGTGCGGCGCGTAGGCCACGGCGTCGACGCAGACGCGGCCGCCCACGGCATGGACGCGGCGCGCCACCTCTGACACCGGATTCACAGTGCCCAGCACGTTGGACGCCCACGTCATGGCCAGCCACGTGGTGCGTGGGCTCAGCAGTTGATCGAGGTCGTGCAGTTCCAGCGCCAGGCTTTGCCTGTCGACGCGCCAGATCCGGATCACCGCCCCGGCCTGCTGAAGCCGGGTCCAGCCGCCGATGTTGGCTTCGTGGTCGGTCTCGGTGACGATGATCTCGTCGCCGGGTTTCACGCGGGCCATCAAGGCCTGCGTCAGCATGAACATGAGCGCGGTGGTGGAGCCGCCCATCACCACCTCTTCGTCGAAGGGCGCGTTGATGAGTTCGGCCACGGCGAGGCGGGCCGTCAGCACTTTTTCGGCGGCAAGACGGGATGTGGCGTAGCTCGCACCCAGTTGCACGCTGTTCGTCAGCAGGTAGTCGCAAACGCGGTCGGCGACACGCCGCAGCACTTGCGAGCCGCCGGCGTTGTCGAGGAAGACGGTGTCGCCGGCCAGCGCCGGGAATTCGGCGCGGATCTGTTCGAGGTTCAATGCGTGCATGGGTTTCAATGGGAAAGGATGGCCTGCAGGAAGGCCTGGGTGCGCGCCTCGCGCGGTGCACCGAAGAAGGCATCGGGCGGCGCTTGTTCCACCACCAGGCCGGCCTCCATGAAGACCACGCGGTCGGCGACGCGCCTTGCAAAGCCCGTCTCGTGCGTGACGATGACCATCGTCACGCCGGTGTGAGCCAGCGCCTGCATCACGGCCAGTACGTCGCCTACCATCTCGGGGTCGAGCGCCGAGGTGGGTTCGTCGAACAGCAGCACCTTGGGTTCCATCGCCAGGGCGCGCGCGATGGCGACGCGCTGCTGCTGCCCGCCCGAGAGTTGGCCCGGCGGCTTGTGGGCGTGCTCGGCCAGCCCCACCTTGAGCAGCAGGGCCTGCGCCCGGGCGTCGGCGTCGGCGCGCGACATGCCGCGCACACGCAGCGGGCCGAGGGCGACGTTGTGCAGCGCGTTCAGGTGCGGGAAGAGGTTGAAGCTCTGGAACACCATGCCCACTTCGGCACGCACCCGGGCCAGCGCCTTGCCACTCACGACGAGTTCGCCATCGACGCGAATTTCGCCGCGCTGATAACTTTCGAGCAGGTTGATGCAGCGGATGCGCGTCGACTTGCCCGAGCCCGATGGCCCGACCACCACCACCACTTCGCCGCCGGCGATCTGCAGATCGATGCCCCGCAGCGCTTCGAAGCGACCGTAGGCCTCGTACAGGCCGCTGATGTGCACGGAGCCGCTCACTGGAGTACCTTCGTGCTGCGCACTGCGGAATTCGCCTTTCGGGCGGCCGGGCAGGCTCATGTCGCTGCAGCCCGGTGCCGCGCCTCGAAGTAACCCACCAGTCGCACCAGCGGCAGCAGCAGCGCCAGGTAGAGCAGCGCGGCACCGATCAGCGGCGTCGGGTTGGCGGCCAGCGCCTGCGCCTGCGTGGCCTGCTTCAGCAGGTCTGGCATGGCCACCACGCTGGCCAGCGCGGTGGCCTTCAGCACATTGATGCAATTGCTGGTGAAGGGCGGCGTGACGATGCGCAGCGCCTGCGGCAGCACGACGTCGCGCAGGGTATCGAAAAAGTTCAGGCCGATCGCCGCGGCGGCCTCGAACTGTCCTTTCGGCAGGGCCTCTATGCCGGCCCGGAAGATTTCGGCCGTGTAGGCGCACGAGACCATCGACAGGGCGGTGGCCGCCGCCGCGAACGACGAAAGCCGCACGCCCACGAAGGGCAGCGCGTAGTACACCAGCACCAGCAACACCAGCAGCGGGATAGAGCGGAAGACGTCGATGTAGACGCGCGCCGCTGCGCGCAGCGGCGCCGTGCCGTAGAGCCGAAGCAGCGCCATTGCAAGGCCGCTGACCGAGCCCGCCACGATGCTGAGCGCACCCAGAAGCACGGTGATGCCCAGGCCCTCCAGCAAGAGCGGCATGGCATCGCGCAGCACCGGCCAATTGAAGAAGGTGTCGACCAGGTCCATGGGCCGGTCGGTTCAGGTTGGCGCGGCCGGCCTCGCAGGCCTATTTGGGCATGTCCAGCACCTTGACCGTGGCCGAATCGGCCGGTGGCATGGTGCCGAACCACTTCTGGTGCGTCTTGGCGATGAAGCCTTCTTTCTTCATCGCGGTCAGCGCGTCGTTGACCTTGGCCGCGTCAGCGAAGTTCTTGGCGAACATGAAGGAGTAGCGCTCGCCGGTGGGGGTGCGCCCAGCTACGCGGTATTGCGGCTTGTCCTTGATGTAGTACTCGACAGCCGGGATGTCGCTGATGTAGCCGTCGATGCGGCCGGCGGCCAGGTCGAGCATGGCCGGTGCCAGTCCCTCGTAACGCGAGATCTTCGCGATCTTGTACTTGGCGGTGTTCTCGGTGGCCCAGATGTCGCCGGTGGACGCTGTGTCCACGCCCACCATCTTGCCGGAAAGGTCGGCCAGGCCGTTGATCTTGGAGGTCTTCAGCACCGACAGCGACTGGTCGCTGTCGTAGTAGGGCTGCGCGAAGGCCAGCGTCTCCAGCCGCTTGCTGGTGATGGTGACCGAAGAGATGGCCATCTGGATGCGACCCGACAGCACTGCCGGGAACATGCCGTTGAACGGGATGTTCTCGATCTTCACGGTGTTGCCGGTGCGTTTGGCAACCTCGTTGACGAGATCGACCTCGAAGCCGACGAACTTGCCTTGCGCGTCCTGGAATTCCCAGGGCACGTTGCCGATGTTGGCGCCCACAGTCCATTCGGCCGCCAGAACGGGCCCGGCGAGAGTGGCTGCCAGGACCGCCAGGGCGGCGATTTTGCTGAGGTTCATGTTGTCGAACTCCTGTTTGCTGCTGTGTGGCCCGTGCTAGCGGAGTGAAGCAAACAGTTCAAGGATGTCGATGAATGGAGCAAACACACCAAGACGGTGCGCCTTGCTCCAGCTTGGTGAACTACCAGCCAGCCGTATCAGTTCCCAGACGCCACCTCGGCCGCAAGTCGGTCGATGCCGGCCAGGAAGCGGTTGAAGTCGATCGGCTTGGTCCAGTAGTCGTCGAAGCCGGCAGCCCGCGCGGCGGCGATGTCGACAGGCATCGCGTTGGCCGACAGCGCGATGAACGTGGTGCGCGCCAACGCAGGTTCGGCGCGCAGGTGGCGCAGCACGTCGAGGCCACCGATGTCGGGCAGTTGCAGGTCGAGCAGCACCACGTCGGGCCGCTCGCCGAGCGCCAGCGCGATGGCCGAGCGGCCATCGACGGCGCAGACCAGGCGCACGCCCGGCCGCAACGACAGCAGTTCACTCACCAGCAGCATGTTGACCGGGTTGTCTTCGACGCACATCACCACCAGAGGCCGCGGCGCGCCGGCAGGCTGGCTGCCCAGCACCGCCAGCCGCACCGTGAACCCGCCGCCATCCCCGTCGCCAAGCTCGACGCTGCCGCCCATCGCCTCGATGGCGCTGCGCGCCAGCCCCAGGCCCAGCCCCAGCCCGAGTCCGGAACCTTCGGCCTCGCGGCCTGCGAGCATGCCGGTGACCAGGCCGAAGAGCAGCGGCCGCGGCGCGTCGGCCGCTGGCGACGACCCGTCCGCGTGCACGCCGAAGACGATCTGCACGCCGCCGGCAGGCGCCTCGGCGACGCCGATCTCAAGGCAGCCGGGGCGATCGCGCTCGCGGATGACATGCGCCGCCAGCTGGCTGAGCGCATGGCTCAGGCGCTGCCCTTCGCCGTGCATGATGGTCGCCGCAGGCAGCGCGCCCAGCACCAGCCGCTGTCCGTGCCGCGTGGCCAGCGCCGTCAGCGAACCGGCCACTTCGCGCAGCACCTGCGCCAGCGCCACCGGCGCGCCGGGCGGCACCGGCGCCTCGGTTTCCAGGCGTGCCAGGTCGAGCACGTCCTCGATCAGCACCATCAGCTGCGAGCCGGCCTGGTGGATGCGCCGAAGGCGCGCACGCTGGCGCTCGGTGGGCGGCTCGGCGGCGTCGTCCTCCAGCAGCTGCGTAAAACCGAGCACGGCGTTCATCGGCGTGCGCAGCTCGTGGCTCATGCGCGCCATGAAGGCCGACTTGTCGCGGCTGGCCTGCTCGGCGCGCTGCTTTTCCAACAGCAGCGCGTCAGCCCGCTTGCGCTCGGTGATGTCGAAGTTGACGCCGGCTGTGCCGATCGTGCGGCCCTCGCCGTCACGCAGGGTGTGCCCTTGGATGGCAAGCCAGCGCCAGCCGCCGTCGGCACGGCGCACCCGGTACTCGAGGCGGAAAGGTCCGCCTTCACGCTGCTGCTCCGCCGTGGCCGCCAGCATCACCGCGTGGTCGTCGGGGTGGATGGTCAGCGCCACCAGCTCCTCGCATGAATGCGGGTCGGCGGGGTCCAGATCGCGCAGCCGGTACATGGTGTCGTTCCAGTAGCTGATGCTGCCGTCTGCGGCGCGCTCCCAGACGCCGATGCCGGCGGCGTTGATGGCGTACTGCTGGCGTTCGCGCTCGTGCTGCTGCAGCGTCTGCGAGCGCTGGCGTTCGGTGACGTCGAGGTGCATGCCGAACGAGAGCCGGCGGCCGTCACGCAAGACCCGCCGCGTCCACGACTGCACCCAGCGTTCACCGTCCTCGCCGTCGTGCAGACGGTAGGTGACATCGGTGATCGGTTCCCAGCTCGCCGTGCCGCGGGCCTGCAGCTCGGTCATCCAGCGCTGGTCGTGAGGGTGCACGCAGGCGGCGATCCACGCCCCCAGCGCGGGCGGCCCGAGTCGCGGCGAGCGGCGGTGAATGCGGTACATCGACTCGTCCCAGTAGGCTGCGCCGGTCTCGTTGTCGCGGCTCCAGAAAGCGACGCCGATCGCCTCGGCCACCAACCGTGCGCGCACGGCCAGCGCATCGGCGCGCTCGGACTCGGCCACCTGGGCGCCGATGTCGATCGAGATGCCGGCCAGCGCCACCACCGCGCCGCTCTCGGCGTAATCAGCCACCCGGCGCGTCAGCAGGGTGCGCCAGCCGCCGTCGACGTTGCGGTAGCGGGCGACGACGTCGACGACACGGCCGCTGGCCACCGCTTCGTCGGCGGCGCGCAGCACGGCCTGGCGGTCGTCGGGATGAATGGTGTCGCGATTCGCTTCAAGCGGGATGCCTTCTTCATGCGGCTGCATGCCCATCAACTGGAAGCCGACGGCGTTGAACTGGATGCGCCGGGCCGCCAGATCGATGCGCCACACCGACACGCCGGCCAGTTGCAGCGCGCGCTCGAGCACCTCGTTGGCGCGCTGCTGGGCGGCCAGGCGCCGCATCGAATCGGTGTCGTCGATCAGCACACCGACCGCGCGCGTGGCGCTGCCGTCGGGGCCGCGCCGCAACTCGTAGATCGAATGGATGTGGCGCACCTCGCCGTCGGGCCGCGTGATGCGAAAACGCACGCTGCCTCGGCCCTGCGTGGTCTGGCTGCCCTGGAAATGCGCTTGCAGCGCGGCCCTGTCGTCGGGGTGCACGCAGCGGCTCATCACGTCGGCGATGTCGGGCGTGGCGGGTTCGGCTTCCAGGCCGTAGATGCGGTGCACGTGGCGGTCCCAGCGGCCGGCGCCGGTTGCCAGGTCGCGCTCGAACGAGCCCATGCGGCCGAACTCCTGAGCCAGGTCGAGCTGGTCGATCAGCAGCTGTCGGCCTTCGTCGGCTGCGGTGGGGGCGGTGGGCCTGGGCATGGCGGGCGTGGGCGCCACCCAGATCAGCGCTCCGTCCGTCAGGGTGATGCGCCGGCAAGACAGCTGCGGCGCCACCGTGGACTGCCCGGGCAGCGGAAGTTCGATGTCATCGTCCACCGCCCGCAGGCAGGATGCCGCGATCAGCAGCCAGCCTGCTTCGGTGAGCCCATGCGCCCGGCCCCAGTGCCGGGCGGCGGCGTTGGGCTCGACGCGCAGCCCTGCCGGGGCCGACCAGACGCGCAGCGCGCCCATCGGCGAATTCCGCCACACGAGATCCATCTCCACCCTTCCCGACTGTGCGCACCGCAGCCCTCGGCGCCATGCGAACCCGACCGCCATCAGTGTAGCGGGGCGGTCGCGCAGCCCGCCGCTGGCGGCGGCGGGCTGCTGCCGATCAGAAGCGCACCCGCACACCGCCCGTCAGCGCGCGGCCGGGCAGCGGCGCCAGCGCGCGCAGCGTGGCGATCGAGCTGGCGCTGTAAGCCAGCTCGTTGGTGACGTTGTCCAGCCGCACGAACCACAGCGCCTGTACTGTTTCGTTGCCCATCGCCCAGGTCCACCACAGGTTGAGCCGCGTGTTGCCGGGGGTGGTGGTGTCGGTGGAAGGCACCCGGTCCTGCTCGGCAGCGTGGCGGACGTCGAGCCCGGCACGCCAGGAGGCCTGGCCGGCCTCCAGGCCGGCCCGCAAACGCATCGGTGCCAGCCTCGGCAGCGGCTCGCCACTGTCGCGGTTGTCGCCGCGCACGAAGTCGGCACCGCCGGTCAAGTCGATCTGCCAGGGCATCCCGGCCAGCCGGGTGCGAGCTTCGAGTTCCGCACCTTGCAGACGCGCGCGCACGGCGCGGAAGGCGTATTCGGGCACCGAGGTGTCGGCCTCGCCGCCTTCGCCCGGCAAGGTGATGGAGGCTCCGGTGGCGTCCAGCGAGATGAAGCTCGAGAAGTGGGTCCTGAAGACACTGGCCTTGAACGAATGAGCGCCTTGCTGCCAGCTCGCGCCGAGCTCGCCGTTCTGGCTGCGCTCGATACCGAGGTTCGAGTCACCGCGCTCGTAGGCGGCGGTGGCCACGTGCACGCCATTGGCGAACAGCTCGTAATACGCCGGCGCGCGTTCGGTGTGGCCCCAGCTGGCGCTGAATGACCAGCCGCTGCCGGCCAGCGGCATCAGCAAGCCCAGCGAAGCGCTGGTGGGCGAAAAGCGCTTCTCGCGGGCGGCGCCGAACTTGGGCTCTTCGGCGTTGGGCGTGTCGCCCTCGGAGTCGACATTCACCTTTTCGCCGCGCAGGCCGGCACTCAGCGTCACGCCGCCGAGTTTCATTTCCTCCAGCACGAAGAGCGCGGTCGATCGGGTTTTGGTCACCGGCACGAAGGCCTCGGCGCCCAGGGCCGAGAAGTCCGACCGTTCGGCCTGCAGGCCGATGACCCCGGTGAGTCCGGCGATGGGCGCGTGGCGGGCCTCGATGCGCAGGTCGGTGCCGGTGCTGTCGAAGGTGGTGCCGACCTCCCCGCTGCCCTCGACCTCTTCATGTTCGTAATTGGTGTGGCTGGCCTGCAATGTGACGCTGTCGAAGAAGCCACCGAGTTGCCGCCGTTCGGCGGAGATCGCCACGCGGTCGCGCTTCATGCGGATCAGCACATCGGGTTCGACCGTCACGCCGTAGTCGTTGCTGTAGGTGTCGACGCTCAGTCCGGCATGGCCGCGGTCATCGGCCCAGCCGGCACCGACCGCTGCGCCTTGCGCTTCAGAGGCGGAATTGCGCACGCGGGTGGTGGGTTCCAGCGTTTCGCCGTCGGCCACCGGCGTGTAGCGCGGCACCGTCAGGTCGTCGGTGCGGCGGCCGAACACATCGGCGTGCCAGACCAGCCCGCCGCTGCCGCCTTCGATCACCGCCGCGCCCGAGCGCTCGGACGCCGCGCCGCCGAAGCGCACTTCGGCACGCCCGCCCAGGCCTTGCTGCGGAGCGCGCGGAATGCGGTTGTCGATGGTGTTGACCACCCCGCCGGTGGCGCTGCCGCCGTAGAGCAGCGCGGCGGGCCCGCGCAGCACCTCGATGCGCTCGACGACCAGCGGGTCGATGGGCACGGCATGGTCGAAGCTCAGGCTCGACGCGTCGATCGACGCGCCGCCGTTGTCGAGCAAGCGCACCCGGTCGCCGTCCAGGCCGCGAATCACCGGCCGGTTGCTGTTCGGGCCGAACCAGGTGGACGACACGCCGGGCAGGCCGTCGAGCGTTTCGCCGAGCGTGCTGGCGCGGCGCACCACCAGGCCGTCGCCGCTGAGCACGCTGCTCGGCTGCACCAGCGTATCGCGGCCGAGTGGGTTGCCGGTGACCACGACGGTGGCGGTCGGCGTGGCGGTAGCGGCTTGAGCTTGGGTCTGGGCATTCACCGGCAGGCACGCGGCGGCGGCGGCCGTGGCGAGCAGCAGCCGGCGGGAACAGAAGGAAGCGGAAGGAATTGACATGGGGAGACCTCGAAAACCGGCGCCCAGGTCGTGGACCGGGCGCACAAGCAGGGGGGAACCGGCGCGTCGGTCGGACGGCCGGAAAGGGGTGGGGAAAGCGGTGCTGAGCCCGGACGTGCGGAACGGTTCAGGCCCGAGCGAACCTCAGGCTTCAGGGCCGCGGCGCAATGGCTGCGACGCAAGCGCCGGGACAGACGCCGGGGCGTCAGACGGCCGGCGGCGCGCGCGCGAGGTAGCGCGCTTCGTGGCGGCGCCCGGCCGAGGCCGGCGCCAGCATCGCGGCCAGCGCCGGCGGCGGGCCGGCCAGCAGCGGCAGCGGGACCGCAGGCAAGGCATCGGCATGGGAGAGCTGGTCGAGAAGACGGCAGTCGGCATCGCCGGGCTGGTGATTGCCGAACAGGCCGTGCCCGTCCGGATCCGCCTGCGTGGCGACCGATCCGCCGGCGCCCGTCGAAACGGCCGCCGGGGCCGGCAACGCGTGCTCGACGCGGTGCAGCAGCCCGAGTCCTTGCGCCAGCAGAAGCATCGCCGCCAGCGCCAAAGCCTGCGCGACGGCCAGCGCCGGGCGGGCACGATGTTTCGGAGGACGGCCAAGGCACTTCACAGCCCGACAGGTTAACAAGCCTGTCAAGCGCCCGGCGCAGTGCGTACCGCCGGCGAGCACCTCGGGCGAGAACCACCGCTGAGCACAGCAAGCTGAAAATCAGCTTTCATCCGTTGTTCGCCCGGGCAAGTGGTCGATGACGGGCGTCTTTGCCGCTAGAGTCGGTTTCTTTTTCGCCGGCTGCACCTGCCAGAGTGTGCCGGCCCCACCAGAGTGCAGCCGCGCCGCGCAAGCCCAGACCATGAACATCCTCCTTTTCTTCGCCGGTCTGGTCCTGCTCGTGCTCGGCTCCAGCCTGCTGGTGCGCGGCGCGTCCAAGCTGGCCTTGTCGTTCGGCATCTCGCCGCTGGTGGTCGGCCTGACCATCGTCGCCTTCGGCACCGGCGCACCCGAAGTCGCGGTGTCGGTCGGCGCGGTGCTCGACGGCAAGACCGACCTCGCCATCGGCAACGTCGTCGGCAGCAACATCTTCAACGTGCTGTTCATCCTCGGCATCAGCGCGCTGATCACGCCGCTGGTGGTCAACATCCAGCTCATCCGCCAGGAGGTGCCGATCATGATCGGCGCGTCGGTCCTGCTGCTGGCACTCGGCCTGGACGGCCGCATCGGCCTGTATGACGGAGCACTGCTGTTTGCCCTGATGATTGCGTACACGGTATTCCTGATCGTGCAGTCGCGCCGTGAGACGCAGGCCGCCCAGGTCGAGTTGGCGGCCGAGGTCGCGCCTGCCGTGAAAGGCGCCTGGGACGACTCGCTGCCGGCGCAGATCGGCCTCATCGCCGCTGGACTGGTTGCGCTGGTCTTTGGCTCCGACTGGCTCGTGACGGCGTCGATAGCTTTCGCCAAGGCCATGGGCGTCAGCGATCTGGTCATCGGCCTGACCATCGTGGCCGCCGGCACCTCGATGCCCGAGGTGGCGACCTCGATCACCGCCGCGCTCAAGGGCGAACGCGACATCGCGGTCGGCAACGTGGTGGGCAGCAACACCTTCAACATCCTGGGCTGCCTGGGCATCTCTGGGATGGTGTCGGGGCTGGTGCCGGGCCAGCTCGGCTTGCCTATGGCGCAGTCGCTGATGGCGTTCGACATCTGGGTCATGCTCGCCGTGGCGCTGGCCTGCGCGCCGGTCTTCCTGACCGGCCGCGAGATCGCGCGCTGGGAAGGTGCGGTCTTCGTGCTGTATTACGTCGCCTACGTGGCATTCCTGATCCTCTCGGCGCAGCAGCACGATGCGCTCTCATCGTTCTCGAACGTGATGCTGAGCTTCGTCGTGCCGATCACCGTGATCACCCTGGTGGTGATGATGGTGCGCAAAAAGGCCACGTCGCCTTGACGCTGCTGCTGATCGCCCTGCTGCCCTGGCTGGGGGCGGCGCTGGTCGCTTGCCTGCCTGGCGCGGCACGGCAAGCCGCGGCCTGGCTGGCCGGTTTCACGGCGCTGGCGATCACCGCGCTGGTGCTGGCCAGCGGGCCGGCGGTGTTCGGCGGCGAGGTGGCGCGCTGGTCGGTGCCATGGCTGCCGGCGCTCGGCTTGCAGTTCGGCTTCCGGCTCGACGGCCTGGCCTGGCTCTTCGCGCTGCTGATCAGCGGCATCGGCGCGCTGGTGGTCTTGTACGCGGCCTGGTACCTGGACCCGGCCGACCCGCACAGCCCGGCGCCGCGCTTCTTCACCTACCTGCTGCTCTTCATGGGCGCGATGCTCGGCGTGGTGCTGGCCGACAACCTGATCCTGCTGGTGCTGTACTGGGAGCTCACCAGCCTGTCCTCCTTCCTGCTGATCGGCTACTGGCGGCAGCGCGAAGATGCGCGCGCGGGCGCGCTCATGGCACTGACGATCACCGGCGCCGGTGGCCTGTGCCTGCTGGCCGGCGCGCTGCTCATCGGGCAGATCGTCGGCAGCACGCAGCTCGACGTGGTGCTGGCCTCGGGCGACCTCATCCGCGCCCACCCGCTGTACGAAACCGCGCTGGTGCTGGTGCTGCTGGGCGCCTTCACGAAGAGCGCGCAGTTCCCCTTCCACTTCTGGCTGCCGCACGCGATGGCGGCACCCACGCCGGTGTCGGCCTACCTGCACTCGGCCACCATGGTGAAGGCCGGCGTCTTTCTGCTGGCGCGCCTGTACCCTGCGCTCGGCGGCAGCGAGCCGTGGTTCTGGATCGTCACGCTGACAGGGCTCGCCACCCTGCTGATCGGTGCCTACATCGCCATCTTCCAGCACGATCTGAAAGGCCTGCTGGCCTACAGCACGATCAGCCACCTCGGCCTGATCACCTTGCTGTTCGGGCTGGACGAACCGCTGGCCATCGTGGCCGGGGTCTTCCACATCATCAACCACGCCACCTTCAAGGCCGGCCTCTTCATGGCCGCCGGCATCATCGACCACGAGTGCGGCACGCGCGACATGCGGCGCATCAACGGCCTGCTGAAGTACATGCCGTTCACCGCCACGCTGGGCATGACGGCGGCGGCCGCGATGGCCGGCGTGCCGCTGCTCAACGGCTTCCTCAGCAAGGAGATGTTCTTCGCCGAAACGCTGGCCGGTGGTGGCCAGGGCGGCCACGGCGCGATGGCCTGGCTGCTGCCGGCGGGCGCCACGCTGGCGGGCATCTTCGGCATGGCCTACAGCCTGCGTTTCGTGCACGACGTCTTCTTCAACGGCGAACCTGTGGATCTGCCGAAGACCCCGCACGAGGCGCCGTTCTTCATGCGCCTGCCGGTGCTGCTGCTCGTAGTTCTGTGCCTGGCGGTCGGCCTGCTGCCGGCGCTGACGGTCGGCCCGCTGCTGGCGGTGGCGGCCCAGGCCGCTCTGCATGGCGCGCCGGGCCCGGCCTTGCCGCCCTACACGCTGGCGCTGTGGCACGGCTTCAACCTGCCCTTGCTGATGAGCGCGCTGGCGGTAGCCGGCGGCCTGCTGCTCTACTTCGGACTGCAGCGTTTCATCAACCTGCACCGGCTGGTGCGCCTGCCGCTCTGGATAGAAACCAACGGGCGCGATGTCTTCCACGCCTTGCAGGCGACCGGGCTGGCCAGCGCGCGCGGCCTGACCGCAGCGCTTGAAACCGGCAGCCTCCAGCGTTACCTGGCGCTGCTGGTGCTGATGGCGCTGGCCGCCGGCGCCTGGCCGTTTCTCACCGATGGGCCCTCCCCGATGGCCGCACCCCTGCATCTGGACGGCCTGACGCCGGGCATCGTCGTGCTCTGGGCCATCGGCATGCTCGGCGCGCTCGCCACCGTGCTGTCGTACCGCCAGCGCCTGCTGGCGCTGTTGCCGCTGGGCGCGGTCGGGCTCGTGGTGTGCCTCGTCTTCGTCTGGTTCTCGGCGCCCGACCTCGCGCTCACGCAACTCCTGGTGGAAGTGGCCACGCTGATGCTGATGGTGCTCGCCCTGCACTGGCTGCCGCCGCAAAGCGTGGCCGAGGCCGGCCGTCTGCGTTTGGGCCGCGACGCCCTGATCGCGGCGGCCGTGGGCCTGGGCGTGGCGGCGCTGGTCTGGATGATGCTGACGCGGCCCTTCGATTCCATCTCGCCGTTCTACCTCGACAACAGCCTGCCGCTCGGCGGAGGCGCCAACGTGGTCAACGTCATCATCGTCGACTTCCGCGCCTTCGACACGCTGGGCGAGATCACCGTGCTGGTGATCGCCGCGCTGACCATGCACGCGCTGCTGGCCAGCGTGGCGCCGCGCGTCGTGGTCGACCCGGCGGGCGAATCGCAGCGCCACCCGCTGATGCTGCAACTGGTGTCGCGGCTGGTGCTGCCGTTCGCCGTGCTGGTGTCGATCTACCTCTACCTGCGCGGCCACAACGTGCCGGGCGGCGGCTTCATCGCCGGGCTGGTGCTCGCCATCGCCCTGATGCTGCAGCAGGTGGCGCACGGCCAGGACTGGGTGGCCGCGCGCATGGACACCGATTTCCGCGGCTGGGCCGGCTGGGGCCTGCTGCTTGCCGCGGCCACCGGTGCGGCCAGCTTCTGGTTCGGCTCGCCCTTCCTCACCAGCAGCTACGACTACCCCTGGCTGCCCGGCATCGGCGGCGTGCCGCTGGCCAGCGCCTCGGCGTTCGACCTCGGCGTCTACCTGGTGGTGGTGGGCGCCACGATGGTGATGCTGATGTCGATCGCGCGGCTGTCGCGCAGGGCGGGCTGAGATGCTGTTGCTGCTCGCCCTCTTCATCGGCACGCTGGCGGGCTGCGGCGTCTGGCTGCTGCTGCGCGCACGCACCTTCGACGCCGTGCTCGGCCTCACGCTGCTGACCTACGCCGTCAACCTGTTCATCTTCACGATGGGGCGCGTCAAGGTCGGCGCCGCGCCGCTGGTCGACAAGGGCGGCCTCGCCACGCTGGCCAGCCATGCCGACCCGCTGCCGCAGGCCCTGGTGCTGACCGCTATCGTCATCAGCTTCGCGATGACCGCGGTGCTGCTGGCGATTGCACTGCGCGCCAGCGCCGAGACCGGCTCCGACCATGTCGACGGCGAGGAGCCGCGATGAGCAGCACGCTGAGCACCTCGCTGTTTGCCGGCCACGGCATCGTGCTGCCCATCGTCCTGCCGCTGGCGGCCGGTTCCCTGCTGCTGCTGCTGGAAAAGGCGCACTCACGCTGGGTCGGCGCGGTGTCGCTGGCCTGCACGCTGGCCTTGCTGCTGCTGGCCGTGATGCTGGCGCTGCAGGCCGGCCGTGGCGATGTGCAGGCCTATCTGCTGGGCAACTGGCAGGCGCCTTACGGCATCGCGCTGGCGCTGGACCGCCTGAGCGCGCTGATGCTGGTGCTGACCGCCGCCGTGGGCTGCGGCGCTCTGCTGTACGCGCTGGGCGGCGACGCCCGCCGCGGCGCGAACTTCCACGCGCTCTTCCAGTTTCAGCTGATGGGACTGAACGGCGCCTTCCTCACCGCCGACCTCTTCAACCTTTTCGTCTTCTTCGAGGTGCTGCTGGCCGCCAGCTACGGGCTGCTGTTGCACGGGGACGCCGACGGCCGGCGCCAGCGCCTGAAGGCCAGCGTGCACTACGTGGTGTTCAACCTCAGCGGCTCGGCGCTCTTCCTGATCGCGGTCAGCCTGCTGTACGGCCTGACGGGCACGCTGAACATGGCCGATCTGGCCGTCAAGCTGCCACAACTGGGGGCCGAGAACAGCCGACTGGCGCACGCGGCGGCGCTGCTGCTGCTGGTGGTGTTCGCGGTGAAGGCCGCGCTGCTGCCGCTCTACTTCTGGCTGCCCGACACCTACGGCAGCGCCACTGCGCCGGTGGCCGCGCTCTTCGCGGTGCTGACCAAGGTGGGCGTTTACGCGATCCTGCGCGTGACGACGCTGATCTTCGTGCCGGGCGCCATCGCCACAGACGCCGGCTCGGCTGGCGTCGCCGGCACGTTCCTGCCGGTGCTGGCGCTCGCCACGCTGGTGCTGGCCGCCATCGGCACGCTCGCCGCCACGCGCCTGCGCGGCCTGGTCGCCTACCTCGTGGTGGGTTCGGCGGGCACCTTGCTGCTGGCCGTCGGGCTGGGCACCGAAGGCACATTGGCCGCCGCGCTGTTCTACATGGTGAACAGCACGCTGGTGGCCGCCGCCTGGTTCCTGATCGTCGACCGCATCGCCGCACAGCGCGGCGGCAGCGATCTGCTGCAGCCGCGCACGCTGTCCGCTGGCTGGGCACCGCTGGGCATCGCCTTCTGCATCGCCGCGGTGGCGGTGGCCGGCGTGCCGCCGCTGGCCGGCTTCTTCGGCAAGGCGCTGCTGCTGAAGGCGGCTGGCGGCACACCGCTGGTCGTGTGGGTGGTGGCGCTGGTGCTCGGTTCCAGCCTGGCGATCCTGGTTGCGCTGGCGCGTGCCGGGTCGACACTGTTCTGGGCGGGCGGCGAGCCGGCGGGCCTGGCGGCGCCCAAGGCTTTGCCTGGCTTTACGGTGCACTCAGCGGCCGACTCAGCGGCCCATACCGCGGCCCACACCGCGGCCATCGTCGCGCTTCTGGCCGCCGTGCTCGGATGCGCGGTGGCGGCCGGCCCGGTCTCCGCCTACACCTCGGCGGCCGCCGCACAACTGCTCGAACGCAAAAGCTACATCGCCGCCGTGCTGGGCGCCGCACCGGTGCCCGCGGCCTACGATGTTCGGCGTGAATTGCGCGAACGGGAACGGGAACGGGAACGGGAACGGGAGTCAGTGAAGTGAAACGCCTGCTGCCCGCCCCGCTGCTCAGCGCCGCGCTGCTGCTGTGCTGGCTGATGCTGAACCAGTCGGCCTCGGCCGGCAACTGGCTGCTGGGCGGCGCGCTGGCGCTGGCCGTGCCCTGGTTCACCGAACGCCTGCGTCCCGACAAGCCCCGCCTGAAGGCCTGGAGCGCGGTGCTGCGCCTGGGTGGCGTGGTGCTGAAAGACATCGTGCTGTCGAACGTCGAGGTGGCGCGCCGCGTGCTGGGCCCCGAGTCCGTGCTGAGCCCGGGCTGGGTGTGGGTGCCGCTGGACATCCGCGACCCGCACGCCATCGTGGCACTCGCCGGCATCATCACGTTGACGCCGGGCACGCTGTCGGCCGAACTCAGCGAAGACCGCCGCCACCTGCTCGTGCACGCCTTCAACCTGGGCGACGCGCAGGCCCTGGTGGCCGACATCAAGGCGCGTTACGAAACCCCGCTGCGGGAGATCTTCGAATGATCCTGAATGCCGTGCTGCCCTGGGTGATGGGGCTTTTCGTCGCCGCGCTGGCGCTGGCCGCCTGGCGCCTGTTCAAGGGCCCGGGTCTGCCCGACCGCATCCTCGCGCTCGACACGCTCTACATCAACGCGCTGGCGCTGCTGGTGCTGGTCGGCATGCAGCAGGACAGCAAGCTGTACTTCGAGGTGGCCTTGCTGATCGGCCTGCTCGGGTTCATCGGCACGGTGGTGCTGTCCAAATTCGTGCTGCGCGGAGACATCGTCGAATGAACGACTTGCCAGTGATCGCCGAACTGCTCATCGCCGCGCTGCTGATCATCGGCGCCCTGTTCTCGCTGGTCGGCTCATGGGGCCTGGCGCGCCTGTCCGACTTCTACCTGCGCCTGCACGGCCCCAGCAAAGCCACCACCCTGGGCGTAGGCTGCGTGCTGGCGGGCTCGGCGCTGTACTTCGGGCTCACCGGCACGGCCAGCCTGCACGAGGCGCTGATCGCAGTGTTCCTGTTCCTCACCGCGCCGGTGTCGGCGCACCTGCTGATCAAGGCCGCGCTGTGGCTGCAGCCAGGGCGCAGGCCGGAGCCGCCGCCTGGCGGGCGGCGCGCTCCGCCGCCTTGAATCTGGCGCACCGCAGGCTGCGAGCGGCTGTGCAGAATGGCGCGCCGGACATGCCGGCCGAACCCGTGCCAGCGTGACCGGGCGACACAGGACCGGGAGGCAATGGCATGCCCCCAACCCTGTCCACCGTCGTGCCTCCAGACCCCGAGCGAATCGGCCGGCTGCTGCTGCGCGGCCTGCTGCCGGGCTATGCCTTGCTTGCCCTGCTGTGGCTGGCTTCGGCGCAGGTGCCGCGCCTGAACGTGCTCTGGTTGGCCACCTGCACGCTGGCACTGGCGCTGCCGATGATGATGGCGCTGTGGCACCAGGGCACGCTGCGCCGTCTGACGGCGCTGCACCAGTTCCAGCCCGGCCGCGGCCTGCACCGCTGGGGCAGCCGGCGTGCCCTGGGCATCCTGTGGCGGGCTGCGCTGGCTGTTCTGCTCAGCGCGGCCGTGCTGCTGCAGAGCGTGTTCTTCGGCCGCCTCGAATGGCTGCACCCGCAGGCCGGGCAGGGCGGGTGGCGGCTTCTCCTGGCGCTGGTGATCGCCCCCGGTCTCGGTGTTCAGCCATCTGGCGCTCAGCCTGTCTGGCCTGGCCTTGCCGCTGGCCGAAGTGCGCCGCACCCTGGGTGAGCGGCTGACGGCCGAGGTCTCGCCGCCGCCGGTGGGCGCGGCGCGCGCGGCGCTATGGGCGGCCGTGGCCTCCATCGTCGTGCTGATGCTGTTCCAGACGCCAGGCGCGCTGGACCACCGGCTGCGCACGGCGGACAGCCCGCTGGCCATCAGAGCCTTGCCGGAATGCGAGCGCATCGGCGGCAAGGTCCATGCGCTGAACAACGCCAGCGCGCTGAAGTGGCTCATCGATCAGGCGCAGGGGCAACTCGCGGGGCACCAGGCCCGCGCGTGCATGAAGCTGGGCGAGATCGAAGCGCTCTCCGCCAAGGGCGTGGATCAGTACCTGGACTGGTACTTCAGCCTCGGCGCAGAGTGGTCGCGTTTCGCCGCCTTGCTGAGCGGCGACATCGACCTGCTGCTGCAGGCGAAGTTCAGCCAGTTGGTGATGTCCAGCCCCGAGATCGTGCAGCGCCTGGCTGCGGTGCAGGCGGCCTGTGAAGAGCAATGGACGTTGTTGGTGGGCGCGCGCAGCCGCGCACTCGACCTGCTCGACCAGAGCCGCATGGTGCTGGACGAACGCGGCTGCAAGATGATCTAGGAGAGCGCGGTGACGCCGTGGACGGCGCAGTGCGAGGGCAGCAGGGCACGCCTGATGACGGGCTCGGGTGCCGGGCTGATTGTCGGCACGCTGGCCGCCAAGGCCAGCGCGAAGGCGATGGGCACGACGAGCATGAAGACGGCCGGCAGCGTGGTGGCCAAGGCGATGGCCAAGAAGGGCATCGGCAGGGCCGGCGCGGCGGTGCGGCAGCCGTGGGCACCACCGTCGGCACGGTGGTGGCGTCGGGCCCGGGCACCGTGCTGGGCGCGGCCATCTGCGCCGGCGTCGGCCGGGTGGTGGGCGTGGGCATCGACGTGGTGGCGCTCGCCGCGGAAGAAAAGCTGACCCGCGAAGACATGAAGCGGGATCTGCTGAGCGCGGTCAGCGAGTCGCTGCAGCCCTGCCGTGGCACCTTCGAATGCAAGGCGGCGGCAAAAGTGGCCGCGCCTGTCGGGAAGTGCGCCGCTCAGCTCCGGTCAATCCCGGTCAAGACGCCCGACCTGCCGGCAAGCCGGCCTCCACCCAGCCCGCATGCCGGCACCGGCGGAAAGCATGAAAGGCCCACCGAGCAGCTGCGCCGCAGCAGCCTGCCATCGTCCAGTTCGAAGGGCAGCCCTTCGACTGCCGCGCGCCCGCACGGCCAGACCAGCGGCGTGCTCGCGCGAGTGTTGCCGCGCGCCACCACCAGGAACTCTTCACCGCCCCAGCGCACCAGGAAGTCGGTGGCGCGGAACACGGGCTCGAGCCGGCCGCGCATCCGGCGCAAGACGGCGTCGCCGGCGGCGTGGCCATGAACGTCGTTGACTTCCTTGAAGTGGTCGATGTCGATAAGGAAAAAGATCAGGTCGGCGTCGGCCGGCACCGCCGGACCCTGGCGCAAACGGCTCTCATGGTGGCGCACCGAGAGCGCCACCTCGGCGTCGATGTGCTGCGTCAGGAAATAGCGGTTGCGCAGACCGGTCAACGGGTCGGTCAGGCTGGACTCCTGGAGCGCGGCCGACTCCTGCGGTGCAGCCCGGCCACGGCGGTGTCGACCCACAGCGTCTGCCGACGATCGAACAGCAGGCCAAGCGCCACGGGGTTGCCGAGGCCAGCGCCCGCTTCCGCCTCTACCGGACGCGCCAGGCGTTCGCCGGGGGCGATGCGGAACAGTCCTTTCGTGCCGCCAATCCAGACACCGCGGTATGGCGCCTCCACGATTGCGAAGACGCCGCTGCGCAGCGGCCGCCCGTCAGCCGCCCGTCGGTCAGGGTCACCGAGCGCAGCGCCGCGGCGCCCGGCTTCAGCATCTGCAAGCCATCCGGCGTGCCGACCCACAGCGTGCCCAGGCTGTCGGCCAGCAAGCGGTGCGCGCCACCGCTCGCCAGTGGCACGCTGCGCAGCGGTCGGCGCTGGCGGTTGAACTCAAACAGAGCCGACAGGGTGGACCGCCCGACCGAGCCGTCGGGCGCCTGCGTCATGGCCTCCACACGACGCATCGGCAACGGCGGCACGCCACGCTGGCGGGGCCGGCCAGCGGATATTCGACGAAGGCGGCGGACACCGCCGTGTTGATGGTCAGCGGCAGGGTGTCCAGCGCTTCTACCGAATCACTGCCGCTGACGATGCCTTCCCGCACCAGCTGCTTGCGGGCCTGTCCAGGAAGACGGTGTTTGCGTCCGGTGGCGCGTGGGAGCTCGTATCGTCATCTGCAGCGGGCGCCGCCTCATCGGAGGTGTTCGCTGCCGTACAGATTAAATTTCCCATCAGGTTCAAGATCGGCGACCATCAGCGACAACGTGATGCATTTTTTCGTGAAGCGAACCTTTTTTTGCTTCCAGCGATGGCGGCGGTGCACCCCGGACTTCTCCGGCGAAAGCTTCTTCCAGGCAATTGAATCGAGGTGAAAATTGACTTCAACCGACTCCGGAATTCGAGCCCAGAGCAAGCGCCGGAAAAAAGGCAGCCCAGCGCTCGCGCATCAAATGCAAAAGTGTCTGACCGGCATCAAGGGATTCGACGAAATCACGGAAGGCGGACTTCCGAGAAACAGAATCACCTTGTTATGTGGCAGCACCGGCACGGGGAAGACACTGCTTGGCATCGATTTTTTGCTCAGCGGCGCGAATAAATACAAGGAACCCGGTGTCTTCATGTCATTTGAAGAGAATGAAGAAGAATTGTACAAGGACGTGGCTTCGCTCAATTTCAACTTGCAGGCGCTTGTTGCAGAAAAGAAGATTGTTTTTGACTTTGTCCTGCTCGAACGAAGGGACATCCAGGAAGCGGGCGAATTCAACCTCGAAGGGATCTTTGTTCGACTTGAACATGCCATCGATTCCGTCAAGGCAAAGCGCGTGGTGCTGGATTCGATCGAATCCTTGTTTGCGGGCGTTCATGACGACGGCATCCTTCGCCTTGAAATCAAGAGACTCTTTCGTTGGCTCAAGGACAAGAAGGTCACGGCGCTGATCACCGGTGAGGTGCAACAGGGCGCGGGTGAAGTGCAACAAGGCTCGTTCACCCGCCATGGTTTGGAAGAATACATTTCCGACTGCATCATCCTTCTCGACAACCGCGTCAGGGAACAGATCTCAACCCGGCGAATTCGAGTCATCAAATATCGCGGCTCCAACCACGGTGCCAATGAATATCCTTTCGTCATCGACGAAGGGGGGCTGTCAGTCATCCCCATCACTTCTGCCGGCATGGACCAACCGGGCTCGGCCGAGCGCGTGGCGACAGGCGTCGCATCACTGGACAAGTTGTTTCAGGGTGGTGGATTCACCAGAGGCAGCACGATCCTCGCATCGGGCACCGCGGGCACGGGCAAGACCAGTCTTGCAGCCGCTTTCGCCGTTGAAACGTGCCGGCGTGGGGAAAAGTGCCTGTTCTTGTCGTATGAGGAGTCGGCGGGCCAACTGGTGCAAAACATGAGCTCCATCGGATTCGCTCTCGGACCGCTGGTCAAGAAGGGGCTGCTGAAAATGGTGTCCACCCGCCCATCGTTCTTTGGTCTGGAGATGCACTTGCTCGACTTGTACAAGCTATTGGCCGAATTCAAGCCAAGAGCCGTGGTCATCGATCCACTGACAAGTCTGCTGGGGCAAGGCAACCCATTCGAAGTTCAGTCCATGCTCACACGCATGATCGACGCCCTCAAATCCAAGGGTATCACGGGTTTCTTTACCAGCTTGGTCTCGTCGACCGCACAAAATGACACCAGTGGTGAAATCGGCGTTTCTTCCCTGATCGACACGTGGATCGTCGTCAGAGAACTGGAGGAGAACGAGGGGCAACGTCGGATCCGCGGGATCTATGTCGTCAAGTCGCGCGGGATGGGCCATTCCAGTGATGTGCACAAACTGGTAATGACCAATGACGGATTGTGCGTCGAGCCGATGGACGCCCACGCCAAGGCAAGAACCGATCAGAAAAAGAAGGTTGGAAAGAGCACCGCCACGGCGGGTGAAAAATAGCCAGTCTTTCAGGAAACCTGGCAGTGTCCCCCCCCCCCCGAACCTCGACCATTGCAATGTCAATTCCGAAGTGCGTTGTAGGAATTGGTGGTTCGGCGGGCGCACTGAATGCATACAAGGCGTTGTTGGATCATCTGCCAGCCGACACAGGCATGGCATTCGTGATCATTTCGCACATGAATCCGGAAGCCTTCAGTCAGTTGGCTCTGATCTTGGCGCGACACACGAAGATGCCGGCGCTGGTCGCATCGGGTGGCGTGCCCGTCAGCGCGAACCATGTTTATGTAATTCCAGCCAACGCCGATCTCGAGATCGAGAAAGAAAAATTCAAGGTCACTTCGCCACGGAGTCGGCGCAACGCGCAGATCGACATCTTCTTCGCCTCGATCGCAGGTGCCTTCGGCGACCGGTCGATCGGCGTCGTCTTCTCCGGTTATAACGGGGATGGCACCGCAGGCTGCAAGCACATCAAGGAAAAAGGTGGCATCACATTCGCGCAGGATGCAACGGCCGAGGTCGCAAGCATGCCTGACGGCGCCCATGCATCAGGTTATGTCGACTTCGTGCTGGCCCCAGCTGAGATTTCTGCAGCGTTGGTCGAGATCGCAGCGCGTCTTGTTCGTAGCAATTGAGCCGGCATGTTCGGTCGCGCAGGCTGCGACAGGACTTCGACGCGGCTGCTCAAGTATCTGCAGCCTGCCGCAAAGTGGATTCGAGTTGCTTGGTGGCAGTGATGTCGACGAACGTGATGACCGCGCCATCGATCACATTGTCCAGCCGGCGATACGGCATGATCCGCACCGAGAACCAGCGCCCATCGCGGGTCAGGATCTGCTTTTCTGAGAATATCAGCGTGCGCAGTGTTTCATTTGCGTCGTCCTGCAGCGCCGGATACTCCAGGCTAGTCGTCAGGTCGCTGAGCGGCCGGCCGATGTCGCTGTCGCGCAGGTTGATGATCTTCGAAGCGCGTTCGGTGTAGCGCCTCACATTCAGGTTCTGATCGAGAAACAGCATCGCGATGTCGGTGCTGTTCAGCAGGTTTCTCAGATCGCTTTGCGCCAGCGACAGGTCATCGAGCTTGGTCTGCATCTCGGCGTTCACCGTCTGCAGTTCTTCATTCATCGACTGCATCTCTTCTTTCGATGTCGTCAACTCTTCATTGGCAGACTGCAGCTCCTCGTTGGTGGATTGCAGCTCTTCGTTGCTGGCTTTCAGTTCCTCGTTGGACGACTGCAATTCTTCTTTGGACGCAAGTGCTTGCTCGCGCAGAGACTGAACTTCGTCGCGGGACTGCTGCAACTCCGCGCTGGGCGCGCCGTCCGCGCCACCCGCAGCAGGGCGGCGGCGAACAGGTTTTGGCGCCACATCGCGGAACACGATCATCACCATGCCCTTCAGAGTCGCAGGTTCGTGCATGGCTTGAACCGTGACATCGACGGTCGGACGCGTGCTGTTTGCGGGCTCTTCAAGGCGGTGGATCTGAAGGCCGCGCAGGCGTATCGGCTCGCCTAGCACCAGCGCCTGCTTCAGGGCGGCGGCGATCGGTTCGCGAAGGCTGTCTCGCACCATGGCGTGAAAATTCAGATTCGCCTTGCCGGCCGCCGGCTCCAGATACTTGCCCGTGCGCCCACTGATGTAGACGATGTCCCCTTCACCGTTGACCACCACCGCGGGTGGCGCGTGCAGCTGCAGCAGCACGTGGTCTGCGTCGGATTGCAGGGTTTCGGCCGTTGCCACACGCGGGGCCTGGCTTTCGGAGGGGGACACGGTAGGTTCCTTCGTCAATTTCAGATGAGGCGCGAATGAATTCACCCGGAATTCAACGCCGCTGGCGGAGGCGGGGCTCAGGCGCATATACAGCCGCAGCTTGGGTTCGATGGGTTCGAAGAGCCGGCTGAACGCTCCGACTGTTTCTGAACTGCCGAGCAGCAACACGCCGCCCGGGCGCAGACTGTAGTGAAACAAAGGCATCAGCCGACGCTGCAAGTCCGCATTGAAGTAGATCAGCAGATTGCGGCAACACAGGATGTCCAGCTTGGTGAAGGGCGGGTCCAGCACGACGTCGTGACGGGCAAACAGCATCATGTCGCGAACGGGCTTGTCGATGCGCAGGCCGTCCGCCTGCCGGGTGAAGAAGCGCGCCAACCTCTCGGGTGACAGCTGGGCACTGATGGCGAGCGGATAGCGCCCCATGCGGGCCGTGGCAATGGCGTCGGAACTCAGGTCCGAAGCAAAGATCTGCAGCGTGCATTCGCGGTGCTCGGGCAGGCGCTGCAGCACCTCAGCGAACACCATGGCCAGGCTGTAGGCCTCTTCGCCCGTAGAGCAGCCGGCCACCCAGGCGCGGAAATGGGTTTGTGTACCGCGCCGGGCCAGCACTGCAGGCAATATTGTGTCGAGCAGGTGCTCCCAAACGGCAGGATCGCGAAAGAAACTGGTGACCCCGATCAGCAATTCCTTGAACAAGAGATCGATCTCATGCGGGTTCTTGCCCAGGAAGCGTGCGTAGTCAGCCATGGTGGGCTGACCATGGATGGCCATGCGGCGCTCGATGCGACGGTTGAGGGTGCTCGACTTGTAGAGCGAAAAGTCGTGCCGCGTGCGTTGCTGCAGGAGCGTAAAGATGCGATTCAGAGTCTCGGCGGGCGAATCACGGAGCATCGAATCTGCGCGCTCGTCAATCCCTTCTCCTGTTTGCGCAGGGTCGGGCACTGTGGCACCAGGCGCCTGCGCGGCGAAGGCCAGGATGCGGTCAGGCATGTCGGCCGGCGTGGCGACGATGTCGCTGCAGTCGGCAGCGATGGCGCTTTTCGGCATCGAGTCGAACTGGGCCGAAGAGGGCTCCTGCGCAACGGTCAGGCCGCCCACCGCCTTGATGGCCTGCAGGCCCAGCGTACCGTCTGAACCCATGCCCGACAGCACCACACCGATGGCGGATGAACCCTGGTCGCGGGCCAGCGAAGAGAACAGCACGTTGACCGGAAGGCGCAAGCCACGTGGCGCAGACGGGTTGTTCAACTGCAGCATGCCGCGCGCCACGCTGAGTTCGGTGTTGGGCGGGATGACGTACACGCAGTCGGGCTCTACGTGCATCTGCGCCACTGCCTCGCTTACTGACATGCCGGTAGCGCGCTGCAGAAGCTCTGCCAGCAGCGGCGTCGAGGTCGGATCCAGGTGCTGCACCACCACGTAGGCGAGCCCCGACTGGGCTGGAACGTGACTGAAAAACTCTTCCAGAGCGGCCAGGCCGCCGGCGGAGGCCCCGATGCCGACAATGCGCACCGCGACCGCTGGTTTCCCGTTGTTTGCGGAGGCGGATGGGTTTGTCATGGCTAGGCAGGCGTCGAGAAAGGTGTCAGCAACCGTTTAGAGCCATTCGCCGATTTGCTTCGGCGGCGTTGTTCAGTCGGCGGGCATGAATGCGAGCAACAGGGGCGCTCCGGTTGCCGCGCTCGCGGCGGTTATCACTGCGTGCACGGCATCGCTTCCGGTCTTCAATCGCAATAAGCACTTCTGCCTGCCGCTGCCATCCTTCAAGGATCGCAGCAGTTCGTGGATCGCCAGGCGGTCTTCAGAGTGGACCAGGTCTTCGAGCGAGCGGCCAGCCCATTCCTCACTCTCGACCCCCAGCCATGCGGCGGCGATATGGTTGGCCGAGATAACTTTCCCTTCAGGGTCCAGCGTCAGGTAGCCGAACGGCGCCGCGTCGAACAGTTCGGCGCAGTTTTGCGATTCTTCAACGAGTCGTTGGCGATCTTCATCGGCCTGTTCATGCTGCAGGTCCAGTTCCACCTGATGCACCTGCAGCTCATGCAGCAGCTTGAGCGCATCGCCGGCGCTTGCAGGCGAACTGGCCAGGCTGTGCAGCAACGCCAGCGCCTGCGCCCCCGTAGGCGCCCCCCTTGCGGGAGGCGGATTGCCACCTTTGAGTCGTTCTTCCGCTTTGACCCGCAACTGCCGGCCGTCTTGTAGTGACTTCAGAATCTTCATGGGGCACTTTCAGGTTCAGTCGATCATGGCGCAGTTTCGGACTGGGCAGGGTCTTGGCCTGGCTGATGCCCGAATCTATGTTCATTTCAGCCGGGCTGCTGCATCAGCCGATGTCTGGTTGAATTCTCGCCAGAACCTGTGCCACCAAGGTACCAAGCTCGTCGAGGGTATTTTCCTTGTTCAACACGCCGCAGACGCCAAGGTGCGTGGCTTGCGTGCGCATGTCCTCGGTGACGTAGCCCGAGCTCAGGATGATGGGCAGGTTCGCACGCAGGGCAGCCAATTCGGCGGCCAGCTGCAAACCCGACATTCCGGGCATGTTGACGTCGGTCACGACGAGGTCGAACGAGAGAGGCTGCTGGCGAATGGCGGCGAGGGCCGCCTGTGGATCGGCAAAGCCGGTGACGCGATACCCCAATCGCTGTAGCAAGTGCTGCACCATCACGAGCATCACTTCATCGTCGTCGACGTACACCACATGCTGGCCCTGACCAGCCACCGGCACTTGTGGCGCGAAGGGACCCACGGCCGCGGTGTCCACTGGCGCGTCCAGCAACGGAAGGTAGACGTCGAACGTACTTCCGCGACCCGGTGCGCTGTCCATGTTGATCGCGCCCCCGTGCGCTGCCACGATGCCGTGCACCACGGCCAGTCCAAGCCCAGTGCCTCGCCCTACCGGCTTCGTCGTGAAGAATGGCTCGAAGACGCGCGCCTGTACCGCCGCGTCCATGCCGATGCCGTCGTCACTGACCTGCAAGTGAGCGTAGCGCCCCTGCGTAAGACGAACTGCACGTGGCGCCGCACCTTCGCCAATGACAGTGGATTCGAGCACGACCGAGATGCATCCCACCCCGTCTTCCAGCGCTTGCCAGGCGTTGGTGCACAGGTTCATCACGATTTGCTGCAGTTGGGTGGCCTCGACCCGCACGAACAGTGGCGCGTCGGCGAGATCCACCTGCAACTGCACACCGGCTGGCAAGGTGGTGCGCAGCAGGGCCAGTGTTTCAGCCACCGGCGCTCGAACTGCCTGTCGGCCCGACGGTTCGGATTGCCTGTGGCTGAAAGCCAGGATTTGCTGCACCAGAACGCGTGCTCGAAGACTCGCTTTGTGGATTTGTTCGAGGGGCCGCAACGCGGAATGCCCCTCACCCACGTCCTGGCGGGCCAGATCCAGGTTGCCCAGGATGCCGCCCAGGATGTTGTTGAAGTCGTGGGCGATGCCGCCGGCCAGCGTGCCGATCGCCTCCATCTTCTGAGATTCGCGCAACTGAGCCTCGAGCAATCGCAAGGATGCCTCGGCCTGCAGCCGCTCGGTCACGTCCATCAGCACCGCGCGGCACAATGGGCTGCCAGGCGCGCGCTCGGCGTCGATCTGCACCGTCCGGCCGGGGTTGCCTGCGGCACCGGCAACGCCGGCAACATTCAGCAAGACCTGACAGCGCTGCACAGTGCTGCTGTCGAAGACGCTCTTCAGCCAGTCGTTGAGGAGCCTGCGGTCGCCGTCGACCACGAACTGCCCGAGGTGCTTGACGTGCAACAGGGACCGCTCCAGCCCGAGCAGCCGGGCGCAGGCCAGGTTCGTCTGCGCCAGAGTGCCGTCTGGCCCCAACGAGGCGTATGCCACCGGAGCGAAATCATAGAGGTCGGTGTAAAGCGCCAGACCGGCTTCGACTTCTGCACGCCGGGACATCAACTCCTCGTTCTGCAACTCGAGTTCGATCTGGTGCACGCTCAGTTCATGCAGGAGACGCGCAGTGTCTGACGGCGCTCCGTCGGCGGGGCGGTTCCCCAACTTTGCCTCAGCGACGTGTCGCAGCGCGTCGTTGGTGTGAATCGGAGGCGGATCGGGTCTCATCGCGGGACACCCAGCGCCTTGACTGCGCCGAGGCCAGGAGATTCGATTGACGAGCGTTTTCGGGATGGTACCGGCATGAGCAATGTCAGGGTTGGGATCTCGAACTGGCTTGCAGGGGAGTTCTCGTAGCCTCGCGCAGGGCTGACCTTGGCTGTCAAAACCACTTTGCATCATGCGCCCAGCGCCGTGAACTGCCTGCAGGTGTGTTTCGTGGTGTCCACACGACACGGCACGCCAATGGCCCGGCCCTTGGCGCCTTCCACGCGTGATCTGGCACGTTGCGTGCTCGCGTGCGGACAGCCGCGTTGACCAAATTTTGATGCCGACCCGTTGGGTGACGCTACTCTGGCGCAGCGTGGTAATTTGAAGATCATCAGACGTGCAGATCAGCAGGCGCCGCAGGTGCGGCCAACCGAGTACGGGGGATCGGGAGGCTGCTGCTGCTGAGTCAGTCGTCCTGGATATCGTCGCGGTCAGTCCAATCCCCCCGTGCGCACCAGGTCAGTGCGATTGAATGCCGGCGAAGCCTGACAAGACTCGGAGGTGCCCGGTGCAAGGGCCTGCTGATCTGCGCAAGAACCACCTGCTCGCGGTGCTGCCGCACGACGTGCTTGACCGTTGGCAGTCGCATTTGCAGTGGGTGGACATGCCGCTGGGGATGGTGCTGTACGAGTCGGGGGCCGAGCCGAGCCATGTGTATTTTCCCACCGATGCCATCGTCGCCATCATGTACGTCACAGAAAGTGGTGCTTCGGCTGAACTCGCGGTCGTCGGCAACGAAGGCTTGGTGGGCATCTCACTTTTCATGGGCGGCGGCACCACGCCCAGCCGCGGCGTGGTGCAAAGCGCTGGACAAGGCATGCGCCTCGAAGGCACGCTGATGAAAGAAGAATTCGATCGCGCTGGCGCTGCAATGCACTTGCTGCTGCGCTACACCCAGGCCTTGATCACGCAGATGGCCCAGACGGCGGTGTGCAACCGTCATCACAAGCTGGACGAGCAACTCTGCCGCTGGCTGCTGTTGAGCCTGGATCGGGTTACAGGACCCGAGTTGGTGATGACGCAGGAACTGATCGCCAATATGCTTGGGGTGCGCCGCGAAAGCGTCACCGAGGCTGCGATCAGCCTGCAACACGCGGGATTGATCAGTTACCGCCGCGGCCGCATCACGGTGCTGAACCGGGCTGGGCTTGAAGTGCGCAGCTGCGAGTGCTACAGGGTGGTGAAAACGGAGTACGACCGCTTGCTTCCCGAAATCCCGGCCACTTGAGCAGCAAAGGTAAAGCGATGAGCGCGGGCCATCACCACAGCAGCGGTCCGAGCACCGCCACCATGGCCAGAAGGTCTATCCACTGCGACAACAGGGCCTGCGCTGACTCGACGTGGGGAGCGGGCATCCTTCTATGCCGACGGTCGAGGCTGATCGGCTGCGAGTGCAGTCCCGGTCCCAGATCGTCGCAAACATCCCGCACGGCGACGGCATCGTCCAGGCGCACTCGGTTTACCGGTCGCTCTGCGCCCAAAAGGTTTCCGCTGTTTCGGCTTTGCCGTCGGAGCAATCGGCCGTACGGCATATTCTCCCCTTGGCACCTTTGCACATCACGTGTGTGCGAGTGGGATGCCGCTTGATCCGCTGTCGCACAGACATGCGTTTGCCTGAATGCCTTGATGGCTGGTGACCGCACGTTCAGCTGCACGTCCCACAGGCCGAAGTCGCTTTTGCCAACAAAAAGCAACTGAGCCAAGGACCAAGCCCGGTTGTTTCGTGCGTCTCATCCAGCCTTCTATGCCTACGCCACCCAAAGGATCTGCCATGTCCAAGCCATCGAACCTATCCGATCTTTATGCCGACGAACTGAAGGACCTTTGGTCAGCCAATGACCAGATGGCTCGGGTTCTGAAGAAGATTGCGCCGCACGCGACACACCCCAAGCTCAAGCAGATGTTGGAAACGTCGCAGACCGGCATCGTCCTCCACGCCGACTTGCTGAAGACCCTGCTCGCCAATCGCGACGAAAAGGTTTCGAAAGAGCATTGCAAAGCGGCGCGTGTCAAGCTAGGTGTCGCCTCATTCATGCAGCCATCGGTTGCCTATTTTCTGGCTTCGAATGGTCCGCGACGACCGAGTCGCGTTCGGGGTTGAGGGTCACTTGACCGATCGGCGTCCAGTCTCGCGTGGTGCCCGACCAGCGCGCTGGGTTGCGCTCACGGGCCTTGATGTAAAGCGCGTGTCGAGCGGCCAGGATGGCGTGATCCTCGCCGCAATGGCGCTGCCCAGGGGTGACGTAGCGGATGCCGCTGTGGCGGTGCTCGTCG